>Ga0247765_1000020_pt1 | contig 112027 bp, 141 predicted proteins | sample UWRJL106311C6_FD_179949 | JGI IMG/M metagenome (GOLD analysis project Ga0247765, IMG submission 179949) | Plant litter microbial communities from Arlington Agricultural Research Station in Wisconsin, United States - UWRJ-L106-311C-6 | ecosystem: Environmental > Terrestrial > Plant litter >... | reverse complement strand
CAACCAACCACACACAAACCACCCCCCCCCCCCCCCCCCCCAAACCAAAAATTGAAATAAAAAATAAAACAAAAAATAAAAACGTACCGCATCTTGAAACCCCGTACAGGGCTGATAGCCAACCTCATCCCCCCTGGGCGCACACCTTTCTACCCTCCTCAACCCCCTGGGGTCAATTCTAAACAACCCTAGCCGATTACTCACCCCCAAGTACCTTGCCAACTCCCACGGCACTTCTACCGACATGTCCAATGCCTTGACCGTATCGCGCCAGATGCGAACATCGTCGTATACATATCCCCTTGTGGCGATTTCCTCTGCTTCGGGGAAAGAAACGGGGAGTAATACCTCCCGTTCAGGCAGGGCACGCCAGCCGCGAGCAAGCTTGGCAAGGACGTAGGTGAAGAGGCCATAGAGCCCGGGGTCGACCCAGGGGAAGCGAAGGATGAGGTAGGGGTTGGGATCAGGCTCGGTGCCGAGGGAGGGTTTGGCTGGGTCAGGAAGGTAGAGGTCGGTGGTGAGGGTAGCTAGAAGGGGGAATTGGCGTTGCGTGATGAATTCCCAGGCGTGTTGGTCCTTTTCTTTTGCCTGGCCTTGGTGGGCTTCTGGGGAGGGGGAGGAAGGGGTGCTGCTGAGTGGAAAAGGACTCCGTAACTGGGCAAAGGTGAAGATGCGATCAAACTCGAGTCCTGACGGCAAGACTTTGCTTTGGGCGAGAGAGATGCCCCTGCAGGATTTGATGGGGTAGATGCAGAGGGTTTGGACGGTTCCTTTTGAGTTGTTGGGCTTGTCCGATTTCTTATTCTTAGAAAATGATGACGCCGGCACCAGCGCCTGGCTGATGGACGTGTGTGATTGGAGTAGAGCTTCAGTCTTGGACGGAAGGACGGGTGGAAAGTAGATGAGGATGGGGAGCACGAAAACGCATATCGTGGCTAGAATCAGGGCGATACTGCCGAAATCTATGGCCATCGCCGGCCCGCTCCGGGGCTCGAGAATGCCCGGCACCGGTTGTTGATCCATTTGCCCTCTCGCGGAAGTACTCCCGGTAAATTTCTTCCCTTTCACGTCTTTTTGTCGGGAGTTCGGTATCAAGCTTGTCGGGTCAACGGTAGCGCGTCTTGTGCTACGGCTCATGCGCTGCCGCTGCTGTTGGTTACATGTTACACGGTACCCTGCATCGCCGCAGCAAAGGCTGCAGTCGACTACGAATAGGTAGTTAGCGCCCCCGAGCCAAGTGTCTCACCGCCTTACTTCGAGACCAGGTCGTGCCGTCCGTCCAGGGTGCCTTAGGTAAGCATCGCCCGTTCTTTAAAACCGGCGCGTCGCGTCTGATACTGGACTGTTAGAGAAGGGTGGGTATTCGTGGGGAGGCACCTGGACTCGGTGGTGCCTCAGGTAATTCTGCCTCTACACCTCCTCACAATGTCCAGTCTCTGCCGCACCATCCCCCATCGGCCCACGCCGTCGCCGACTTCTATCATTAGACCCGTGCGGCGGGATGGATATCAATCTTTGATGAAATAGCGCCCAAAATAGCTCCTGGCCCGACCTCGGCAGTGCGTGTCGACAGCAGTCAACTTGAAACTTGGGCCGGGTCAATCAGGTCCAAGACGTCGAAAAAAGAACACCGCGCTCGGAACGCGCGTTGTTTGTTGATGTCGCTCGCTCCTCCTATTCAAAAAGGCTACATGTCCCGCCGGGTGATGACCTCTCCTCTTTCCCGGCAATTTGACTGTAGGGCTGCGCTGCCAAAAAACCATCGCCTTTTTAACCCCGCAACCCTGATTTGCTCCTCCCACTCGGCCTTCGAGGGGTCATGTATAGTCATGGCCGACGCAATTCTCAACCAGGCCTGAGCCCAGCGACATGCCTAACTTAACCCCCGCTCCCGGCGAGCTTCCCCCGGAGAAGCGGGATTGATCTCCGAAACCACCACCCGGCCCCGGCACCTTGCAGAATGCCGGAGAGGAAGAATGCTGGCTGCTGCGGCTCGATATGTAGGCCTGCCATTTTTGCCAAATCACATTGCTGCCCTGCCTTGGAGCTAGTGGCGCTTTTTGTCACTGGCGGGGCTTTTTTCCCCATCGCGCCACCGCCGTTGCATCAGATGGAACCATGCCAGCAACGCCGCCATGGCCTGACCAACACAAACGGCCACCGGGGCCAAGCCAAGAATCCCATGAAGAAGGTAGCTTCTCTGCAGGAGCCGTACATTGGATACATCCCATCCCAGGCCGAGGCTCACGCTTGCCATTGCCGGCTGCGGTGCAGCATCCCCGTCAACAGCCAATCGTCTTTTTCTCAGATCGCCGCCAGCAAAACTCTCTCAAGCGGTCCGATTCAGAGATCCACCCGCACACTCCAAGTTGAGGTGTTTCAACTTTCCCTGCTGCTCTGTTCGGAAGCGTTCCGACTTCGAAACAACGGCAGCGACCTGTTTTGCTCGTTACCAACCACCGAGAATTGCTCCGCGTATCTGAACACCCACCCGCCGCTGCTTGAGCGGAGTATTCCTGTTCGTTTTTTCCTCAACCATCCGTCAACAGCCAAATCAAGCACCAAGTTTTGACGCGGCTGGCGGCCCATGACTTCATGGTCGACGCGATCAGGTAGCGTACAGTGCCGGTCAGTGCCTGTGTCTGGCAGAATCGGGGGATCCAGAGCGAGATGGTCCAAGGTGAGAACAAGATGCAAGACAAGGCCCGATGACGGACAGCCTAGCCAACTTGAGCCAAGGCCACTGCTCGCAGGCGAGATGAAGCAAATAGCATACGACGTCACATATAGGGCCCCGTTGCTATATCACAGCAGAAATTGGCGGCTGGCGGCAGAGACTTGGACTCTGTTGGTGGCAGCCACTGGGTGCAGATGCCTCTGATATATCGAAGCCTCGTATTATCAGTCTTTGGTGGTGGAGACGTGGCTAGGAAACTAATTTCAAAATATTGCGGAACTTGGAGGAGCGAGGTCGACCGGTCACCGGTCAAAGCCCCCATTTTGGCGTACTTCGTACCTCCTGTCAGCGCAGCCGCCACTTTTGGGTCGCCACGGTCATCATCCAGTACCAACCTGAGTGAAAGGGGTTTACGTACCTGCCGCAAAAAGGCCACCTTCGTTGTTATGTGGAGATGCGGACCGCATTGCTACACGTTATTTGGGACGCAGATGACCGACTTGACGAACCCCGGCCGCGATCAGACGATGCGCCATTACGGCCACGTCCATGGATCACCAAAAGTGAAGCTCTGCGCGCGCGCGTGGCATCCGCCAGATGAGATAGACACGCACTGCCGGAATCCATCCCGCACTCCCAGTGGCCCTGTCTGCCCGAAATGTTCAATTTCATCGCACCTACCTCTCTTGAGATTCCGAGGTAACCCTGCGAGGCTTGATATCTGGCGAATAATGCGGTCGACATCGTCTGTGCGCCTGGGTAAGTTGCTAGTAATACCGGGGGCCGGAGAAATACAGAATCTGGAAAGATGCAGTAGCATGGCATGGCGGAGAGCGAGAGAAGAAAGGTATGTGGTTTGTTAACGCAACGCGGGAAGGATACTGGTTCGATGGAATGGTCGGCACGTCGCAACATCTCACTCGATCACGGTGGAGACCCTCATTTTCTTGGTGCTCCCGAAAATCGGCCAAGGACGTGGCCGTTGCAGCCCACCCCCTGCTTGCTGGCCCCATGGAGCTTGGGGGCTGGAAAAAGAAGTTGGGATGAACTTGCAGGCACCACCCGCCTGCATCCGGTGATGTCTGGAATGTCTCAGACATAGACCCCGCAATCCCCAATGTGGGAGATTCTCTGCAGGGCCTCAATGTTGCGCGACGTGCCTCTGCGCAAGCCAGCTGCTGCGACTGGCTGTATGAGATTTACCCCATTTCGGGACGGCAGAAGCCGTCCGTTCTTAAAACAACATCGAACCCATTTGCGTTACCGGGCTTCACGTCAGGGTCGCGGGATCACCGCTCATCAACAAGTTTGTGTTCAACCTGAAGCCACCGTCAATGCTTGATTTCCCTCAACCTCCCGATCCGACCAAGTCTTGATGAACATCGATGACATCCAACAAATGGGTTAGTTCACCAGCGCATGAACTTGGCTGGCGTGGAGCGCCAATACTCATTTCATAACCCCAAAAGTGGATGCTGAATTTCTACTCCAACACCTTGGCTTCTAGAAGACAGCGTGGAAGCCAAGGGGATGGGTAGTTAGCTAACATCTGAGCGTAGCAGATTCCACTCTCCTTCACCCAGCACGCCATCTGCCAATCCCTACTGCGTTTAAAGTCATGCAGACCACGGACGCTGTTATTTTACCACGAGTAAAGTCGGCCTTGCGCGCAAAAATTCGCACCTCGTCCCATAACCCCAATCGGTCTAGGTCCGGGAGTCATCGCCCTTCGATCCACGATGAGCGATCCGCGGACAATCCACCTGCAGCTCTGTGACAGCAGAATCTCCATGCTGCTCTGCAGTCGTGGCCCATGGGCGTCTTTTGCATAATGCCGCCTCCTTTTCTGCCATCTCCAGCTCATCGGGTGTGGCTGAGATCAGGCAAAAAACCTCGTGGGTTTGGGGGGAGTGAGCCCCCTGCACGTGATGTTCGTCTGATCTTTTTGGACTTTGTTCGGATTGGATTTCCTTAAGACGCATCTACTATAGGGGTGGTGGGTAGCTGGTCCTTGCTGAGGCCTTGAACCATGGTACTGTCTGCGTTCGGTCGGTGCCTTGTCATCCAGTTGCTGGTTACCAACCGCCATTCCCGCCTCGGTCGCATCTCGAGGGTGGAAAGAACGCATGCCGTTTTTGTCGACATCGCCGGCCAACGGGGACATGATCAGTCGTGGCGTCTTGATCACCTACTTACCGGGTTGTCTGCCAAAAGAGGGACAAAGCGGCCAGGACCTAGGTTGCGCGTTCTCCGGATGCCCGACTCTTGCCAATATTTCCATTTTCCCATACCCTGGGGGAGATATTCCTCTCACAGCCCTTAATGCGTGCGAGTTGCTGCTGACCCGCCTCCAGCAGCCTGGTGAGATCACGTTCCATGCAGCTGTCTCGAAGCAGCTCAAGTTAGCGATCTAAAATGTCACTGAGCTCCCCATAGTGCCTTCCCAAACCTCCAATGAACATGCAGCTACCTAGTTTCCAGATCTCAGATGCCATTTTTGGCAGTCTCACCCATCCACACACCCTCTGCTTTCGCTTTACCCGCCGCTGGCCCGTGCTCCCGCTCCAATCCCAATGTCACGATCGCAATCGACCTAGCCCTGGCCTCCTTCGTGCTTTCTTTTTTTCGTCGCTGCTCGGCCCAACCCTGTCTCTGCCTGTTGCCCCTGCCCCTTCCCCCTCCAATCCTCCCGCTCGTCGGCCTGCTGTTTCGTTGCTTCCTTTCTCACATGCTTTTTTACAACTGGGGTGCCCGATCGGCGGCGCACCACATCCAATTCACAGACCTAGTGTTGGCTGTGAACACCTCTTTTATTCTTGATATCCGTTGTTTCTGCCTTGTCCGTCCGTAAAGTCGCAACCACATTGTTCCGCGGAAATTCAGGCCCGACACTTGTGACAACGGTAGCCAAGTTCCGTCTTGCATTCCCCGGGAAACGTTAGACACGAGGCTCGGCGGCGCGACAGCCGTGTCAAAAGCACGCACATCTGACGCCGTTTCCACTGCACTAACGGTAGCAACTGGATTCAGTGCCGCACGTGTGGTGTAACCTGCCGACTAAACAGCCTCCATCGATGATTCCAGCTCCTTCACACGCGGCAGGTTTGTTCTTCCAGCAAGCGTCCAGGGATCCCTCTGCTATGGCGCCTCGGTGGAGAACGCGACGGCGTGGCAGAAGTAAGCCAGGGGGGGTTCCCAGCTTTGCAGTGCACCACCGTCGCTGCACACTCCACTAGAAGTATCCTAAGGAATCGCATGGGGGGAAGGAGGGAAGTGAGCCAAGTAGGGGATTCCGAAAGATGCATCGAATCTACACTAACCTAGCAACCCCGTAACTTTACACCCCAGCCATAGCAACAAAGTCATTCTGCATTTCCTCTGCCAGCCGCGGGTGATCAAACCCCCCCTCACATTACGACCACCGCCCTTGCAGAGATGACCGCGAGCTGCTGTCCGTTTACAGGGATCTTAACCACAGAGACTGAAGGAGGGGGACGGGACCGGGCACCCGCACGGTACGGATACACAACAGGCATGTTGAGGCAACTCACTGCAATTCGACACAAGACATTATTCTTTACTGGGTAGACTAACTGAGTGCCTTTTGCTTGGCCGTATGGTTGCGCCTGGGCACACCCCCGTTCGACCCCCGGCCGCCAGTTCATACGGGTTCGTCTGTGGGTTCTGCAAGTAGTCTTGGCTGCCCGATGCCGTAACACTGGACGATACCTCATGCTTGGGCTCGCAGCCCTGGCACGCACCTGATGACAACATGTTGCGCCCCGGTCGCCATCAAATCTCACTAGCCGCCGCCCGCAGAGACTTCTGCCGTTTTCTGCCGGGAGGGAATCGCCTCTGCGCAGAAAAGTTCGCAGTCTGCAATAGACACATTCACGCACATAACCCTGCAGTGTGCTAGAGAAGACACACAGCATGAGACCGACCAAGGTCCGAATGGAACAGCGAGGGGGTCCAGAGCTCAACGGCCCGGAGTCTGAGAAACCTCTATCCCTTGGTCCCTTCATCTACCTCGGCTTCACACGCCCGAGACCACTCAATGACAGATGCCATCATTCACAGGTTTCTGAGATAGCAAAAGACCCGGGGTAAGGATTCATTACCTTGTGCCAGCCAGCAAAAGCTAGAGCGGTACATGGGTTAGCTAAGGGCTGAACCGGGGTCACGTTAAGAATGACACGCCCCCGCGCAAGCCTCCTGGGTCCCGACAAGGGGCCAGACCGATCCTGGCAGCCAGTTTACTGTGGCCGTTAGACTCCATCTCTCCGCTATCGAGCATCGACTGATGGGCGGACTAATAAGATCAGAGCCCACCAAGCGCATATCCGCTCATGCCTTCCGTCCCTGCCCACCGCCTGCCACTGGGGCGACGGGGCATTAACCTCTCCCATCTAATAGGCGCCCCTAGGCCGCTACTACGGCTGCTACTTGCGCTAAGCCAGTAAGGTGGTTACTGCATTCACCCACTGCCGGTCGCATCGTCCAGTCCACTTCCACGAGGTCGTATTTGGTCTCCGCCACCTCGGTTTACGCGGGCGAGTACATCTGAAGACTTCCAGTCTCACCCACAGAGTTGGCTACTGGCAGAAGAGGAATCGGCCATCACCGCTCGCAACCCTCCCTCCTCCCCGTTCCCACCCGCTACCACCATCTCAGTAGCCACAGACACAGACACATACACTACCATTCTTGTTCTGTATCCGGTTCCTACACGTCAAAGGCGCATCACGCCCCGAGACATCTTTGCCAGTCTCGTGGAATCCAGACCGCCAGTGAGGAGTGGTAAGGCCCGCGCCGCCGCCCGCCGCCCGCGATTTTGATCTAGAGCTGGCCTCATAGGCCTTAGGGGCTGCGGGACCGCCTCGTGGTCCCGGTTTAGTATCCTTGGTTCTCGGCGGCTATCCCCGTTGAGCTTGTGAGAAGAAAAATTCTGAGGGGAAACAAGGGTGCACATCTCCCTGGGTTTCTTCCGCCAGAGATTGCCCGCGCTGGCAACCCACCAGCGAACCCACCCTCGTCCTACCCATATTTTACCAACCACGCAAGTAGATCATACCTTGACCCTACCCTCACACCCCCCCGGCAAGCCGGCATCGCAGACCTCCTTTCACGTTTAGGGTTTCTGTTACAGACGGGAAAAGCCTGCTTCCCCACCGCTCGACAATTAAGAGCTGCTTTTAAAGACACGGCTCCCCAGTCCCTTGGTTGATCAAGGAGATTGCCGCCCGTAGCTTGTCAAGCTCCTCGCCAGGGTGTGTGGAGATCCATCCCAACCCAGCGGTTCTTCGACCTCGTTATTAAACCTACCTCTTTACCCCCCGTGGCATCTCAAGTGGCCCTTACCACCCAACACCCACCGGGGATCCTAAGGCTTCTCCCCCCCCCCGCCGCTCGCCCCCCCCAGGCGCATCGTCATCAAAGCAGATACAGCAGGTGCTATTGACTGGGTATCCATGATAGTGCTCTCGACGGGGAAGTCCTAGGTTCATTAAAGCCCAAAACTGCTCGACACCTTACTTTTTCTTCTCGTCTCTCCATCGAGCCAAAGCTAGGTGTATTCTTTTTACCTTCTTTCTAACAGCTAGAAATCACCTTCCTAACAGGTGACTTTGACCGTTGGCAACGATCTCCATCGGGAAGCTCTTCGCGCACAGCAGCACCAGCTCACAGTAGAGGCCCGCGATCAAACATCGCCTCCTAGATCAGAGGCGAATCCCCCCCCCCCGGTGCGGTCCCAGCCCGTACGGTGCCCAGCGCGAGACAAACCTACTAGGGATTTGAGAGACTTGGGGTCTTCCTGCTGCTCACCAACCATTGCCCTCAGGCCAACCATAGATGCCGTCGGTGATCTCAGGACGACTCATCGACCAGACAGCGGGAGGATTCTCCAGCCGTTATCTGCGCCATCATAACACCCCCAGCAGTCACCATGAGTGACTATTACCACCATTTCTTGTCCTCGATGGCAGGCGTTGGCGGCCCGCCGACGCCTGGTCAGCTCGAGGGCTCTCAACCGATGCCACAGCCTCCAACGATGCCCACGGGGGCTCCCGGAATGCCTAATCCCTACCAAAGTCTAGGGTACTTCACAGGGTTTCCCGAGCCGATAATGTTCAACGCCCCAAAGGCGCAGAGAAGCAGGAGAAAGTCGGCGCCGGGTCTGGACCACATCAAGCATCGCCGCACGAGATCAGGTTGCTACACTTGCCGAAGCCGGCGCGTCAAAGTAGGCTTGCCCAAATGTCACTACAAAAACAGCGCAAGCTGACCATTGCGCAGTGCGACGAGAATCATCCTATCTGCGACAGTATGTCGCCTCAGGTCTTCCCGATGCCGCCAACGTGGAGCTGACGTTTTGCAGGATGCAGGAAAGGGAAGCGGGAATGTCTCTATCCAGAACCTGCCCCGCCAAAGGGGTCGGGAAGCGGATCCAAGGAGTCATCAGGCCCAAGCCAGACAACCAGTCCCAGCTCTTCTCGCGATGACGAGGACGACGAGGCCGACCAAGACGCCAAATTAGATCCCATCTTGGATGAGGACGAAGAGGAGCCTGAAAGTGCGACAACGCAGACTTCGGTGCCAAGCTTCCCGCTACTTAGGAGGTCCAGCACGGCATCCTCCTCGTTTGGCCTGCAGCGCGTTGCATCAAGTCACCGCCACGAATCAGAGACGCCATCGCTGGATGGAAACTTCAGTTCATCGTCGCCATCAGTTTCTGCTGGCACGGCTGGCGGCCTGGCACCCACCGCTTTGCCTGCTACTTTGCATCCCGTCGATGTGGCTTTCAATGCAGGGTCTCGGCCGGACTGGTCGTTTTTACCCCACGAGCTCCAGTTCTATCTTAACTACTACTACGAAAACATCACTAACTACCATTACTGCATCGTTACTGATAGCGATGACTTCTTCCGGACCATCCTGACGAGCATGGCCATCCGCAACGAAGCTCTGCTTTACGCTGTGGTCGGGTTCGCAGCCTATCACCACGCACTACTGAACCAAAACGGGCAGATCAACGAGTTCCTGCAGTATTACAACCGCAGCGTGACCCTCTTGCTATCCTTCCTGAAGAAAAAGGAAAAGCACAATGTGACAACGCTGCTCACAATATTGCAGCTTGCAACAATTGAAGTAAGTGGTAGTGCATGGTGATGCCGAGTGCATTGTTTTCCTGAAGAATGGCTTTGAGGCTGACATTTGCCCCGGTTTAGGAGTATCTTGGTGATTGGGTCAACCTGATGGGGCACCAAAGAGCCGCTTTCGAGGTCCTGACGCAGCTTTATGCACCTCAAACGATCGTGCAGACCCCGCTAGGCCGCATGGCAATGAGATGGTACTCACGTTTTGACATATTCATTGGTATCATGGGAAGCCTCCCCACGACCTTACCCCGAGTTTGGTTTTCGACAATGGCCGAGTACTGCGAGGCTCAGGCAGCTTCGGAGCCGAACAACATCCCCCGCAAGATTGAAGCGTGTACAGCGCGGATGCGGCTGATTTCGATGGAAATGGCTTTACTCTTTGGGAAAGGGGCAAGCCAAGAGGTGTCACAGGACGAGTATATGGCTGAACATAACCGACTGGCAGACGCGCTGGCCTCTTGGAAGGACAACTGGGACGCCATGCTGGGTGACCCAGCATACCTCGTCATGGACCTTGGCGGCGATTGCGTGGCGAGTCCCGATGACATCGTGAACCCGTTCGCACCAAACGTCCTGTACAGGCCGCCTCTCTTTGCGGCCACTATCTTGACGTGCGAATGGCACTCGGTATCTTTAATGCATGGAAGCCAGTCGGCGTCCGAGATGTCGGAGGAGATGCAGGCAGAGCTCATGGAGCATGCATACGCCATCTGCCAGATTTGCGCAACCGTGGAGGCGTGGCCAGCGAGCCCGGCGGGCAGTTTGATCATACTGCATCCCTGCCTCGCCATCGCGGCACTGTTTATCCGTCGGGATACAAAGCACCATGTATGGATCAGAAGAAAGCTTGCGCTGCTTGAGGGCATGGGGTGAGACCACCTACACCCCTGGATCTGTGTTTCGAGTTCGAAGCTGATAAGACGGCCATGTGGCTGGCCTGTATAGGTACATATCTCCCATCACAATGCGAAAGCGCATGGCAGACCTGTTCCACGACCAAGACTGCATCCGCTGGTGGCTACCCAACGACGAGGGTTTTACGCCCATTATACAGAACATCCGGGCCTTTGCCGACGAGCGCAATGCCATGGCGGCTTCGGCACAGAGTGAGCACCTCCGGCAGATTCGCAACGTTTTCTCCAAGATGCAGATCGGGCCACCGTCAGGGAATGCCGAAGGCAGTGGTGGGCACTAAGGAGGACGTGTCCGGCGTCTGGGACTCTAGGCTGGCCTTCCGGATTCCTTGAAATGGATGTCGATCATCAGAGGAGATGATTATGGCCGAAACTCATTGTGCCTGCTGATGCAGTCCCCCGCGGGAATCGATTGGCAAGGATTGGGTGTTTCGAGAGGTGCTAGCCGCCGACAGGGCCGCACCTGGAACTGGGACTGTGGAGGAGCGACGGATGAGTTGACGTTGGCGGTTGATCGCGAATGCGGCTCTTGTCTCCCGCAGCGTCCGAGCGGCTTTGCTTGGGATACAATTTCCTGGGACCCGATTATGCGGCCTCTGCGACGTCAGATCTCGCTGCTAATGCAGGGGCCGACGCTTGGATCGCCATTGTGCCTTTTCGCCCTCCTGAAACACAAGGTTCGGCAGTCGGCTTGTTCCCTCCGTTCGTCCCATCCCAGGCCGTCTTGGGCATCTCCACCCCTCCCTCCCTCCCTCCCTCCAAGACCCCCGTTCGCAGCTCCCTCGGCGCCTGCATATGTATGCAACTGTTTGACAAGTGCCGGTGGCCAGCCGGCCCCAACTAAGGTCTTCGGATGAAGACGCCTGGCTTCGATCTTCCCGCGGACGGCCATCAGCACCCGAACGAGGACGCTCGTGCCTCAGCTTCAACCCGGCGCCAATTTTGCCAGAAACTACGTCCACACACAACCCGAACCGGATCCGCCTCGCCTCGCATTAACCCAGTAGCGACAGCCTGTCTTCGGCCGTGTGGCTAAGAATCACTCGATCTCATCAACAGAAATTGTGGTGTAGCACTGAGCAACAACTGTGCCAGGCGTTTGAAAACACCAAAACACTTTTCGCACGTCTACTTCCCTCCTCCTGCTTGTCGTGAATGGTGTCGCCCGGTCGAGGTTAGCGGACACTGCAACTTGGCTGGACGCCGGAGTCTCCCGTTATTCCCGGCATATCTGTTCCTTTAAGATTCTTTCTTTCAAGGCTCGGCCAGTTCTCCCTTTCTTACATAATTTCTTACCTGCTCAGATACTTCAACTTTTACCAGTTTTTTAATTCGCCCGCCAAAATCACTCCCCTTTTTTTATATTGGATAGTTGGAGATTTCTTACTCTATTTTTTCGGGCCTTTGAACACTATATCTTCACTTTTGCCATGCGCCGCGTGCGTGTACATACGGTTCGGTCTTGGCCTCTTTTCACTTACGAGAATCGAGACGACATGAGACTGGCAACACGGTATGGCAAAACGGGTGGATAGCACCGGGAGACAAACTACGAATGGATGAAACGGATTGAATCACAAAAGCAGGGAGTTGTTGTGTTTTTCTTCCCCGTTCTTATCAAGGGACAACCTATAGATGATCACTTGGCAGAGAGATCTTTGTCTTTGGCATGGAATATTTTGGAAAGGAAGGGCTGTCGCATCAAAATAGCATTGTTGGAGACGGGGTGGGGCGGTAGTCAGAGAGCTTTCTACTTACCTTATCGTTGAATGGCAACATGCATGGCTGGCGGGGTGGATCTTTTCCCTCTATAGTCTTCTTGGGTGGCATGGTTATGCGTGGTCGGGAACATAGAATGGGATGCGTGGGACAACTGACGTTGTTTTCATTCAGTTCATGCTAACCAGTTTGTTGATGTTGCTATTGTTTGGTAATAATGTTGTTGCTGTTGTTGTTGTTGGAGTTGCATAGGTAGCGGGATGGATGGTGGGACTGGCTGTTGGTGACCTTAGGATAAGGGGCATTGAAGCAGCGGGTAAGCAGGTTGCTGCTTGAAGGGGGTTTGTTTTTCATCCTTCACTTTTCAATGACTTCAAAGCATCATCGATATTCCTTGGTACTGTCATGTACAATTATTGTAATCCAATCGACTAAAGAAACCAAACACTGCCTCCTAGCATTGATCACTGATCTTACCTTCCTAATGAAGACCAAAATAAACCACATAGAAAGGTAAGACTAACACATCCTCTGCTGTGGCATTGCCGTACCATGCCGTATTACAAGTCTATTCCCGCCATGCTGTAGTACTTACTCTGTACATCTAATGTTTGCCCTGGATTTGAGCAACATCGGAGGAACGCCGGTCTACTAGCTAGTTTCGATCTTAGAAACCTGGTGGTAGCTTCCGCCATCGCTCTCGTTGCAATAAAGGTACAAAAAAACACCACCAGAGTTGAAAATGTTGAAGTCATATATTCATCCGCTTGGGGAAGACTCAACGCATTACTTCGCCTTCTCGTCCACCTCGGGTTTTGGTTTCTCCTCAGCAAGTGGGGTTGCTTTCTCATCAGAACTTTCCTTCTCCTTCTCGGCCGGAGCAGGTGCGTCCTCGATTTTGTCCGTTTCTTCATCCGTTCCTACCTCTCCATCACTCGCGGGAGGCGTGGGGATGCTGATGCCGACGCTGCTCGTGTCACTAGTAGATTCTGCAGTACCGGTATTCTCGACAGGTCCTTGTGAAGCGGAAGACGTGGTGGCCTCATTGGTCTCGGCATCCTTGTTGGTCTTGGGAGGTTCACTGTTAGTCTTCGGTTCTGTCTCGTCGGCCAATGATTCCTCCGTGATTTGGGATTGGGCTGGTGGCTTGACTGCCCCGAGGTCCCCCAAACCTTGCCCCCATGCTGCTGACTGAGACTGGGGTTGCGACTCTGGCTCCGGCTCCGGGTTAGGTCCCGGCTCAGCAGCTGTCGTCTCGACTACGGGCTCTGGGGCCGTGGAAACCGCTTCTGCCAACTCAAAGTTCTGGATAGCTCCCGCTTCAGATGTGCCGGGCTCTGCTTGTTTCTCGGATCCTCCCTCGACAGTCGGTTCATAGTGACACTGCGGCTCCACCTCGAGCAGAACCGGCCCGGCCGCTGGCGACTCCACCTCGGGAATAGGACCCGCATCGAAGACTAGCCCCCGCGCTAAATCCGTCCTTTCTGCAAGTGGAACAACAGTTCCCGGCCGCTGGGGCGGTTGATCGACTGGTATGTGCTCCACAATGACTGGGATGGTAGCCAGCTCCATCTCTTCATCGACAGGGACAGCAGTCGGATTGTTGGATATATACATGCCGCGCAGCCTGCTTGTCACTTCGGCAGCCTCATCCTCGTCGGCTTCAGGAACAGTGGTGACAGCACTACCAGTTGAAGGGCTGCTCTTGATATGTCGCCTCGTGTTCGTGCGACTTGTAGGCGCCAGGTTGTCATCGTCTCCGAGACCGTGATCGGCCGTACCACGATGGGAAGAGAGTCTGGGAGCAGCGGCTGAGGGTAGTTGCTGCTGCTGTAGCTGCTGCTGCGGATCTCTGGAGAGCAAAGTCTTCTTCTCAATGACATCGCTATCAACGGCTGCAGATTCAAGGCCCTCAGCCTCTGGTGGGAGCTTGTAGTTTTCAGCAGGAAGGAGATCGTAGGAATCACAAACCGTCTTGAAGAAGACGTAGAGCCCACTCATGCCCTCAACCGACCAGAAAACGCCGCGGTGCTGAAACCACGCATGAGCGAAGATCCGATGCAGGCGGCGAAAGACATTGATGAGGTTCTTGATAGCCGTTTGCCTGTCGTGGGGATCAACGACGAAGCGGGAGGGGAAGATCTTGGGGTTGGTAACAACATTGGCAGCCCAGTCCAGTGTGTGGCAGCAGTAGTCGATGGCACAGCAGCTCTTGGGAGCGTCGTGGACAGCACACAGAAACTGCCACTCGGATGCACGCATCTCGGGGCACGTGGCGGCGCTGCATGGCGGTGTGTCAAAGAGAAAGCCGACAATCAAGCGATTGCACTGGCCGACAAGGAATCGGCACAGCTCAAAGAGCCACAGGGTCTTGTCGATGCTGGACGGGGGTGTTGCGAGGGTAAGGGCAGTATCGCGGGTGATGGCCATTGTGTTGGACTTTGTGTGGTGGTAGTGCAAGGCAGCGAGGTGCTCTTGAAGTTGGAAAGCCGAATCGAGCTGTTGTTGAACATCATGTCAGCCCTGGACCATTCATACATGTTATCGACCTCGAGGCGGGCACCAACCTCAGACAGAGGGACCAGTGGCGGACCAGCGGCCATTTCGGCGGCTTTGGTGCCGCGATGAATACGCCGCTTCGCACTGGCATCGATAGCCGTCTGCTCCATCTGCTGGGCTTGACGAGTGGCATTAGGGCCTATCAACGGCGACTTGGGACCAATCTGGATTTCCGCAGGAGGCGGAGGGCTGGGAAGCCGCGTGGTCGACGACATCGGCGGCGAGTAAGCGGCGGTCGATTGGTGGCAAATGAGTACTAGCGAAGATATTCTCGAAGCTTGGAAGGCTGATTTTACTCGAGTTCACTTGGTGAATGTTCAGAAACAGAGCACGTTTAGAGATCGGAGCAGATAATTAGCTATGGACTCTGGAAACCGCAGGTGCTGATGGAGGGAACTCACCGACAAGGAGACGTCCGCGCTTGCGAGCTCACAGGCTGTGAGGTTTGGCGCCGCCGTTCTCTGGTGGGCGCGTCCAAGCTCCAAAATTGCCCTAGGCAAACGTGTAATCCCTGTCAGTCTTACGTAACCCAGGCGGGCCAGCGCACTTGTCCTCGTGATAGCATCAAAGCCCACCACAGCTCCAGAAGAATAAGCCAAAACCCTGTCTGCCACGTTGTAATCCCTGCTCTAGTGCATTCTTGAAAGTCTGCGATTCTACGGAGTAAGTTGCCTGGGGCAGCGCTCCGAAAAACACAATCAGGTCAAGTCAAGCCCGGAAATTGGATTGACTTGCCCAATATGGACTACGACGCAGACTTTGCAACTCGTACCAAGGCCGTAAATACCCGTACAAACCCCTAACCCTTACTCATCATGTTCCAGCACAGTCCCACTTTGTCAGCAGCGAACACTCATAAGGATTACACAAGTCGCGAGAAACCTGAAAAGCTTGACAATCTGCCAAATTAGATCGAGAAAGACTCAAATTGGAATTGCCAGGATTTTACCCCAATTGAGACCAAATTTTTCTGGGCCAGAATTGAACTTGACTCGGCTCGACTTGCGTTGATCGGAGCGCTAGTTTGGTGAATTTATGGAGCCGTACCCCGTAGCTTCCAAAATAATATCCAGCTGGAAGCTAAACTCACCCAGATCCGACAGCCGCTGAAGTCGCTTTTCATCGGATTGGTCTAGGCAACCCCTCCAAAATGGACTGGGACGACGATAATGGCCCACCAGCCCTCGTGGAGACTGATGCCGCTGTTGATGTCGGAGATGAGGAAAAGCCGGTAAAAGTGCCGATTACCATCGTGACAGGCTACCTGGGAGCGGGAAAAACAACTCTCCTGAATTACATTTTGACGGCCCAGCATGGTAAACGCATTGCTATCATTATGAACGGTGAGCTGAACCCCGCGCTGCCTTTACCATGAGGAGCCGATGCTAATTGTTCCTGGTTATGGCAGAGTTTGGGGACTGTATGCCAGTTCTTGTCTACCATCCTACATGCAATGAGTAGCTAATAGAATGTAGCCCTTGACATCGAGAAGTCGTTAACCGTCAACAAAGATGGGGAGACCGTCGAAGAATGGTTAGATGTTGGGAACGGTTGTATCTGCTGTTCTGTCAAGTATGTCATCAAACACATCCCCGACTGCCTGTGCTGACACAGAGTAGGGACAGTGGCGTAAATGCCATCGAGTCCCTCATGCATAAGAAAGGCAAGTTCGACTATATCCTTCTTGAGACAACAGGGCTGGCCGACCCCGGAAACCTGGCCCCGCTTTTCTGGATGGACGAAGGCCTGGGAAGTACCATTTATTTGGATGGCATCGTGACACTTGTCGACGCCAAGAATATACTCCGCAGCTTAGACGACCCGAACGGCAGGGTTGAAGGACCCGAAGAAGATAACCATGGGCCAGTCATGACCACCGCCCACGTCCAAATCTCCCACGCCGATGTCATTGTTATAAACAAGGCTGATCTCGTCAATGCCACCGAGCTTGATGAAGTCAAGGCCAGGATCGGGTTCATCAACGGGCTGGCTAAGATCCATGTCACCGAGAAAAGTGTAGTACCTCAGCTCGAAGGCTTCTTATTGGACCTGCATGCTTACGACCATGTGGGAGGACTTGACTCGGCCACGAAAGGCCACAGCCACCTTGACAAGACAATATCGACACTGTCTATCCCAATTCCTGCCATCACAAAATCAAAGCTTGACGCTCTGGACGCATGGTTGCGCTCTGTACTCTGGGACAACGTGTTACCTGAACAGGAGGGGGCAGGGAGTCGGACTTTTGAGATTCACCGGCTCAAGGGCCGGCTACTACTCAAAGATGGCAGCGAAAAGATGATCCAAGGGGTGAGGGAATTGTTCGAGATATTTGACAATCCGAATTTTGAATCCGACCCAACAACGGATGAAACATATCCAGTGGGTAAACTGGTGTTGATTGGACGGCACTTGGAGGACTTTGGCTTTGAGCAGAGTCTCCTAGACGCTCTTGAATAATGAGGTAGACTCGCTGTTGTGTTGCAATTGATGGGAGCCCTAGGGTTTTTTTTCCCCCTTATTTTTCCTGGCTTGTCGGCTAACTCGCCAGTTTGCTGCCGAATAAACGGCTGATGGCGGCATAATCAGCTCCCCCGTTCTTGATAGCAGAGTGTTCGTGCAAGATGATCTTGTAGCAATCAGCGACTCTCTGGTAGCGGGAAGTTGGAATGTAGGCCGTTAGGAAACACTCTGCTTAGCTCAAGTTGCAGCCATTTCGCCAATAGTAGAGCGGGACCAGAAGAAATGCGGCTGCGTGCCGTGGTGGGTGAAGCGTGGGGGAGCACGGACCTTCTGTCGCATTGGCTTGCGGCGGAGCCTTCTCAAAGCCCCTGGTTCGAATGTGAACCTCCATCACAGCTCCAAGCGCGACCACGTTTTGAACGATACTCGCCTCAGCAACTGCAAACTTTGTCGCATAAGTATCCGACGGATATTTCACGCGCGGAATTATATCGAAACCCGAGTACAGACTGACCACGGCAGTCTTCGATGATGAATCGGCCAGGTATGGTGGCGGACGCCAATTCCAAGTCCCCAAAATCCCTGGATTAGCCCTCCCCTCTTCTTCCGACCAACGCTCCATATCTGCCACTGCCTTCCCAGTGCCTCCGGCTTCGAGTGTCCCGTGTATCGCATATATGTCGGCCGGCCCGGTTCCGAATCGGCACCGTTATCGTGGTCGGAAAAAGGAAGCTGCCTTGACTGTGGCGGGTTGCGGCCTGTTCTGGGAACGTGTTCGTTTGCCCGAGCCAGTCCAGAATTGCATATGTCCTGTCGACCCGTCTTGCTTCGCGCCCGGCTGTCATGCTGGGATATCTGAAAGAAAGGCCGGCCGTCGATAACCGTTGCTACGACAAATTTGTGCTCTCGTGACGCTGCGATAGGGGAGGCGGGTCAAGGTTTTCTGGAAGGGAGGACCACGAGTCACGGCACTCTAGCGCAGTCCCGTGTGCCTAAACCCGCTCTGAGCCTTATATTTCACTTCTCTGATGGCTTAAACAACCCTGTACACTCAAGACGAAATGCTGACGAGCTCTCTGTTGACGTCAGGGGCGGTACCACAGTCGCTACGCGGCATGCCTGGGGGGTTTGGGGGTCAGCAACAGCAACCACAACAATCGGGCCGGACAGCGTCCAACAGATTACCTAATGGGAAGATTGGTATGGCGTCTGCAAACGAATGAGCCTTGCCAAGTACTGATACAAGTGACTAGCTCCTGTGAGCAACGGCACTGGGTGGGCGTTTGGCACCGGGGTACCTATGGGGGGGGTTGGGACCGTCCATCAAGCATCAACAACAAGGCAATTAGGGGGAAACATCAGCTTTGCTCAGAGCTTGAGTGGGTCCCAGCCTGCGACGCCTTTAGACCTTTCGTAAGTTGCTATCCGGGTCCTTGTTTGATGCTGCTCTCTTGAGTTTAAGTGACATTGTGCCAAGCGGCCTGCTGTTTTTCTGCTCTCATTTTTGTTCTGGAAAGCAGAGGAGCAATTCTGCCAGCTAGCTTTTCAAATTCTTTCCTGGCAGACTCTCATCTCCAGGGCTTCCGTTCCTATTTTCTTCAGCAGCTTCTTGCGTCCAAACAACCATCCGCACTTGGGGTTTCGATCCTCGGCGCACTACATCACCAGTACTTCAGCACTTACTACACTTACTACACCACTTCTCAGACTTGGTCTAGCAGGACCGCCATGTTTCCCCCTTCAAAGTTGAAACCAAAGTTATTGGTCAAGAAACCGCAGCAGCCTGTTGAGAATGAGGCGCAGAAACCTGCCGCAGGCCTCCCATATGCCTCTATCTTGAAGCGGTACTGCCGAAGATTCTCTTGTTTTGCTCCTCCTACTCTTTCTCCCTTCGTCTCGTCGTCTCGTCGTCTCGAGGTAGAGGAGTACTAACGCACTAGCGTCTTAGGGAGTTTCCATCACTTTCCAACCAGTCGCAGCTCGGCGCGCCCAGCCAGGCAAACCTTTGGGCAACTGCTGGCTCATCTCGGGGCCTTGGGGCGGCGACCAGTCAACGGGTCTCTGGGATCCCTCTTTCCTCACAGCAAGCACAGCAAGATGATTTTTTTAGCACCTCCCGGCTCTCTTCTAACCAAGGGACATTTCGATTTGGCGCCCAACCGCAACCATCCCAAGGTCAAGCGAGCGCTGCTGATGATTTTCCGCCACTAAATCGCAACGCAAACGGCGAGATTGGGAGCCAGGATCGCGGCGCAAGCATAATGTCAAGCCTCGGATTTGGTACCCAAGGAGCAGCACCTATACACAGCACTCGGACGGGCAATGGCCTACTGAACGCGCTCTCCGCGAACACGCGCGCAGCTGAGGCGCGCTCGCCAACGACAATCGGCCGTCCCCAAGACACGCGAAGCCCAACGGATGACGATGGTCGCCAGAAACCCAGTGGGTACCGCGAAGATAGCCTCGCTCCGTCAGTTGGTGACGGTGCGAGCACTCGCAACCCCCTTGGCGCAATCGGCAACGATCCGCCGACGGGCAAGTCAAAAGAAGAGGACAAAAGGCGCGCAACAGAAGTTCAGGATCCCCTCGAAGGGATGAGCCAGGTGGACAGGTTTGGTCTGAAGGGTCTTCGCACCTTGATGAACAACTATGTCGATTACAATGCTCTTACCCACGGCGTTGATCCCCAAATCTTGGGTCTAAACCTAAACTCGAATGAGTGAGATTCGCCGTTGTCGGACACAGTGACGGTTTATGCTGACCACTCTCCTTAGGCACATCGCCGACAAGATCTACTCACTCTTCGATGACGAGCCTCCGCGTCCTGCTGTTCCCAAATTTCGGCTGCCCGACTGCTACCAGGTCAAGAACGTGCAGCCCATCGAGGCCAAGATCCAGAGTTTCAATGAGGAAACCCTGATGTGGATCTTTTACAGCTGTCCAGGAGATGTCAAGCAGCAGATGGCGGCTGTGGAACTGACAGGCCGTAACTGGCGATGGCACAAGAAACATCAAATCTGGCTCACCAAGGATGAAATGATGGTTCCACAGCCACTGAGCCCACAACACGAGCGCGGCTACTACATTGTCTGGGACACGACCAGCTGGAGCAAAGAACGGGTAAGTGATACAGCTTTTTGTAACCTTTTGTTATTTGGCTAATATTGTTCTCCCTGGCGTTAGCGGGAACTGACACTTCACTACGCCGACTTGGAGAGCAACCCACTGCCTCCCCAGTTGCCACTTGGGGCATAAGCGACAATTCATGTGAATCAGGGCAAGGATGGATGATGGAGTGGGGAGGCACTTTGGTCTCAGTTCTGCGGGCGTTCCTTTTCAAGTGGACCAAGGCTGGAAAGAATCTAGTTTAGTGATTTCAGAGGTTTCGGTTGGGTTTCTCCCAGTGAAAACCAGCGGAGGGGAATAAAGTGCAAACCAATCCCGTCCCTTTATTCTGATCAATCTGATGTGATGGATCGGATTGGAAGTTAGGAAGACAACCCTAACCCGCAGTTTCGGTCAAGGGATCCCGACCCTGGATAACGCCACCCCACTCGCTTCGCTATCAAGGCGGCCACCCAGCTAAGAAACTCGGCCGACGGAATCGCAACACGTGTGATAATCATCTTTTCTCCCTGTTTTGTGCTTCTTTCTACTACTCTCGATACGCTGCGTCGAGATTTCCTCGGGAACTCTTTTTGGATTTCGTCCTTTTCTTCGCCTCAGACTCCATCCCTGTCGACGGGTGCCTGCATTCCACCTTGCCCACGTTGCACAATCCGAACGAGCCCGCCCGCGTCGCTCGGTACCCGGTTACCCACCACGATACGGAGTACGGAATCCCCTTTCATAATTTAGTTCAAAGGACAAGAAAGAAAGAAAACTGGGCCAGAAGCCTGGCTCTCGAAGCCATGGCCAACGAACAAGTCAACATCCCCAGTCTCATCGTCATCTTGGTTCTGTCGGGCCTGATCGTGCGCTACCTCTTCTTCTCCTCGCCCGCCGGCACCTCGCGGACATCGTCATCGCCGTCATCCAACCTGGCGGGGTCAGGGCAGAGGAGTGGCGCCGACACGTTGCTTCGCGCCCGTGAGGTGGCCGCGGAGAGGATAATGCAAATGTTCCCGCAGGTGGATCGGCGGGCTGTCTTGTGGGATTTACAACGTACGGGGGGGAGCTTAGCGGCGACGACGGAGCGCATTTTGGCGGGGCGTTTGGAGACAGTGAGTTTTTTTTTTTAGTTCTTTTTCCTTCCTACTGGAAAAGACGAGCTGGTGGCTGACAGTTGGATTGCTAGCCGCCGATAACCTTCCAACCCCCACCCCCCCCCACCAGCCCGAGCGCATCGCAACAGCAGCCAGCTCAGCAGAAACAGCCCGACAAACCGGCTCAGCCAGACCTAATTACAAGGTATAAACTTCAGGACAAGCTCGCGGTGACCAAGTCGGGCGAGAACAGCGATGCTGAGAGCACCGGATCGGGAACTACGACGCCTACGAGCAAAACTAAGGCGTGGAGCTCGAACAAGGACGAGAGGCAGGCACTGCTCCAGAAGCGGAGGGATCAGATGATTCTCGAGGCAAGAAGGAGAATGGAAGCAAAGATTGCGGCCGAGAAGGCAACCGCCTCCTCCGCAGGACAAGGGGCATGACCTGACTGGTTTCTGCTGTATCCTATAATTTCGGTGGCTGTGTTGCTGGAGAAGTCTGTCTGTCTTGGTGACAGGAAACCGCATGAGGGAAAAACAGGCGCGCACTTGCGCCGCGCCCTTTATGTCATCGGTTTTGATGCGCTTCGCATATAGATACATGGTTGGTTATTGTCGCAGAGCACAAAGGGAGGTTGGCAAGTAGTTTTGTACCCTACTAAAAGCGTCATGTCGATCTCTCACTTTGGGCTGCAAAGCGGTGTGTACCTTGGTGACAGTGAGACACCCGATTAGTTGGCTGGGCAGCGTTACCGTCTCTTCAGGACGGCCAAGACCTGGGCTGTCTCACTTCTAGGAAGGTAATATAACATCATGAGTCGGTGAATATTTTATTCTAAACACATTTCAGAATGCAATCACGGACAGAACGCAGCATGGTAACATAGGGTGGGAGAGTGAAGATGGATAGGCGATTTGGCTCGTTTTCCAAGTTTGCCTCGCATGGGTGGATGGGTGGCATCAACCTTGTTTATTTTGAGTGCATTCCAGCTCGGTCCGGTCGGTCTACCTCCCTAATCCGGTACCCAGCCAGCGTTGTTTCTTGTACAGTAACAGTGTACTTTCAATAACTAAGCCGATAAACCGGTATCTGAGCATCTTTCATGGCGAGTTTAAGCACATGTTTCGGTAGACCCCGCCACGCTCACGCTCCTGTTCGATCGACGTCGACAGAGTGGAGTTTCTGGCGATGGAGACCGAGAGAGGGGCCGGTGATGGGCATCTAGCGTAGTGTGCTATGTGGGTAAGAAGAAGAAAGGGAGAGGTTTGCATATTTAGTTTAGCGGAAGCTCTTTCACATGCTTTTCTTCTGCTAAAAATGCTTGCGGGGGTTTTTTTTGTTGTTGCATTCATATCACCCACCACTTTGTGAGGCTAGGCATCTAGAACTAGAGAGCATAGGTTCCATCAGTGTGGAATTGAAAATAAACGGTTTGGTCCCGCTGGTAGGATGGGCGAGGCATGCACACTACTTTCCATGTTGTCCGGATGGAGCCGGGCCCATGTGTACCATGTATTGATAGGTATGTGACGGACAGATGGGAATAAATAAGAGCTGGGTGGTCCGCCCCGATTTTGGGAAGGGAGGGAGGAGGGAAGAAGTTCTGGATTCCGATTTTGACTTGCACTTCGCACATCGCTCGCTCACCGAGCAAATTCTGGTAGTTCATTCTCTGGGCTGTTTAACATTGCTGAACCCAAGGCCGTTTGGGAGCGGGCACCCGCCTATACCGAGTCCTCTTCCCGATTTCCCAGTCGACCTGGTCCTGACTAGGTTGCCATTGCCGCCTCAAACTACCCGAGACCCAGCAAGTGCATGCAGCTAAGCTCAGGAGACGCCCTCACCGTACCCGACCCGGTTCAAGTCAGCACAACAAGACACTTAACCTGCCCCGACCTCTTCGTTTTCCCTCTGATTTTCTTCCTCAGTCATTACGAAGTGCTGAAGCCTTGAACACTATCACCCAAAAATGGGCTATCCCCCAGATAGTCCGTGTATCGCCGCAACCACCAACCGTGCAACGGCCTCGTCCCGCAGCTGGCGCAACCCGCTCAACCTCAACCGTGTCGTCATGCACCACGAGGAAAATTTGCGAGTCGAGAAGGAGGAGTGCGTCTCGGTCATGTTCTCGGCCCTACCCGCGTCGATTCAGAGTCGTCTGCCGCCAATTCCGTCACTCCGGCGAGCCGTGACAACACCGATCCGCTCTTCGATTATGCCGTTGGGGTTCTCCACGGCTGTTGGATCAGGGACCGTTACCGGGAATGGGAATGGAAATGGAAATGGAAGTGGGCTGGGATGCAGAGCGAGGGCGTCGTCGCCGCCCTTGTCGGAGACGGATATAGAAATTGAGCATGAGCATAATGAGGTGTTGGAGGGATTAGAGTTCGGGGCGGCGAGGAGCTACATCTCAGCCATGGGATTGCGGACGTCGGAGGGGGAAGTGACGTCGGAGGGAGAGTCGACTGTGGATTGGAGGTATGCCAGGGCCGGTGTGTTTTCCCTTCCTCCCCCAATGTAGAGGAACGGGGCAAGCTGACTGTTGCCGCTAGGGGTTGAGCTTGTTATCAATTCCGGCAGAGAATATCGGAGGCCGCAGGGAGAACCTAGCTCCAGGTTCGAGCGCTCGGCATACATCTCGGGCGTTAGCTTTCTTCTCGAAGGCCTCCCGCGTGATCTCGACGACAACGAGGTTATGCTCCTCCAACGATCCTTACCTTTCGCCGAGTTGCTGGATCACCAGCTCGACGGCGCGGCTAGAGTTGTAGCCCCAGGAGGCCGCGCACATCAGCAACAGTACCGCAGACCCCCTCCCCATAGAAATCTCGTCCACATCGTCGTCCTCAACGTGCTCATATGTGCACGAGCGTGGATCTGCTGGTTGCTGCCGCATGTCCTATTCTTGATGGGCGAGGCGGTGCGTCTTGAGAGGGAGTACAAGGTCACACAAACGTTGCTTGGAACTGCTACCATGTGGTTCAAAGCGATTCGCAGCATGAGCGATGGCATGGCCGGGCAGTTTGTCGGCGACGTTTTCCAGTACGCCACCAAAGGGGTTGAAGATGCACTCAAGGAGTTTGCGGACCCTGAGCTGGGGGATAAGGGGAGAGAGAATGCGTAGAGGAGGTATACGAGGCGGAGGTAATGGGTTCTAGTCTAGAATTGCTGTATATAGAAGGACGGGAGGAACTAATGACTGTATATGGACGAGGCCAGGAAGATATGTAGACACACAGGATGAGGTATTGCGGATGGCGCTGGCATTGGGTCCGAAGTTTGGGTATCAGGGAGTAGAGGGTGGGAAGAATGCCTTGCTTTTGAGGGGAGAGGACTCGCTGCCTGGTCGACTGGATGGAGAAATCTCAACTTGCCAAATTGTGGAAGATTGTAATCTTTTCATGTTGGACCCTGGGCTAGTTTTACAGTAAGGTTATATCTGGGAATCCCGCCAGTATTGCAATTTAATCTCCGGAGCTGTGAGAATTTTAATGGTAACAGACACGATATTTTCGTCCCGGACGTGCATTCGTCAAGAAACCGCAGCATAGCCGCCAAGCAGCATGTGGGGCCTAACTAGGCAGTGGGGCCACCGACATGATAAGATAGTGAAACTAATTGGTCGTGGACTGGAAATTTTCTGGATCAATCTCCTTTCCTATCTTGACTTCTATTCTCCCCAGACGATTGACTGCCCCGACACGGAGTTTGCATCAACAGTGGTAGCTTCCTGCCTCAATCACTCTTTTGTACTACAGTGCAGGGTTTTCACCGTCTTGTTGATTGTCATCCTCCTTCCAATCCGTTACCATGATGAAAACGAGCGTCTTGCGGCAGGCGCGTTTCTGCCGCGTCGCCGTCAGCGCCGCCAGCCGACTGCAAATTTCTTCTAGGGCCTTCCCATCTACCTCTCCTTTCCTCTCTTCCACTTTTCGGGCTTCCACGACGAACTACCGTGCCCCGTCGAGCTCTATTTTCCGCTCATACTCGAGCTCTGCGCCGGCCGAATCCGAGGCCGCAGACTCTTCGCGCATCACCAAGTTCACTGATCTCAAAGAGCTTGGCGTTCATGATGTGCTCGTCGACAGCATCGTAAAAGGGATGGGGTACACGGACATGACTGAGGTCCAGAGCATGACGATCAACGCTGGTATTGATGGAAAGGACCTGTAAGTTTTTAGACTGATGGTGACCTGGTCAATTTCGCTGACCATGTTCCAGTGTCGCTCAGGCAAAGACGGGAACGGGCAAGACATTGGCGTTCTTGGTTCCTATTGTCCAGAGAATTCTTGCTCAAGATCCTTCTCTGGCCAATAAGAATCGGGTCAAGCGCGCTCGTTCCGATGACATCCGCGCCATCATTATTTCACCCACTCGTGAGCTAGCTGAGCAAATTGCCGTCGAGGCACAGAAGCTCGTTCGCAATACTTCTATCAAGGTCCAGACTGCTGTGGGTGGTACCATGAAGTCGATGATGCTTCGGGAAACGCAACGTGACGGCTGCCATGTGCTCGTCGCCACTCCCGGCCGGTTGGCCGACCTCCTGGAGGACTCGACTAGCCGGATCGATGCACCGGGACTTCAAGCTCTGGTTCTCGACGAAGCCGACAGGATGTTAGAGCAAGGTTTCCAGAATGAGTTGGATAACATCGTTGCAATGCTTCCCGACCCGAAAGACGTTCCTCGCCAGACTCTCCTATTCTCAGCGACTATCCCACGCAACGTCATTGGCTTAGCCCGGACGTATATCAACGAAAACAATTTCGAGTTTGTCCAAACGATCAACCCAGATGACGTCCCGACTCACGAGTCTGTGCCGCAACACATTGTCCCCTGCGTCTCTTTCGCCAATCTTCATGCCACCCTTCTGGAATTGATCCGGAGGGAAGCCAAAAACGCTTCTTCTATTCCCGGCTCGCAGCCGTTCAAAGCTATCGTCTTTATGCCAACCACCACAACAGTTGTCATGATGGCATCCGTTTTCCAACGGCTGGGATTTCACGACAAATCACTTCCTCCAGTCTTCGACATCCACTCGAAGCTGACACAAGCGCAAAGAACAAATTCTGCGAATCGGTTCAGAAAAGCAACGTCTGCTATTCTCTTCTCGTCTGATGTAACCGCACGCGGCATGGACTTCCCTAACGTCACCCATGTCATCCAGATGCACTTACCGACAACTAGAGACCAGTATATTCATCGTCTTGGTCGCACCGGAAGAGCTGGAAAAGAGGGCCAGGGCTGGCTTATCGTCGGCAGTATGGAGCTTGAGCTTGCTCGCAAGCGCCTTGGTGGGCTGCCCATCAAACGGAACACGGAGCTCACCTGCGCCACTGTCGATGTCGCACAAAATCAAGATCTTCCCCAGCAGTTTGCAGATATGAAGAGAGCTATCTCCGTACTCCCCGCCCACATCACCTCGGACGCTTATCGTTCATATTTCGGTGGCGGCTTCCAGGGTCTAGATATACAGGAAGTCGTCGATCAAGCCAACGAGATGGCTCTTCATGGCTGGGGCTTACCAGAGCAGCCAGCGGTTTCGGAGAAAATGGCCCGCACAACCCAAGTTCGGGGTCTGAGGATAGAAGAGTCACACCAGGGGCGCAACCCTCTGACCCGTTATATCGGACGTGGACGTGGTGGCTTTGACCGGACGGGAGGTCGGGGTGGTGATGCCTTTGACCGCATGGGGGATCGAGGCTATGACCGTTCTGACCGTATGGGTGGTCGGGGTGGCAACCGAATGGGCAGCCGGAGTGGTAGCCGGATGGGTAACCGGGGTGACTTTGGCAATTCCAGAGGCTTCGACCGCAACAGCGAGGATTTCAGCGGCCGTTCTAACGGTATGTTTTAAGCGAGGTTACGGTCTTAACCGTGCCCTGAACTAGGGGCGTTCTCGACAATGTATGCCGATAGTCGCTCGCAGACTCGTCGACGCTCATGGGTTTTTGGAGGAGAGTATCTCTCTGTAGCAGGTGTTTGGATAGCTGTAGTACATATGGTTGGCGTTCAGGGGGGTGCGGCGTCTTGTTTGATTGCATACGATCGCGCCGTCCTAGGTTGGGCCTACGGCTTTCTGCGCTACAAAAACGTTGTTCGGAGAATCGGGTCCAATGGAGATGAAACGAGAAAGGGCATGACTGAGGGAGATTAAACACGAGGAGTTTGACAGTGGGCAAGACGGGCACCTCATCTCCTCTTACTACTTTAACTATCATAGATTTTATTCTTTCTGTAAATTAGCTTCGGTTTTGTGTATGAGTGTAACAATCTCGTGGCCTACCCCCATAGGTTAAAATGGAGACGATGTAAAGGTATCAGGTGAGGCTAGTTCTGACGTTGACTCTGGGCCCTGGCTCTTTTCAAACCCCACCTCCCTGTATCTGTTGTCGACTGGGCCATACTGAACCAGCATATTTGCCAGGGCGGTCCTTCTTCCCGACGCTAACCGACGTATTCTCATTGAATATCTCCCGAGTCACAACTAAAACACTCCGTTCTATCAACTGCTTTTTTCTACCCTTTCTGCCCGCATATGTTACTGCCGTGGCTAGGAACCTGTTCCGAACTTGTTTTCCTATATCACTGTATGATACAAATGAAGGTTTGGATCCAGGTCCAAATACATACACTTGACCACTTTCATACCGACCAATACCGTCCCCGTGTGCATGTGGGTATCGCCTCTACCTTCATCCTCTCTACCTCTCTTTACCTTGACTTTGACCTTGGTCCCAAGGAGATAGTTTTCTGAACATGAATCTCACACTCCCCAAATCTTCAGTACAGAGCATTACACCCTCAACAGGGTATGCGCATCCCACAACAACACCCTCTCATCCCAGCCCACCGACGCCACCCACCCCCCCGCACCAAACAAACACCAATCCACTCCAGTCACAAACTCCGTGTGCCGGTTCATAAGCCCCAGCTGCGCGCCCGCCCGGATCGTGTTCCCCCGCGGATCATGGGGGGAACCGGGCGCCACAGCCATGGCAGGCGGAATGTTCGATCCATCAGTCCACACGCGCACTGTCATATCGTAGCTAGCGCTGACAAGGATGTCGCTGGCATGGGGACTCCAGGCGAGGCGGCGAACCGCGTAGTCATGGCCGGTGAGGACGGCGAGGGGACCGCCCGTGGGGCTGCGCACGTCAAATGTGCGGATGAGGCGGTCGACACCGGCAGCAGCGATGATGGTATTGTTATACTTGTTCCAGTCGTGGGTAAGGACTTCGGCTGGTACGGAGCCGGCGTAGGTGGCGCCGAGTTGTGCGCCCGGGCCGGGCCCGGTGATACGGGGGAGGATGGTGCCGGAGGGGGGCGCGTGGACGGGAATGGCGGAGGTGAGGTGGTATTTCGCGGATATGGGGGTGCGGAGATCGTAGATACGGATATGGGAGTCGGCAGAGGCAGCGGAAATGATGAAGGGGTTAGAGGGGCTAAAGGAGGTGCTGTAGGTGCAGCAGCCGACAGGGAGGGTGGTTAGAGAGGTGTTGCGCGTGGGTGACCACTAGTTTGTGTGTCAACACTTTCTGAAGAGAGGGGTCAGAGCGGAGAATTACCAGCTTGACGGTACCGTCCCATGAGCTCGAGATGAACGTGTCCTTGGTAATGGGGTTCCAGTGGACTGAAAAGGTCTCGCGTTTGTGCTCGTGGAAGTTCATGACGGGGAATTGGTTGACGCCCAGATCAAAGAGCTTGACGGAGCCATCACCAGTTGCGACGATGAGCTGGTTCTCGTTGATCTCGGACCAGGCCAGGTCATACAGGGCGTCGTTGGTGTCGAAGGCCTTTTCCAGCTGTATGCCCTGCGCGCTCAGGCCTAGGCAGTAAAGACGGCCATTGCCGACAATGCCGTAATTGGCCGATGCGGCGACCGCAAGCCGCGAATCATAGTAGGGCGAGTACTTGACCGCGTATGGATTGAAGCCTGGAGTACGGAACTCGAGCATGGACGCCATGGCCGGTTGCGTCCCACGGGCCGTCCGTCGTTCAGCACATCCGGGTGCCAGTGGATCGGCGGGGTGTCAGTGGTTTGCTTCGCGGGGTCTTTTGTCGCCCGATAGCGGGTCAAAGTTAGCATGCGCCTGCAGCGAGCCTCGGCTGTTCTTTTGGGTTCCTGCCCGCTGCAAGCCGGGGCTTGCTTGCCCCCGCATGCTGCTTGATGATCATGTGACAACGCTGCCTCATCGCGTCGCCCACTTCGACCTCGCCCTTTGACTGACAAGCGCGTCCCGCTTTCAGCAGCCTGTTACGTATTCGTACTTGGGTCCCCATCCCTCTCCGCAATGCCGAGTTGTGTTGGGACAGATGACCTGGCTCTTGCTGGCCAAAAATCAAACCCAAGATGGAGGCGTTTATAATCAAGAGAAAAAGAAAATCGAGCCCCGAGCTGGCCCCTCGGCCAACGCCTAAGAATCCGAAAAACGATGACACTGACGCTGACGAGCCGACCGATGTCAAGTTAGCCATGCTGTCATCGCTCCACCCGGGCGTTGACCAGGAAACCCTTTTGGACCTCCTCTTGGCCCATGACGGCTCCGTCCAAGCCACGTCACAAGCCCTGCGAGAATCTTGGCGCTCCGTGAAAAAGGCCGGCAGCGGTAGCGTTGTCGCCCAAACATCGTTGCGCTCCTTCGCTATCGATGCGGCCTGTCCTGGGACTCTAGGAGAAGGCCCCAGTAAGAAGGCGAGACTTCTGTCTAAAAAGGGCACGACTCTCCATCTCTACGACCCCAAGGACATTAGCGAGTACACGCCTTGCACCATCATCCATAACTTCCTCCCGCAGGATGAGGCCAACCATCTTCTAGTCGAGCTTTTGGAGGAATCTAAGACGTTTGAAAAGATTACCTTCAAGTTGTTTGACAATGTTGTGTCAAGTCCGCATACGTCAAGTTTCTATGTTAGGAGCTACGACGAGTTGAACCAACAGATGCATGAATATGTATACAATGGGGCCAGGCTGACAGTAAGACCGCTGTGACTCAGGACCGTGCTGTGTGAGGTGAAATGATGCTGATAATCTTGGCAGGATGTCCGGAAGATCACCCCACAGCTCGACAAGGTCAAGGAAAAGGTCGAGAAAGCTATTAACAAGGAAATAGCGGAGCGAGTCCGCAGCCACTACGGCGGTCAAAAGCTTAAATTCCAATCGCCCGATCTATGGTCCCCAAATGCAGCATTTGTAAACTGCTATAACGGGCCACAGGAAAGCGTGGGATGGGTAAGTCCTGAGAACAACGACGCCCACCTACGCTTGTTTCAACTGACCAATTCCAATCTCAGCACAGCGACCAGCTCACATACCTCGGCCCTCGCGCCGTAATTGGGTCACTGTCCCTTGGCGTGACCAGGGAGTTCCGCGTCCGGCGAGTCATCCCCAAAGACGGGGATGCCGACGATAACAGTCGCAACAACAACAACCAGGATGCCCAAGGCCAGATCGCCATCCACCTACCACACAACTCGCTACTCTGCATGCATGCCGAGATGCAAGAAGAGTGGAAACACTGCATCTCGCCCGCCACCGCCATCGACCCCCATCCTATCGCTGGGAACCGCAGGATCAACATCACCTATCGTGACTACAAGGCGGCCTTCCACCCCGCTCACACTCCCCGCTGCAGCTGTGATGTCCCTTGCGTGCTCAGGGTGGTGCAGAGGAAGAAGGAGAACTGGGGTCGTTATTTCTGGATGTGCCACGCCGGCAACGTGCCGAGAAAGGAGGGCTGTTCGTTTTTTGAGTGGACCGAGTTTGATAATGATGGGAATCCAATTCGGAAGGACAGTGAAAAGCACGGAAAGAAACGGCAGTCTTGAGTTTGGTGTACCAGCACGCAGGGGTGACGACAAGCAGGTGCCTATCCTCCACTGTTACGCAGTCGAACAGGCATTATCCTCCACAAACCACTGCGCAGCTTAGAGACCCGGGGCGGGTGTTCAGTCAAACTTGCATGGTACAATAAGTACATGACAGACTTCCCTTCACTTGCAACATATCACGAATAGCACCTGGACGCCCACCGAATCCACATTCCCTTCCATCCATTCCTTTCCGTGCTCACATTGGAGATGACACCAAAATTTCCCCTTCTGCCAACCCGTCTGCAACTGACAGGACCAACTCGCGAGTCTGCCCAGAGGGTTTTCTCATGGCCTCAGAGATAGATACACTAAGGTGAAATGAAGAATATATACAGCCCAATAAAAAGAATAGCCCAGAACCGATATCCTGCCACATATGCCTCACAATATGCCTAGTTATGTTCTGTTTTTTTTTTTGCGCGACACTTCACATGCCGCCCATCCCGACACTATTGCCACCAAGTCCTGCCCCGCCGCTCCCTTGTTGCCCCCCGAAAAAGAAGCCGTCAAACAGGTCGACCTGTTGGCCTTCACTGAAATCATGGTGTAACCCTTCCCAGCCCAACCCAAACCCAAGGTCCATTTGCTCGCCGAAGTTGTATTCTGGATTGCCATCTACACCAGTGGCAGAGTTATCCAGAGCTTGCAAGAAATCCATGCCCTGGAGATCCGCAAAACCCATACCGGAGTCGGGACTAAATAACGTGGCTCCATCCACCTGAGAGAATGCAGGTGGTGCCATGCCCACGACGGGCGAGTTCATATGAGCCGCAAGAGGGGATCCCATCAGTGAAGGGTCAACGGCCTCGGGCGTGACCGCCTGCTTGTCTGCCGAGCTACCGCTGGCGTTGCTCCTGGGAGGAGCCGAAAGGTTATGCATAAGTGAAAAGCCGCTGCCTCCTTCGGACGGCTCATTCTTTAGCCGGTATTGTTGTTGTTGTTTTGGGAACGGTGGCATTTGCGACGATGGCGAGACACTGTTTGAATAGGCATCTGAGATAGAGCTGAGATCAGTAGTTGTTGAAGCAAGCTGTTCTATGGACAGGCGGTTCGGGCGTCGGTGTTTACTAGAGCTTGAAATCTGTGACGCACTATCTGCTGTTGTCGTGGCCCTGGAGCTAGCCCAGTCGAGGCGATGTTGACGGAGGTCGGGAGCAGCACGAGGCTTTGGCCCGAAACCGCCAGTAGAGTTGGCCATTTTGACAGTGGCCTTGACGGTCCGGTCAAAGGCATCACGGCAGGCCTCGGCAGGAGGACACTTCTCCATCAAGTCGGTGAAGACGGAGGTGGCGGCGAGCACAGTAAAGTCCACTTCATCCATCGTCTAAATCGAGTTCGGTTAGTAATGCGATGAACATCCAAAAGCTACAGCCGCCGATTTCTTACCAGACGACTCCTCACAATGGGAGAGTGCCAAATCGCGTAAAGATACGATATACCTGCCATGAAGAGGTGGTGTGTAGCGAGATACGTGTAATTGACCAGCCCGATGAGATGTAGCTGGCGGTATAGCCGCAAAATCTTTTGACCTGCCTCGGCGACTTTGAGGTACACTCTATCCTCATCCTCTCGGAGCTCCATGTTATATATAGTTGGGCTATTGACCTCCTTTGAGGTGTGATATTCGCCTTCGAACATGGCGGGGACACTCAAGCTCTGCCGATAGAGCATGATGACGGCCTGCCAATAATTAAGGTCAAAGAACTCAGTCGAGAACCTGACTCCTGTTTCGTGTTTTTTTGGCGACGAGTTTTTCCACTCGTACAGCCGCCTGTCGATGTCTATCCTCCATGACCGGAAAGAGTCGAACCGTGACAAGAAGGGGGAAGGCAGGGAAGTGTGCATGTATGGGTTTTTATCGTTAAGCCCGCTGCTTCGAGCCATTTGCGCTTGTTGGAACTGCAGAACCTGCAGGATTTCTGACTGGAGAAGCCGCAGGCGGAAGTAATGATGAGCGATCAGCTTGTACGTGGGCCTGAGCATGTCAGACGGTGGCTCATGTAAGCCGTTTTGTTGGCTGATGAAGCGGTCTTCCAACAAGGATGGAAACTCCGTCGTGATGACTTGGTCGGAGATGCCAAACGGCCTTCCCACGCACACACTAACGAGGCGGTCGAACGAGTAGGTGCACCACCACAACCGCCGCCTTAAATCTCTGACCCACTCCCGTCGTCCCCGCTCACGAGAAAGACCCTCAGTTTGCTGTGAAGCCCCGTCGTGCAGCCCTGTGTCGATGTCTTTTCCATCTTCATAGTGCAAGCCCAGGTCAACGGCCAATCTTACCGCAACTCCAATAATATACCAAAGCCCTGGTGGTACCGGCCTGAGAAGTGCAAAATTGGCCAGCAGCAAAACAGCCTGCAACTCCTCCAGTCCCCCACCGCTCCCCAGACACGATTCGAGGTGCACAATGGCACTAGCATGGTACTCTTCAGGCTGTGCCTGCTTGGGTTCGTCGTTGCCTTCGTCACTCTTGCCTCCTTCGCCGAGAATGATGGCGCCGCCAATCGCGCAGACCATATTCAGCATGTACAATTCCCGGGGCCCACGTACACGGCCCTCTTCGGAATAGACACGATCGAGCATTTCCATAAACTCGCCCTTGTGCAGTACGGGCATCTGGGGATTCGCGTATTCAAAGTATAGCGTCACTAACTTCTTGGCGATGCGCTGATCGGGAAACGGCGCTGGATAGATTAATGGTTTTGTATGCAGTCCAAAGAAGGAGTCACGCATCGAGGTTCCCTGGGCTGGACCATTGCCAGCAATGGACTTGTAAGGCCGGACGCCGCCCTTGTCCGATGTAGATCGCTGGTCAGAAACCGACGACTGGACTGCGGCAAATACGACACGTGCGAACGACACTCCTGAGGCGGCACCCAGGTGTCGAGGGTTCGCAGCTCCCGGTATCCCTGAAAAACCGGACTTGTTGACTAGTTTCCGCAGTCTGCTCGCGTCGTCGCCGTTGGGTTCGGGTTTGGTGCTGGCCACTGACTCGGTCACATCCGATATGACCGAGTTCGCTGGTTCGATGGGCGACCGCGCCGCACTCGAAGCATTGTCTCGCTTGGAGCAGTGTTCGAGGTTGTCGGCAGGCGGAAAAGCGATATTATTCGAGGACAAAAGGGACTCAAGCTGCTCAACCCTCCTTTCGAGGTAGAACACATAACTGCCGAGAACTTTGGTCAGCATCATGATGCACCGAGCGCGTGGCGCAGTTAGCAAGAAAAAATACCTCCTAGGTATTTCCCTCTTCGTTATAGGATCATATCCCACACAGGCGACACCCGCCTTCTCACAACTCGCACAACTCGGTAACTTCTGGTCACATCTGTTCTTGCGAAGGCGGCATCGATTGCATGCGCTAACGTTTCGGAATCCGCTGCTTTGCCCGGCCTTTCCCCCGCCTGTTCCGGCACCGACGATGATATCGTGAAGGTGCTCGCTGGTGGGAGAGGCGGCTCCGGCAGACGGTAGTGATGTGGGTGAATCCCTATCGGGGCCGGGTGATGACTGGCGCGCGCGCTTAGGCGGATGAGGATCCGGAGACGGCCTAGCATGCTCCGGCACCGGCATTGTTCTAGCTCAGGAGCCACCAAGGCCCGCCAGCGATCTTGTTGGATGGGGCGGTCGACTTGTCGCCGATGCGCGACCAGACAGAGCTTAAGTTTCGTCCGAAGTCAGGCGGCTGCACAAGTCGTGCGTCAATGCTCGAATTTAGTCGACGTTGTCTCTGCCACTGCTGCTGCTGCTGCTACTTCGTCTTGTGGTTCCTTGGTGTGCGTCGGCCCCATGCTTCGACGCTTACTCGAACCCCTCTTCCAGTTAAGACGTCGATTTTTGGAGGGGCGACGGCTGAGATTGGCAGCCACTCAGCAGGGGGCAAGGACGTTTGTAGCACCGTGCTGCTCGCCTCGTCAAAAGGTTAGGTATTGAGAACGTAGGTTAGTTAGCTGCTGCTGCGAGCGATGCTGATGAGAGGCCATGCGTGACGCTGAATTGCGGAGCATTCAGCGTGAAATACTATTTTATTCCCTCCAATATTCCCTTCCGTATCGTCCAAAGAACAGCTCCCCCAAACGCACTGATAAGCACGCAGCCGGCGAATCAAGAAGCCGCAAGCCAAGCCGTTTGTATCGAGTAACTGGAACTAGCGAGCACTTACCCCCACTTTCGTCCCCCTCCCCTAGAGATGGATTGGGGCGAAGACGTGCCTCGGCCTCCTAGATAGAGACAAACTCCAAGCATTGAGGCAAACTCGGCACGCAGCAGAAGTGCCCTCTCCGCCAACAGGGGTAGAAAATAGAACTCGTTCGATGCATGAAAAGTCACAATAGTTGATTAAAAAGGCCCTGTGACACCTTGACGAAACCCAAATACCGCGTAATGCCAATAGCACAAAGTCCCAAGAAGCAGAAAGTTGCGAGCTAAAAAACTGGGATGGTTCGACGCAGCCCACCACCGCCTGCAGTAAACCCCAAACCTCTCGGTAAGAATGCTAGCAGCTGTCAAATCCTGAAACGCTAAGCCCGTCCATCCTTAATCAAGAAAGAGAAATCCGACAACAGTACAACACAGTGCTGTCTTCCGTTTCCTGATCCATCCATACTTCCATCCTTGCTCTCCAAATTGGATGCTCTCACAGATGATGCGTGCCTAATTTCTTCTCGCCGGATTCGCCCATATCGCCCATGTGTAAGTAACCCTTTATGTGTTGTACCCCTATGCCTTAGCACATTAGTCTATCCCAATAGTTGACCCAGTCATATCCCAAACGCCCCATTTGCGATCCTCGCAGCGTTGTGAGCCCATCCTGTGAACGAGAGCATCTCGTGCACTTCAAGTCCCTGCTGGATCTCCCTACAGCCACTTAAACCCAAGTCTAGTGACAAGTCGTTTCCACGTGCTTCTGTTGCGTCTCAGATGGCCCAGCGGGCTCCTTTTCGTCGAGACGACCTTTTGGTTCTGGAATTGTGAGGCTGATCGCCGCACCAGCTATTGTTACCAGGGCGGTAGCCCACCAGACGAGCCCGGAGTAACCGCTCTCTAGGCCCATGGCATAAAGGAGACCGGAAATGGCGGGGCCGGCAGCTCGGGACAGGCTGGCCGTCGAGGCAGCAACGCCGTTGATGGTACCCAGAGACAGTGTTGTCGGCGCCGAATTGCTCAGAAGAATCGTGTTGCTTGGGTATGCCATGGTGGAGAGCGTGCACTTCCAGATAATGATGGCGTAAATGCCTGCCATCCGCAGCGTGTCTGGTAGGAAGACCAGGTAGGGCGTGGTGACGTAGAGCAGGGGGTACGAAATGGAAATGATCTGGAAGAGTCGGAGCGGGCCAAGCTTGAGGGTGATGCGGGGGAAGAAGAAAAAAGTAGATGTCATGGAATAAACGCCCTGGACAGACAGAATGAAGCCAATTGTCTTGGTATCGTAGCCGAAGCCATCAGCAAATTTGAAGGGGAGCGAGGGCGGCACCCGGTGTTCGGGCCGCTCCGTGCTCAGGAAAACAGGAAGCAGCGAATCAAAGACCATCGTGTGACTAGAATCCTGGTCAGCTTGCAGCACACCGCCAGATGCTGGCCTGGCTAGTGCCCACTTACAATGCGAGGATACCAAATGTGATGATGATAAGAACAGTTGTCTTGTTGAAGGTGGACAGGGACTTCTCGACTCTCGGCGGAACCGGACGGCCCCCCTCCATGTCGGTGCATTCCCTAATGGCTAGGTCCGATTCTGCCGAGGTCGAAGCAGACGTCTTGGTCGAAGAGTATCCGGGAAGCGGTTCGTCCGAATCACCGAGGAGACACTGTTCTTCTGGGGCTTTGCCCTTGGACTTCCTGATAAACGCGGTCTGGAGTCGAGTCAACAGGCTATTGCCTAGCTCTAGGCCTGGGTCTCGCCGCAGCTTCTTCTTCGCGTGCGTCTCCTCCAGGAAAAGGACCCCAATGACGACACCGATGAACACGCAGCAGGCGCTGAAAAGGTTCGGCAACAGGTACGGGAGCCTGTCAAAGATGCAGCCGGGCGGGAACACGGACGGCATGGTCTCGACGGGCTTGGCGAGGGCGCCTCCAATCATCGGTCCAACAATCGACCTGGGGATGCAGTCAGCTTCACCATTGCTGAGTGATTGGGCACAATGTGGTCACCATACCCTACACACCAAACCATAGGCATAACAGCATATGCACGGGCTGGGGAATCGTTAGCTTAGCCTCACTCATGCAGGTGCACGCATTTGGCTCACGTTGGTGGTCCTTGACCGTCACCAATTCTGCAACCGTGGTTTGCAAGACCGCCATGTTGCTTCAACTGTTAGCCGCCGGCAGTGGAACCCGAATGGCTATGGGAAACGTACCCATTCAGGAGGCCGCCCAGAGCGCGCGCAAAAAGTGCGACTGGAAGGCTTTGAGCGAAACCGAAGATGAGAACACTCAGGCCAGTTCCGCCCAGTCCCATGAGCAGGACAGGCTTCCGGCCGATCTTGTCGCTCAACCGCCCCCAAAACAGACTCGTCGAGAATTCGGCAAAGGTGAACGCCGAAGTCACCATGCCAGCGTAGAACGAAATCTTAGATTCATCGTCCGTGATGTTAAAATCACGCACCATATAATAAATATATGGAAAAATAGACATAAATGCAATCGGCTCACTTATCCTGCAGAGTGCTGGTGAACCGTAAGCCAATACCCTGAAGCGCAAGGGTGACCGTCGTGGACCTGGAGAGCAACGCGCTCGGCTGATACTCTGGATCACCAGGATCGACACTTACCGAGGATAAGTAGCTGCTTGCCTGGGTATGGAGGAAGCGGGCTTGAAGCGGCCACTGTCTGGGGCCTTGAGGCCCTCGTGCTAGGACGTGACCACCTCATCACTGCGGCGGCTAAGAGATCGTGCCTGGACAAGATCTGTTGTTTCTTGAACTCTGGATTGGACCACAATGGATCGAAGCAGCTTTCTGGAGGCGTGAAGGAGAGTAGAGTGGGGACACGGGCCAGTCGGAACAAACGGCAACAGGTGACGATTAACGACGATGGTGATTCCTTTGTATGCTAGTTCGGTTAGGATGGGAAAGATGATGGATATGATGGGAAACTGCAAAGGCTCTCAGTGTCTGCCGCGACGGCCTTGAGAAGGGAATCTCAAGGATGTGAACAGTGAAGACACCATTCGAGGCACGACTTGGATGATGGGGTGAGGGAAGAATGTGGGGGATGGGAAGTTGAAGTAAGATGGCAAAGTAGCCAAGAGGTGGTCTCCTGGGATTGGGAGCGGCGAGGAGGAGGCATTGTAACTATATACACACACAGATGCACTCGCACCAGAAGGACCAGGGAAGGGAAAGTATGCCAGGGGCCAAGAGGGCTGAGAAAGACTGGTCACAGGGTCAAGCCATCTTACAGTGGAGACTAGGCAGGCCCGAGGAACCGGGCATAAAATTATCTTGTTGGAAAAAAAAAAAAAAAAAAAAAAACATTGGGAAACGGCGGTGACAAGCAACGACGCTGCCCCCAAGGAGAAGACACAGGTAATCCCTCGTGGAAGGACTAGGTCGGTTCTGGCACGAATTGGATGTGGATGGCGCCGTCTTGTCTTGACAACGCTAACCCAGACCGGGCCTCGAGAAGGGGTGCAGGGGTCCTGGCGCCACAGCTTGGGCTGGTTTCCCGATGGGTCCCCATGTCCTCTGATCCATGCCATTCTGGCAGGGGCGACGGAGCATCACCATCACCGTCTTCTCTGTCTTCGCCGTTTCTGGTTCCGGTGGATATGTGGGTCCACCACGGATCCACGCCGTGCCGTTCTCGCTGTCTCGGTGGCAGACGGCCCCCGAAATAGAGAAGTGCATCATGAAGTTCGAAGACGTAAATGCCCCAGCACTTGCTGGGCTAGCTCCTGTAGTGCTCGGGCGGAACATCTCGCGAAAAGCCCTGACGGTTGTTTGCCGCTGCATGAGAACATTGTTTGCTCTTCTAGGTTCACTAGGAATGGTCAAGGATGAACCAGGTTCAACGCGAGTGCTGGAGACACTCGCACAACAGGGTGCGGGTCGACAGACCGCCTCCCACAGAGGGTAATGGTGGGCCAGTCAGAGGTTGTGCCGCAATCGCTATCGGGTGAAGCCTCGTAGATGGTGACAATAGTCGGGGCGCTCCCTCGGCTATTGAAGATCCGATTCGTTCGGACGGCAGCCTGTGTTCGGCGGTACTCGCCCCGGGACAGAACATGAGGGGAGGAGAGCTTCCATCGCGACCTAGGCGCGCAAAGCCCAGCACCACTCCCTTGATTGATCGACTGACAAACGGACGCCGCTCCGAGCGCGCACGGCAATTGCTGCCCGCCTCACTCACGCTCAGAGGGCTGGGAAGGTTGAGGAGGGGCACTTAGCGTGGTTGGGAGCAAGGCCCTTGACCTGCGATACGTGCGTAGTCACAAAACCACCTGCATCAGCGCAAAAAGGCCGACGCTATTGACTCCAGGGTAGCAGTCTCTTTCTTTTGAAGCTAGATATCCGCGGCAGGCGGCATGATGATGGAATGGCTGAAGTGCAGCAAACTGAGTGGACGACGTGCTCGATGGGAAGGCGAGAAGGTGGGAATGTGGGTAGCCGCTACCCAGTTACGTGGGTAAATTTTCAAGCTTCCTCCGCCGTCGAGCCGCGGGCTAACGGACGATGTTGCTGACCGAGCGAAGCCGCTAGGCCAGGAGGCGGTGAATGGTTGGGAGACGGATGGACGCCGGAGCTGGGGACGGGAAGCGGACAGCAGATAGAACGAGATCGCCTGGGGACTGTGGTGCTTGCTTGTTTGACCAGCGGTGGGCGAAAATTTGGCAGGGAAAACGGGACCGGAGAATACAGCACGAGCCACGGCAATCGCCGCTGCCTCTCTTAGCGGCTAGTTATTTCACAGAAGTTTCTAGTTTGCTGTGAGGTACAGTGCAACCAGTTTGGTCAGCGGTGACACTGTGACCCATGAACCAACGCAAGAAAAGCAGAACACTGGCGGAAGGCTTCGGGTTACACGGAAATGACCTGAAGCCGGAATTCCCTCTTCACGCGCTCCCAGTTGGCAGGCAGCAACGACGAGCACTTGCAGAGTCGACAGAGTCGCAGTGGATCTGAGGGTCTCGCAGGACGGCGGGGACACAGAATAGGTCTGTGTGGGATGCAACTGCCAAATCTGTCCACACGACTTCCTTCCTGGCCCAGTCTCGAAATGGCACGATGATGCATGTCACGACAAAAGGAGACGCTCGTTTCTGCCCTCCAAGACACCAAGACGCGCCATGACGCAGATATTGGACGACTCCAGAGGCCTGCGACTCTTGGGACGATTGATAATTCGGCGCACAGAAGCAGAGAGGTCCAGCAGGACGGCACTGGGTTCTAGGCCCCGTAAGGACGGAATTTGGTGCGCATCTGAGATCCCAACGCAAGCTGCTGCATAGTGCAGACATCAAAGCAGCGCAAAGCACTGTCGGTGCAGGGCGGTTAAGACTGTGCAGACGGCCCATGTGGCGTCGGTATGTGCGTCCAAACGGCAACAGAGCGATATCCGCCTTGCTGCCTTGCCTTAACAGCATGCGCCTAGGAAGGCGGGAAAGCTTGGCCCCTGGTGCACAACAGGACTTTCGAAATCCGGAGCCGTCGATGACGGAGCTTTCAGTGTTCCGAGCCGACCAACCACATGCCCCGCTCTCATCGACAATTCTGTCCCCCCTGGTTATCCGCGGCGGTCTATGCCCAACGTCGCCTGCATGTTGCAACAAAAAACCGCACTTTTGCCGTACCGCCCTTTCCCATGGCACAAGATGCTGTTTCGCGGGCGGATAACTAGCTCCGGCTTCTGACACCATGGCTATGCCCGCTTGTCTGTGAAGCAGGGCGGACGCAGATATGATACGAGCAGATTCGAGCGATCACGGACTTCGGGAATTCCCAATTTAATGGCCCGCTAACCATCCGGGCCACACTGGTGGCGAGCGACCAGGCTCGCATGACAGATCATCCCAAACCAAATGTTTTCTCTGCCGGACGATCAACGTGCATAGGGACTGGGCACGAAAAACAACAAAGAAGCACAAGCTCCGGCTTTGGGCCGGAGGGCAGCGTCCGGAATCTCGGCCTGTCCTCCCCGGTTACACATAAACTGTGGACATCCGTGACTTTTCACAAGGCGTCCCGACGATGCTGCAAGTCGCGCTACAGCGCAACGAAACGCTACGTGGGCCTGTCTCCCTGATTCCATGAACGTCCCGGCATGCTGCTTTCGATAACCTCACGAGCACATTTGGTTCGGCCAGCCAATCAGAGCGCGGGTGGTCGCTATCTCCATCTCATTGAGCGTTCACGAATTACCACGGGGGAGTCGGTTAGGCTGAGATGCTATGACCGTTTTGGATTGGCACGCCCACTGCCAGCCTTGTTACACCTTCTCCGTTTTCGCTATACCTCGTACCTGCAACCACCAACGAAGTGAGCTGCGCAACACAAGTCTTGCCTCGCCCATGCACGCACGAGCAGACATGCCCAAGATGGCAAAATTCTCGCTTGTTGAGGTTCTTTTCAATCCCGTCGATCTCAGCGCGCAAAAATTGGCCGAGACCCAGCTCATTTGAATAATAAAGGAATTTTCTTTTCTTTTCCCTCGTCCAGGGAGTGTTTCAAACAGGATCAAGTGGGGTGCTAAACTTTCCCTCGTTGACACGGGATCCTCATGCCAGGGACCGGATCTGGTACTGTGTAGACCACATAGGACTTGTATTCGCACCAATGATGCAGTGTGAAGGATGGTAGTGTAATGCCGCCCACCACTCCTCCTCGGTGTCACCAAGGGGAATCTGTGGCCGCGCATGGACCGCGGAAAGTAACCCTGTCCCTGAACGCTCGCTTCCAGAAAATGATTTCCCCATAAAAATGGTCGACCAAACTGTCGGGCCGGGGGGGCTGTGTGGGTACATATCTATACTCGATTGGTACAAGTGTGGTGAATAAAGTCCGATTCAGGCTGGATTAAAAGGAAAAGTCACTTTCCTGGAATGCGTGCTGGGGGTATTGTGTCTCCGGCTGGAGTGCGAAACGCGCAGAGTACGAAGTACTTTCTTTATCTCTGCCCAAGCATACGACCGATGGCTTGTTGTCTCTTAAATTACTCATACCACAGGTCTTGGCTGCCACTCTCCCTGGCGATCTCAGCTGGTTAAGTCTCTGAGCGGTGTAGCTTTTTTTGGTGGACGGCTTGCAGGCGGAACAGGATGAGCGGACCACCCCACTGCCTTGGGAAACACGGCCTTGGAGCGCCAGACTTGCCGTCCCCACCCTCCATCTCGCAGGCCGCGGATTGGCAGGTACCTACCCTGACGTTCCGGTATTGCGGTAAAGCCGCTACTATTGGTCAGACCAGCGTTCTGGCTGGCAGGCACGCATGCGACGTCAATCATGTGCTCATTTGCGAAGAATGTTACGCTGCGCAGAGCCAACTTCGCCCGAGCAGCCCGAGCAGAGAGAGCTCATCAGCCGTCACAAACTGATCGGCGGGGTTGGTTGGGAACCTGGAATGCTTGTCGCATCGCGAGTTGTGAAGTTGTCCAATCCTCCCTGTGCTATTGCCGGGATCGTGCAAGGCGCCCAGTGCGGATTGCGCGGCGTGCGATTGTCGCGTTGATGTATGCATGTCGTGCAGCAAAGTCAGCACGTTCGCAGTGGGTGTGTTGGGATCTGTCCCACGTGATTGGATGACATGCCCCTATTTTTTCAGGATTGCTATCAAGAAAAAGTTAGTTCCACGCGCAAGGTGATGTCGCTCTTGCCAATTTGACCGCTACACTGCACTAGAGCTGAAACCACACGTGGGATTCAGCGCGATGTGTCGGCACTATGTAACCCTGACAGGAGAGAGGTGGAGAGGTTTGCTGGCTGACGCTGACTCCTGATCTCAAACTCCCTGTAATCTTGGCATCCCATCGACGAACGGGGGAGGAAGCCGAGTGGGCGATGTTCCTGATTGCCGCTAGCCCCAATTTGCCGCTAGCGCGGGAGGTGCAGGGGAGGAGTCGAGTTGTGGGGAGCTTCCGATGGGATGGAACCAGGGCCAAGTGTGGCTGGACGGCCTCGGCTGCCAGCTGGTGGAATGGGTACTTCGGACCCCACAGGCGGCCAAACATGGGATTACATTATATTCTGATTCCATGAGACCTTTGGTGCTATATACTGTATGCTGTGTTTGGGTTTGAGCTTGTTGACGGCATGCTCCCTCTCCCAAGCGGTATCTTTCAGCGGGCATCTCATCCGAGATTCACCGTCTTGCTCCGAGAATGAGGAAGCTCTTTTGCATTCACTTCACACACGTTCAAGTTCAGCACTGGGATATTCACGCAGTTTGAATCTGTCCGGAAGGGCTAGCATACGAAGTACATAGTAGATAATCTTGCACCAGCCTCCCGGTGTCCCCGATACACCAACTAGACACTAGGTAATGATGGATGGCTGGCTCCGGGCCAGGCAAAAGTGGGCGGCGCGCGATCATTGCAATGTGTGACGGCCACTCGGTTGGGCAAGATCCGGGACTTGATCACCCCACCATGGATAACCGGAGCTGATACTCCCCGGCCACTCTCACTTCTCACACCGTCTACATAGGCTCAAAACCCCACCATATCGTGCGTAGCGCCGACCCAAGAAAAAAGAACCTGTACTATGTAGTGCGGTGCAGTGGGGTGTGAGAATATGGCAGTTACGTTAATGTGGAATTGTGGGTTGGAAAGCTCCAGTTTGCTCCCAACTTTCGCCAGGCCCATCTGACGCTCCGCATTGACCAATTACTGCCAAGCATGGTGCTGTTTCCCCCACGCGAACATCCCTCGCCCGGATCAGTTCCTCCTTCCCTGACCGAGTTGCGCTTGGCTGTCTCATCGCGGTCGATGGGAAGGAGCAAGCGCCAAATGCTTGGGTCGACGTTGCTAAACGGTGGGAGTTTGTGCTACCGCCAAAGTCCTTCCGAGGTTTATCCGACTGGCTCCGTTTTACGTCCCTTCCAGATCGGGACAACACGCCTAGGCTCACCGTCATCCTTCCCAGAGATGCAGTTGCCGAATTCGTTACTCGAATCGCAGATAAGCGATTCTTTTCTCTGCCAAAAAAACATGGCCCGCCGAAAGCAGGCCGATCTGATGGTGAATTCAGGCCCGGCAGAGCTGCGCTAGGTACCACCAACCGTCCCAAGCTGAGCCCATCAGGCTCACGCCGCTCGCCCGCCTTTTCGCGAGAGCAGGATCCCCAGCCTGGTGCCTTCCTCCAACTGGATTCGGTACAAATCTGCGTTTCCAGGTTGGTGTCAGGCCACTCGCTCGCACATGTGCGTCTACCAAACAAGCGAGCAAGCTGCAACGTGCAGCACTGCAGCTGTGCAAAGGTGCAATACCCACAGGTGACTGCCTTAGGCGGCATAGCTCATCAACTGCAGTCAGACAGCCACGGCCCATCATCGCATCACAGCGTGTTTGCGAGGCGTCGGGGCGGTAACTAATCCACTGTATCTTGGCACAACGACGATGGCGCCTCCGTAACCAGACACATGGTACCGCGTCTCGCCTCCGAGCGTACGGCACCAGCGGCTGCGTCTGTGCCTCTTGTTCTCCACGTCCGTCCCTGCCACCTGTCGGACCCGTGCGACCATTTGCGACCTCGCGGCCCAGGAACCGCTGCGCATGACGTCCCCCCATAGCAGGGCCCAGGCAGGCATCTTCGAGTCGCGCCACGCAAAAAGCAGGAGGATGTCATCCTTCGCGGTCGGGAACGACTTGATCTGTCCCAAGATCGGGGTTCGGGCTTGATTACGTGCGACCGCACTCAAAAGACCGCCTCTTGGAACCAGTCCCTTCTCGGTCGTTCGTGCAGCTGCTCGTCGCCTTCCTTGGCCGCAGTCTCTCGCTAACTAGCTGCCTCTCTGCTTTTATTGGTACTGCCCCCAAGTCAGCAGCAGGTCAGATTTCGGGGGGATGCACAATCATACTGCCCCCTCGGATTCCTGACTCAACATGTCTTGTCGTCCACCCCATTGCCATCCTGCATCTACCTCGATGTGGTGCCGGCACCCTCGGCCATGATTGGCGCCTCTCGACACCACCCCCGTGCCATAGCCTGAGACATTGTTCGACTGCTGTTCTCTGATTTGTTATCGCGAACGAGGTGTGCGCAGTGCGGCAGGCCGGACGACAACTTCCAAGGATAGAACTCTGTTCGGGCTGCGATTAGGTCCCGTTTGCCGCGTCTCGCTCGACCTGAGGTTGGCCACCTTCTTCAAGCCGGCCTGTACAGTGCTGCTAATCTGACGGGATCATCGGGCCACCCGAATGAGGCATCTCGAAGCCCGCTGGAGCATGAACCTGACTTTCCCCTCCCAGTTCAGGACGCTGTTCACATTACAGCAACCCTCCGCCGCAACCGGGTCTCGCTGCAACTTCCAACCCGCGCTTTCTCGGTCTTGTCGGTGTCACGTCCCACCACGTTTATCTCTCCTGTTTGCAGGATCAGTGCGTTGCATGGACCTCTCCAACAAGCCGGTGGTGGTGGTCGGCTTGAGACCGGGCCTGGTCAGGGGTGAGAAGGGGGGGAGGGGCGCTCACCGCACCGCGCGAGCACCCCGGTCTGCTCCCGGGGCTGAATGACGAAATTTCGACGACAGGCCCTGCGAGCCTCAACGAAGCCGCTGGGAAGGAAGCGCGCAGCTCAGAGATGCCCCCGCGCGCCCTGATCGGTCCCGGCCTATCCTAACTTAGGATCCCGTCAAAAGCCCTTTTTTGGTTGCTTGATGGGAAACCTGCAGCTTGCTAGACAACCAGACGTGGCAGAAGTGGTTCGGTGGTTCGGTGGTTCGGTGGCGCCACCGCTTGGATGAGTGAGTGCGTCTCCAGCCACCTATCACGGCCCAACGACGCTCACATGCTGCCTCGATGACACACAGTGAAAATGACATATCATATCCACGCGCGTCTCCAAGCAAAAGTATCCATGCCGGTTGCATGAAGCTGTCGAACATCAGGGCTTGGACGCCCCGGCTCGCCCCGAAGCGTGATTGGGAGACATCGCGAGCTCCAGTCAGCAAAGCAAGGCGCCCGTGCCGGCATCGTGTCTCGAAAGTACGGACTGAATGACGCCGCTGATGATAACGTCCCCCCACAAGCGGCACGCCGGTTCCACCAGAGGCTACAGAGCAATGGTTGCGAAAAAGATAGAGCGAATTGGAGCAAACTTGGCCCCCGTCGTCTCCCACATTACGGTTTCAGTAGCCAGTCCGGGAGGATCAAGGCTGGCTGACGGCACCAGTTTCGATGGCCAACGTCTATGATTGTCGGCTCAATGTTGAACCCCAACCTATGGAAACAAGCTATTCCCCCCCCGTCAGTCGGCGTCTGGCGCTTATGACCTCCGTGCACCAAAAAACCTGCCGACCTTTGCTGCCTTTCCCACGGGACCAGCCAACATCCCCTTTTGCTTAACGCACTGTCCTTGCTAGAGAGTTACTGTAAGGGCGGGGTTTAGAATCGAGTGTATCGGGGCTCTTGGAGATAAGGAACGCGGCAGTCTGCATTGGTAGTGTGCTCAGGCCACCACCACCGCCGGGGATGGTGCTACGCCACGACAGGGCGCATCGTGGAAGTGCAGAGTTGCGACTTTCCATCTCCACATCCACCCCCAACACCGTAAAATCTGCGGCAAGCCCCCAGAGGGCAGCTTGCGGTGGGCAGGAGGATCATCGTTCCAAAGCTGAACGGAACTTGCCGGGAATCCAACCAGCATCCCTAGTCCCTCGTTCGATATAGGGCTTGTATGACAAATTTTGACTCGCCTCGAAACACCAGAGGAGGTCATCGGAAATTTGCCCGGGGTCGGTTGGGCGGACCGTCGGCGTCCTGGGCTAGCCTCCACGCCTCCCCAAGGGATAGGCAAACTCGGTGTGACGGGCCATTGATGAGGCCGATCTTTGTGGAAACCAGGAGCAGGAGTTGGATTGCGGGAGCAAACGCTGGCGATCTTGAGTTAGCCGCAGGATTCTGACGCCAGCTCGCTCTCGATTGGTGGTTCTGCTCACCTCTTGGGTTAGGAAGCCATTGAGAGGGGCCATCTTATTCATACTTGCCTCCACTCTGTGTAACGTTCGACGTCGTTACTAGGGTCTGACCGACTTGGAGGGGTTCATGATTGGCCTTGTTTGGCTCCTCTGCGAATTCCATCCTTGCACACGTGGCGCTCCAGCGGACCATGGGAGCTATCCAGCCAAGCCATTATCGGGGGAGGATCTCTGGGGTGTTGTGTTTGCTCTGCAGATGCCGTCGCCGTCAGCAGACAAAGCACCTCGACGGTTTCCGGCTTCCTGCATGTTGAGCAGGGGCGCCCTTGGAGCTCAACCAGCGATTTTTTTTCTGGTTCCCAACCGTCAGCCTGCCTCTGGGACCGCGCAGGCGCACATCGGAGCCCCGCTCGGCCATACTGCGACCGGCGAGCTGGATGGCCAGAAACATACCGATTACCGCCCATGGGAGCCACAAGATTCGGCGCAGCGAATAGAGAGAACAGGACAACCAATTGATGCATCAAGTCGGCGATGTCGGGGCAATAGAAGGGAATCCCCCCCATGAGAAACTCAAAGTGCTTGGTCCCAGTCGTCCCTTCCCTGGCGACCTCGGGGCTGGCTGATATTCCCCATTCTGATAACCTTGCTGTCCGAAGTGAGGGTAAGGGGGAATGGATGGTTGCACCGATGGCTTGTCGCTGCGCCGTAACCTCGCCGTGAGTACTAAATACAGCAGCCCCAAGCTGTGAGGTGCAAAAACACATGGCCCTTTGGGAGCTTGGCACAGGAGCACAACACCAGGGGGGTTGATGATGGCTTTCCCTCAAACGTTCCTGACGGTGAGAAGTCCCAGCATGCAGTGGATGGTGAGAAAGAGGTTACCACAATGGCGGATGTTGCTACATATTGGTGCCCCTGGGCACAGTTACTGCGTAGAACAGTGCCGCAAACCCTCCCAACAGGCTCCAAGCGGGAAGGAGGGACCAGGGCAGTTGATCCCAAGACTAGCCCCACCTGCTTGGCCGAGTCAAACGTCGCCCCTCCAGACGCCCCGCCTCTGACGCACTGCAAGGAAGTCATCGGTGACGCCGCACGCGCCGACCTCAGCAACAACCCAACGCGCACCCGATAGCGACAACAAGCAAGAAACCTCATCGCCCTTTGCTCGCTGTGCCACCCACCCAACCCCACGTTCTGTTCAACTCGCGCCGAGCGGGTAGATCAGCTGATCAAGCACGCTGAGCCGCAGAGACACGCAAAGCGCAACGGCAGCCCAACGGCACGGGGCCCAAAGGGCTGACCTCGGGATCAGCATCCTGACGCAACATCAACGTCCAGGCCACTACCAACATCATCATGGGCGGCAAGAAAGCAATCGGCGAGAACAGCAAAAAAGCCCAAGGCCAAGCAAGGAAAGCTGAGGCTGCGGCGCAAAAGGCTGCTGCTGGAGACGCAAAGCGAGAAGCTGCCGAAGCAGCCGAGTGGAACAAAGGCGCCAAGTCAAATGCAAAGAAGTAGGTATCAATTTTTTTTTTTCGTTTCTCTTTTCGTCCCCCCTCTCGCTCTCGTTCTGCCGGAAACTGGGAGCCCAAACGCCTTTACTTCTATCCGAGATGATGCCGCTGTTGTGCGCTGCCGGAAGCGCCGTAGGGTGCTGGAGAGAGCACGATAATCGCGCTTGAGAGGCAAACAAGGCACATCGCCAACCCCGGCATCCCGGCCAGCATGCCGTACGGCTACCTACCGTGCATGTTGCATTGCACAGTCCAGCATGGAGTACTTTACCATGCCAATTTCTGCGCGTGTCAGGCTCGCAACGCAGCCTTTGCTCCGCTGGCATGGGTCCTGCCGCCATCACACGGACTGCTTGCTTACAGTTGACGAATGGAGAGCGACGCAAGGCAGGGGATGTCGTCAGGATTGGATTGCCGCACCCTTTGTTTAGACACACGCTAGTTGATGGCTGTCTTACTTGAGCTTGCTACCCGCCAACTGGCTCAGGCTCGCTACATGTACCCTGTGAGAGAGGGGCTAAAATGTAAAAACCTCCGGTCGCGCACAGTGAACAGGGATTCAAGTGACAAGGGGTGTGTGGGCATCAGGGAGTCAAGGGATAACTACACGGCCGGCAGGCAAGAGCGGCTGGAACAACGCAGAGCAGAGACACTGACACATGGTAACCTAACAGGGAGGCCGAGACAGCGAAAAAAGCTGAGCTAGCGCGCAAGAAGGCCGAGAGAGATGCCCTACTAGCTGAAGAGGAAAAGAACACGATCGGACGATCAGCGCCGAAGAACGCGAAAACGGCACCCAAGAAGTCTAGGGGTCTCGACCTGTCGCAACTTGATGACGACGGCGGCAGCAGCAAGAAGCAGCCGGGTGTGGTGGCGACAAATATCGACGACGCACTGGACGCCCTAGGACTTGATGATCCGGGGGCGTCGGGCACCAAGATCGACCGCCACCCCGAGAGGCGACGTAAGGCAGCGTACACTGCATTCGAGGAGCGCCGACTCAAGGAGATGGAAGCTGATGGGAGCGGTGCGGGCCTTCGTTTGAACCAGAGGAAGGAGAAGATCAGGAAGGAGTTTGAGAAGAGCCCCGAGAACCCCATGAACCAAGTCAGCGTCAGCTACGATGCCAGCAAAGAAGAGGTGGCACGTGTCGTGGAACAGGAGAAGAAAAAGATCGAAGGTCGCCTAGCTTCGAAGGACTGACGGTGGGAGGGGCGGAAGGTGGGGAGGTAAGGGATGAAGGGAAAAGGGGTGTGGATCGACGGCATCGGATACGCAATAGATATGACAAACAACATTTGTCCCGGTGTTGGTTATGAGCTCTTGACATTCCTAGCACCCTCTATACCCAAGGGGCTTCACCGTACGGTCCGAAAGCATCAACAGACGTCCATGACGGCAGATACGAGGTGACTTGGGCTATGAGCAGGGGGGAGGGAGGGACTAGCGTGCGAGCGAAATAAAGATAACGGTGGGTAGATGGAGGTCTGGCGATGCCCAATATGCGCGCTGTAGGACACGAAGAGATCCGGGAGACGGGCCGGTGCCGGATTCTTGCGTGGGGCGGCCGCCGAGCAGAACAATAAGGTTTCATGCTGCTAGCTCAACCCTAACCCTATCCGCGAAGACTTGCATCAGATCTGCAACGTCGTCTCCATTTGGAGCCAATGCATGAACCTTGAAACAGCATCTCTGCCCCACACCTAGTTATCATCCCCTGCATCCTACCACATTCTAGACCCGGACGTCTCTTGCATCTAGCTTTGACAAACACACCGCAAAGACGAAAAAAGAAAGAAAGCGGCCAAAGAGGGGTGTGAATTATGGCCTCGTCAACTGCGGCTGGAAAAATGAGCTGCCTGCCAGCAATGCGCCGGCAGAACCTCCTAGCTGAATTGTGCGTCTTACCTGCTTCCTCCCTCCTCTCCCTCTCGGTGGTCTCCTCCCTCTTGTCCCCCTGGTCCCCGGGTCCCCGGGTCCATCTCCGGTTCTTCTGACCGACAAACGAAAATTTAACCTCATCCTTTTCCCACGCAAAGGCACTCAAAGGCACACACATACCCACTTGGAAGGGAATGATTTGCTAATCACAGTGACACGATCCGGCCCAACAGTGCCGGCCTCAAACAGGCATGTCCCAGCGGTGTTTTTGTCAGTCTGACACCGGGTGACCCAAGCTTGTGGTCAGGCGTCATCTTTGTGCGCAAAGGTTCGCGCGCCAACCCTTCCGTCTGAACAGTCGCCCTTCTGCGCTGCAAAAGCTCCACTCCCCTCATGTCCGAACCTTGCATACGGCGACCGGTTGCCTTGCTGTGTGCTAGACTTTCACCGTTTCCCAGCCGTGCTTGGTGACGCCCGAGGATGAGGAAGCAGAGAGTGCGTGCAGCAAGGTTTCGCTAACAGTGGACGTTACGGGTAGGACCCTATGCAACAGCAGTCCTGCGTTTCCAGATTTCGTTTCCGGACACATTCCCTTCCTTACCACCCTTGGTTACCTTCTCCACGGACATGTTCCACCCACTCATTACGCCGCTGACGACCTACATGTACACAACCGACGTCCAGGACGGAGGCACCGTCTCGGCCACCGACGAGGAGCGTCTGCCGCCTGGTGGGTTTAGTTTGAGGCACGGCTTCCCAGACTGGTTTGGCCGCGCTGGCCGCCGCAGCCGTCAGGTCAGTGCACAGTCGCAGACGCAGACACCGCAGAACACGCCGCCACGGGCTGGTCGGGGGAGCGGGAGTGGCAAAGGTGCTGGTACGCCCGGCAGCGCAGCGTCAGAGGTAGCGAGCGAGGCTCTGGCTGTGAACGCAGGCAGGAAGGACGTCTCAACCTACGAGGTGCTTTGGTATCTCCGCAGTACCTTTGACGATGAAGATGTCCTCAACTCGGTCCCGCTTGAGGCAGCGGGAAATCCCGGGGCCTGGCATGCCTGGAGGACCCACCAGAGGCGAGCAGGGACGGCTTCTGTAAATAGTGGTGGTGGAAGTGGCAGCGGCATCGGAGCTGGGAAAGCCTTACCCCCTGAGCCCGGCAAAGGCGGCGACGGTACGGCAGTGAGGAGACCTGGCGAGTGGAACTGGGAGGGCGTCTGGGAGGAAAGAGTCAAGCGGGGTATTGTGGCAAGCTTGTCCGAGGCGGTGCTATACGGGGGCGCTGGGGCTGCAGACGATGTGGTGAGTCCCCTCTCCGCCAGGTAGCTGGTCTTTGAGACAGGAACTGACGTGGCAGATCAATTTTCTGAACATGGACGATGCCGAAGTCGAAGGAGCGAGAAAAAATCTGCTGAAGACGGTTGGAGCGGGGTAGACGGTGCGCGCCTTCCAATATTGGCTTGCGATCCTGAGGTCAGAGGGGGGAAACTGGAAATCCCGCCTTCCCCTGCTGTGCGGATTTCTGGGAGATGACCAGTTCCAATAGGCCGTGTATGGCCTGCCATGAATTTCCCGTAACCAGCTCTTCGCATCGCTTTCGCCAGCATTGAGTAGCGATAATCAATATACAGGCCGTTTTCTTTGAGCCCACATTGCTGATCTCGTAGGACCGTGCCGCTTCAGTTTTCTTTTCCCCAGATGGCACAAAAGCGCCAGCCTCAGCGTCCAGACTCGATGCTCTTCTCCCGACATGGCTACCAACCTGAAGCTGACATACCTGAGCCTCTGCATATCACCAAGCGCCCCGACAGCAGGTGGAGCCAGGTTAGCTCCGACAGCACCGATTCCGTCTCAAGTGCAGGGAGCATAGCAGGCACACTTGCAGGTGATCAGCCGCTCACCGTGCCAAAGAGGAGGGGCAACAACCACAAAAAGACTATCCCATCGAGGCCGGGTTCGCTTCCCACGCCAAGAGGATCTCCCTCGTGCAGCGTTTCCGACGAAGTGGACGCGTACGCCCCTGTGCCACAGCCGTCAGCCGGTGGTTTATATATGGGGCGGGAGCATGTTGCGGGAAAGCGGGGTGGTGTGGGCGAGATGGGCAGCACGGGGCAAGCATCCGTATCGTCAACTACCACTCGAAACCAGCCTTGGCTCCTGCGCTCGGCCTTGCGGAATTCGAGGAGCATGTACCACATATCGGCGAAGGCAACCCGTCCTCGCGAGAGCATCTCGGACTCTCTTTGTTCCCCATCAATTCCGAGGTCCCCAGTTGTTGGTGTCTGTCCAACCGTCGAGTTACAGCAAGTTAGTCCTCTAGTCTTGGTACCGTGGATCACTGTCACGCCGGATACGCAGGCGGCAGATGTCAACACTGGCACGCTCTGGGCGGCGGTACAGGTTTCAACACGGCTTCATCGGGCCAATGAACAAGATGACACAGGACGGGACGGTGACAACGGCTAGGGCTCCACCACCTTTCCCGGACTATACGGGTCAGTGCAATCAGGTATGGCGTATTGTCTCCCGAAAGGGAAGGCTAAGAGGTCTGGCTGACGTCGGGTCCCAGATGTATTCCGGTATGGTTGCTTATACGACGTTATGATCGAGGTGTTACCTCACAACGGCAGTGAAGTCCTGGAGCTCCTCGACGAGAAGGGGGCATGTAAAGAGTCCGTTCACAATCTCTCTCCGGTCTGCCAGTCCTAATATTGACAGACATGCAAATATACTCTACCCCGGCTCTCGCCTCCTGATCGTGGCCCATATTAGGCTGCCCCCTGTTATACCAACCCCGGTACATCTCCGGGGGCATGTGCGGCAGAGTTCTGATGACCTGATTCAAGACCTCGAATACCACCTGGGCGCGACGAATACGGAGTACCTGTTGATCCGGATCACTTATCGGCACTCGGGCTTCCCGCGGCAGGGTGCGCCACCCGACGGTACCGCACGTGGAGCCACAGCGGCACCCGACAAACCCGCCGATGGTACTATCAGTTTGCAGACGCGCATGGAGACCACTGCATGTGCCGTGATCAAGAGGCACAATACGACGTCGCCATGGTCACTCCGTCCCGTGCCGCAGCCGGGTCCGCCGCTGTTCAACATCGTAGCGTCGCACTGGGGTCTCGACAGTGCACGCGAAGTGACGACCCGCGTCGGGAACCAAGGTCGCGCAGCGAACCCGCCGCGACGGCTAACGAACTTATCGCCCTCTCTTAGTCTCCGGACGTCTCTTCCGGGGCCGAGCGTACCCGGAAGGAACAGTGATGAAACGCTCCGACCCACCCCTGCGCCGCCTCCCACACGGGCTGCACCCCCTATCCCGAGGAGACAAACGAGTCTTCAGCGCAACTTGATCCTACCGTCTCACACGGCTCAGGGCGCAGAGTCAGCATATTCGTCAGCCGTTGAGGAATATGACAGCGAGGCGGACCCAGCAAGGAAGATTTGGACCGCAATGAGCAGCAAGTTGACAGGTGGGAAAGACGGCACAAGACCGAGCCATCGTATGAGTCGGGTGAGAGAAGGACCGCGTTCTGCCGCTCCAATCCCGGTTCATATGTCGGCAAGTGCTCCGAGAAGGGTAGCTGTGGATATTGGTCGATTGTCACCGGACCTATGCACGGCTGACACGGACAAATGGCTGGCGAGAAGTAGTGAAGAGCGGATCGGTCAAGAGAAAGCCCACGGTTGGAATAGCCAAGCAAGGGCAGAGCCGGCAGGGAAAAGGAGATTGAGGGTTGAGGGCCAAACACAGAGCTTACGAGGCCGAGCTTCCATGTCAAATATGGCGGCAGGTGATCGGGGAGCCGGGAACACAAGCGGTACTAGAAGGACAGGCGAGAGCGAAATCGGAGCAGCATCAGCTAGGTTTGCGATGGGGTTTGGACTGAGTTCGAGTGCTCGGCCGATGGCCGAGACTCCAAGTATCGGTCGGTCGGAGTATCAGGGCAGCCGAGTTGACAAAGAAAAGGAGAAGGCTAGAGAGTCTGGAAAATGGGGATGGTCTGGCTGGTGGCAGTAAAACTGCACATGCTTTGCTCCATACTAATCCTGGGGTACATACAGAAAAACTCTCGTGGCAAATTTTCCGGAATGAGCCACTGGGGCGATGGATCAACAAGCGGACGAGACAATCATTCCTTTTAGATCCACGAGCAAAGGGGTTGAGAGACAATAAACGAGCACAAGAAAAGCCAAGCATTGAAACCAGTGAAGGGGTCCGAAGAAGAGGCAGACAAGTGGGGGAATGGCTGGGTAACTGAACCTTGGAATCGCAACCAAGTCATCATTGTATTGGACGGATTTGTTTTATCTTTCTGTCACTCAATCTGCCCCCAGATCAAGAAACGAGGACAGAGACGAGGACACAACACAACAGCAGTGTCAAGCCAGTACCACGTAGGGAATGGTGATAAAGTTACATGATAACAAGAAGACACCCAAAAAAATAAGGAGAAATTAGTCACATACTCATAGGTTCCTCTCCCGTCCCCCACTGCCACTTCTAGACAGGCCACCAGAGATGCCATTGCTGTTAGTGCCGCTACCGTGGTGTCCATCAATGACAGTCCCCCAAATATTCTGATGTACTCCTTGCCCGGACGTCCTCCCCCCTTTTCCGCTTCTGCTACCAGTGCTACTGTCACTGCTATTACCACGGGCACTCTCATCACTAGTAGCAGCATCAACCTTTTTGTTCTCGCTAATCCGCACTCACCATGGCACTGACATGACCACCCACTTTATTGTGGTCATCATGGGAGCTAGAAATACCACGCCCAGCACACACAGCGCTGTCACCGCTAGCTGCAGGTACGCGCACAAAAGACCGCCAGCGCCGAAGAAGAGCCGGGCGAGGTCGTCGGACTGGTAAAGGTCTGTGTGAGATTGGATGAGGTATTTCTTAGGTGAGTTGCTCGGCTTGACGCTGGGTTGCTGCGAAAGGCGCTGCGTACCCGTGGGGGTTTGGTTTACGGAGGCGGCGGTGTTGATAATGGATGAGGTAGCCTGAGCGAATGAAGGTTCATGTGGGGCGTCGCCAAGGGGTTTTTCCTTGTCGAGTTTGGGGATTGAGTGGGAAGGGGGTGGAGAAGACGAAGCGTTGTCGTTGCTACTCGAGTTGGGGCTGAGCATGTTGTCTATTATTGGTGTGAGTTTATTGTTTGGGGAGCCGCATTCGATGGGTGAGAGCCAGAGACTTACACAGCCTATACACAACCAACACCAGCATCCGAGAGTCGACATCGCCAATCATTGGCACGCGCACGTCGTGAAATGAGGGCACCCGACAGAGAGGGTGCGAGAGCGATGCCCAAGGCGCATAGTAGTGGTTGATGGCATCCTGTTGCTCCTTGGGCGAGCCCCGGGAGATAGAGCGGATGATATGAGTGATGTCCTCGACTGAGCGGCAAGTGAGTAAACCAATCTCTCCTGATTTCTTGATATCACATACCTGGTTTCTCCATGTTTATCTCCAAATTCCTGCTTCTCTACCACCTGTGAAGCAGAGAAAAAAAAGATGCCGATTCCTCCAAGCTCACACTGGACATATGGAAGGAGAAAGCACCGCCCTACCTAACCCTAACAAAGAGAGTTCGAATCGGTGATGTCATGATTTGTCTGGCCTTCTCGCCAACAACACAGCGAAATTGGCGTCAGAGTGACTTCTCACCGACAAGTTTTTCCTGAAGCGGCACTAGTATGTGCTTGGTGAAGGCGTACGGCGAACTACTCTAGATTGTCCAGTATCTTAGACTCTCATCCCTGCTGGGGTGAAGAGGGAAGAAAACAAGGTATTGCATCATATCTCATTATCTGCACCAAGGCGCGTTGCGCCGCGTTCTATCGAATGTTCGCATTTACTACAGCTCATTTCCGCGTGCTAGAAAGCCAATCAGCATCGCATTGGTTCCCCAACGAGCAATCTTCAGGGGCTGCAGAAACTGTAAACCGATCCACAGGTATCCAAGCCTCGTTCCACTCAGTCCGCCGGCTCAGCCCGGCCTACTCAAAGGCACGCTACCCTCTCACCCCCTCGAGCTGCTATCCCTCCTGCTACTATACGCGCCACTCCTCCTCTCCACACTCCTCACCCGACTCCTCCTCCTCCGCGGAGGACTATGCTCCTCAATCACTACCACCTCATCCTCATCACTACCCAGATCCACAATCCTTGGACCCAAACCAGGACCCCTCCGTCCGGATGGTGTCCTCGATCTCGATCTCGACCCCGAGGATCTCGACCTTGACCTCGATGTCGACCTCCTCGGCCTCGCCTCTTCAACAATGATTCTCCCCCCCGCCGCCCCGCTAACCCTCTCCTCCACGATTACCGCCGCCGGTACTACCCTCGACCTCCGCACCTCGACCGTCGCCGACCGACGATGTCCATGGTCATGATGATGGTGATGATGCGAATGATGTGAATGTCTTTTAGTTGTCTTCTTCTCTAGAACTACTGACCCGGTGACTGAGGATTCAGCCGTCTCTGGGGGATTCCCCATGTTGATGCAGGTGTAGATAAGGAATAGCACGAGCAGGAACCCACCCACAGCACCGAGGGTTATCCCCGCGACGACGCCCGGGTCCGGAGACGAATCGAGGGAGCCGTAGAGCGCGGGTATGGCCGTGGTGGTGCTGGCCTGTCGGGGGAGGAGGCGGGTCGGTGGTGCGGGGAGAGACGGAGATGGGGTCAGTCCCAGGCGCAGGAGGAGTGGCGGGGGCATTGTATATCTATCGTATTGTAGCTCGTAAACAGCGCTGCTGTGAACAGATGCGATGCGATTGAGCTGTTAGCGTCGCGATGACCGTCGTTGTCGTTGCCAGCGGGGTGGTGGTGCAACGCGACAATGCCCGCACATGGCAGCCGCCTTGTGTCGCGATCTAGTCTGGACTATCTAAGCGCTGCGGGGTCTGATCGGGAATTGCAAATCGATCCCGCCTTGCGGTAATGGGGCTTGAAGCTGTCGTCGATCGCGGAACCGAAGCAAGCTGATCGTAACCAAGAGGAGGCAGGTGGTGCTGACTGAGAGCGTTATGCGATGGGGAGGTGAAGGGGGTCTGGTCTGTTGTATGACCGACCCGGCGCAGGGAGCGAGTTCTGTAATCGGATGCGCTTTTTCTGCTAGTTGGGTTGGACGGCTCAGTCAACCACCACTCAAGAGGGGAAAGAAAAAAGTTACTTCCTGGCCCGAGATTGACTGAGGACTCGGGATGAAAGGCGTCGTTTGTACCTGGCTGAACTGCAGTGATGATAGGTAAGTAGAGGACGAAGTTGGAAGCTAGGGTTGCGAGTGGTTAGTCAAAGTGGAGCGCGGGGAATGCGGCGACGACGGGTAGGGCGATCATTGGAGTTCCGTCCTCGGGGGGCTGGGATCCTCAGGCACTACCGTCGTTGGTCTTGGCACTACAACTACACTAGACCCCTTGTTTACTCTGGGACCCCCAACCGGGCCAGCAACCCAGCAACCGAGTGACTTCGTCTCATCTCCCGGAGTAAAAGCCTATAAAATCTCCTGTCAATCAATTTTCGGTCTAGATACCTATCCTGCCACGAGTGTCCCGTCCCAACAGTCCTTTTTGTGCTAGTATCCCAGAAGACAGACCCAACCTCTCATCCCAACCAGTCTAATTTCATTACAGTCTACTTAAATGTCAGTTATACGAAGTTCCGAATGCCCCTCAGTGTCCCGGACTTCTTCTCCTTTTTTTCCTTTTCGTCTTTCTTATCTCTCCGATCCTTCTTAATCGCGTTCTGTACGCCCCCTACCTTTTGTTAGCTATTATTGGGCTTCTCGAGTCCGGATAGAACATGGCTTACCTCGTCCGAAGTACCTCTCTGCCTGAGGACTGGGGCTTGTGCCAAGTTTCTCTGCATCCAGGGACATCGAGGGTAGTTGGCTTCCCGATCCGAGAGAGGTCGAGATGGGATCTAATGGTGACGTCGCATTGTGCGAGGTAATGGAATCGGACATTTCCGGATCTGAGAATCCGCGATGTCCTCTGTTGCGGATCCCAATCGGGCTGCCTGCCGCTGGCGACATCTCGGTATCACCCGCTGCCCCTCCGAGGGACGACGCCCCGCTTTCGTTTCTCCCTTTCTCATCCGAATCGCAACGCATGTCAAGAAGCGACGATTGCAATACTGTATACTTGCGCATTAGGGCGCTGTATTGCTTCTGAAGTTCCGCCTGCCTGGCTCGGCTTGACGCCAGAGCGCCCTCGAACATCGCGGTGGCTTCGGCAGTGCGCCCGCCGGCATTTGCCTTCAACGCCTCAGATAACCGGCTGCTAAGGGATGCGATTTGGGCTTCGTAGCGCTTACTCGCTTGTTGCAGTTCATGTTCTTGAGCCGCGAGTTCAGCCTTCCGCTGTTCTGCCTTGCTTACCGCTGCTTCTGCCGCCTCATTGGCTCTCTGCAGCTTTAGCTCCTTACCTTGATATTCGTGTTCCAACATGGAGAGCCGTGTAATCTCGGCCTTGAGCTTTTCGATCTCATCGCTGCTGATATCCACAGCTATGAGATCTTGCTCCGTCTTGAGACGTCTAGCTTCAGCTTCTTCAACCATCTTTTGAAGTTTCCCGCAGTCCGACTGGGCCTGGCACAGCTGCCGATTGAGCGCGGTACTTTCGGCTTCCCATCTCTTCTGCTCCTCCCGCAGAGCCCGTAGCTTGACCGATAGATCACTCTCCCGCTTTTGTGCCATTTCGCGACGGTGATCATTTTCTTTCTTTGTTTGGAGCTCTTGTCGTTTCGCTTCATCAAGCCGTTGTTTGAGACTGCGGTTCGCCATAACCAAAGTTTGCGTCTCGGCCTCTGTGGCTGCCTCTCTGATCTGTTTACGACGAAGCTCTCCCATATGCGACATATGTTGCTGCTTGATAAATCTCTCAAATTGCAAGTTGCTAAGCAGAGCCAAACCCTCTTGGTAGAGTCGTGCTGCTTGGGATGACTTTGCGGACCCTGTCTCGACAGCAATTTTCGCAGGCATCTGTGGGCTCCGGGTAGCTTTTTGCTCATGCGACATCTCGTGAGGACTGAGAGCCAGAGATGGAACGCTATCGTTTTCCTGGGACTGGCTGAGGCTAGACTTTGGGAGCCTGTTGCCGTGTATCAAATCTTGGAGTCGAGTATGCGAAGAGCTTTGAATGAGATGAGGCGGAAGGGTAGGACTGTCGCCCCCTACTTCCCGTGGCCTGTAATCCTGCTTTTCTCGGCCGGAACGAATGCTAGACTGAGAGAAGCCGGACCTGATGCTATCTCTTCCGTTCCCAGAACCGTCCGCTGTGTGATTCGCCGCAAGACTGACTGATGAGTTCTCCCTCAAGGACGGTGTATCCGCGTACATGGAGCTGTCTAGCAGTGGTGGGTAGTCCGGATCCTCGTCTTCCCCCAACTGCGCCAAATGCGTCGTATGGAAATGGCTTGTGTCAAACTCCACCTCTTTAGCTACGGGTGTCTCGATCTGCAAAGCGATACATGCTGTTAGAACCTCGTCGGCCTCTGCTTTGAGCCATCTACTAAAATCCGTCTTTTCCGTTTCAACAGTGAGGTTATAGAAATTTGGATGCAGGCGGTGTGTTTCTCTGAAGCGACCCGACCTCTCTCGAATCTCCACTGCCTGGACATCAGGTGAATCAGATGCGTAGTTCGCATGGCGTAAGTATCGCTGAGGCTTCCGGATATAATCCATAAAGTTGAGCGGATATAGTCCATATAAGATGGTAAAGTACGTTGGAAGATAAAAGATGATGTTGCCATCATGGTCGGGCTGAAGAGAACACTTTTCCCAAGCCTTCGCGACCGCAGGGTCCATGTCTTCAGGAAGCCGACGGGTTGCCCCCCTGCTTCCCTCTGTGTGACTGAGTGTTCCCTCAGTGTGGTGCTTTGCAAAGAGCGACTCCCTGTCCCAGAACAGCATCCTGGCATAGATATTGAAGAGCGTCGGCAACAAAGAGACGATGGAACTCGGCATGGAGGGAATAAGCATTGCAACTGAGATCAACGCCATATTGACCGTCGATGTCGACTCGTCGATCTGCAAGCAGTAGATCAGGTTGGCGAAGAGAGGTGTCTGTAGGACCAGGTGGAGATGGGGGGGCTGACCAATGATAAAGTCGGCCAGGATGAACAGCGCGTTATTGCGATAGTCCCTCTTGACGAAAAAGTCGTTAATTACGACCATGAAAGCTTTCGGGTCCTTCTTTCCGAAGATCAGCGTGGCCTGCTTGAGCATCTTCTCCTTGAGATCGATCGAGGGTGTATTGCCTTTCGCCTGCTTCTCCATGACTTCCATCCAGCGGGTGAGCAGCCGGTCAATGAATGGGCCTAGGCCCGCCTCGTTCCACGCTGCAGGATCGTCATTTTCGTCAATCGAGAGCAAGTCAAACGTGTGTTCGACAGCCTCCCGAGCTAGGCCCTTCTCTTGGTCTATACTTTCCAGCACTGGATCGAGCAGCCTATTCCACCATTCAAATATCCTTGCCGGTGTTCGAAGGACTGGGCGAAGTTCCCGCATCAAGGTCAGAAAGGCGGCGTATCTTTCGGGACGGCCGCTCACGTTTTTCTCGTAGAGAGCATTTAGGTCCTCATTTAGGCGCTCGGCGGCACTTTCGTCGGCTTTGCTATGCTTTCCGGTGTACGCCTGAATAACTGCGACGAGTTCGGAGGGAAGTGGGTGGGTGGGCGCCTGTATGAAAGCATTGATGGCTTTTAGAAGATCTCGCGAAGACCTGCGATGGTCGATGTGTTAGCACCATTGTCTGCTTCGACCCCCACGAAGCACATCCAGGCGAGAGGGTTGCGCTGATCTGATCCGCTCAGGCAGAGATTCGTTTCGAGCCGGGGACTCACCCGGATGAAGTCATACTGATCAGCGCGACGGATGGGGCATTGGATTGTTGGCTGTAGCGTCCGGGTCGGGCGTCCGAGCCCGCAATCACGGAACCTTGCCGGGCCAACGTCACGACGGAGATGATCGGATCTTGCTTGATATTCTGGGAGACTCGTCGGATCGGTGGCTGAGGGCCTTGTCGCCACGGGGTTGATGAGGCGTATGTGTTTCGTGGTTGATTCCCAGTGGAAATCAAGATGCAGTTGCATCATGTCACGGACGCCAGCTGGCAAGGATGGAGCTTTTTTCGATGCGGGGCACCTCACCTGAGCTCAGTAAGACGACAGGCCCACCCAGCATGTGACCAACTGACCATGGGCTGGTTTTCCCCCTGAAGTCTTGCAAGTCTGGTTGGATCACCGCTCAAGACCCCGCATCTCTCATGCAGGACGGGGCCCACAGGGGGGAGCCTGGGGTAATCCTAGTGCAGTGTAGCGGAGGGCCTGACCTGCATCAGCGTGCCCCTCATCCGGGCAGCCAGCGGGGTGTCTTCGATACCGCTCTCGTGACCGCGACTGGCTGGTCATCGATTGGAGAAGGCGGTGCACACAACAGGTTGGGCTTTTCATCAATCAACAAAGACCATCGAAATCCCACTTCCCTCGGCTTTCTCTCCCCCTCTTCCATCCAGTCCTCTACCTGTCAATTGAAGACCAGTTCTACGAAGCACCCGATCGAGACTCTTTGATCTCGACGATACCATCCCATTACCCCACCTCGTATTCCAACAAGCAAAGTCGGCAAGATGGCATCCAAGACTTCTGCAGTGGCTGATGAACCCGTTGACGTTCTCATCGCCCTGCAGCAGAACTTCAACCTCATGGACTTCGCCGGTCCTCTTGAGGTCCTCACCACCGCGCTCCACGATGCCAACGACAAAGGCAAGTCCCATTCACCACTTTCCCCTCCTCAATACTGGTTCTTGAGCCAGTTCAGCGGCTGACTCATCTGGGCTGTTCAGCTTCCCGCGCTTTTGAAGTCACCATCGCCGGCGCCGAACCCAAGGTCCTCTCGGAGCAGGGTGTCATTGTTGGCTCGCAGATTAATTGGACCGATGCTTACGGTCGCCTGTCCGACTTTGACGTCTTGATCATCGTCGGTGGTGGTACCGAGGCTGTCCTGAAGAACAAGGCTGAGCCCCTCGACCTCATCAATGCCTTCTCAGAACTTCAGAAGTCGGACCCAAGCCGGGAGCGCACACTGCTTTCTATCTGCACTGGGTCCCTCCTGCTGGCCCAGCAGGGCATTCTGGCCGGTCTCTCGGCCACAACCCACCCCGACTACATCATCAAGTTCGAGAATTTGTGCAGCCAGGCAGCTGTCCGTGATCTCGGTGAGCGCACTGATGTTATGGAGGATGTCCGCTACGTCGTCAACAACCTGCGATTCGAGCTCGGCGATGAGGATGAGAACCCCTACATCCGCCGCGGGTCTGATGCCCGGCGGCCTTCCAACGCCCGGTATGTGATCACAAGCCAATGTGGAAAGAACTGAGACTAATAAATCCGCACAGAAAGGGTTCCATCTCCTTCAAGGGAGCCAACTCGCGTCGCGAGTCGATCGCCCGTCGCGCAGCCATGCGCCTCGGCGGTCTTCGCGTCATCACGAGCGGAGGAGTGGCTGCTGGCCTTGACGCGACCCTGTATCTCGTGAGCATTCTTGTGTCGGAGGAGTCGGCTAACGAGGTCGCTCGCACCATGCAATTGAACTTCACTAAGGGCATTGTCGTTGACGGAATTGACGTTTAGAATGGTATAGAGAAAAAGCTCCATTATGAAATCTGGAGATTATGATGGGAAATAGCGTCTGCTTTATTAACGAATTGAATCGAAATCTGGCTCTGTAACTTGGCCAAGCACCGATAAGCGTATGGTTTCCCGCAGACACGGGACCTGAGATCTGTGCGCGCGCCAGCTGGTGACGGCCCGAGCAATCCGGTGTCCCACCAAAAATCTGAGATGCAGATGTCAACGAAAGCCAGCCTGTGAACCTCTAATATCCTATAGGCCTCTGGCACAGTGGATTGCTCGCCGAGCCCGCAGTTGCCGCGATCGTGATCGCTTCCGGAGAGTTTTAGCAGCAATGGCAACACCAATCGCAAAGAAAGTGGCCGATGCCGCTTCGCCACGGTTGCTCCAAGCTCGAGGTGGGAAAAAAGTGTACCTGTAGGTTGCTCTCCCTCGCTGTCGTCGTCGCCAGTAAACCCCATGGCTAATATATTCTCTCTGTCCAGGCCTGGCCATGTCATCACCTTCGTCAGACCCAAGCCCAACCAGCCACCAACACACGCGACATTCGCCGTACCGCTCAAGTTTAACAAGTTCGACCTGCGTGACTACCTGTTCCATGTCTACAACGTTGAGGTGCGCGGCGTTCGCTCCTTCATCAATCAAATGGCACCACAGCGCCAGAACAACGGCCGCGGCAAGTGGTACCGACCGCAGTCGCAGAAGATGATGGTTGCGGAGCTCACCAATCCGTTCGTGTGGCCTGAACCGCCGGCTGAGACGGACCGTGAAGACTTTGATTATGACCAGCACCAGAAGGTGGAGAAGATGAAGCAGGACCGGATCAAGGAGCAGAAGAACCGGATGAAGGGGGAGATACCGCTGCGCACACAGGTGGCGGTGCCGGCGGACAGGAGGGAGTTGAAGAAGCAGGCGAAAGAGTTGTTGGAGAGCCCGAATCTGTGGGGTGAGACACCTTCGCCAATGATTAAAGCAAAAGGGGGGACGGTCTGGACGGAGGTAGAGACGGAGGATCACTTTGACTTTGATCGGCCAGTGGAGGAAAGCTCGGACAAGAAGGATGGTGAAAGATGAAACCCATACCGAGCGGTGATGGTTCGGGCTAGCTAGCTATATGATAGCATGAGACACGGTTTGTTGCACAAGGTGGTTTTACAGAGTACATGTATAATAATACAACAATAGACACAGTCATGATGTATGATCTAAGCAACCCGGACCAGCATCAGCAGCATCATCAGCTAAAGTCATCTCAACCCAGTGCTCCCGCCCCTGAAATAGCAATACTTCATCACCCCAAGACCACCACCCCGCCGTCAGATTCCTCGCAAACACCTCAAGCGCCTGGTACTCCACTGGCAACAGCTCCTCCAGCAACGCCCGCAAGCTCGGCTTCCGCGAATGCACATCCGGCACCGCCATCACCACCTTCCCCGGAACCGGACCTCCCTGTCCACCACGCTTCCTCGCAATCAACAACCTCTCCCACGGCCGCCGCCATGTCGCCTCCAATCCCACTAGCGGTTCCCCTCCCGTCGTAACTTTCAGCCACGTCCACTCCCCCACCAGCTCAACACCCCATTCTGCAAAGATACCACTCGGCGAGGTCAGTGTCTCCACCGCCCTCGCTGAATTGGTCACCCACACGGCGATGAGCCCGTTAGTAGCGAGGTGTGACGTTACTGGTATGAGAGAGAGGAGGTCGCGGAGGTAAAGGAAATCCGGGGCCGGTTGGTAGGCGGCGGCGCCGCGGCGTTTGCGCTTAGCGGAGCGGTTCGGCCAGGGCGGGTCGAGGAGGATGAGGTGGAAGAAGTTGGGGGAGAGGGAGAGGATTTGGGAGCGGTGGGAGGAGATGGTGCCGGCGAGGGAGTGTGATTTTGGTGGAAGATACGGGGGGGAGGGGATGCTAGGAAGGGAAGTGGAAGGGAGTTGTGATTGGGAGGGTGATGTCGATGTGGTGCTGGAGGTGGAAGAGGAGGTAGTGGGAAAAGAGGATTGGGCATGTGAGTAAATTCGGGGCAATACCCAGGGTCCAGAGTGGGATTGGTGAATCTCGGCGAGGGCGGCCCCGGAGGCGGCAGCGGTCATGAGGTCGGCTATAACTTGGGCGGAGGGCGGGGCTGGTAAGGTGTTCTTGGATTCAGGTGTTGGGAACGGTGTGTTGGGGGGCACTGCCGAGATGAGCCGCCGGGGGAGCGCCACATCGCGGGCGAGCGATGACGAAAGCACTTGAGCTTCCTCGATCGACCGGGGGAGGTCGAGAAGGACGATAGTTTTTGATGCATTTTGGTATAGAATGGAGGATGGTGTCATGTCTTTTCCTGACATGGGTCAATGGAATGCCACGTGAATGCATTCCCGAGTAATCCTGCAGTGTCTCGGTCCCTGCCTCAGGCGGTCACACGGCTTTTCCTGTCCAGGGCCCCGCTTCCGAGAAATTCGGCAATCCTCGGCTATACACAAAAGAAAGTCGCATCGCACCCCTTTCTCTCAGGCGTAGAATGACGTCCCTGATTTCCTGTGTCGCATTCCTGGATTTTGACGCAACACTGTTTCTCACGCCGCAACGAGCACTTTCACTTTCATTTCAAGATTGCGGCCCAACGGTACCGAAACCTGGCGCTTACTACATGTGCGATGCTGTTCCAGTATTGAGAATATCCGTCGCAACAAGCCCCTCGTGCGCACGCGACGGAACTGTTGTTTCGGCCGAGTGATTTTACGAGAGGAATGCCCACGCCTTCAGCCCTTATAAGCCATGTCCCCCTCCCTGGGATGTCGCAGGAATCACGAGCGGCAACATACAATGTCGCGCGATCAGTCCGGGAGCCGAGGGAACCGGCGGTTTGTCCGACCGACGACGATACTACAGTGCCGCGCAGAAAAAGGAAGCAAAACAAGCGCAGCTTAGACTATATCTGGAGGTCTGGAGTTGCGGGAGGCATGGCTGGCTCGGTGGTGAGTTTTTTTTTTAAAAAAAAAAAATGCTGAACGCGCAATCCTTGTAGGGCTAACGGAAATGCTTCCCCAGGCCAAAACCATGGTCGCGCCACTTGACAGAGTCAAGATTCTCTTCCAGGCGCACAATCCGCGGTTTGTCAAGTACACCGGGTCCTGGTTCGGTGTTGCAGAGGCGATCAAGGACATTTATCGCCAAGATGGCCCTATGGGTCTTTACAGAGGACACTCGGCGACGCTGCTAAGGATTTTTCCCTACGCCGCTATCAAGTTTATCGCCTACGAACAGATCCGCCATGTTATAATACCCAGGAAGGAATATGAAACACCATTTAGGAGGCTGATCAGTGGATCTCTGGCCGGTGTGACATCTGTTTTCTTCACCTACCCACTCGAAGTCATCCGAGTGCGCATGGCGTTTGAGACAAAGAAGGATGCGCGGACCACATTTCGCTCGATATGTTCGCAAATATACCATGAGAGGCCACGAGAAAAGACCCTGGCCACCACCTATGGCAGCGAGACAGCCATTGCTGCCGCCACTGCAGTCAATGCGGTTGCTCCGCGCTGGGGGCTGGTTAACTTTTACCGTGGCTTCTCGTCCACTCTGCTCGGGATGGTGCCATATGCTGGCATGTCATTCTTGACACACGACACGGCTGGGGATGTTCTGCGTCATCCGAGCCTAGCAAAATGGACAACCCTTCCACAACCCAAAAATGCTCCCCCTGGGAAAGCGGCGCCACTTCGGTCATGGGCCGAACTGTTCGCAGGTGGCATCGCTGGCTTGATTTCGCAAACAGCCTCATATCCACTTGAAGTCATCCGCCGGCGTATGCAAGTGGGTGGCGCGGTTGGTGACGGCCATCGTTTGCGGATCGGGGAAACTGCCAAGCTTATCATGCGTGAGCGGGGATTCAGGGGCTTCTTTGTTGGACTGACGATCGGCTATGTCAAGGTTGTGCCTATGGTGGCAGCCAGCTTCTACACGTATGAGAGACTAAAGACTTGGTTTGGCATTTAGAGTTGAGCGGGGTCCTCATCATATCATATTCATGGGCGTTGGAGGTCGTTTTCTGTCGTGCGCGGTTTACCGCTTGGTGGACCGCTTGGTGGCTGTTTAAGTTGGCCTTGTTCACAATGGCGTCCATATGGGGTCGCAATTGTGTGTACCGCTAGGTTGAAGATACCTACCCTCGGGCTGTTTAATCTGCTAAGGGAATAGATGGGCTAGAATTGGTCATGAATATTCACCTCTTGGTGGCATCGGTGTCGGTATCGGTGTCAGTGTCGTTCATCCCGCTCCTGAGTAAGCTTTCAGGGAGTCGACGGTCATGAGCGGGTCACCACTCACCTACCGCAGCAGGAGAGTCATCCCGCATGATCTAGAGGCAGATATAAATCAGTAACCGCCCCCCCCCCCCTCCCCCCCATCTCCTCTTGGGACCCTCGGCACGATCACCGCTGTCGGGAGGGAAGCTCAGCAGCTCCCCAATACTATCAGTACCAATACTAGCTGTTTCGCTGCCTCAACCACCAAGGCGATGGATTCAAAGTCCAGCTCGGCCCCCGCTTCGGTTAGCCTGGCCATCAGGCTGCAATCGGCACCAATCGACCACAACCAGTTCATCAAGGACCCTCTAGCACACTTTCGTGCTATTCCCTGGTGCGCAACCCTGCTTAATGACGGCGCCGTGCTGAACTATCGTGTCTGCGACCGCCGCCCGCTCCCGTCAACCGAGTCCAGCTTTGTGCGGCGTGTTATGAACAGTGGTACAACAGTGCGGGCCTGTATCACGTTTTGCCGCATGGTCAACCCGCCGCCATCCGGGTCTGGAAAGGCGAGCATCCCGGCAGCCAGCCTGTCTCGCAGTGGGGTGCTCCTCAGTGGCGGCGGGAAGGCAAATGGCGAGGATCTGCGCAATCCGTTCCTGCTTCTCAGCGCGCTGCTCGACCTCGGTGAGGATCTGTGTGGGTATACGAATACATTGCACGGCGGACTGTTTACCGTGCTGATGGACGAGGTCATGGGCACGGCGGCCAATTTCCAGGCCGATCATGGAGCGTACACGGCGCAGTTGACTACCAAGTACAGGAGGACTATCAAGACGCCGCAGGTGGTTCTGGTGAGGGGGAGGGTGGTGCGCAAGGAAGGGAGAAAGATTTTTGTGAAAGGGACGATTGAGGATAAGGATGGTGAGTCTTTCTTTTGCTTTTCCTCGCCCCGGTAGGTATCTGGTCTAACCTGAGACTAGGAAACGTCATGGCGGAGGGCGATGGAGTATGGCTCGCGATGGGATCGAATGTCGGTAGGAGCCAGTTGTAAAAGGAAAATATATCTCATGCCGCAGCAAGTAGAAGCACCAATACCTACATAGTCGGAAAACATGAAAAGAGGGAATCATGCCCAAATTGGAGGAGTGCTCGATATCTATGTTTCAACCAATGGAGTGTTCGACTCCGCGTTTCCATTCATCAGTTACAAGATCTCGGCGCCAATATAAGCGAAACACAGCGTCAGTGGTTTAGTGGTAAAATCCATCGTTGCCATCGATGGGCCCCGCGTTCGATTCGCGGCTGACGCATCCGCCGATGAATCCGAGGATAGGATTTTTTTTTAAAAAAATATTAGTTTTGTCGCTGCCTTTGAATTGTCCAATGTAATTCAACCCTCATCACAGTGACGATGGTGTGGTCCAAAGATTTGTCTCTCCTGGTTGGGCGAAGCCCTGCCCTTTGACCCCACTTCCCCTGACGCGCTTGGCGGCCTGAACACGCGACGTCTTCCTAAACCGCCATCCATCGTTACTCACCTTATCGAAATTCTCAACGAAACTTTCAAAAGTTCAGCTGAAGGTCATGCAATCCCCCATCTGATGCAATGACTACTCGGAACCCCACGGCGCTGAGAAAGCGACAGCGAGCAAACGATGGGGATGAAATCCCTTCAGACATCTCCACTTCCAAACGACAACGCACAAAGGATATCGCCAGTGAAGTTCTCACCAACCCCCCCAAATTGATCTCTTCCGCCACCAAGGGCACCCCAAACTCGGGTCGGCGCGCAGTATTTAGTCTAGCAAAGCAGTCTGCCGGTGGGGATCCGTGGGAAATTCCCGACTCTGACAGCGAGACCCCCGCAGAGAAACCACCTGCCAAGGGAACAGCAGGACGCGGCAAAAACACTGCGCCGGGGCAGAGAAGTCGAGTTGTCTTGGTACTTAAGGGCAAAGATAAGGACAAGGGAAATGACACTGTCTACGACTTTCCTGGTTCGGATGACGAGCTGAGCAGCACAAATACCGCCCACTCGGTGCGCTCGAGGAAGGGACTTGGCATGGAACCCAGGCCCCCAGTCTTGGTCAAGGCGCAGGTTGGTCGACCATTGAAGGGAAAGAAACGCCGTGAGGCAGCAGATGAAGGAGACAAGGGCGGTGATGACACAGCCACGGTGGATACGCCCGCCCAGTCTCGATCTTTGAAAAAACCATCGCGCTCGGCTGTCAAGGAGGGGAAAGACGGAGCTTCAGGCCAGGAATCTGCGGGCGAGGCGAGGCCTCGACTGTTGCGGGTCGCTCTCGCTCAGGAGGCGTCCGCATCTGCGTCTGCTGGGCGATGGCAAAAGAGCGCGGCTGCGGCTGGCGAGATACCCAACGGAAATTACATCAATCAGAGTCTCGAAGAGGCTGTGCCCGGATCGAGTGGGAAACGGGGCGAGGGGCGAAAGGCGACTGTTCCGGGAAAAAAACAATCTCTAGTTGAAGCAGAAGAAGATGAGAAGGAGGCGGTCAGCAAGCCAACGGCAAAGCGAGGCCGAGGCAGACCACGAAAAAATCCTGCTCCGACGAAGGAGAAGAAACCTTCCAAGGAGCCAACAAAGGAGGATGATGAAGCCGACAAAGACGAGGAAGAGGAAACCTGTGCTATCTGCTTCCGGCCGGATTCGGAGCGTGGTAACCAGATTGTCTTTTGCGACAACTGCGATGCCGGTTATCACCAGAAATGTTGCGGTCTGACTGTCATCCCCAAGGGCGACTGGATCTGCAAAAAATGTTCCCAAGAGAAAACTGTCACGTTGTCTGTGCAGGGGAAACCGGTCAAGACGGCGACTGCTGAGAAAAGACCTGAGATTTCAAATTTCGAGCAGCACTTAGTCTCGATGCAACGCGTCTTGCTAGATCGATGCACGGGTAGGCGGAGGATTAGGCTTAGGGGCCAGGAGGAGGCTTACGAGAAAGCTCGCGCCCTGGTGGAGCAGACTGTTGCAGCGGGAGAGGGCAATTCTATGATGGTTATTGGTGCCCGCGGGTGCGGAAAGACTACGGTTGGTTTTTGCCGTCTATCTGTCCGTGAGTGTTTTCTAACCGGGTACTCCAGCTTGTCGAGTCAGTTATAGCGGACATGACAAAACACTACAAGTCGCAATTCCACATTGTTCGGCTGAACGGTTTCATCCACACTGACGACAAACTCGCTCTGAGAGAAATATGGCGACAGCTGGGCAAGGAGATGGAGGTCGAAGACGAGATCATCAACAAGACCAACAACCATGCTGACACTATGGCATCTCTCTTAGCTGTGCTATCTCATCCCTCTGAGATTAGTGCCGACGCCCACCTCGGTATCACATCCAAGTCGGTCATCTTCATCATTGACGAGTTTGACCTTTTTGCGACCCATGCAAGGCAGACGCTGCTCTACAATCTCTTCGACATTGCGCAGGCCAGGAAAGCGCCAATTGCTGTGCTCGGTCTAACTACTAGAATTGATGTGGTTGAAGGCTTAGAAAAGAGAGTGAAGAGTCGGTTCAGTCACCGATACGTGTACCTCTCGCTGCCCAAGAGTCTACCCGCCTATTGGGACGTGTGCAGACAGGGCCTTAGCATCGACGATGAAGACATGGTGTCAGAGGGTCTTGACCCCAAATTGGACGGACACAAGGCTTTCTACGAGTGGTGGAATGCAAGAGTGGAGGCCCTCGGCAAGATGCCCAGCTTCCAGGACCATCTCGAGTCACATTTCTACAGCAGCAAATCCGTTTCGGCCTTTCTCAGTACCTGTATCCTCCCTCTCTCGGCTCTTTCTGCAAGTGACCCGGGGCTGCGAATCCCCAGCGCGGAGCCGCTCGCATCACTCGAGCCGGCCGACTCCAAATTGCAAGTCCTTGAAGCCCTCTCGGAGCTCGACCTGGCCATGCTCATTGCGGCGGCGCGGCTCGACATCGTCGCCGACACGGACACGGTCAACTTTGCCATGGCCTACGACGAGTACGCATCGCTCATGGGCCGCCAGCGCGTACAGTCGGCCGTCGCGGGCATGACCGCCGGCGGCGGAGCCCGTGTGTGGGGCCGAAGCACCGCCGGTATGGCCTGGGAGCGTCTAGTCATGCTTGGTTTACTCACCCCCGCGGCTACATTCGGGCGCGGAGCGGCGGGCCAGACGGGTCTGGACGCTAAGATGTGGAAGGTGGATGTTGCGCTCGAGGAAATCCCCGCGGCGGTGAGGCTGAACACCATGTTGGGGAAGTGGTGTCGCGAGATTTGAGGCCGTTTTGCTGGGTAGCGGGTTGTCTAGTCCCGGATGTTGGACCCCCGATGCGGGCGGAGTGGCTGTGTTGGTCATGGTGTATCCCCCCACCGGAAACCCCTTGCCAAGAACTCAGCAACGGTAAACTGATGACTTTTTGGTTTACATGCTGCGCAAGGGCACTTATTCTATGCAACGCCTTGTCTGGATTATTATGGGGGGGGGGGTCGTTCTGGAGAATATTGTTTAAGTTGAGTTTGCTGCGCCGGCTAGCACTAGAGCCAAGAGCACATTCAGTCGATTGCATAGACGACCAGATTGGTGCCGGTAGTGTGTAGAATAGGATGGCGTTGTCAAGAGAAATCCCCGCTTCCCGTCCGTCCCGGACGGGTGGGATTCCGTCCGAAGTTGGTTGGCAAACCTCACGTGCTATTTTGGGACAGTACCACTTAGCGGGTGTTTTCCCACACGCGGCACAGCCCGCTTGCCCCCTTGGCGTTCTACTGAGCCCTCTCATGCAACCATCTGCATAATGTTTAGTTGGTACCCTTCTGGCCGGGAGGAAGGAAGATATATAAGTTGCTTGTTTGGGAACTATGAATTGACAGGTGTGGCCTGTCTTGGCTAACTTGTTCACATGATGGACTACGATTAACAAAGACGGTTTGAAGAACGACTTGAAAGGATTGGATACACAAGAGTACCTACTTTACAACAACCTATTTTTTTTATTTTTATTTTCGTTTTGCTTTGCTTTTTACATCCTTCGTTGAATATCGTCGAGGCGAGTAAGTGCAAGGAAACCAAAAGCGAAAAGAATAAAACAAAATGTCACTTCGCACCACTTTTACCACCACCTCCCCTCTCCCCCTTTCCATCCCCGCCTCGGTCGTCCTCACCTTCCTGCACGACCACCAAGAGATGATCGACCTCAACCCACTGGTCAAAGAACGCCATCCGATCCCGCCTCCACCACACGCGCCGCTCGAAGAGCAGTCGTGCGTATGGTACTCCCTCACCGACAAGATCTCATACCTCCCCGGCGTCAGCGGCGACGTCACCTACACCTGCGCCTTCACCGACCTCCCCGATGGGATTGCAACACACTGCTACGCACCGGCGGGGCTCACGATTCGCGATAGGTGGACGCTAGTGATGAGCAACCACAGAGGAGGAGGACTGGCGATCCGAGAGGAGGTGCAGATGCGGTGCAACATGCTACTGACGGCGTTTGTGAAGCGGAATATCAAGAAGAGCCACGCCACGCTGATTGAGCGGCTTAAGTCGAAGGCGCAGATGGAGAACGCTAGCATGAAGTTGGGGGAGGATCAACATACATTGTCGGGTATGGCGGTACCGGTGCCGGGGGTGTCGCCCCCTTTGCCGTCACCGGGTTTGGTTCCGGCGGCGCACTTGCAGGGACAGACACAATCGCAGCCCCGGCGGCAGTCACAGCTGCAAGCAGGCGGTGTGGGAATTAGTGCAGAGACGCTGCAGTTTTACGAGCGGAAGCTGCAGGCGCAGGGGCTGCTGCCGGCGCAGCCACAGTACCAGGAACAGGCGAAAGAGCCGCGGAGGGTGTCACTCCATGACGCCCCGGTGTGGATGACGCACCAGCAGTATTACGACCACATTTCGGGGGAGGGCGGTTATGGTGAATCGGACACGGCTCAGGGGCAGGCGCAAGGTCAGCGACAGGTACCAACACACGGACACCAGCCAGTTCAGTTCCAGTTCCAGCTGGCAACAGCCCCCTCTCCGCTCCGATCTCCCCCTCCAGCACAACCACTGCCACAACCACAGCAACCCGCCACTATGCCCACCCACGACCGCATCCCCCGGCAGCTGTCACCCAACTACGCCTTCGCCCCGTATGCGAGACAAACACACCAGAGCCAGACTGAAAACCAGAACCAGCACCAAAACTATCATCAACCCCAAACCCATGTAACTACGAGCCAACCCCAGGACCACGTCCAAACTCCCTTCCTCGAGAACCCACCATCAGGGTCTTTCGCCGTATCTTCCGCCTCGAGAATGCAACCTCAGGGAATGCATGGGCAAAAGTGGAGCAACTCTGGCTTCGAGGGTCAAGCTAGACAGCCAGGTTATGCTGTTCCTCCGTCAGCCGAGTATAGGCCGTATAGAGAAGTGGGGGCGGAACAGAGTCAAAGGCAGGGTCAAGGAGGGAATGGGGGCGCAAGACCGGGTATGTGTTCTACGTTAACGGGGCCATTCGTTGCGGAGCTTGCATGATTTATTCGTCTTGTCACGGTCAATTTTGGGTAGGCAGAGCAGGTTCCGTGTTGCTAGTTGCTCAATACCCTTAATGAAGTTATGAATCACACCATCAATGTTTTGGGCTTGTTGCTTTAAAGTGTCTATGGAGCCCGGTGAGACAAAGCGTAGGGAGCTGTCCTGAAGAAGGCAGGCAAAGGAGTCAAAAGGGAAAGAAACGTAAAAGGTCATCGGAGAATGTAGTGCGTGAAGGGGGGGCTGAAGGTGGGGCCGAAAAAGAAGTCTCCGAGTAAAATACAGTTCAACCCCTGGAAGGTTGTTCGCGCGGTACTTCTCGCCTTGATAGCGACTTATCGGTGGTTAACACGCCCAGACATCTCCTTATATTTTCAAGGTCTTCTTGGCGATGGAAATTTGAGAGGCTGGCAAGGCTGGGATGAGGGAATTTGAGGGTGTCAGATGGAGAAAGTCTAGCTAGACCTCTCGCAAACAGGTTTCCCAGTTGGTCAAAACCGCTCAATACGTACGTACCCATCAAGTCCGGCGCTAACAATCTTTGAGGGGTTGGATTGTATAAAAGACGGGATACTCGAGGATGACTACAAAAAGGGGTAGGCAAAAAAAAAAATTTCCACCCGAAAAAAAGGGATAATACGGCGGTATTGTATACTCACTCGATCCACCCAGGGGTGGAACCTGGAACCTCCTGATTCGTAGTCAGACGCTCTGCCATTGAGCCAGCGGACCGCACATGATACACACTGGGGATATGCCCTCCGATGAATGGAACTTGCGAGGGGCGTTGTGGAGATCTCAGCCTCTAGAAAAATACCGTGGCCTATGGAGGAGCACCAGGGAGGGAAAAAAAAGGGGGGGGGATTGAGAAACGGCAAGATGAATTACCATGTATTACAAGACCTCCTAGTGAGGACTAAGAAGAAGACAAAAAAGCGAGTGAACGGGAAAAAACCTTTTCTCACCCACTACCTGGGTAGGTACATAGGTAGGTACCTACCCAACCAACCTCACGCTTTCCCCACGAGTGGGAAGCCAACAAACTCACCACATCAACAAAGCGCCGACAAAAACAGCACCAAAAACCATCGCTCCCGCCACACGGGCAACACCTGCACCGGAAACCACAATACCGGATGTGCCAGGGGCATACGCCGCCCTTGACTGGGAAGCTACTCCACCCATGGATGCCTCGTCACCACCACTAGCGACGGCACCCGCTCCAGCAGCCGCACCCATACCTTCTCCAGAGCCTACCAAAGTCTGATTGAAGTCGCCTAGACCACTGGGACGGGCGGTGATGCCGGTGGCGAGGACATCGGCGGCACTGGCGTCAGGGGCGTCAGTAGGACCCTTGTAGTAGCAGTTGGCGCCGAGGCAGCGAGTCTATTAGCCATGTTAGCACGCTTTGCGTTCCGGGAGTCGAGTGAAAGAAAGCCGGCGATGCTCAGGTATATCAGGCCCAGTCGAGAGAGAGAGAGACAGACGGTGTGGAATGAAAACCAAGTAGTTGTAAGGAAAGAAGACATGCAAGAGCCGCAGTAAGGAGAGAGGAGAATGGCACAAAACTCACAGTGGTAATCGTACAAGGACAGTCGGTAACCGTAACCGTCCCCGCGCCGGTAACGCTATAAACCGCGCCATTCGTCGTAAAGACCGTCGGTCCAGACACATATGTCAAGAACCGATCAACCACCGTCTCCACCGTCGTGACCCCCTCCGTCGACAGTCCCGAAACATCCACGCCAGGGAGAGGCGCACCGGTGGCCCCGGCGGCGGCTGGCAATTGCTGGTCGACAACCTCCGGAGCTGTCTCCGATCCCGATCCCGATCCTGGTCCCGCGTCAGGGGTGCCGGCCCCGACGGCGAACGCACCTTCAGGGAGCTCCGGCGGAGCTGAGGCATCGGGAGCGGCGGGAACACTGGCGGTGGCACTAGGTGTGTCAGCGAGAGGGGGGATAGAAGTCGAGGCGGACTCGAGATCGCCGAGGGGGACGGGGGCACCAATGACAATGTTCTCGTCTTGGAGCTGGGATAGAGCACTGGCGGCGGTGGCTTCGGTGCCCTCCTGGGGTTGGGGAGCTGCATAACCTGTGGTGGCGAGAACAGCGACAGCTATGAGGAGCTTCATCTTGTTGTGTCTTTGTACTTTTTGTGTCGGTAGTTCGCTGCTGGGCTTGACCGTGTGTCTGTCTGGTTTTGTGACAGCTGTGAAGAAGAAGGTAGTCAAGGTGAGCTCAACGATGAGAAGGAAAACGAGTGTGACCTGACGGAGTGAGTTGGACTTATCCTTCCTGCCATCACAGGAGGTTGGTTCCATCTTTATGTTTGTCCCCTAGGTCCCAAATCTGCCCTGTCAATCTCGTTGCTCCATAGCACCGTCGGCATCTCAATGTCAATCATGGGTAGACCATGGTCCAATCATGTTCCCATCTCACTGTTGAGACACCAACAACTGCCAGACATGGCTCAGTCCAAGAATGAACAAGGGAGTAACCAGGCGGACCAAGTCGATGTCATTCCACATCTAAAACCTACCACATGAAGATCCTCAACGTCGCGGGCCGAGTCAGGCATTCCACATCACGATACGAATATTCCCTTGGAATACACATATCCATTTATCGCCTCGCATTCGGCCGTCTCACCTCTATGTACACTCACTCATGCACTCACTCGCCAGCCTCCGCCTTCCGTGTCTGCTTTTTCTGCCCGTGCTCTGCCATTCCAATGCACCATGACAATGAATAATGCACCACACCACAGAAAGCCACCACCTCAATTTTGCCGGGATAACTCGGTGTCTTTTCCTTTACTCGTCTCGGCATACCTATGCATCCTCCGCCAGGGCCTTCCTTCCTCTCCAAACGAGGAAAACAGTTTGCCCCATCCCAATGACCCCCGCCGTTGTGCCTCAAGGGCAATGCGCCGGTGACCGGCTCCCCCATCTATTTCAAAGAGCTATCCTCTGAACGCCGTTTCTCTGAAAACCGCGTATTGAAAAAAGACAAGGTGACGAACGAATTAGTAGAGATCGCCACACATGTGAAAAAGACAAGAAAGCTGTTGGTGGTTCTGTAGAGAAGTCCACCCTATGCACAAATGCAATCCGCTACTTAGCGGCATAAGAGAAAAAAACCAGTGCGCCACGTCCCATGGGAAGAGTGCAGTCGTTGCTGTGATCGTATTATTCTTCCTCCATGACCCATTTTCTTCACTTCCGGTTCGATCGACTCTGGCTGCGCTCCGGACCACGACCCGGACCCGTCACGTCGAAATCGTAGTTCTTGAGCGTCTGCTCGTACTTGGGGCTGCGAAGGAATTTGGGAACCGAATCCTGCAAAAATGTGAGTTACGGGCCCGAAATAGGACAGGACTCGCGAACTTACGCTAGCCATCAGCTTGAACACGGCATTCTGGGCGTCTTCAAAGAGAGCCGTGACTTCATGTAGAGTATCAATCATGGCAACGTCCTGACCCACTGCCTTGGTCATGCGCGTCGCCAGATTGTTGCGCAGTTGGTGATCAATGTTGAGCTCGCAAGGAGAACCTGGTGCCAAGAATGCGTTGTAGATACCGTACGCTTGTGCCATAATCTCCTTGATTCCGTCCATGGATGACGTGTTACTAGGGTTCTTCTGCGCCGCTCGCGTCGCCTGCCTGCACTGCCGAACAAACTCATCTACATCGAGATAGAACGACAGGTTCTCCTCGCAGTGTGTCTCGCGCAGGTTCTCGCGGAAGAGGAGCCGAAGTGCCGGGTCGCTGAGGATCTTATCCAACCGCTGTGTGTTAGAGTCGCGAGCAATGCCGGCAGAGCGCGAAGTCGCAGTTCGGCCCTCGCTCTCCGACGGGCGTCCCCGGGGAAGTGCTCCGTTGATGAGATCTCTGCCTTTGGGCGTGAGCTGGTAAATGGCGTGCTTGGTCGGTTGGAACAAGTTGTGGCTGGGAACCTGGATCATGTGGGACCTGTCTTGCTGCACCGGCTCCATCAAGTCATACTCGACGAACAGGGATGCAATCTCAATCGTCTCCCTCCGATCCACCGTTGTTGAGCAATCCATCAGCCAGTCAGTCGCAGCTTTGCCAGTGAAAGTGTCCTTGACGATCTTGCCGCCAACCTTCCGCTCAGCCGCCATCTTGACGCCTGTCATGCCATCTCTGTAGTCACTGAGCGAATCTGAATCCGCCGAGCTAACACTGGATTTGACATTCAGTCCGTTGGCGCCGATAAATCTCCGGAAAATAACCTCAATGGTGCCACGGTCGGTCAGGAGCTTATCAGATTGACTGTCTCGCTCCAGGCTAACCAGCTGCGGTAGTGAGTTTCCGATGAGCTCGGCCACCTGCTTTTGCTGGATGCCGTTCCTTGAGCAGAAACGGTCTAGAATTGAAATTCCCTTGGGTGTTAGTTGCCAGACCGAGCCCTTCATCGTGTACTGCTGTTGGTACCGGCCATCGGCCGACTCGATAAATCTCGCCTCGAGAAATCTCTGGCAAATCGACCGGGCCATGTCCTTGGCCATGGAGAAAGTCGTTGTAGTTGTCGTGGTCACGATCCGAGACGGGTCCTTAGGGTCCGGCATGCGGTTAGACTGCGAAAACTTGAGCGAGCCGAGATTGTTTATGGCATCTTCAGAGAGAAAGGTGTGCTCAATCTTGGTCAGACGGACCCGATGGGCCGAGAGAGGCAGCAAGCTGACGATCAATGTGGCGAACAGGTCCTTGAAATCCTGCTCGAGTTGGTTAGAGCTGTACTCCCCGAATGCGGCGCTCTTGCTGGCTGCGACTCACCTTTGTGAATGGACGGTCGTCATCCGTCATGCGTAATAGCCTCGATGAGGTTTGATGCATCTTGTTATCTAGCCTGGAGAGGCGACGCGGAAGGGGGTGACTGGGATCGGTTTCCGAGTAGGGCTTGGAGGGGGGATCGTCGCGGGGAGACGACGGGCTATCGCCCTGTGACGTCGATAGCGGCGCGGCGTAGTTGGAGGCAGGTCGGGTCCGGGCGACCTTGTCCAGGCTCAGCTGCTGGACGCCGGAGAGCAAAAGTTCCGGGCCGGCCGAGAGACGACTGAGCGATTGACGAGGACGGATTCTTGGCTCTGAAATGCCTGCGAGTGTCTTGTCGAGGGCAGCAGCAGCGAGCGCGAGGAAACCACCAGAGCGCTGCGAGCTGGTCGAGGCGTTGCTCAGGTGGTGCTGGTGGCGAGGAAGTTGTGAGGGGGATATGGTCGACGGCGAGGCCGAGGCCGAGTTGTTGTGGTTGCTGTTAGTAGGCGGGGCGGAAACGGTGCTTTCGGATTCGTGCAGCGACGAGAGCGATCCGGAGAAGGTTGTTTTACGGGACGACTGCTGTTTCGACTGAGAGACCGCGGCCATCTAACAACGGGCGGATTAGTCGTGAGCGGGATGCGGTCGCGTGCGGGAGAGGGGGGGTGTGAGGTGTGCGGGCGGCGCCGGGGATGGGCAGCCGGTGGTTCAAATAAGAGGGAGCCGTATGAGAATGGGTGAGTGTGAGATCGGTGGAGACGGGAGCCGTACGAGGGAAAGACAAGGGAACCGCAGCCAGGGGAGGGGCGTGGTAAAAATGTGGGTGCAGGGAGCCCGCCTGGGAAGTACTGGTACACTATTTCTGCAACTCTACCAGAGGGGGGGCAGATGGGAGGGGGAAGTCAGGGCGGCCAATTCCCGACGGGAGATGGATCGCGTGGTGGAACTGCCACTTGCCGTCTGACAAAATTCGCTGGCCCATGCCCAATCACCAGAAATGACAAGGTGACAAAATACTACGGGCTGGAGAGGCTCCAAAACAGGGTCTGCAAGCCGGCTGGAGAGAACAAAAAAAGCAGTTGCAAAAGGAGAGAAATAGGACAAGGAAGTTGGATTTGGGGGAGGTCAGTGAAGTATCCAAGCGCTGCAAGTTCAATGGAAGGCCCTCGTGACTGCAGCAAGCGCCCCTCACTTTTTCCAAAGGTAGGGTGTTCCTGTTGGACTGCAGTGCGCTGCTCGTTGTTTTGCAGAGGGACCCTCCTGGGCCTCTCCGATACGCTCAAACTTACATAACACGACACGATCGTGACCAAAGCATTTGTCCATGACAGCAGCATTCAGGTGCATTGGGTTGTGCCCCTCCCCTCTCGGCGGGGATTCGCATGTGGAAAATAGCCACTGGTCGAACAGGCCAAACATACACTAGCAATGACCTCCTCGCACGGCCGAGATGGGACCAGGGCAGCGGATCCGCGTCGGGTGCGTTCCACCCTTCTTCCTCGACACTATTTCATCCTGGCAACCATCGTCGCCCAGGGAAGGCCCGGAGACGTTGATGGCAAAAAAGGCGGTCAAGGTGAAGTGGGCTGCAACGGCGTGGGTTCTGGCGGCTGGCCATGTGGTGTGAAGGATGCGGGACAGAAGCAATGGCTGCTGGGGAAGGTGCATGAGTGGCGCCCGCAGCGCGAAGTCTCACAGCAGGGAGCACGATCTGCGCGTGGGCTTCAGGGATCTTGCCCACCAGGCCAAGCCGTTTTGGGCTGAGATGTCCCCGGGCCCCCCTGTCCGCCCACGCCGCGAAAGGTGGATCCCGAGGTGGGGTTCTTGGATTGGTTGGCCTGTCCATCCTGCCCCCGTTTTGCGTTTTGCGTTTTTGCTACGACTCTGCAGCTGCAACTGCGCACTTGACGCATTGTTTGGGCTCGTTATGCCCACGGCTGCCCTTTGGGCTGTCCGCTGTCTTTACGACTTTGGGGCTGATAAGATCGCCATCTTGGCATTGCAATCTCTGCGCTCCAGACACGTCCAGGCATAATCATAAGTCTGGAGAGTGGATGGCCATTTTCCAGCTGTTGCCCCCCTCTGCTCTCTCGCGTCGGTCGGTCAGAGCCGATGAGATGAACGAACTGGACCCCACTCGGCGCCTTTGCCCAGAGCCAGAGAACCAGCGAAACCCAGCGAAGAGGTGAAACGGAAACCTGGAAGGCGAAAAACGCACCTTAGGATGCTGGCGACCAACAGGGTCCAGCTCTTGCTGTGCCTGCACTGTGCCTGGGTTGCTGACTGGAACCCGGGCCTGGCCGACTGTTACCTCCAGCGCTGCCATCAGCTGGCTCACCGATAGCTTGACACAAGCCGAGATTGGCGTCGCCTTGTCGCGGAGATTGGTGGCAGCTTTCACCGTGACGGCTGCCGGAAGAAAGCCGTTGTTGTCCGCAAAAGAGACCCCCTGGGACTAGAAATCCCTGTTCCGAAAAGCAAGCCTAATGTTTGACGTTGCCTGTGACCACGTTCATCAAGAAGGATCGCTGAGTGCCGCGTGGGGACGATCAGGGACCAGATCAGGCTACTCAATGATGGCCGTTCCAGAACCTAGAATCTCCCACTTTGTCGGTCAGCGTATCGACGAATTGAGGCGCTATTACGAAAACACAATGGTCTCTTGTCATCTTGTCATGTCATTCCCAGCCAGAGGGTTTCCACAGCAAAGCACGGAGCACAGGAGGAGCCAGCTTAACGAAAGATGACGATGTGTCCCGTGGCTTGTGGGGGCTTGATTGGAAGGAAATGAGGAGAGCTTCTAGAAAGCAGACAGGGTTTGCCCCATCTTGCGCATGAAATTGCCCCAGCAGCGAGCAGTGCGAGCAAAACAGGACACCGACCTCTCGTTGTATCAAAGAACTCCACCGCGTGCCAGGCCTCTACTCTGGGATCCTGGTTAGCCCGCTGTTTTTCGGACGATTGGCGTTTCGCTGGTTCGCGCAAAAGGGGGCCCGTCGTGCGGGCTCAAAGAAATTGTGTTAAATATAGATGGGCTGGCGAATGGCGGTGATCTCTAATGCTTTCTCTTTTGCCAATGGTTGTTGTTTCAAGATGCAGGGTTAAAAACTCCCTCTGCAAAGTCGTGAGAAGATCACAAGGAGAAAAAACACATGAGTGGTCAATTTTGGCATGTCAGGGAAGAAAAAGGCTAACAAGACAAACGTGTCCCGCCAGCACTCTCGCTTCATCCTTTCTGCTTGTTTTCGGATCCTAAAGAAGCCAACCTTGAGGGTTTGGGACCAGGGTTTAAAAGACGAGAGTGTGCGAGTGAAATACAGGGGTTCATCACCTGCCCGAAGTGATGAGCGGACGGCCAAGGCATGAGGAAGGCGCGGCTCCAGAAACTCCGTATTGCTGGGTCTTCTTTTACCGCCATTTTCCGATCTTGATTCCATGTGCGTGCAGCAAGCAGTGCTGTCGTGACAAGAGACGAGACGACATAGGAGAGAGAGGATGTGTCGTCTACTGCATAGTCTCCAGATTGGCATTGAGGGTCAGTTGCCCCTTGTCGGAATGGGGTTGACTTCTTTTCTTCAATTTTTTATTTTTTTTATTTTTTTTTGGCGCCGACGTTTCTTTTGCTCCTCTGCAGCATCGTTCTGCACGCAACCGTTGTCCACACGTGTTCATCTCGATCGCAATGACACTATTGGGCCCGGTGGATGCACCGCAGCGGTTGAAGAATTGCTTTCCCCACATGAGGTGGCTTGCCAGGCAGAACGTGGCGTTGCGGACCCTCTCACTCAGAGCAACCGAACCAATTGCCTGATGTGTGTGCAATGTGCTCCGTACGAGGGACTACCAGAAAGGAGGGGACAGTGAATCACCATAATGTCCCGAGACGGCCAGCCGAAACGAAACGGCGAGAAGCAAAAGAGGAGTTTTTTACGTTTGGTTTGATATTCTGCACAAGGCTACAGCTACTGGTCTGTCACCAGTTCGCGCCAAGATGCAAGGAATGAGACAGCTTTTCCAGCCCTCGGCTAGTCGGCGTATCAACGACCACTCACAAGCCCAAAAGCAATCTCCGTCAGCCAGGCTGGTGACGGCAGTGTCGGCATGGCTGGCGGTTCCCACGTTTTTTGCCTCTGTCTTCTCGGGAAAATTCCACGTTTCAACGTTCTCCCACACGTGGCATTGTGTGCTTGCTGACTGACTGCTGCACAGTGCCCGTTTTTCCCTGGCCCTCTCCTAATTGCCTTCCCCTTTTTTAGCGCCACCCGACAAGAGGTGACCCCCACAAAGGGCCTTCTGGAGCCCTCCGAGATCACTCTCTGTTGTTGGTTTTGTCCCCACACTGCGAACCGGATTTCAATGCTGCGGCGTTTAGTCGTTTCATCACAGGTCAACGCGCCCGGGGTCAACGTCTTGTTTACTACCTTCCCTTCCCCACTGTCGGGCAGGACAAGATCCTGAACGAGATTCCCGTATGCATGCATCGAGCATCAGTAACGCTTCGAATGCGCAAGTGTAGTGTAGCGCTACGGTTCCTTTCTAGCCAGACGAGAAGGATATCTCTCTAGTTGCAATGCATGACAATGGACCAAGTCCTCCGTATCCGTACGGAAAATAGATATGCCATCCATCCCTCGCAATACCTATGTACCACGTCGTGGTGGCGTTTCCAGAAGCAGTTGGGCTTGCGGATGGTTAGCGGGCTGCACAGGGCAACTGTGATAGACGTAAAATTTTTGCGCGGGGCCTTGTTCCGAGAAGAATTATTCCCGAAGCTCACCCGCTCCGTCCCAGAATGCTGAAGTGAGGAGCGCCGTGCCGACGATTCGACGCCCAATGGGGCGAGAAATGACATGGCAGAGAAGCATGCACAGGCGAGGGAAAGTACCAGCGCGAAGTCGAAGTACCTACCGGACGACCCCAAGACGGCTATCTCGCTAGCACAGAAAAGAGCATAGAGGCTGGGGGCTAAGAAACTGTGGAGCTCACCGCCACGTGGTGCCGGGCGGGCACCACCTGAAAGGGGAAAGAAGAGAAGCATGCATTTCAGTCACCCTCACACTGACATTTTCGTCTGGAGACGGAAGCAAAGTTCTTCCTTATTACTGCCTGATATCCTCCTCAAGTCGACTATTAAACACACCACCTCAATCAAGTATACCACTACCACCCACTTTGGTGTTGAGTTTCGGGATTTCTGTCATTCCCCCTCCATTTTCTGACTCAGCTGGAGCTACTCTCAATTTGCTAGGTAAAGGCAGACAGCGTTGCACCATAGACCCGGACTTGGCTTTGCCGCAAAGCCCTCTAATAAATGGGATTGGCTTTTTCACCCAGCCACTCAGCGGAACGCACACGGTTGTGGATCGTCGGGTTGGATAAAACAGAAAGTTGCAAAGAAAAAAGGAGAAATTGTCGGTGATACTTCGCACATACATGTACATGTAGCAATTGACCTTCCAGCCAGCCAGCCAGCCAGCCCCCCTTTTCCTCCAAAATCAAATCTGTCGCATCACTCATCAACCTGGTCAACCTGGACTCGCGCCAAGGCGCCCACGGGAGGGAGGGAAAAAGATTCTCGCCCCTTTTTGTCCTTTGTCCTGAACATGGAAGCAATATAAATCGATCATGTATCTCTACCTACTGTACCTAACCTGAACAGCTTGACTGAGCATCTGCTGATTTCCCTCGGAAATGCGTTGCCGCTTAATTGGTGGACCATCAGCCAGGCGCGCCCGGGAAGTAACTAACTACTGTGTCGGGGGGTCGGCATCACCGAGGGAGCATTCAATAACATCCTGACCCTAACCCTTGGATTCTTGTTTTGCTTTGGCTCAGCTCCTCCAGTGTGTGTAAGCCGCAATATTGTTTTTCCGACTTCATTCATATTGAGGTCCTACTGTCTTGTTTCCATGTCCTCGAGAGGAAACAAAAGATGCTTCGTGTATATGATAGGCTCTATGCGGGGATAATACGTTCCTCCTACTGGGCATCCTTGAACTCATGTACATGTTGAGCACTTGATACTCAATATTATCCCCCAGATGCATATGGCCCATTTGGGTCAAGTATGGTTCGTCCAGGTTTGACAACTTGTAATTGCCAGTACTCCTGGTACACTTTAAATATATCCTTATTCAGTTCATCACGCAGGTTAATCTCATTTGCCCAAACCCAACTACTGGATCATATATCCTCTTGAGTAAGTCCGAGTGGGTTCAATCCCAACCAGGTAGACTAGGGGAAAACCAATCGCCGCAAACCCGTCTGGCTGCCTGTTCCAGGCATTCTGAAGAGTATAAATTGCGGTCAACTCGTGCATCGGCCCACAACACCTCCAACGGAAAGCCACCCACGATAATTCTTAGAGAATGGATTGTGAGAAGTATCCAAAGGATACCTAACTACTGCACTTAGGAGATCCAGATACGCAAACGGATGCCGGGATAAAAGTGCCCTTGTTTACCTAACCTCCGCCCGAGAATATGACGGCTTTATGATCATCCATCTGATCAATGAGTCTATGATATGTGCCTCCGAATCAGAGCCATTCCACTTATTGTTGAGCCTGATTCTCATCCAACATGACTCTTATTGATTCACTTACCAACGCGAAGGCGAGACCTGAACGGACAGCCTACTATGCGGCAGGATTGCAAGATCAACAGAATGTCTGTGAGGAAAATTACGTGATGGACGGCAGCATCTCTTCTGTGGGACCTACGATCTGATGTTTCTGCCTATGCAGTTAACCATCCGGATGGGAGATGATAGTGATTGCTGGCACTGGTCCGTGACGCTAGATAGCGACAGTACCGAGACACCACGCGGCCACCCGTCTGGTCCGTCCGGCTTACCCCCAACCACCAGTTCCGTATTCGGGGTGTGCGTGTGAATCGTGGCACAACCCGATCGTGTACCCGTGGCGTCAAGCTTGTTCCACTCCGACTCCGATTTGCCGACCCTGGTCTGCCCCTGGTCTGAGACAGCAGGTTGGCCACGTGTATTTTGTCTGGTTTGTTTGTTTCTGAACTTACTTTCTTCACAGAGTCACAGCAGATCTAGAGTTACCTGGGCCGCGTGCTGGCGGTTATCCAAGCAGCTTGTGGCGCCGGTGCCCGCATCCTGTGCACGTCCGTGTGCAACGGGTCTGTCTCAGTCCGAGATACTGCAGGTATGTGTGTGCTTATGTGCGTTATGTGCGTGACTATTTTGCGCCGCGCTGTGTCTCAGACCCGAATTGGTTGGTCTGGGGAGGGTTCAGGAACTGCGGGGGTAAGGGGGCGAGGAGACACCGCCTTGTTGGGTGAGGTGATAGTCTCGGCTGGTGACAGAAACCCAACCTAACAATTAGGCTGCGTAACACCGTGGCCGCGGTTGTGGGAACGCTGGAAACGATCTAGACTGCTTGTGTTCCAAGCAGCGGACGGCAAGGGGAAGCGGTCACCATGACAAGGCAATGATGTGTCTCCCCCCATGCTGCCCGTCTGGACTTGCACAAGACTCGGGACCCAATAGCTGCATGATTAGTTCGGTGCCGAGGATAAGCCTGCTTCCAAAAGACTCCTTGCCGGTTTGGGGGCTGCTTGCGTGGCAGGGCGGCCTGGTCTTGGTCGCATATTTCAAAATTGCCGGCGTCATACAAACTTGGTAAGATGTGGTTGCTGTGCTGGGGATTTAGTAAGTACCGAGAGGAGAGGGTAGAAGGGAACAAAAGCTTGCAAGGCTCTTTCTGGGAATTGGCTCCAGTTCTTGACTGTGAGGAGGGACAGACGGGAACAATGGGAGAATTCAGGCTGCATTGAAGGTGGTGTGAAAGTCGGACGAGAATCACCGTACCTTCGGACCTTCTCCGACTCAATATACCCAGCGCCTGGCAGTATCTTACGTGGCTATACCTATCTAAACAACAACCACTCGGCGTAATGACGGGAGCTTGCTAATGAGCGTTTTCTATCCATCTCCACCCTTTTATTCACCAACCCAGAGAACACAACGGCTTTGGTGTTCTCTGGTGTTCTCTACGTGCCCTACTGTCTGCCCTTACCACCCAGGATGGAGAGCATCGGCAAACTGACTTTTTTAAGTTTATTTTCCTGTGTCTTCGTTCTTACCTCGTTCTATCTTCCCGTCAATCTGACAAGCGCTTCCCTTACTGCGTATCAACAAACCGAGACATCATACAACTACAAACATACATATTCGTACATCGCTACATACACTTACAGACACACATATACTGACATACACGTGCTGACAGACTGACAGACAGAAACACACACCCACACACACAACAGCAAATCAGCACATGCGCACGTCAAACCAAACAATGACAGACAGCTCGCGCCTCCTGTACTATTGCATTTGCATGTCGGTACCCTAGTAGACACATCTCATAGGCAGACAGATACCTCGCTGTGAAACAAAATGGGTATCTTTCAATGTTTCTCTCTGGAAAGCAACCACATCAACAGCAACACTATTTTTGCCCAAAGATGCAACCTAGACGAAACGCCACCTGATTTCATGCCATGTAGATAAGTGAATCAAAGCCAAGCTTGAACTATGCCTGTCTCCACTCCCCATTCCACCTTCTACACAAAGGGGAAGGAAAACAAGTTGCAAAAACAGAGGGAGAGTCAATGCCATGTATTCGCCCCCTGTCCCGACTCCTTCCCCAATAAACGCCGTAAAGACGAGGCCATGTTGACTTTTAGTTCCCTGTTTTCTCTAGAGCCTCGCCCCGCCTCCCTGGGAAGCTTATATAAGAAATCTTCCATGCACGTGTCATGTCTGCTCACCCTGTTTAGTTGAGCTCGCGAATACTTAGGTAATGCTCGATATGGATCGTTTTTCTCGTCCTTGGATGGACATTCCTGTGGTTTCCTCTCACATTCCTAAATCGAGGTGGGCGCAGCATCCTTCCGCCAGCCTTTTGCGCGCATGTTGAGTTCGACGGACTTCCATATCTGTTCCACCACCTCCCGGTCTCTCCAGCGACTTTGCTCGGCACCGGGCGCTCCCGGATGAACCCACTTCTCAACGGAACACGAGAGGACACGATGGCCATACTCCCTGACCGCATCGGGCGGCTGGTCGCCTCTCCAACCCAGATAGACACCGAGTACGTGCTTAAAGAGCTCGGTGGGATTGCTCCATCTGTAGTTCTTAAACTGCCAGGCCTGGCCCGTGGTGAAGACGGCCACGACGCGGTTCCAGTACTCGGGCTTGAACTGCTCGGGGCCCTCAACTAGAATGAAGCGCATGGGCCGATTGGGATCTATATCCTTCATAATACGCGAGACGTGCAGCATTGACGTGCTTGTATTGTGGTCCGCGGGAACAAACCGCCCGCCCTCGAGGAACGATTTGGCATTAGACATGCGCAGAAGCGACGATGCCGACGGGGACAAGAGGATGATGGGGTCGGGTCGGCGAGCCGGCTTCTGGTTCAGCACCAGAGCAGGGTTGTTCGCGATGTTGGCCGCCGCAGGTCCAGGTTTGCGCGAAATGAAGGGAGCGGCGAGTTTTCGCACATGGGAGAAATCCTTTTGGTCCAGGTTAGCTCAGCCACATAGCTCGTGAAGCAGCCTCATCATACCGAAGGCTTGATTCCCCTCAGACACGAGTTGCGGTCGCCCATCTTCCGCTCTCCGCTATAGATCTGTGCAAGCCTCGGGTCCAGCGTGCCTCTTCCAGCGCGCGCCGAAGGCGCCGACACAGCCTTGAAGGTAGCCGCCGCCGCAGTTGCGCCTCCTGCAGCAGCAGCATCTTTGTCCCCAGACAAGGGTTTGATGTATTCCGACTCTTCACTCGCGCCTTCCAGCCACGTTATCAAATCGAGACGCTCCACGAAAGCCAGGTTGTGGACTGAGCTGGAACCTCTGAGTTCATCGTTGAGCTTAGCGGCCGAGGCGTTGTACTCGGGAATCGCAATTTCGCGGTTCAACCAGGCAAAGTATATACTGCGCACATCAACGGGTTTGTCGTTGGATACAAAGCGTGTTGGTGCGTCAATGGGAATGGTGACGCGCGCAGGGTTTGTAAAGTGTAGATATGTAGCCTGGGATAGAGGGACTTCGTTCGGGGTTGTCGACGTGTCTGCCGTCGTGGTCGGAACGATGGAACCAGTTGAGGCGATGGATTGTCGCAGCAAAAGCAGCGGATCAGCATCGGTAGCTGCCATTTTGCCGCCTCGCTGTGATCGGTGTGCGTATCTTTATCGCCAAAGAACGGAATAGCTCATCGATATGAGATCTTGTGTGGCTGGTTCTCAATTGCCTTAGGTGATGAACGTCGCTGTTGTTGATTCTCCTTGGCGAGGCTGAGAGAGTTACAAGAAACCCGCTGGGATTCGAGAGCCAAGAGTCCCACATGCGCCAAGGCAGGGCGCACGAGCCACCGATCCACCGAGCCACCGAGCAAGGCCCGGAACAGTTCACCTTTTGTTTTTTACTGGTTTCGAACTACTGCCTTGCTCAAGTGAAAACTCTTTGCACACCTACTCAATCTCTTGCAGCCCATAAAATCATCACAAAGACGCCCCATTGTTTTCAGGTCTAGGCACTTTGAGCAGATGCGCTTCTGACCGTTTTCTTGTGTTGCCGCTGTTTCCCTCGCCGTAGTACTGTGTGGGGAAGAACTACGGTCAACACCGCTCCATGCTCGCAGCCAATCCCAGCGAACCAAACTCACACGCAAACACCTTTCCCTTCCAACTTGCTCTTCGGATGGGCTGGACAGATGGGACTGGTAGTTAGGTGCTCTGGCACGTCAAATTTCAATAGCGCCGCCTTGCACAACTGATTTTTCTTGGCGACAAAGCCTGATATCATCGAGTTGGTGATTCCCACCACTCTCGTCGCTTCTTTGTCGGAAGAAGATCGCTCTTGCCCCTTTCCCGACTGCGTGGTTGCAGGGGCGAGTCTCTTGCGGCCGTTCCACTAGTTGATGATGTTGCCTCCGAGTCTCGCCGGAACTCGCTAGGATTGTTGACATCAAAGAAGAGGCTGCGAGGTCTTCCATCAGGAGTACGCTCTTTCAACGGAGGCGTGTTGACTCGTGTGGCTTCCCCCCCTGGATACTGCGTGGCCCAGAGATGGGGGTATGCTAAGTCATCATTAGGTTCACTGCCTCCATCAGCGCATACGCTGGTCGCCGCTTTTAGCTAGGAGAGCTGCTTTACCTGTGTCCTTGGGCGATATGCGTATTCCTACGCCATCTGCGTTTGTGACGTTGGTGACAGACTGGTGAGGTTCCCTGGATTCATGCTAAGAACCTCGTCCAAACCGAATGCGCCGGGTTCTGGGGGCAGTCTCTTCGTTGAGTTCGAGGGAGGCATCTATCTTGCTTCCCAGGTGATGTTCGAGACATATATCTACCGTGTTTGCCGCAGCGGCTGAGATCCTACGAGACTCATTGGTGATGCTTTTCTTCTTCTGCACGCACTATCAGCCGGGGCATCATCGAGCACACGGTGCGCTTACCTCTCGATTCCTTTTCCAGGGCAGCGTGAACATTGAGTGAGATTCTGATTGCGCCGAGGGCGACAATTCCTCATGGGATGGCATCGTTAGCACACCGGCATATGAAAGCTGCCGGCCCTTTTGGCTGGGCCATTCTGCGGAGCCGCTCTTGGGTGTGTGTAGTGAGACGTTTGGGTTCTGAAGTGAGTGGACATGGGCTTCCTCGGTGCTGTACGGGCTCTGTAGCGGGCTCTGTAGCGGATAGTGTTGGGAACTTGGTATTTTATTCTGGTGAAGTGGCGATTTGGGCGACGTAGGCGACATAGCCAGCGTTTGGTTGTCTCCGTCCTGGCCCTCCTAACTGCCACTGGCACCCCCACTCTGACTCTTCGCCGACCTCCTCCTCCGTTTCCATCTCTTGACATACAGAGGTCTGCTGCCCGCTGACTCTACCGGATGGTATTCTCTTTCAGCCCAGTATCCCTCGGGATACCAAACCTATTCGTATCCATCCCTCGGTGGTCGTGGTGGGTCGACACCATGCACAGAGATCGGGGGGAGCTCCCTCGTGGCTTGACTCGAGGTGATAGACGTACCGCTAGCCAACTGGCTAGATAGCGCATCCATCTAGTGGGCAAGCTGCGGCTCGGTACCCAGGTTTGCTGCACGACGCAAATAACTCAGCTGTCGCACGGAGACTCCAGCTTTAGCGCCGGATCGTTCCACCCGGGATCATTGGCTGTTTGAAAGAAAGGGGCAGAGCTGGTCTTACGTTGGCTATCGGTCCATCGTACCGGTCAACCGCCACATGACTTTCCGAGGGTTGTTCAGCACATCTTTCAAGCCAGAATTTACACGGTTCGTCTTGAGCAAAAATTGCGCAAGCGACAGAAGCACCAAAACAGGGTACCTCAGGTGGTGGTATGAATAACCCCTGAGAATGCAGGTAAAAAAAACAACGAGCCAAGTTAGTACACAACACAGGAGAACTCTGTCAAACAGGTGTTCAGGTGGGTAATATAGGTTCGCGGAAGGACCAGAATCATGTTTTGGTTGGTGTCGATGAACAAATACCTTGCCTCGCACCATCCTGTTTGCTGCTTCTGTGCTCCTTGTAGTTGCTCCTTCCCCCGGTGTTGAGCCCTGGTATCGCTCACCCACCCACAACACCAGGCCACTCATGAAATAACTAGATGGATATCGTACCTGGCTGCGCAGGTTGCCCTGAGCGCGCAGAGTAGATGACCTGAACGGCGGTCTCCCCCACCCCAACCGTCGACACCCCCTTGACGACAAGCGGCCTCTGTCTGGATCATTTGACCACCTAGCCTCCCCATGTTTGTCTGGAGCGCCACTGAGCCTCCCCGAGAAGCGCAACGACACCCTCGCATAGCGTTTTCGGCGACTACAAGGCACACTGCCAAGGTTCATGCAGGCAGACGTTGATTCATGCCCATCCTAAGTCTCCCGCACTGCCCGTACGTGCCAAATGCCATGAAATGACACAATACCTTTGCTTTGTGTCACACAAAGTAGAAACGAGTGCCCGAGCCAACAACCCCCTCCGTCCCCCGGGCCAATTGAGACATCCCGTTCTCTAAATACGACCATAGCTGCAGCTCTTCCTGCCGCGTTCGGGATGGTAGACAGACATAAATCGCAGGCCCGCGGCACCCCCAATCGGGATGGGCCCAACCAAATCCCTTGGCAGGGAAACGGAAACCCGATATTCCCCGCGTCGGATCGATCACGGGAGTGTGGCAACCGTGTCTGGGATTTGTTCCAGACGTTACACCTGAGCCCGCCTTGGAACATAGCCGGAGTTCCGAATTTGGCTTTGTGTCCCCAACTCCTCCCGTCCCAAGCGTTCAGCCCTATCAGAACAGGCCGCTCCGCCGCACTCTTCCGCCGCCGCTACCAGTGCATTCACGAAGCAGAGGAGAATCACACGAAAGTTTCGTGTTTTTTTTGGGGTTTTCTTTTCTCAATTCCAAGGTATCACCCTGATCCTAAACTGGTTTCATAAAATCCTTCCCACTCATCGTTTGTCAATCTGGTTATCCCCCCTTCTCCGCTCGCGACTCCACGCCCGCCCCCGCTCGCTCTCATGATCATCAGAGCGCCAAAGGAATAGCAAAGGAAATAAACAAGATACTAAGCCCATACATCTCTCTCGTATTCTTCTTCTTTAGTCTACCCAAGTAACAAAAATGAATACCGATGAAGGAAATAAGAGATAATAAAAAGGGGAAGGTGGAGGTCTGCTGCTGCTGATCCCGTGTCCGAGATGAGGGAAAAATAGCGAGGAAGAGAAGCATGAGATAGATGATGTACAACCCAATGATGATACAAAACACCTTTGGCCTGTATTGCTGTGGCGTAGTTCCCTTGTCCCTAGGTAGAATCCAAATCGACCTCTTCCTAGACTATCTCCTGTCATCCTCCCCGGTACATTTTCCTATTGTCTCTCGTCATTCCGTGTAGCTACGCTACACGCTCATAGCGCGGCTGGGAAAGGAGCGGATCGAAGTGATGAGTGTTGGTGGCCAGGAGGGAGATTATCGGTGCGCGATGGAGGTGTTGGTGTGTTTACTCCTTGACAACAACGACTTGAGAAGAGAAAACCCACGAGTTAGCTCCGCTGTTCTGATATCCTCTCATTTCCGTAAAAATCCCACGATGTTTTCGAGAGAGAGAGAGAGAGAGAGAAGAGGGGGAGGGCGGTATCGTCGACTCGTCTGATTTTAAGCCCTGTTGAGAGAGCTGCCGCCCTCCTGTGCCTCCTGCTCGGCTGCAGTGACGGCACCCGAAGACACGCCCGAAGACACGCCCGAGGACAAACCCGAGGAGACAGTGGGGGAGGAGATACCACCAGAGAAGACCCCAGAGTTCAATCCGCCCGCAAAGCCTCCGCCGAGCAGTCCACCAACCGGCAAGACTGGGGTGTGTGTGAATACACCGCTCGGAAAACTTTTTAAAAAAACATAGGGGCGATATTCTCTCTCGGGTCGGGTGGGGATGATGGGGTTTGCAAGGAAACTTTACTCACATGACTGGGCCACGGTTTGCACCTGGGTAACAACGCTGGGGTTGATGAAAGAGTTGAGGCCGACGCCACCAAGGTTCAGCAGACCAGTATCAAGGATGCTGCCACCGAAGCCGAGGCCATTGAAACCGCCGAACTGGAAGTTGGCGAGGTTGAAGTTGTTGAGGATACCAGCATTGTGGAACTGCTGGAGATCTTGGAGCTGCTGGAGGAGGAGGATGTCTTGAATTTTAATATCGTTGCCGATGTTGAACAGGTTTTGGAAACCACCAATGTTCAAGTTGTTATTGTCGGCGAGCAGAGACAGGATGTTAAGGTTGAGGCCGTTGAGCTTGGCAAGGTAGTTCAGGTTGACCGATTGGAAGCCGTTGAAGTTGTTGAACTGGCCGACATCGAACGCGAACGAGCGCTCCTCAACCTTCTTCTCAGAGGCGGGGGCCGCAGCGACCAAAGTGGCGAGGGCAGAAACGAGGATGGTAGTGGGCTTCATTTTGATGATGTGAGAGTGAATGACTCGAGTCAAACAATTAAAAGAATTAGAAATAGAGAGAGCACAGCTACCGAGCCTGGTTAGTCATGCTGGCTGATAATGTGAGGCCAACGCCAGTCGGTAGCATACCTCAAAAATGTTCCAAAAATGAAGGAGTGGAAGCGAACAACGAGCACAGCTGTTGTCGTCGGTCAGTCCGGTGTACCTAGATGATGATGATACCCAGGGGGTCTTACCTCTGAAGAATGAATGACGAAAGAAGATGATGGGCTTTGAAAGCTGAAGTTGTGAGTGGGATGAGGAAACAAAAAGGAAGGCCACCATCGTCCGTCCCTTCCCGTCTTATATACAGGACGGGTGGGTTGTGAGCGGCATGCATGCCCATGTCCAAGGCATGAGCGGCAACCGCCCGCCAAGAATTTCAGGGAGGTGATAGTAGATTCGGAAAGGAGGGGGGTAGGCATCCGGAGCGTGTCAGATTTGTGCTGTCAGGCGTCACCTCGACGGAAACCGAGGGGCGGGTAAAACGGGGGGAAGGGGAATGGGCCTAAGGCTAAGGGGTGCGCGGCGGGAAACAGCAATCCCAGGAGCAGCATCAAGGTTTGGCCATGGGGTGGAAGGCCTGGGCGGAAACACCAACTTCGAGGCATGGCTCGTATGTACCGTCCTACCTCAGAGTTACGGGCTAGGGTGTCCGACGCTCTAGTTGGTCATGGAAGCTGGGATCTAGGGCTATCGATGGCTGCGGTGTGCAGTGGTGGCGGGAAAATAGACGAGACTGTTGCGACGTCATGCACGGAACGACCTGTGGCCGGACCCAAATCTGGGTCGACAGCAGGGGTGGTAGGGTGGTGCCAAGCAAACGGAGAAACACAACGGAGAGAGAGAGTCGGGCAGGGGAAGACTGTAGAGAAGTTCAGTTGCGCTAACAAACAGATGTTCTAGTCTGGTCTGGCCAAGGCAGGCATGGTTCGAGAGCGAGCCAGCCTTGGCCAGCGGAACCACGAGCTGAAGGTTCGCAAGGGGTACCGAGAAGCGCGGGGTCCCGTTGTGGAGCGACAAGGTACCGTCTGAAGTCTGACCCGACACAGCACAGCTTTCGCCCAGCTCGTCTTTTCCCTGATCGCCGCCGAGGGTAGGCAGGCTGTTTCGCGTTGTTTCGACACCGCAAAGCGGGACTGGCTCGGGCTTTTGAGCACAAGGGCAGAGGGAAGAAGAAAGGTCGGATGACAGCTTGTGGAGTGAAAGGGGGAAAGCGCGGCCTGCAGGGTGCACTTGCAGCAGCCTCTGCAGGTGCGAGGCGGCGACGGCGAGCTCTCGCAGACTTTGAGTGGGGGTTGCAAAATCGGCGGGCAGGCCATCTGATTGGGTCGCCTCGATCCGAACCTCGCTTGCCAGTTAAGCTTAGTTACCTGGTGAAGCGCAGCCACTGGGGCTGGCCGACTGCCGAGGCGAATCAGCGACCTGCTTGAGTATCTTGGTTGTTGTTTCAAACTCACGTCTGGTTCCTGCCAAGCTTTTGGCTAAAATGGGGGGGATGGGGCTCTTACGAGCGGGAGAGGCTGAAATGGGGAGCACCCCCTGCCAATCTGGGGCACAACCGAGGCCTGAACTGCGCGATGATTGGTACAATTGTTCGGGAGTCAAAGCAACGTCTGCATTTTACCTTTGGAGGTCCCGCTTGTCACCCCGACTTGCACCGCTTGTGCCTCCCGAAGCGTCGCAGGTCACGGCGATGAAGCATATCCGATCCATGCCTTTGCCGTCAAAGCGGCATCGACTTCTGTCCGATATCACGACGCTGCATTTCAAGCTCGCCTCACCTGATGTCTATTGACTTGGCAAACCCGGGAGGACGCCAATTCCGCCTCCTTTCATTAAGACGAGTCGCAAGCCAAATACTTGGAACATGGCGTCATCCAAGTCCCCCTCGTCGCATTGGGTAGCGGATCCCGAAAGCGGCGCGTTTGACCTGATGTGCTCGAAGCACCTTCCATGCGTCTCGTCTGTCTATCATCGCAGGAAAAAATGTCCGCGCCCAAATTTAGCACCAAGTCAGAAGGCAATCGGTTTCCCGAATCCCAGACTCCATTGATCCCAAGATCTCCGCCACGCCCGGCGCTTGAGCGACGCTAAAAACACAACAGGATCCCAGCAGTATCAAGGTGCTTATACACTCTAGATAGACTGTCCAATAGAAGGCCTGTCCAGTAGAAGGCCCTGGCAGCGTGCAAGGTTGCGACGAAACAGAAAAATTACACTAAAACTGAGGTATCACACTCCATAACTACCTAGTGATAGGCTGGGTCAAGCCGGAAACCTGGCGTCGCCGGGAAAACAGGGCCCTGTCACACTCGATTGAAGGTGACAGGAGGGGCCCGAAGTAACCCGAGCCCCCGATTCCGATTAGCTTATCATTTTTGTTTCTCCCCTGACTTGGCGGAGGATAATGTTAATGAACCCAGATCGGTACCACGGCTCTCGGTGGAGCGCCTGAGACACCATCAACACCAAACCTGCCCCCGCGCGTTGGAATATGTTTTGGCAAGGTAAAAGAATGGGACCGGATTGTGTCTCCCCATGCCCAGGAGCCAAACTCCGAGTCCGAATGTAGATCTGACACCCTTGCTGTTGCTCTTCGTCCAGCCTTCATCCTATCATCCTTCCCCAGTCGTATCTAGCGGGTGAAGTCGGCCAGGTTCTCCTCGCCTGCAGGAGCCGCCGGGGCCGCGGCAGCCGGATCAACGCTCGCTACAGGCTGTGCAGGTACTGCAGCGGCCGGGGCCGGTGCAATCGCGACGGGGGCAACGCTAGCCACAGGAGCCGCTGAGGCGACAGCAACCGGGGTGGCGACAGCAACGGCAGGGGCCGTAGCGACCGCGACCGGGGGCGCTGAGGCGACCACAGGGGCGGCAGTAGCAACGGAAGCAGCGGCAGCCGGAGCTGTAGCGATTGTGACCGACCCATCAACCGCCCCATTCACGTTATTGACTCCCTGATTGACTCCCTGGCATTGCCTCTTCGTCACCTTCATTCCACGCCGTAGCTTGAACCGCTTCATCGACTTCTTCGCTTTCGCGACTTCGCGCTTGAACACACCTAAAACCGGTCAGGATATTGCTCTGAATTTGCTCTGTCTTTGGCAAAGAAGAATCACCCACCGACGTTGAAGCCGCCACTGAGACCGAAGCCGCTACTGAATAGATTGTTGATACCGTTGAACCCCAGGAAACCCAACTGCTGCAACTGCTGCAGCTGTGCGAGCTGGAAGAAAAGATCCAACTGGTTGTTCAAGCCTAGTCCTACAATGCTGTTCACGTTGAGCGCGTTGTTTAGGCACAGATTTCCGAGCAGAGCTTCAATGGCTTGCGCCATTGCGTCCTGATTGTTGAAGTTCAGGTTATTGATATCGAGGCCGTCGACATTCAGGTTGCCGAGATTGAGGCCCAGAGCCGCCGGATCGAAGTCGGAGGCGCCGGTATCGAACGAACCATTGAGCAAGTTGTTGGCACCTAGATTTAGGCCATTGTTGACGACCTGAGCTGACACCAGGCCAGCTGAGAGAAGGAGTGTAGATGCTTTCATGATCAAAAACCCCGCCGAAGGTCCAGACTTCGGATACCAAGAAAGAACAGAGCACAGCTATAACAATACCAGACAGATTAGTGGCAAAACCCAAACGTGCGAGATTCACTGCCTACCTCTTCGAAGCGCAAGAAAATCAGCGACTAACGGATCAAAAAAAGAAGCAGACCTCGGTAGAAACGACAAACAACAGGACCCAAGCTGTAAACCCCACCTTGAGGCGAGCAAGACTACCTGTTATACAAATGTCTCACCGGCAAATATGGCGGATGGCTGTCCTTCTCCTTTCCTATTTCCGTGCAAACAAGCACCTCGGGGATGATCTGGTAGGTACAAGAATCGTCGATGAAACGCCCCATTGGAACCAGTAGATCAAGCGGGCGATCTTGTCAGTGATGGCGGGATGTCGCCAGCGGGAAAACCAAGGCTGCTGGGAGTTGGACGATCAGCGCCTCTGCGCTCAGCAGCCACCATCCTGCTCGTGATGGCTTGGCGCAATGAGCTGATGGTGTGTTGGTTTAACCCCCCAAGACCGTTTCAGCGTGCCAAGACGGTCAGGGGTTATGCAGATGATAGGCAGAACGCGAACCCCTTACCAAAACACGTTGGAATAGCTGCGAGATTCTGGTAAGAATTTAGCACGACAGTATCGCTTGGACAAACGCATGTCGCCCATCTTCTAACACGAGATCGACAAAACTCCGGAGCGCCACGCAATGCCTATGTTGCTTGACGACAGTATGGGAGGAGCGCATGTCCGAGTTCTGGATAAATTGGAAGTTCTCGAATCTAGACCAATCATTGAAACACAGTGTGGCTATTGAGTGACAGGAGGCGCGGAAGAGTACAGGCGCTCTTTCCGCAACCAAGCTGGCTGGTTTGAGGCTACGCCTCCTTAGTATCAACATCTTGCTTGGGTGACACGTCCACGATCCCTTGAAGCCAAGAGATGCTCACCAGCATCAGAATCCTGGCTAAGTGAAGGAATTGTTCCTTAATATTCCCTTTTCGGGTGGCGATATCGAGTGTATTTCGGTGTAATAGTGTCCCGCGGTCTCGGCAACCAAAGCTAGACCGCGTAGTTTTTGTTCACCGTCCCCTTCCTTGTCGTACAGCTGAGATTTCCCACGCTCCAAGTTGATATCACCTCTCCGGTTTTGACCCTGAACCATCTTCGGGACCTTTGAAGCCGAGAAGTTCCCCTATCCGGCCGCCAGGTCTCGGTACAGGGCACTCTCGCTTTGGCATTGACGCCTTAGCCGTGCTGGCCTCATCGCCCGCAGTGACGGAATTGAAATCAACGATCCCGTCCTTGGCTTCTAGGTTTTCAGATCGTCTGCGTCGTCTCCTCTTCGTTCCGTCGGGCATCTCGCCGTCGGCGAAGACTCCCCTCGGCGCGGGACACGGCAGAACATGCGGGAGTGCAACGACGAAGAAGCTCGCAAGGATTGTTGTGGCGAAGAGGGAGGAGGTCATCCTCGACCTCGGGTGAAGGTGAGGAGGTGGCATGAGGTAGCAGGCCGATAGGTCAGCGATGGGAGAGACTAAAGATAGAGGAGCCTGAAGCACAGCGTCAATTAGCGAAGTCAATTGGGGGCAACTCATTGGGCTCAGTTGAACTAACCAATGCTTATAGAAGCACTCTGGAAAGCATGATGCGCCAATCGCCTGGGCGCTGTCTTCTCCGAGAATCCCAAGTTCGGTGGAGTATGAAGTGGATGATGGATGATGTGCGGTAGATATCACATCCTGTAGAATAACTAGTGTAGAGCAAGGGCAGCTCTGCAGGATGCCACACTCGGCAAGCGCACGGGCCAACATGCCGAGTTGCCTGGAATGTCGGTTCCGGATCCCTGGAACATCTGCTTGAAACTAGCAAGCACCATCAGGTTTCCCCTCCACGACACAATCAGTCTTGTTGCGACCGCCAGCGCCGCCAGCCTCGCCAGCCTACTCCAGCTGGACGATTACAGGCGTCACCATTCATTTGAGCACAGATCCGCCAGCTCTCTGCGGAACATTTGCAGCGGCGGGAAGAGGTAGCGCGACTCGCCTCGATCGCAATCAAAATGAGCGACCTCGACAAGTGCGTCCCAACAGCCTCCCCTCAAGGCCATCCTGGGCGCTTTGTCTAACTACTCTACCTCTAGAGCGATTGCACAACTCCGGGCCTGTCGGCCAATACCCGAGGCGCAGGTGCGCGAGCTCTGCCACAAGGCACGGGAGCTCTTGATCGAGGAGGGGAATGTGGTTACAGTCAATGCGCCGGTCACAGTATGCTCAACTGCGCGCTGATGCTCCCTAATTTCCATCTCTAACCAAATATTCCGATATAGATATGTGGCGACATCCACGGCCAGTTTCACGACCTCATGGAGCTGTTCCGTGTCGGCGGCGATGTCCCTGACACGAACTACCTTTTTATGGGTACATATGATTCCTATCTTGTCGCATACACCTCAGCAACCTTACTGATATTATGCCCATACAGGTGACTTCGTTGACCGCGGATTTTACTCGCTCGAGTCTTTCTTGCTCCTCTTATGCTTGAAAGTGCGCTACCCCGATCGCATGACCTTGATCCGAGGGAACCACGAATCGCGACAAATAACGACTGTCTATGGCTTCTACGACGAATGTCTTCGAAAGTACGGAAGCGCGAATGTTTGGCGATACTGCTGTGACGTTTTCGACTACCTCGCTCTGGGTGCCATCGTGCTTGGAGCATCCAACATGCTCTCGCCCAGTCCTGACACGTCGTCGGAGGCTCCCACAACCGACGAAGATGTCGAAATTGAGGTCTGCAATGCGGACGGACAGATAATGACACAATTCTCGCGACAGGCGCGAAGTAAAAGATTACAGGGCCGAAGTCCAAACGGCCCCGCAGCGATCGCAAATGGGGTTACCGGATCTGGCCCCGCCCCTGGAGCACCTACCAACACTGGACCTCCCGGCTCTGGGGCATCGGGCTCGAGTAGAGGATCAGTTGGCAACCCAGCAGGGGCGGTGTTGTGCGTCCATGGCGGGCTCAGTCCCCTAATTGACATGGTGGACAAGATTCGGCTGCTTGATCGAAAACAAGAAGTACCTCACGAGGGCGCCATGTGCGACTTGCTCTGGTCAGATCCTGACGAGATCGATGGGTGGGGTTTGTCGCCTCGCGGGGCTGGTTTTCTCTTCGGTGCGGACATTGTGAAGACGTTTAACCACCACAATGACCTCAGTTTGATTGCGCGCGCCCATCAGCTTGTCATGGAAGGGTTCAAGGAGATGTTTGACGCGAGCATCGTCACTGTATGGTCGGCCCCGAATTACTGCTATCGTTGCGGCAATGTAGCAGCGCTACTTGAGCTCTCTGAGGACGAGTCTGGGCTAGGCATATTCGCGCGAAGCAACGGGGACGTGGGTCGCAGCGACGGAGGAGTTGGGCCTAGAGGGGTCTTGACGGAAAACGCCCGGACGGGACCGAATCTGAGTGGGCCCGCCAGGAGATACCGGGTCTTCCAGGCAGCTCCGCAAGATGCAAGAGGGATGCCTGCGAAAAAACCTGTGGCGGACTACTTCTTGTAAACACTGTAAGAACATACGTGAAAGCGATAAGCGATGACATGACATAGCGCTACAGGATATCTCGTTCGGTTGAGGGCAGCGGACATTGTGTTTTCCGAGGAGCTGCAGATGTGACGAGTGCAACTACCATCAGGGTTTAGCTCTGGCTGTGATTGGTTGATATTAAGCTTCGGTGGGGCTCTGACAGCACATTACGATCAGGTCATCGGATGGAGGGATGCTTCCAAACACGCTGAGACGGCCGGCTGCTACACGTATAAAGCAACAAAGCGTGTCTCGATCCCAACGCCGTCTTCATGAGGGCAACCAACCGGCTCACAATTCTGATTTCCCCAGCTGCTAGACTAAACCGAAACTCGATCAGGATGGCGTTGCATCCCCCGCAGGACGGCGCCAAGCTCATCTGTAAGTCCTCCAATCCTGCCATGATGGTCAGATAGAACTCATTCTGATTACTACGTCCAGTCGCCCCAACCGGCGCCCCGTCCGCGCCTTCGCCCAACCCCGCTACCTCCGGTCCGGGCTCAGGCCAGGCAGGACAGTTCCTCAAAGCTGAGCAGTGCGGGGGTCTCCGCCGCGCCGACCTTGACGCAGACTCCCCAATCCTACAATTTCACACATGGTTCACTGCCGCCTCGTCATCTAGCCCCGGTGTGGCTCATCCCGAGGCATGCACCCTCTCCACAGCGCAACTTCCCTCGGGCCGCGTGTCGGCGCGCATTGTCTACATGAAGGAGCTCGATGCTCGAGGATTCGTAATATACAGCAACTTCGGCACTAGCGGAAAAGCGAGGGACCTGTTTGGCGATGGGAGTGGCAGCGCTGGAAATCTGTGGGCAAGCCTGGTGTTTTGGTGGGAGCCCTTAGAGAGGCAGGTTCGGGTGGAAGGGCGAGGTGAGAGGCTTAGCAGGGAGGAAAGCCAAGTTTATTTTGATACGCGTGTGAGAGGGAGCAGAGTGGGTGCGTGGGCGAGCAAGCAGAGTCAGGTGCTCAAAGGGGAAGGGGATGATGATGGGAGAAAGGAGCTAGAGGGCTGGGTTGCCGAGGCGGAGAAGAGGTTTGAAGGAGAGGAGAAGATACCTGTTCCAGAGTTTTGGGGAGGCTTGCGGATTGTGCCCGAGAGGGTTGAGTTTTGGCAGGGGCGGCAGAATCGGTTGCATGATCGCTTTTCATACGACAGAGTGCGTGGTGAAGGCGGAGAGGAGAGGTGGATACTGGAAAGGTTGAGTCCTTGAAGCGGCTTTTTCTTAGCCGAAAGGGGCATGAGCAGAGGGGTACAATACCCCCCAAAAAAATAATCATCCCAGCTTGATGCATTCGATTCGGCCCACGTGCTATTGGCGATAGTTTGCGATGAAAACCCAGAAACGGAACAAACAAACCTGGAAACTCTACTTAAAATACCTTCTGGTGCTTGGATCTCTTGGCGCTTGCTTCTTTTGCGCCCCAAACCACTGCCAGTATCACAGCATCCTGCTTCTTGTACTTGTAATAAGAACTTGCTAGTTACCCGCCTCAGATACCCCTTACCACTCCTTCCCCATTCCGTTCCTCAACGTAGATTTTCAAGCCAGCCAACTAACGAGAAATTCGCTCCGTATACGAACCGCGCAATCATCATTGTTTCAATCGAGCACCTAGCTCGAGAGTTCAAGATGGGCAACCCTGAAACTCAGGCGTCCGTGTGGGCCTCATCGCAGCCAGGGCCGTCGCCTCAGCTGTTCGGCACGCAAGCGAAGCCGCCGGCCTCTCAGAATCCAAACGGGGTCGCCCTAAATACAAATGAAGAAACCAAATCCCAGGGTAACACGGACGACGACTTCATAGCATCCGACGAGGACGAGGACAGCAATGTCAACATGAACAAGAAATGGGTTCTAAACCGCCAGCCCAAGCCGCGCAAAACGTCGCAGAAACGACGCGCCGATACGGCGGCATTCGAGCTGTGGATTGAGCAGAATCAGACTGCTTTGTGCAAAAGAGCCCGGAAATCGGTCGTTCAGGACGCCTACTCCGCCCAGGCTCTGGTACAGGACTTCGAAAGCAAGAAGATTATCGCATCCCCTCGCGAGTACCAGCTCGAGCTATTCGAGAGGGCTAAGACGCAGAACACCATTGCGGTTCTTGATACAGGTACGCAGTTCTTTTATACTGCCGTTAGGTTGCATGTATAGATCGAGAGTATCCGTGCACCGTCGGGCCAGCTGACGTCTTCATAGGTTCCGGAAAGACGCTGATCGCTGCCTTGCTGTTGCGCTGGACCCTGGATGAAGAGCTGAAGAGCCGTGCGAGTCAGAGTCGGAAGCGCATCGCATTCTTTGTCGTCGATAAAGTTGCCCTCGTCTTCCAACAGCATGCGGTACTGTCATGCAATCTGGACTACCCCATCGAAAAGATGTGCGGCGAGATGGTCGTGGGTCTCCAGTCGAAAAAGGAGTTCTGGGACAAGGTGTTCGATGAGAACATGGCCATTGTTTGCACTGCTGATATTCTATACTCTTGTCTCTCTCACTCTTGGATCAGCATGGAGCAAATCAACTTGCTAGTATTCGACGAAGCCCACCACACCAAGGGGAATCACCCCTATGCCCGCATCATCAAAGACTTCTACGCTGAGGTCAAAGACCCTGAAAAGAAGCCCAGAATTTTGGGTATGACCGCCTCTCCTGTTGATGCCAAAGTATCACCAGCGAATGCTGCACTAGCATTGGAAGGCCTTCTCCATAGCCAAATCGCCACGGTCTCCGATCCGTCGTTGCTCCAGCAGACTGTTTGCAAGCCGAAGCGGGAGTCAGTGGTCGAGTATGGCGCGACACCTCGGAGCCCAACGAAACTCGACCTAGCTTTGCGCAAAGTTGTTGGGGACCATGCACTCTTCCGAGGCGCGTTTGCCTTTACCGCTTCGGCCTCTCAAGACATGGGGGGCTGGTGTGTCGACCGATTCTGGAAGCTATTTTTCGAGCAAGAGGACGCCGTGGCTATCGAAGCCAAAACCATGAGAAATGCGAGGCGGGAAGGCAAAGATCCGGATTCCTACCTTCTTCAGGTCAAGGAAGCACGCCAGCTGGTGGTATCTCACGTGCTGCCTTCTGCTGTTGAAGATCTGGGCCGGTTCTCTCCAAAGGTCATCCAACTCATTCGAGTCCTCTGGGATCAGTACAGGGATGCGGACGGAAAGCGGAAGTGTGTTGTGTTTGTTCAGCAGCGAAATACGGCGACAGCGCTGGCGGATCTTCTTAAGCAGCCCGGGATCATGATTCCGGAAACCCGTATCGGCGTGCTGGTAAGTGATTCCCTTCTATATTTCGGAGACAATACTGAATCGCAACTAGACCGGTGGTGGTAACTCAAGCTACGAGAATCACAGAGTCAGCTTCCGAGATCAAGTCTTGACCATTCTCAAGTTCCGCCGTGGAGAGTTGAACTGCCTTTTCGCAACCTCGGTTGCTGAGGAGGGCATGGACATCCCAGACTGCAACGTCATTATTCGGTTCGATCTTTACAACACGTTGATACAATACATTCAATCTCGGGGCCGCGCTCGACAAGCTGGTTCTGAGTACATCCACATGGTTGAAAAGCTCAACCCTGTCCACCAACAGAAGGTCATGGAGACCAAAACTCACGAGGATGCCCTGCGCAAATTCTGCGAGATGCTTCCGGACGACCGGAAGTTGGCCGGAAATGACTACGACATGGAGTACTTTCTGCGCAAGGATAAGGGACAGAAGCGGTACGTGGTGCCGGAGACCGGGGCAAAGCTCAACTTCCGAAGAAGTTTAGTATGTCTCGCTGCATTCGTCGCTTCACTGCCCCATCCTCCCGAGACGAGCCTCACAGCCGAATATGTGGTAACGGCGGTGGCGGGGGGCTTCAAGTGCGAGGTCATGCTGCCCAGTGCTTCACCAATTCCGGGTGTCACTGGTGATGTTTATCCGAGCAAGGCAACTGCAAAATGTTCCGCGGCATTCGAGATGTGCATGAAACTCATTGAGGGCAAGTACCTCGACGAGCATCTCCATCCTGTCTTCACCAAACAGAGGCCTTCAATGGGCAATGCTCGCATTGGGGTTAATTCTCGCCAAAAAGAGGAATACAACATGCGCATCAAGCCCGAGATCTGGTCTAGCCTTGGACAACCAACCAGACTTTATGCCATGGTTCTCAGTCTGGCCCAGCCCGGGAAGCTTGGGCGGTCATCACTGCCTCTTCTTTTGTTGACCAGGCATCCAATCCCCCGTATTACTTCATTCCCACTCTTCTTTGGTCCCAGGCGTTCCTCTGAAGCTTGCTGCACCCCCGTGCCGGGCTGGATCGAAATGGACGATCAGAAGCTGAACCTCTTGGCTCTGTTCACTCTGAGGATCTACAACGATGTCTTCAGCAAGACATACAGTGCCACAGCAGCCCAGCTTCCGTATTTCCTTGCACCTACGATGGAGGACCATGACTTCGATTTCTCAAGGAGCATTGTTGAGAATCTTTTGAACTGGGAGGTGATGCGTTTTGTCCAAGAAAACGAAGTCATCAAGTATGACCCTGGTACCACAGATGAGTTTTTCCAAGGAAAATTCATCATTGATCAATGGGACGGCTCGCGAAAGTTTATTTCTCTCGAGCGCCGACACGATGTTCGACCAACCGACCAGGTTCCGGATGGCGTTGTCGCCCCAAGACATCGGGCCTGGATCAAGTCGTGCGAGGATCACAGCATTTACAACTACAGCATCAGCCTGTGGTCCAATTCCCGCGCCAAGATGACCTTCAGCAAGGACCAGCCTGTTGTCGAAGCCGAGTTGCTATCTATTCGGCGTAATCTTCTCGACGAGAATTCCGCCGACGATGACTTGGGGCCGAAGCGGTGTTTCTTGATCCTTGAGCCAATGCGAATCTCGGCGGTAAGCCTCTCTATGGCCTAAGCAGACAGAATGTTGAACTAACTGCACAACTGAGTAGCTCCCCGTTGAAGTCGTGGCCATGGCCTACAACTTCCCTGCCATGATCCATCGCATCGACTCAAATCTCATCGCCCTCGACGCTTGTAGGCTGCTGGGCCTCGAGCACATACGCTCCGACCTCGCTCTGGAGGCCTTCACAAAGGATGGCGACAACGCCGACGAGGGCGACGTCGAGGAGATCAACTTCCAGGGAGGCATGGGTAACAACTACGAAAGACTGGAATTCCTTGGAGACTGCTTCCTCAAGATGGCAACAACTATCTCTATCTTCACACTTATTCCAGACAAAGGCGAACACGAGTACCACGTGGAGCGCATGCTGCTGCTCTGCAACCAAAATCTCTTCAACAATGCCCTCAAAGTGAAGCTAGAAGAGTATGTTCGCTCCATGGCATTCAACCGTCGAACATGGTACCCGGAGGGCCTAAACCTGGTTAAGGGTAAGCGGGTCGACACGTCCAAATGGCGACATAGACTAGCGGACAAATCGATTGCAGACGTCTGTGAAGCCATCATTGGCGCCGCTTATCTCACGACGCGCGAGAGGAACAACTTTGACATGGCGATCCAGGCTGTCACTGCTCTCGTCAAGGATAAGAATCACACCATGGCCACCTACAGCGATTACTACGCAGCTTACAAGAAGCCGGATTGGCAGACTGAGCCGGCGACCGTTGTTCAAAAGCATATGGCCGAGCGCCTCCACCAGCGGATTGGGTACAGATTCAAATATCCTCGCCTTCTCCGCTCCGCATTTCAACACCCAACGTACCCAACCAGCTACGAGGGTCTCCCGAGCTACCAGCGCTTAGAGTTTTTGGGGGACGCTCTTTTCGATATGGCTTGCATCGATTACCTTTTCCACCGCTTTCCAGGAGCCGACCCCCAATGGCTCACAGAGCACAAGATGGCCATGGTTACCAACCAGTTCCTAGGATGTCTCGGATTCTCGCTCGGCTTTCACCGCTCTATACTATCCCACTCTGCCGCCGTCCAAAAGGAGCTTGCCGACTATGTCGTGGAGATGGAGGACGCTCTCCAGGCTGCCAAGGACGAGGCGGTGAAAGCTGGGGGTACCGAGACCGACTTCAGGCGCAACTTTTGGCTGAACTGTAGCCGGCCACCCAAGTCCCTCCCCGATGTCGTCGAAGCCTACATCGGCGCCATGTTCGTCGACAGCGAATACGATTACTCAACAGTGCAATCCTTCTTTGAAAACCATGTCAAGCCCTGGTTCGAAGACATGCGGCTGTACGATACCTTTGCCAACAAACACCCCACGACCTTCCTCGGTAGATTGATGCAGGGCAAGTTCCAATGCAGGGATTGGAGGGTCCTCGTCAGGGAATCCGGCCTCGCCGCTAATGGTGACGACACAGTGAGCTCTCTCGGAGCTGCTGCTACCAGGATCAGAATGGAGCAGTTGGTAGGCGGTGTATTGGTTCATGGCGGCGTGATTGCTTCTTCCATGTCCACTAGCGCGCGATACGCGAAGCAAGCCGTGTCGAAGAAGGCTATTGCCCTTCTCGAGCATATGAATGTGGGTGAGTTCAAGGAAAAGTACGGCTGTTCCTGCACGAAGAAGGAGGAAGATGTTGTCATGGCAGTCGATCCCAAAGCCGACAGCATGGAAGCCCATGGACCGGCCATTTGACACGTAAGAATCACTATTACCTTATTTCATGTCTTGCTTAGGGCTAGAGAGTTCGTCTTCTCTCGGTTCTAGCTGATCTTTTCTCTCCTTGCTCGTCTTCTTTCCCTTTCTGCATTATTTTTCTTTCTTTAGAACCGAGGTAGAGGCGCTACTAGTTACACCATGGTTGTCTTGAGGAAACAGCAACCTATCCTTCTTTAGCGGATTGGGAGGAATGCAAATGCACACGATAATGAGAAATAATGAGACATGAGCATGGGCCAAAAAAGGGCCATTAGATCTGGCAGGGAGGGGGGGAGAGCGTTTGAGATGAGGATCAAGAATAAATATCGATGCGTTGAACTACGATATTCATAGTAATGTGGTTATGGCTTCTCTCCCGTGAGTAGAACTAATGTATTTGCGAGGTGTTTTTGCGACCTTTTCAGAGAAACGAAGACATCCTCAAGCCTCGTTCCCACCTTTCATAAATCCAAGCCACGGAACAATCATCACAGTTGACCACTTCAGATAGAAAAGTGAATTGTATAACTCGGTGGTGGGTTCAAATTTGGCCCCAATAGGCTTCGAGAGTCGTCACGGGCATCCACGAATATTGCCCCAGTGAAGCCCAAGGTTTTATGGCCATCAAGTATTTTGAATCCAAGAAGCCACCATGCCACCCTCCAGATAACATTAGAATTAAAGGTCTTATAGATGAATCCAAACCGGTCCTTCCAAGTCCATCACATCATAAACATAAGAGATGCGCATGCAGGTCGCGCTATGCTGCTGGAGCAGTGTGGTATCGAGATGTCATCGCCCAATCCTATCTCCCTTCCTTCCATTCCTTCCCTCCCGCCCCTATGCTGACCCCCTCGAGGCATCAAAAAAGAAGAAAATAAAAAAAACGCATTTTAGCCCATTCGGAGATTTTAGCCACCTCAGTCGAGCCGGACCGAACCGCGTCCCTTCGACTCCTGACGGGGCGTCTTTTCCCGGCCAGCATTCGAGAGCCGAATCTTAGGCAAAATATACCCCTAGAGATGCCCATGATCCATCCGGCCGTTCTAATCAATACGGATATGCCCATGCTCTTCTTGCCCTCTCGAAACGCCACGCTTGGTAAAATGGGTGTGAATGCCCGAATCCACAATTGAGTGGAACCAGCAGCGCCCCGATTCAGACGAAACAAAACAAAACAAGGAAAATTACAGAGAAATTGACTATTCGATGTCGGCATTGTTGGCCTCGTCATCAGCCGTCGTGGGAACTCTGTCCGCAAACCCCAATGGGATGGCAGATCTTGTTCTCCTCGGCCTCCCCAGGGGAACTCCCGAGGCCCTCTTCTGCGCTTTGGCCTCCTTACGCAGCTTGACGGCGGTTGAGACATCCACTTTGCCAGTGCGCTCTTCAACAATGACATCGTGAGTATACCCGGCTTGCGGCTGCTTGAGGGGCGACCCACAGATGGCCGACAGCCTCCTCGTACCGCGTACTCCGCGGGTAGGCGAGATATCGTTGGCGGGGTGGACTTGATATTCCTCTTCATCCGAGTCCGCTGCCGTGTCGAGAATAAACCGCCGGGCACCGGCACGACCAAAAGAGTCGCAGTCGTAGACAGGTGGGAGAGAAATGCTCGATCTGGCATGCTGCAGAAGCTGTTTATCTTTTGGCCTGCTAGAAAGCGGGACCGCGTCAGCCAATCCCGGCAACTGAAAGCCGTGGCGACCGTAACCACTCTCGCTGAAGAGAAGACCTTCTTCGCCCTCCCCTCGCGGCCGGCGAGGCTCCATATAAGAATCGTCATCCGACGAGATATAATCGTCAATATTGAAGGTACTAGACTTAGCTGCCTTGGGCGACATGACAGCTCCGCTGTCCATAGAAGCATGGCTGGGTATCTTGGTGAGAGAAGATGCACAAATGCTCAAATCGACAGATGTGTTCGCGGTGTGGCGCGACTGTGGACGCTGGGACGGGTTCGAGCTAGCGTCGGAAGTTGTCGGGGTAGTTGAGGAAGTCGAAGATGCGCGTAAACTCCGTGTTTTGAGGGTGGCTTGCCCCGGACTGTCTTCAGGGTTGTTGTGCCTCGGGGTTGGGCCGAAACCCGTCTCCATCTCGGCGACCTCGCGGATCTTATGGATTGTAAAAGGACTTTTCAGATCTACCTCCTTGGTAATTAGCCATCATCGCATGAGGAGCAACCTTTGAGCGGTGAATGAACGAAGAAGCACTAACAGTACGAGCGCGCAAGCTCTACGGGCTTAGTCGGAGAGGAGGCAACGTCGAAATCAATGCTGAGTGAGTCGGGAGGGGAGTTCACAAGTGGTTGCTCGTTTACCCGTTGCTTAACGTTTTGGAGGCTCTTGTGGCGTGGATAGGACAGAGGAGTTGAGTCGAAGGTTGAATCGTGGGTTGATAGTGAAGTGTGTTGTTGGATAGTATGCAGACTGTGACGCTTACGCGGAGACGTGGTTGGGTTCGTCACTGACCCACAGTTGGAAAGAGGAGATGTCTGGAGAAGAACCGACCTCTCAGTTGGAAGAGGATGTGAGGTGAATATGCCGTCAACGATATGATCCGGATATGGAGTCCCAGCCCTTTGTCTTGCGGACCTGACGAAATCACACACACCATGCGGAGACTGGACCGAAGCGGGCCGTGCGGTTCTGGGGCGCTCACTGGTAACCGGGGAGCTGATCTTGAGGGACGGAAGGCTTGGGAGATCCCACGATAACTTCTCGTCTTCGGGAAGGACGACACGACGAGTGGGACTGCCCGTGGTTCGGTGGCTGGTGCTCCGCTGCGATGAAGGATCACTCTCATGTCCGAATACGCTCCCAGCCGAGTACGCGTTCTCGGATTGCCGACGTCGTAAAAGAGGCGATGCTGAGTTGCCGAGGGCGAAACCCTCTGGGGGCCGGATCTGGGGCACCGAAGATAACTGTGCGGCAGTATTCTGGGGGAAGTGGAAGTTGCTGGCGGAACTGAGTGACCTCGTTCTGTTGCGCGCGTTGGCGGCTGCCATTGAATCGTGGGGGTTATGATGATGCTGCGAACAACCTGCAAACTGCGCATAGAAGGCTTGGACATGGTTCGATTCAAGATTGAAGCCATTTTCTCCCAGATTCCTATCAGCAACATCTTCGCCATAGTCCCTGACGCCTGATGCCCTGACCCTGGACTTGAAATCAAAAGGCCTGATCTCAGATTGGGCGTCCAGCAGGTCCTTGTAGGCCCTGGACCCATCACCGCGCGTCGAAATTGAGTTGCTAATCGAGTTGCTTCGTGAGTGAATGCGGGTTGGTTGGGACGCGCCGACGTCAAAGCTCCGTAAACCACCGGGCGGGACGGCGCGAGCAGACGAATTTGCAGTGCTGGGCCTCACCATGCGGAACGAGACTGGAGGGGCTTTATGAGGCGGGTTCCTCCGCAGACGGGCTCCGGCACCGGCCCAGAGTGTTGATGACTGGCTTCCATTAGGAGCAGTGCTTGGCCTCTCGATGCTTTCGTCACGAAACCAGGGCACCGTGGGCGAAGGAGCTGGGTCTTCATCGACAGTTTTGACCACAGGAGGATTGATCAAGTATGGTTTCTTGCTAACCCTTGAACGGCCCCTGGAGGTTTCCTCGACAACGGGCGTGGAGTAGTTCGTTGCCGGTTTCGAGGCTGGAGTGTGTGTAAGTCCCTGACCAATCGCAGGCAGCCACTATCACAGATGTCTGAGAGAGCTCACCTTGGGTGGGTTGAAACACTGCAGGTGCGGCATTGTTAGATCGTGACTTGGGCTTTGTTTTGTCACCCGATCTTTTAGTCAGAAAGCTCAAGAAGCCCATCGTGAGAAGCGCAGGCTGCCATGGGCGGCCAACGGCCTCGGATTAAGCGAGGGCAAAGTGAGGGCAAAGCGAGAGGGATGTACGATGTTTCGATTGCGAGATGTAAGATGTGAGAACCAGCCGTCAAGGATGCTGACAAGTGACTACAAAGACGGAGCAATCAGGAGGGGACCGGGCAGTAGATAAGATTGGGATGAAAAGGAAGGCGGGGGGGGGGGGGGGGAAAAAAAAAAACACAAAAAAAAACCCCGG
>Ga0247765_1000019_pt1 | contig 113689 bp, 133 predicted proteins | sample UWRJL106311C6_FD_179949 | JGI IMG/M metagenome (GOLD analysis project Ga0247765, IMG submission 179949) | Plant litter microbial communities from Arlington Agricultural Research Station in Wisconsin, United States - UWRJ-L106-311C-6 | ecosystem: Environmental > Terrestrial > Plant litter >... | reverse complement strand
TCTGGTCTGGTCTGGTCCGGTCTGGTCTGGTCTGGTCTGGTCCGGTCTGGTCTGGTCTGGTCCGGTCTGGTCTGGTCTGGTCTGGCGGGTGAGACACGCCTGCTAGATCTGGCTCTCTTGTCAATGTGACTGCCCTTGTGCTAGGAAACTGGAAGCCCCTAACACTCCTCAATTGTCACAACACAAAATTCCTACAGCTAGGAGCGAAATTGGCGTCCGGTCGCGCACACTCTTCTCTTTTGTTTTAGACGCACGGGCCTGCTGACAGGAGTACGAATCCATTCTTGTTTACACGTTGTACTTGTGAGTCACGGACTGGTACGTTTTCCGAAAGACGGATCTAGATTTCCCGATCCGAAGAGCCGAGCCCGATTTTGGGACTGCAGGCAGCCACCGTTGGAAGCAATGTGTCATCACAACCACTCCTCTGCTGACAGCAGCATCCCCTACCGCACAACGACGATGGCGCCAAATCTTGCTCTCCACAAGCACATTATCATTCAGAGCATAATTAGCAGTAAGCTACAAGGTGACGATGGCCCAGAAGATGACGAGATAGCAGAAATAGCTGGCTGTACCGACCGCGCGGTGCGTCGCATTCGATCGAACCTGCTCCGCTTCGGATTGACCACTGCACCGCCGAATGACGCTGGCCGACCCAAGACCGTCGCTCCTCCTATGCTGACTGCTTTATATGATCAACTCTCCCTTAACCCATGCATGCGGTTAGAAGATATGGCCGAATTCCTTCGCAACGAGTTTGACGTCGACCTTACGCGTTTCAGCACCGGCAGGGCACTGAAAAGGGCCAAGTGGTCGAAGAAATGCATATAAAATGTCGCGCGTAAGCGTAATGCCGATCTACGAGACGAATATATGCACGAGATATCTTCCCTCCGCCCCGAATAGCTTATCTTTATAAATAAGATAGGAGTAAATAGAAGCATTGGGACAAAGCGTAAGGCCTGAGCTCCCCGCGGAAAGCGGCCCCGTTAGATTAAGCGATTCCATCGAGGGCGGAGGTTTCAGATACTTCCAACCTACACCCAGGACGTTATTTTATATTTCTGGGTATACGAGGGGTCTACTAATACTGAGATATTCGAATACTTTATCAAGTTTCTTCTACTATATTACAGCAGGTAGCCTAAGCCTAAGTCAGTCTTAATTATTGTTAATTTATGTGACCTGACTGGTCTCAGTGAGGTCTAGTACAGGAGGTTACAGGGGGTGAGTCCCCTATAACGGGCATAGCAGAAGGCTTTGGGAGTACGATGACTGCTCAGGACAGGATCAAAGGAAGCTAAGATTAGCAGACTAACCTACTGTGATAAGCAGAGATATAGGGGTCGATGCCCTGTAACAAGGTGGCTACAGTGGGCTTTACACAGAGATTACGAAGGTCAAAAAGTTGCCTGGAAGCTATATATAAACTATTTTACTTAACGTGCATGATAAGCGAGCGCAACAGACAAGCGAGCGCAACACTTTTTACGCGTTGCACCATTTCCACATTCAACCCTTATTTTCTCCACAACCCAATATAACAGCACGTTCAAACGAAGCACGATTACTTCTGGCCCTCCAAGCTCTCCAAGACGATAAAAATCTAAGCTTACGTAAGGCAGCTAAAATCTACGATATTAATCATACAACTCTCTTCCACCGGCGCGCCGGTCGGCCTGCACGACGCGATATTCTAGCCAACTTACGCAAACTTACGGATTTAGAAGAGAAAACGATTATTCAATATATAATTAAGCTATATGCACGCGTATTCCATCCCCGGCTTTCGTACGTAGAAGATATAGCCAACCAATTGCTACGCGAACGCGACGCGCCCCCTGTTGGCGTACAATGGGCTCACAACTTCATTAAACGCCAGCCAGAACTCCGGACGCGTTTTACGCGTAAATACAACTACCAAAGGGCTAAATGCGAAGATCTAATAATTATTCGCGAGTGGTTTGCCCTTGTATATAACGTTAAAGTTAAGTATAGTATCCTCGACGACGATTCGTATAATTTTAACGAAACCGGCTTTATAATGGGCATTATTATCGCCGCTATGGTAGTTACTACCTCTGACGGCCGCAGTAGGGCCAAATAGGCCCAGCCTGGAAATCGAGAGTAGGCAATAGTTATCTAAGGGGTGAACGCTTTAGGTTGGGCTATCCCGCCATTTATCATCTTAGCTGGGCAGTACCACCTCGCCAACTGGTATTAAGAGTGCAACCTTCCGGCCTCCTAGCGTATTACAATAACTGATAACGGGTGGACTACTAATGAGAAAGGTATAAATTGGATTCGGCACTTCGATTTCTACACAGTATCTCGTACGAAGGGCAAATATTGGCTGCTTATCCTTAACGGCTACGATAGCCACTACTCCGAAGAATTTGAAACCTACTACCAGAAGTACAATATTATTACACTTTGTATACCTCCGCACTCCTCGCACCTACTTTAGCCATTGGATATTGGTTGTTTTGGGCCGTTGAAGAAGGCGTACAGCCGCCAAATTAAGCAGTTAATGCGGATGAACATTATACATATTAGCAAGTTGGAATTTCTCTATGCGTTTAGAGAAGCGTTTTTTGCTTCGATCACAGAAAAGAATATCCAGGGGGGTTTTGCCGGAGCCGGCCTTATGCCGTACAACCCAGAAAGGGTAATATCTAAGCTAGATATCCGCATTCGAACCCCAACCCCCCCAGCCTCAAGCCCACGTACAGCATTACCTTGGGTCTCCCAAACGCCACACAACCCTCGAGAGGCTACCTCGCAGTCAGTATTTATTAAAACTCGAATTTCTAACCATTAGAGTAGCTCTCTAACCTTAATGCTAACTACTGTGGATCGACTAGCTAAAGGTACGATGGCTGTTATGTACGAGGTAGCTCTTCTACGTACGGAGGTCTTAGCATTACGAAAGGCCAATGAGGGGCTTAGTAAGCGACGGAGAGCCAAAAAAACACGTATGCGGCTTGGAGGGTCACTTACTGTACAAGAGGTACAGGATCTACTGGATTAGAAGGCTGTGGGTGAGCAGTTGGTCCAGGAAATACGACAAAATGGTGGTGGTGCAGGGGGGTCTCGTACGAAGATTCGGTGCTGTGGAGTGTGCGGCAAGCCTGGCCATAATGCACGCACGTGCAAAGAGGCTGCAGAATTGTCTGATTCATCTGTTTCCGATTCAGTTATAGTTATTTCCTAGTATTATGGTTGTGTAATTGAGGATAATTGTGGTGGGGAAGTGGAAAGTGTTGCGCTCGCTTGTCTGTTGCGCTCGCTTATCACGCACGTTAAGGTATAAGAAAAGAAAAGAATTAAACGCTAGAAACACAGGAGGGGAGATAGTTCTTTATAGGGCCCTTAGTGGGTATAGGTCAATTTTATAGAGGGTAAGGGCCCTAAAACATAAAAGGAAAGCCTATACTATAGAGGGAAAGGTGCTTACGTTGGCGCTGGAATCCAAAGGATTCCAGGGCAACGAGTTGGCTGGGCTGACGTGACAATGGTGCTGGGTCTACCCCTGTAGGCCAAGCCTACAGGTGGTGGGTCCCTGGAACTCCCCGTCGGTTCTAGTGGGTTCCAGTGGGTCCAGGAGGCTTGGCAGCCCCCTGAACCACAATACCAACTCCCGTGGTTGTGGTGACTGTACTTTGCCATAGTGCAGTCGACAGTACTCTCAGGGCAGTAGAATAATTAGGCTACAGTACCCAAGGGTGCTGTAGCTACAGGGCAACTGGGCTGTAATTTCAACAATATCTCTCTTAAAGCAATCGTTCACGGAGATGGTGATCGTTGTTGACTCGGCGTTATACAGTTTGCCCTTTCACTATATAATATTAGCGATTTTGGATACCAGCTCCTTATTCCAGAAGTCGCTTGGGGCTACTACGAGGTTTTCTTCGGTTTGCTTAGCCGCTGCTCTCTTGTCCAATATCAACTTCCATTCCATAATGTAGCGAATGCAAAAGGGCGGGTATTCTTTATATAACTGGCCTGGGACCCAGTCCTCGTACGGTACAAATGGGAGGGTGTTCTGAGCCGGCTGTCGCTCGCTTCGCTGGGGCAGCTTCACGCCACGAACAGGCTGACTCGCAGAACTCGCGGCATTATCAAGTTGGTGTTGCGACTCGTCGTCACTGGACCAATCATTTGCAGAGTCCTCTGAATCCATTTCGAGACGGCGTTGAGGGAGCCAGACGTGTGCGAGTGGCGATGTCTGTTCTCAATGGTGGAGAGGTGAGTCACAGAGGACAGGTGTCATCTTCGCGTAGCAATCACGTGGTAGAGCACCTGATCTCAGCAATCACAGAACCAAGCAAACTAAAAATAGGACGATACAATAAGAATGCCACCAAGCGTATTTTGGCTACTTAGGCCTCCGAAGTGGAAAAGTCGAAGGTGATTGTGCCTTCTCGAAGTGACATACCAGCGCCACTGGAAGATGCTAGAATCCCTAAACTATCTATAAATTGACCCATCCTCCCAGGCCCTTCTGGTGTCAAGCTAGAAAAAAGAAATAAAGAGAATGAATGAAGAGCACTTGAAATGCATTAAACATCCCGCGAGAAGCCAATCGTAAAAACTCGCCCCGAAGAACAACCGATGGATATCATCCGCCCTTGGACGTCAGAACAAGTTGGGCGGTATTCCGGTGGCAACCATAATACGTTCCGGCCGTTGCAAATAATCCAGGTCTGGTCCTTCCCCAAAATATACCCATGTCTCCTTGGATCATTTGATGAGAAGGCGACCGATCGAACCAAATTACAATGCCCTTCTAGCGTTTGGAGGCATTGTCCCGAGGCCGCATCCCAGATCTTGACGGTTGCATCGTCCGAACCCGAGAGGCATTGCCCCGAGGCTGCATCCCAAATCTTAATAGTCTCATCGTCCGAACCCGATACGAGCCGCTGGCTATCCGGTGAGAAGGCAACTGACCGAACCGAATTATGATGCCCTTCTAGCGTCTGGAGGCATTGCCCCGAGGCTGCATCCCAAATCTTGATAGTCTTATCGCCTGAACCTGATACGAGCCACTGGCTATCCGGTGAGAAGGCAACTGACCGAACCGAATTATGATGCCCTTCTAGCGTTTGGAGGCATTGCCCCGAGGCCGCATCCCAAATCTTGATAGTCTCATCACCTGAACCCGATACGAGCCGCTGGCTATCCGGTGAGAAGGCAACTGACTGAACCGAATAACGATGCCCTTCTAGCGTCTGGAGGCATTGCCCCGAGGCCGCATCCCAAATCTTAATAGTCTTATCGTCTGAACCCGATACGAGCCGTTGGCTATCCGGTGAGAAGGCAACTGACCGAATCCAATCTCGATGCCCTTCTAGCGTTTGGAGGCATTGCCCCGAGGCTGCATCCCAAATCTTAATAGTCTTATCGTCTGAACCCGATACGAGCCGCTGGCTATCCGGTGAGAAGGCAACTGACCGAACCCAATCTCGATGCCCTTCTAGCGTTTGGAGGTATTGCCCCGAGGCCGCATCCCAAATCTTGACGGTTGTATCGTCTGAACCCGATGCGAGCCGCTGGCCATCCGGTGAGAAGGCAACTGACCGAATCCAATCTCGATGCCCTTCTAGCGTTTGGAGGCATTGCCCCGAGGCTGCATCCCAGATCTTAATAGTCTTATCGTCTGAACCCGATACGAGCCGCTGGCTATCCGGTGAGAAGGCAACTGACCGAACCCAATCTCGATGCCCTTCTAGCGTTTGGAGGTATTGCCCCGAGGCCGCATCCCAAATCTTAATAGTCTCATCGTCCGAACCCGATACGAGCCGCTGGCCATCCGGAGAGAAGCCGACCGAGTAAACCGAATCTCGATGCCCTTCTAGCGTCTGAAGGCATGCATTCCAGTCCGCTTCTACCACTGGCTTCGTACTGATCCAGCTAGGTTCTTCCGCCCTAAATTTCTTTTTTGCTAAACTGGAAGCGGGTGCAAATAGGAGGGCTGATATGTACGCTTGGAGAGGGGCTTGCTCTATTACCCATCCGTAAGCCAGAGTAAGCCGGTATGCATCCCAAACAAGTTTTGTAAGTTGATTGCTACCGGTGCGTCCCTATATCTCTGTTAGTCTTGGTTTCGGGTGTTAGGTGGTACAGACTCACCAGTAGGCCGTCAAGTTGTCTTATAGCGATGACTCCTTCCGGCATTGCTCTAAGTAAACTGACAGCTTCGAGCCAGTAAAGATACTTCTGTTCAACGAATGTCTGGACCGTATTTAGGATGTTGTGTTGCGGCGTGTCTTGATCGCCAATCGAGTCGCGGAGATGGTCAACCCAGAAGACGCATGAGTACCGTATTGTGGCCAGTGGGTCCGAAGATGGCATCTGAACCTCGTTAATTGGGATTCCTGGTTCCTTTAAGCCGTACATGTCGCGTTTTAATACCAGAGACATTTTATTAAGCGACCTTGAGAAGATGATACGGTGTACATCTTCCGTACCTTGAGGGAAGACCCAACTGAAAGCTTCTTGACATGCATCCCGAGATATCTCAAAGTCAGCCTTACCTAGCAGAAAGTCCTTGGCAGACTGATGAACGAAATAGATAAATTGTTCGCGGAGGACCAAAAATGAACCGCAAATGGCAATAAGCTTTTCCAGTCGTTCTCTGTAGCTTGTTATAGAATCCGGCAGCTCGACGAGAGTGGCGAGTTCCCGAAAGTTGATGGGCCGCTGAACTACCGATACAGCGGCAAGAATGCGCTTGCAATGCAGCTCATCTTTAGACTGCTTGATATAGCGCACCATCCGCAAATACAGATCATCCAGCCCGGGGGGGAATGTGCGTAGCACCTCGAGAGTGTGCCACTCGTGGACGTCCGGGTCGGCCAAAGCTTGGCAGACCAACGCCACCCAGAGGAATGTCCCGTCCGCATTGGAAGAAAGGTAGTTTCGCACAATGGTCTGTGTTTCGTTGTCGTATCGTTTTAGCTTCGACAGTTGGGAGATTCCGTGGTCGATATATGTGTTCACGGCAGTTGTAACAGATTCGGCGTTCAGTTCGAGACTGAGTCTAGATTGCTGCGCGACACCTGCCAGTTGTTCCTCAATCTGCACCAAATTGCGACTAGAAACGATCCACTTCACGCGAGTGGATAAGGCCGATATCTGGACTATTAGGCTGAGAAGCTTCTGTTGGTCTAGCACACATTCGTCCAGAGCATCAATCACCAGGTAGGTGACTTTCAAGTTCGGATCATCTAGCATTTCCAACAAAGTCCTCGACAGGGTGATCCACGCCATTGCGTCATCTGAGGCGTACATATTTTCAGGCAAATGCGAGAGGAGACGTGGCTGCCGTTGGGCAAGTAGGTAGGTTAACCCCCGCAGTACGGCAGTTGCGTTGTTGATGCGTGAGTCGGTAGCCTGACAGAAGAAAAATGCCAAATTGCCACCGTGAGTGATAATAGGTCGCTCTAGCTCGTCGATGATACCGCATAACAACATGGTCTTGCCTTTGCCGGGGTCTCCCTTGATCCAAAGCAACCGGGACTCTAAAGAGTAGCGCCATCGGTTAAAGTCGGAGTTGTCGAAAACCCAGCGGTAAGCATCAACTAGGAGACCGCCCTTTGCCAGCTCGATGCGTTTCTTTTCGACCCGTGGGTCACGCGGCTCCGTGGACCACAACTTTGCCAAAGCGCGATAATCTTCGTGAAACTTGTCTTGCAGCCGTTTAAATGCCTTCTCTTTCCCCTCGCCGTAGAGAACCGGGATGTGCACATCGAAGATGCCGAATAAAGAGTACGCTTTGTCTTCTTGAAGTGTGGTATTTCGCTTCTCAGCCCACGCCTTTCGTTCGTCAAAGCTGAAGTCAGAGAGCGGGTGACCTTGGAGGGCCCTAAGGGGGATCCCGGTTATATTGTGGATTTCCTGCTCCAGAGACTTTTTATCTCCCAGACGGAAGCCTTCTTTAGAGAAGAATTCGACAGTCGTTGGGGAAATAAGTTCTTGCAGAGTCCATCCCCTGGTAAACCATCTACTCTGCCAAAATGCCTGCTTCCAACCTTGAGAGAAGAAGTTGGCAATTGCCGGGGTGTTGAGCTCTTGGAAGGCCCATCTTCGGGTGACACATCCGCTCTGTCGGACGACCAGTTTCCAATCGGGGCTATCGGTAATCTCCTGATGATGGGAGACATCTGCTAGATAGACATAGCATTTGGCGGCACGGCGGTACCAATCAAACATGGAGTTGAGGGCGTGCTGGAGCTCGGTTTTGTCGGCTTTGTCGGATTTGTCGATGCAGCATGTATCCACCCAGAAGAATCTCAGTCCATCACGCTCGGCTTGAGTTCCACAAAACTGAATCTTGGCGTAGCCACTTTTGTTCTTGGCCGTACCGTCCGCCAGGTCTCCGAAGAGGACCTCTTCATCGCCCCACGTGTGTGAGAGTATCGCGTACGACGGAATTTCGGAGGTCGCGTCGTCGGGGAAAGGCTTTGTCAGGCGGAATCCGCCGGTATCGTCTCGTTCCAGGAGTCGCATTACGCACGGTGTCAGGTCCTCGGTGTATTCGGCAAGTATTTCGAGGCTCGACGGTAAGTGCGTAGACGCAACGCTTTAACGTCATGAGTCTATAAGTTCAGCGCATTAGTACTTGAAACTGATAGAGTAACTCCTGAGATAGGTAATAATACCACCGATTGTTTGAAGTCGAAATGCGCAGCGTACACCGCGGTGGCCTCGATCGTACCTTGACTCTTGCTGTGGTTGTTGTGGCCGACGTCGGGCTCGACGGGTTTCGTTGTCCGAATCCGCAACCCCGCATATCAGGTGTTTCGGTGGCGTTCGCGCCTGACGGCTGGCGCCCATCGTGATTGGTATCCTGTCCTGCTGGAGCGCTTAGAACATCCCAAGCCCTGCTTCAAATTGCGACAAGGCGGGAAATGCGTTGTGGGAAATGAAATGAGGAAATTGCGACGAGAAAGAGGAGAATGTCAGCATGCGAAGCGGGAAAATGTCAGCCATTATTGGCATCATATTGTACCTAGATGTCTCTAAGTGCTGCTGGTACGTGCCCAAACACATAAAAGAGTTTGCATGACCGGACGCCGTTTTCGCTCCTAGCTGTAGCACTCATTGTCATCTCTATTGATATAGACTAATCTTGGATAGCTTCCCGCGACAAAACGACGGACGCTTTTCGCTTGCGGCGCTGAAATCTCGATCCTAACTTCCATGCGAAATCGGCTACAAGACAAGACCTTGGCCAAGCAAGCAAGAAAAATACGACGCAAAGCCAAAATGGACCTCACGGTGGCGCAGGAGTTAATAAACTCCGCGCTGCAAGAGCTAGACAAAGTCCGCAAAGAGGGGTATTCTTTAGTCGAGGACCTGTTAGCGACTATCAAAAAGCTCTCTGCCACGGAGACGGATCTGGCTGCTGCAACCGAGGAGGTTTCTGTCACGAGGGCGGATCTCGCTGTCGCAACCGAGGAGCTCTCTGTTATGGCGGCGGATTTTGCTGCAACAATCACGAAGCTCCTTCAAACAAAAGAGACTCGCCGCCTTGAAGAGAGAGACACCGAGGCGTTCCCTCCTTTGGACGAAGGGCTTAACAAGGAGACTTTGTGTCAGTACGCCGGACAGATATCCGACATTGCCAGAGAAGCAAACAGAAAGGTCGCGGCCGCCAAGAGGACTCTAATATACCTAAAGAGGCGGGTTGCCGAGTCTTCTCCTGGCAACAAGTCTTTTGACGAGGATCCGAGCCAGGCCCGTATGGTGCCGGCTTCTCTTCCAGCCACGTATTCGCCTTGGCGACTTATGAAGCCTTGGATGACCCCAGGTTCGGACGACGGCAAGGTGGAAGACATTTTGGAGCCTTTGTCATTTTCCCGAGTGACGGCCGATCTCTTAGCGGCCACAATAGCTAGACGGTGGGACGATCACGTCCTTCGCTACTTGTCAAATATGGCAGAGATTCTATCAAATCTGCCCGCCATCGAGATGGCGGTACCATCGGTTATTGCAAGAGCCCTTGTGCGAGCCGTGCTGGGGCTGGACGTGGCCAGCTTCCGTCCGCGAGGCGGTGACGACCTCGACCCGACAAATTCAGAGGCCTTGACGGGTGTTCTCGGTGTCATACAAGTTCTAGCAATGATGCGAAGATGGCCGGACATAGTTCAAGAGACTGTGATTCTGGAAGCGTTCGATCATGCAAGAGAGCTCTGTCCTGCATTCTTGGTTGACTGTGTCTCTTTGGACGGAGATCTAACGCAGGCGTGCCTCGCAAACCCGCACAGCGCACTAGTAGAGGACGTTTGGCAGTTCAGATATGCGTTTGTGGCTAATAAGAGCTAGACATTCTTCTTTATGGTTGAAGGGGTAGCAGAGACCGAGGGAGTAACCAAGAAGTCCATTAGAGCCATCCACAAGGATCATGTCCGGTTCAACGACACCACCGGCATCGTCAAGACACCATGGACCACCATCATTGTGCCGTTCGGCAAGGACGATACAAGGCGCAAGGCACGGGCTGACTTTTGGTAGGATATGATGATAGTTCTAAATGGTGGTTGTCCAGCGAAAATAAATTCAGCGTGGATAAATGAGAGCATAACCGGTCCGTAATGACTTCACCCATGGCTTAGCTTCTCATCATACGTCCCAGTTATCGCCCATCAGGCCAACAGCAATAAATTCACATTGAAGAGAGAAGCAAAAGGCAACAAGTCTACCTCCCCAAGTTGTTGACTACACTTCCAACCATGACGGCAATCTCCCTCTCCCACCGATCTCCCCCCTCCTCGACCCCTTTCCCCGTCAACTTGGCACCTGGAGTTGGCAGCCGACTCCCCCGGATGACCGCCTCCCGAATCGCATCGCCCACGCTCTGCTTATTCGATCTTAGCGTCCTGGCAGATACACCCCCCTTGTTGACGATTTCCTGAACCCTCGCCGCGAGATTGCCCGCCATGGTCCTCCAAAAATAACTCGCGAGTGAACCTGTCTCAAGGTGTGCCAACAGTGGCTGCAGCAGGGTCCCTCCCTTGTCCAACTTTGAGCCGGTGGGAAGTAACGGGTGCGTTGGTGCTTTCGTCCCCTCAAGTACTGTTTCCAGTGCCACCACATTTTGACACCGCGCGCTGACTTCACCTAGCGTCCTCTCCAGATTCGGTAGTGCCGTTAGGCCCCTTGCTAACCCCGCAACGCTGCTTTGGAGGGAAGACCGCAGATACGCTTGCAGGGCTTGGAGCATGAGAGCGGGCGTCCACTTTTCCCCCTTTGCCAGGTTCGTTGGAGACAACAAGTACAACGATGTCAACGCTGACACAGTTCTGGATCTCGCCTCTTCTGATTGCGCAAACGTGAGGGAAGACCCTGAGGACCCCATGGAAAACTCGCGGACTATCCGCTCCGCCGTTTCGCGAACCGACGTGGCGATCGGGGCAATGATGGACTCGCGGAGTGTCCTCACAGTATCGACTCGGTCCAGACCATATCCCTCTGACCCAGGGGAGGAGACAGACGACAGCATCTCGCGCAACGACAGGAGCGTGTGGGTGCAGCGGACAAGGGCTCGGTGGTCCTCTTTCCCGCGAGATGGGGTGAGCTCCGCGTGCTGTATCTCCAGCTGCCTTCCAAGCTGGAGACAGCGCCCGACTGCGCGACCCAGACGCAGAGTCTCCCACAAGCGTGACGCAACCTGGCGTACCTCTTCGGCTTCAGCATGTTTCTGTATCACCTCCTTCTCGAGCTGTTTGTAGCTGTCATTCAGGGCTTTGATCTGCGCGTCGATCTCCGACACGATATGGGAGCTGGCATCATTCTGAGCCTTGGTGTGGGTGAGTAGGGGGATGGCGGACCGGGTTGTGAGGACGTCGATATGAGAGTCGATCTCCTGGATGTCGAATAGGACTCGGGAGAGCGGGGTCGAGAGATCGAGCGGTGTGTCGTTTGGGTTGTTGGTGGCGAGGACGAGCGAGTTGGCGAAGGCGGACGGTGAGAAGGAAGGGTCGAGGAATGCCTCGTAGTCTATGTACGACGGCTCCTCGTCTTTGGGTGCAGCCATCTTTGGTCGTGGAGGCTGGACATCGGGTGGGGTGGCTTCAGGTGCGATTCGGCAACAGCTTCAGCTGCAGGACCTACAGGGCCTCACGCTAAACTGGCGTGGGGTGTGGCTGGCAGCTGACCCCTGCACCCCGCACTTGGTGGCTGGTTTTAACTTTTTGGTGCGCCTCTGAGGTCATCCATTGGCGGCCCCTGCGGAAAGCATTTCACAGAAGAACAACCCTTCCACAACGCGGCGAGGCAACGGCTCGGTCGCTTGAAGCCCATCCGTTCGAGCGTACTCCCTTCAGCCGCCCAAACAACTTGTGGACAGCCGCTTCGATAAGTGACGCCGATACCAAGCGGTTAAACCTCCGGTGGACATCGGGCCCACTCGACCTGTGAGCGATTAAAACCGGCCCTCCCGCGTTTGCGCATGTTCCGCGCCTCCCGAGAGAAAGCTGTCAGCGCCGACCCGCTCAACCGTTTGTCTTTTTGCGCCCGTTCTCTCCTCGATTGATTCTGACATACTGCCCCAATCCTAGTCCAAACGCTCCGAAACTGTCTTTGGAATCCATGCTTTCCAATCTCTACCGGATCCCGCGATGCCTCTCCTCGCCCGCGAAGTTCTCGGCCTGCCTGGCGGCGATAACTCGAGCGACACGGTAATCTCGGGTGTACACTTCAACAAGACGATACTCGACTCTTGGAACTACACTCTATACTCCAATGGCTCGCTCTCCAATGGTTCGTGGTGCATCCTCGCCTTCAAGCCATGGACGCCAGCTTCGATACTCCCAAACGGCACCTGGATCCGAGAAGCGTCGTGCTACCGCCCGATATATGGTATAGGACAACGCGGCGGAATCGCGATTGGCTTTGCCGCTCTCTTTGCTATCGGTCTCGGTCTGACTCTGGTCACCTTGCGCAAGCATGGAAGGCTGTATCTCCCGGCCGAGAAACGATTCTACCCCATTGGGAGGAGATGGCAGTGGTACTGGGCCCTGTTTGCCTCCACTGCTGCCATTATCAGTCTCTTCACCAGTATCGACGTCGACCGCTACTTCCTGCCCGAGCTTCCCGTCATCCTCACAAGTTTCTTCTGGTATTTGATGCAAATGGGGGCCATGGCCATTGTGTGGGAGGCGGCTAGGCATTGGGGAAGCTGGATGGAGAGGCAGGTGGTTGACCCAGATCCCTTCTCGCTTTCCCAGGACGATAGACGCTCTAAGTTTGAGTTTTGGCTGCCCTTGGTCTTCTACTTCTTCCTTTGGCTGCACTTCTTTGTCATCATCCCCCGAAGCTGGACCAACATTCAACACCAGCGGTACCCTGAGCAGATCATTCTGGATGCCATCCCAGCCGCCACCGACAGCCGTTTCAAGGCCGGTCCATTTCTCTTGGTGGTTTGCTGGGTCCTGATCATTGTCTCCCTCCGGCACTCGATTAAGCACTATTTCTCCCGCAACCGTGGCACCATCAACCGCATTCTCGGCCTGTTCCGTTTTACGCCGCCCCGTTTCTACGTCCTACTGCCTTTGGCCCTCATCATCCCAGCGTTCCAAGCTCTGATAGCCTGGGAGTTTGCGTACAGTCCCATGAATATCAAGGGCATGACGGCCGCTATCTTTGCAGGAGGCTACAGCCCAACGCTCCTCATCATCTTCGCGCAGGTCGTCTGGGGCTTTATGACCCCCAATGAAGATCTTGAGCTGAAGCGCCAGCGTCGCACTCGTGGAGAAGATATTGACCGCGAGATGAATGTCACGCACAAGCCGGGCTGGTGGCGTCGAGTTCGCGAAGCAGGCGAGGGTGGAGTTGTCAATCCCAACGAAAACATGCGCGATCGCATTGCAAGGAACGTACGCGAGGTCGGAGGGGGAAGACCCACGGCACAAAGGGTAGAGGAGAGGAGGACGAATGACGGCCCATCACAGGTAGGCGAGACTGTAGAAATAGGACCTGTGTCGACGGGTCCCCCTGTCTCTAAACAAGCCACGGAGTTGTTGGCTGTGGCTCCAGGTGATTTCGCTGCTGCGCGGGCCACGGCCGCCAGATACGAAGGCCTTGGCGACCGGACAAGGAATCAGCGGGTGATGCAACATGCCGCCTCACTCTTATTTCCCAACCAGGCAGAGGCTGCCGCGGCTGCCGCGAGGAGGCACGAGGAGCCAATGATGGAAGGGCCCCCGCCGTACGCTGAACAAGAGCGCCCATCAGCTCAACAAGGCCAAGGAAGCGCAAGAGAACTCGGTATAGTCTCGACTGGGAGCAGCACTACCTCGCCCCCCCAGCAAATAAGGAGCATGTTGGATGTGTAGGCTTCTGTTGCCCATCACTGCCATGGCCCAGTTCGCTGTGTCCGACTTGAGCGGGCATGTTATAGCAATATGGATGGGATTACATATACCACACGGCGTTAGCAAGGTGCTTGGATGAGGTTTCGGGTACATAATGCTGGGATGGCTTTACCTTCATGGCGCTTTATGTGGCATATATCATGTAAAGACAAACCGGATAAAGAAAAACATGTTAGATCTTATCTCCTGGGTGCTCTCGTCCCGCTGGATTAGGTGAAGCCAGCCCATCTTGACCTACCCACCCTGCTAGCCATCCAAGTTTCCCGGATACCTACTGTCAACTCCCGTACCCCTCAGCCACCCGCATTATGCCGAAGCCAGGGGCATATTGCGGGTCAGTCTTGTTGCAATGGATTCACTACTCGAGATCTACAATGTCCGCGAAACGGCCTTGTACAGTTCAACGACCAGAAGCTTATTAGCGCAATGATTGACGGGGTCTCAGCTTATGGAGAAGACTGTAAGGCGTTAGATTCACAACTCAGACCTTATTGGAACAAGATTCCAGTTGGACTATCTGCTATCTACCGGTATCACATAAGGTACAGACGGTGTGGGCCGGGACGAAACGCAACAAACAGCAGAGGCAACACGCTACCATCAACCAAGACTCGATAGACTTGATAAAACAAGGATAGATAAAGTGACTGATATGTATGAGGATTGTGTACTTCGTTGAGGTAGATAGGTATGTTGCTTCCAAGCCGCTCATCGTTCGTCATAAAGGTCATTTCGTCGTTATCGTCATCCTGCCCCACCGTTCCGCCAAACCCAATCCCATCCAGCCATAAACATGCAGCCATTAACAGTACCCATCCATACCCAGATATTCCTTCGCCAAAAACCTTGCTTGCCCAATCTGCCGGGTCCGCAGCCGACGCAAGTGAAGTAGTAGTGGGTATCCTTGGTATCCTATCCCGTCCCGACATCCCCCCTCCAGACATGAGACCGCAAAGGAAAAAGTCATAACGTGGCGTAACCAACAAGCCCAACCCATAAAGAGAAGTGGCGGTTCTAGATTGCTCATATCCGTCCACCGGAACCCCAGAACATAGGAAACCCGCAAAGCCCATCAGTCTGTCGAGGGAGTGAAAGGAGTCGAGATGGTATCAAATGCCGAGTTGCAGAGTAACGAGTGATGTTTCCCAACCGTAATATGCAGCGAGTGTCGATGGTGGTCAGATGACTGGTATCGTTGTGAGAAAAGAGCCAATAATGCCAACCGCCCGCAATGAAGCACCGTTGTATCCCCGTTCCAAACGCCTTGCAAAATCGAGCCGAACAAACATTGTACGAGAAAGAGCAATATCCAAAGCAGACCGTTAACCAAAAGAGTCCGAGGTAAGGGGCAAATAAAAGAGGCAGAAAAGATAGATCAAACGACAAGTCAGCTAATAAGCAGTTTCGCTAGTTGCCACGGCCACAAGAGCTTCGAGTCGAGCGTTGCTCGCTGGGTGTGGCCGCTCCATGATTCGCTCCATACGATCGACGCCATGACTAGCTTGTTGGTGCACAATCGGTTGGTCCCTGGCCGGGAATCCTTGGAAGGCATTGACGTTGGGGTGAATCATGCGATCAACATGGGGCCGGCTGTCGAGAACCGACTCTCCGGGCGGATGAACAGTGACCGGTCCGTGGTACCAACCATGACGCTTGGCTTCCCTAGGAGTGCTGATTGAGGGCGCCGACATTGTGTAGTGATGACGGCTACCGAGCATCGAGGGACCGTTCGAGGGCATGGAGGTTGGGACTTGCACTGTTTTCACCTCGGTATCGAAGCGGACAGTAGGCTGCACCGGGGCAACGCGGGCTTGCTCCGCTTGTGCTAAGACGGCCTGGTTGACTTCGTTCGCCCAGGCGCCGGCGCTGTCGCGAGGCGGCGTGTTGATATCCAGCCTCGTCAGACCCCGGTGCAAGCCCATATCCCACTGGGCAGCAAGATCTCGCCGGTCGACAGCGGCCACCTCGCCGCCCGGAAGGAGAATTGTTGGGTTGCCATGATCCGAGTCGACCATCATTGGGGACGGGATCCGCCTGGGTGGCGTTAGCGGTCGGCGCGGGATCGGATCGAAGGACTCGATGCCAGGGAGACGCAACGTCTGCTGCTGGTTTCCAGCGTTGGCAGCGGGCAGGGACAGAGTTTCTGGGGGGATGTGGGAAGGTGTGACAACTTGGTTCAGCCTACTGGCCCCAGTATAGTCGCGTGTGTCGGGGTGCCAAGTACGTCTCCTCCAAGCCTCGTCGGGCCCATTGCCAATCGAGTCACGCCTCGACCAGGCAGACGTCGAAACTGTGGGTGACGACAACAAACTGCTCTGGCTGGGAGAGTAGGCGCCGCTGTTGGAGGTGTTAAGGACAGGAGGATAAAGGGGACCCCGCAAGTTCCCACCATGCGGTGACTGGAAGGGATTTCCACTCGACGACGGAACGCTAAGCCGGCGGCCGGGAGTTCTCGAACCGGCATACATGCTGTGGGATCGGGAGTGCGAGGAGTTGGGCGAGGCAACGCCTGAACCCCATCGCGGGCTGACTTGGCCCGTTGAGAAGGTAGCCGAGGTTGGAGTGCTAAAGTCGCTTGGTGACGGAGCGCGATAGTACTGCCCATCCATGGTGCGGTAAGGATCCAACGTGGGTCGCGACCGCGGATCCGCCATCACGAGTGGCGGAGGCCGGCGACGGGCCTCATTGTTACTATAAGCCGAACCGATCGAGCTGATGGATGCAATGCTGGATGTCGACAGAGACTTGGAATGTCCGCGTTGGATCGAACCAACGCTGCCAGCAGTCGAGGATCGGGACCTGCCGCCAGCTTGCCGTACTCTGTCCGTCCTGATCTGTCTCTGAAACCTTGTCCCTGTAGCGGCTAGCGAGTCCATCGGGATCTCTTCGTTGAGGTGGACCGTCTGCGCATGCTGTCGGAGGTTATCGAGGCGGGAAAAGCGCCGAGAGCAATGACATTGGAAGGGACGCTCGCCAGTATGCTTCCTATGGCAAAGGTTAGCGGTTGCCTACCTACAATGGCCGTCGCATGCAGACTTACCTGATGTGGCGAGCGAGATGTTCGCTCCTGGTGAAGCTCAGATTACATGGGGGATAATCAGTGCAGTAGAACCTCTGCGACTTCTTCTTCTTGGATTTGGTGCCATCGGCGTTGATGCTTTCGTCGTCCGATCCTGCTCCATCGTCGCCGGCAACCCCCTCGCCATCCGAATCGTCCATATCCATCTCATCAGAATCCTTCGACTTCCTCGAACGCTGCGAGTTCTCCCGCGACGGTAGGTTGGCCTTGTCGGCAGACTCGGGTACCTGTACAGACTCGGGGAAGGGCGATGTGGGAAGGGGTTTTTGCGACGCCAATGCGCTGCCGCCAAAGTTGGCTCGGGTCGGCGTTGTTGCGTCGTCCATCAGCCGTGGTGGTGGCTGTTGGTGTTGTATGGGTGCAGTGTTAGGTCTGGGCGTCATCGGTGATGCTATCGTTTCCTCCTTGTTCGGGTCCGCCGGCGTCAACGGTGAGTTGACTGGGCGGAAGGCTGCAGCCATGGTGTTAAAGCGAGGTGCTGAGGGTGCGATGTAAGAGTGCAGCCGAGGGATTACTGCAGGCGGGGTGGACGAGTAGATATGCGGATAGCCTGATGAGGCTGAGAGGCCGGCCAGAGGCAGCGGCAGGGGTAAAAGTGCGGGGAGCGGCGGCGGGTAGTGGGCGCGGTTTGGGAATGATTGCAACTAGAGACAAAAGGGAGAGGTCGGGACGGGAGGGGAAGAAGACGAGGGGAGAGGGTGCCGACGCTACTCATTCGACAAGATTTCGGCGGAGAGAGCTTATTTTGCGAGTATTGATTGCCGGGTTGGTGAATACGGAGGGAAGCTGGCCTTTCTGGTGAGTCTGCCCGCCTCCCAGGTCGCCCGGGATCCGAGTGGGGATCTGAGGGCGGCACAGGCACAGGCTGAACTGAAGCGGCCGAGGCGAGTCGATCAGAACAAACACGTTCCCGTGCGATGGAAGAGGCGCCGCGCGAGCCGGCGAATGCGCCAAGTGGGAACGGAGAGAAGAGGATCCAAGACAAAAACCTGGAACGCTGAAGAGGGGGTTCGAGTGGCGAGGTTCCGCCGTCGACTGAGAGCGGGTGGATGCAGTGCGGATTACGGGAGACTTGACTGAGTGCTGGAGGGCTTGCATCTGATGCCCGTCGCTCTGGACCCCGTCACCCGAACAAGTTCCCCCCGCTACGCAGTCGATTTGCAGCGCGGCTGGGGTAGGGGACGCGATGTCGACCCGCAGTCTGCTGTTGGCCCGCTGCCCTTGCTTCCCCTTCGCCGCTGCTGGCGAACTACTGGCTCGAGACGACCAACCAGCGGGGAGAGACGCCCTCTTCAGGATGCGTCGGGCTTAGCTTTGGCCAATGCGATGAGGCTCCCCTATCGAGGACGCAGGACGCAAAATTCCGCAGGCGGATCTCGGAATCGGTGAATCAGGCTGAACGCAGGGAGCGCACTCTTTTGTCAGCGACCCTGAGGCTGGTTGGGTATGCAGGAGAGGGTATAGGAGGGCCCGTTATGGGGTGGCGACCTGCCGCAGCGGGAGAGACTGAGCGACTTTCCAGGTGGCAGGACAACAGCAACTGCCTCGCGACGTTGTGAAATGGTGGCTGGAGGCGAAAAAGGAAGCGGTGAATGCTGCGAAACACTTGGAAAACGGGCCCGGCGGTGTTTGTGAGGGGGGGGTCGCTGGTGTTGTAGAAAAGGGCACCAGCGCTGAGCCGTCTGCTTCTTGGTGGTGCACAATTACAACACAGTTGCGCCGGACCTGGCCTTGGCGGACGCTTTGCTCGTGCTGGCCCTGTCACACGGTCCTGGCTGGGATGGCACCAGGATCCTGTGGGAGGGTAGTGCCTGGCAGAGTGCAGCTCGGATGGAGACCGCTGGGACAGGGACCAAATCGATTTCCTTCGACGGAGATCAGGACTTCACATCGAGGCACAGAACTTGGTCAAGGGGCGCGCTGCGGCACAGGCCTTGACGACTTGTCGTGTGGCATCTGCTGGTGGCCTATGGCATTGAGTGAGAAGCGAACGAGATGGAGGGCGATGCGCAGGCAGGAGCAATGCTCCCCTCCTCAGTTTCTCCAGGTGGGGGCCCTCCAAATCCACCGACGCAAAATAAAGAGGCGGTAAAATGAGGGGCGAGGGTGCCAAAACCGCCCCGGACAGGCTTAGCGCTTGGTCCGTCAGACGGTTGGTTCACACCTTCCATTCGCCGTACGTTTGCGTCCATGCAGTCCTCACACTGGCGACCCGTTTCAGTCGCTTGTCTTGGATGGAGGGGCAGAGGCACGCCGGGGCCCAGGGGTCGACGAGGGGCTGGGTCGCCATCTCTTCAACTCGCCTCACAGGCTCTTTTGTCTTAATACTTGTTAATACTAAAGCGTAAGCGGCGCCCACCTTACGCCCAGTGGCCACAAGCCAACCCCTCGGCCTCACTCGATTTTGCCGGATTGGGAGGCTCGAGCCCTATCTTATCGGGCCATGCCTCGAGATGGAATGAGGGGCAGCTACTCTACCACATATGAGCGCACAAGTCCAAAACTCAAATGTTGGTCATCCGCCCAGCAAAGAGGGACGTCGTGGTGCCGCAATAATTGCGCAATCAGTCACACGTCTGAGTCAGAGCTGTCCGGAAGGTGAGTTGTGAGCTTCGAGGAAGAAGCCAGTTTGGCGGCGAAACCACCCGTTGGGATCTGATGTTGTGTGCCCCTTCCTTTGTTCTGCGTGCCTGGGCCTTGCTTCCGTCCGGAAGTGGCCTGTTCTTCTGCCGGCACTCCGCTTGCAGCGGTACCTGTTTTGCCCGTCCTGTTCCTGGATATGCTTCTCGCTTGTGGTGGCGATCCGGCCTTGTGGCTTCGACCTAGCGTTGTCGCTGTCTGCCCGGCGGGGCACAGGGCACGGCATGATCTGGACACCTATGAGCGCACTGAAGTCGCACGTAACGCCCTCGTGCCGGACTGCAAATCCATGTTTCGCCATGCCCGATTTACGCTGTCTAGGCCAGGACCAGGTGGTTGAGGGCGGACGGGTGATCTACGGTGCCCCTCTTCGAAATCGATAGTTCAATCATTGCGTCATCACCTGGGGGGTGACAAGGGTACAGGCGCACCTGCGGTGGGGCATCTCCAGCCATTTTGTGCAAGAAAATATCAACGTCGGACTCTCCTCTGTTGACGCCTCGTCCACCGCGCCGTCATTCCATGCTTCCGGCGCCGCTCTCCGGGGATTTGTACCTGGCCGGTACACCATCGGTCCCAAGTGGCACGGTTCCCGACAGGTGCCTGGCTTCGAGTGACCTGAGTCGCATCGCGTCCGGCCCGTCGCCGAATTCAGGGCAAGACGCGCAGGCCATTAGCGCGACCGACCACGGCCACAAGGCAGCCCTCACATGCATGAACGAGGCACATTGGCGAGCAGCTGACGGACATCGCTCTGGAGCCAATCCACTGCGCAATAATTCACCATTCCGGCTCCTCAGTTTTTGCAAGGTAGGACAGCGAATATATATTTACGACGTGGCAAATACACGGAACAGACGACCCAAGTACCACCGATTTGCCCCGCGATACGAGTTTGGTTCTGCGCCGGTCCCTCCCGCCGAACGGCCAGCGACTCCGGAAACATAACGTTAACCATGAGCGCAAACTGACGCCTAGCTCTAGCCCCACCAGATGTGGCGTCGGGGTCATCCTTCGACCCTCGATAAAGGCGGCGCACAGAACCCTGGCTTTCCAGACGTCCCGCACTGCCGGAGCTAGAAGGCTCTGACCAGTGGATCAGAAGACGAACCCTCGGCGCGAGATTCCATCAGGCGCCGAGCGCTCGGCCAAACACGCCGGCAACTGGTCCCGTACCCGCTACCCTCCCCCAGCCCTCGAACGTGACAAGCTGGACCCTGCCTCCGAAAGTTGGCCGCTTTTTGTTAACATGGCTAGCTATACCCTATAGCTCCCGGCATCTACCTTTTTCGCGGACGGCGACAAGATTCTCCTTCTCCCAGCCCCGCGGTTTCACATTGATGGCAATCGACCAGAAGTTTCAAGGACACGCCGTTGCTACCCGGACGTACCAAGTACCTGTAGGCAAGCCCGCCTTAGTCTAGCTGCAGCTTAATGCAGGTGGCTGTGAGTCCGGCGGTACCTGAGAGGAAGAGAGAGGTGGGATTTGTTCGCTGAACTTGGCTTTCTCCACCCCACCAACAAGAAGGTTACGTATGTCTCTTTTGCTGTGTTGCCGCTGACAGTCAGACAACAAAGAGCCCAGCCTGTCGGACGCTCACCCTCCATTCGTCCCCAGCCCCCATCCAGTTCCGACTTGAAACGCTCAAAAAAGTGCCCATCTCGCAGCACGCCCATGCACGGTTATCAACTGAGAAAAGGTTTCCTGACCCCACCCACCCTTGCCAAGACCCCTGACCTTGGAAACTTCGACGGCTTCCATTCAGGTCTTGGGTAGCGACGGCGGGCATGACGGGTCAGAGTATGGCAATCTATATAAACAGCTCTCCGCCTTCGTCGTGTATATTGCGCCTGCCCCCCGTGGCCGCTCTCCAGGTCCGTCTTACCCGATCGGGTAACCCCTTGTGGTTTTCTTGTTGTTGTTGCTCTGCATGATTGAGGGCCCCTCCATCCCGCTCTGCAGGTGGCCGCGAGCAGTACTCTGGCCCTGTCACTGTGCAACCATTGGGCGGGCAATTCTCTCAGGTCCGATGAAAGCCGCTGCGAGGGTCGACCTTCCCCGCTGGTCGCCGCTCCTCGTTTGCTCGCTGCCCGGCCAGGCCCCCAACTCAGAGCAATGATTTGCTGGGGCCTGCCAGATTCGGGTTGGGTTGCATCTGGGTTTCACGTGCAGGCTGGGGATGCAACCAACGTGAGATGCAGCTTGATTGATGGCCGCTGCCAATCAGGGCTATTATTAAGCCGTTGGTGTCCAAGCGGCCATGTGCTTTGACGCTGGACGCAGGCCAGTGTTATGCTGTTTGATGCAGGAGATCTGTGTTTGTTGTTGAGCTGTTGTGGGGTTCAAGATTGTTGTTAAGTCCGGAACCTACACCTTCTATGACTTTTTGACAACGTGAACATACATGGCAAGCCAGGGGCATCGATCTGACAGGTCTGGGCCCCCGAATAAGAACAACTAGATGCGACGCACCGAGTTGCCGAGCTCGTACCTGCCTCTCGCTACCAGGTACCGGAGCCGAGACGAGGCGCGCTGCATCAAGCTCAAAGGATCAAGGCTTGTGACCAAACCGCCACGACAACACTCTACATGCCATTTAAACAGATTTCCATCCTCTTCCTGCCCTGCCGTATTACGCACCCTCGATATGCCAGACTGATAAGCCGTTGTCTGTGCATCACCGGACTGCAGGGGGGATTGAGGGGGGACATGGATTGAAGGTGGGTTGAGGGAGGGTTCGTTTGCACCTGTTGCGGCGAACATCCCTTCCGGCCTCGAGTTTCACCGACATCGCTAAACATGCCGCTGTGGCTTGCCCACTAGTTTTGTGGAGGTTGCAACCGTCGGGACGGAAGGGCTCGATATCGGATGGTGTCCGGGTCCTTGAGCTTGGCTGTTGGGGGCTATGGGCTCGGAGTTTGTGTGTGGCTTGCAATCAAGTTGAGTTGCGTTATCCAACTCAACCAAGGTTTCCTCCGAGAAGAGAACTATGTTGTTTCTAAACTTGGGTTCAAACTGATTATTGTGTCTCCAATGTTGCACTCAATCATGGCTCTTTGTGAGTTGTCTTGGTGTAGTTGGGTGTGTCTTGATGTAGTTGGGTGTGTCTTGGTTGTCTTGCCGTGTCCACACCCGTTGTTGCCCAATGAGACCAGTAGTCCCCTGCACCCCAACCAATATTCATGCCTCCTGGGCCCTGCATCTGCAGCCTTTGTTGGACCTTTCAACAGTGTAACGTGACGACGAGAATTCGCTCTTCCACGAACCGTCTATGTTCGCACGGCTATCTGTTCCCAGTCCTCCTGATCAATGTCGGTAGTTCTACGGCGGCCCACCATCGTGACCTGCAATGACGGCGAAGCAGTTGTCGAGGCGTTTCGAGTGGATAGTCCGTAAGAGATTGTCTGCGCTGTGCTCGACTTGATGGAGATGTACACCAGGCCCATTTCAATGTTCATGCTGTTCAGCAGCCCAGGACCATTCCCCTCTCCCGTCTTTGATTCCCCCTTTTTCGAAAGATCTCGTTAGCTCACCCAACTTGCAGTCCAAGGCTTGGGTGTCTTCAGCTGGTATCCCCGTCCAACAGAATAGCGCTCTAGCCGTTTATGGATGAGCAGAACCAGACCCCTTTTAGCCTTGGCCCCATCAAGTTTCTCCTTCATATTCTTTCGGGCGTTCGGCTGGATTCAGAAGGTGGATGTCATTTCCTGTAGAACTCCATTTCTGCCCTATCCTGTTCTGTCTTACCATGTCCTGTCGTGCTGACAGTCACGCCAAGTGCCTCTCACTGTACCAGGCAAGGCAACCAATTTGCTTCCGAAAGTCCGGTTAGGTAGTTAGTTAAGGTAAGGTACCTAAACAGGCAACCCAGGCTAAAACGTCTTACCTTCTCACTTGAGGTACCTACCAGATGGGTAAGCGTCCGCTTTCGTAGCACGTATATAGCTCGTCTCAATCACTCGTCTCACTAACCTTTTTGTTTTCACGCACGTTTCGGCCCGCTGCCTCGGGTCTTGCCAGACCCATACATGTGGCGCGCTTACCTCGTCCAATTGACTTGCAGTTGGGGTCCGAACAAACTGGAGTCTGGTCAGCGGGTTGGGCTGGGTTGGGTGAACCCTGCAGGTACATGTAAGCTCAACTTGTTGGCACGTGTGTGTGTCTGTGTTTGTTCGTCCAACTTGGGGTTTGAGGTGCAAGACGGTGAGATTTCAGTGGTGTACTGGTGGGTGGAGGGGGTGTTGTTTTTTCTACCGCGCTAGTCGCACAGCGTGAATTGAAGGAGAAGGCTGTTGTTGGATTTCAGATAATCTGCCCGAAGCGAGGCGTGACTTGCCCCTCGATAACTCGAGGCTGTAATGAGGTCAGTCCGAAAGTGTGAGCGCACACTCTTGGTGCCAGCGAGTTGTGCTTCAGAGATAGAAGTTGGTCGGGACTGGACTTAACCAGGATGTCTCGGTTGTACCAAGTAGGGCTAGCCACGTCAATTATCCACAGCAGACCAGGCGGTGAGACTCCTTCGGTGAGGATTTAAGGCACCTCTACGCCGCTGATCTGCACTGGGCTCACGCTGCGCCCCAACCTCACATGGAATGGGCAGTTCGAGACGTTCCGTCGTGCGGGTACAAGCTTGGTGACGGCCTGGGCATCGGCGGTACTTTTGGCAAGAACGCTTGGCTGCCACTGCAGCCTGCGCCTTCCCAAGCACCCGGTGAACATCATACTTTTGCCAACCTCCGACCACAGGATGGTCTTCAGCCTTTTGGGACTCGGATTATTGAGATGCTGAGAGCTACATGCACGGGAAAGCCATGCTGTCTGGCGGCACAGCCCTATGGCCGATCCCCATTGCCGCCCTGATTCAGGCTAAGCGCTTTCCTGATGTCACTGCCGTCCCCGATCAGAGCCCCGACATTGGCTCGGATAATTTTCTGCCCGTCAACAGAATCCTCCCTCGGCCGTTATAGATCTCAGGTACCGTACCTGCGCTTGGCACAGTCCCCCACCCAATTGAACTCGACTGATCACTCATCCCCTCGCAGAACTGACGCCCGAGGCGCAGGTCTGGTCAGATCCCACAAGATGGAGGCGGTTGGCGCTGTATTCGGTATCGTCGATGTCGCTTTGCGAACTAGCTCCAAGGTGTGGAAGCTATCCGGGGTGTGGCGGGATGCACCGGCCGAGCTGCATCGCCTCCGCGACGAGCTGGATCGGACCGAACGATTCTTCAGCGAGACCCAGCACGGAATCGAGTCTCTCTATGCGCTGAGCCGCGAACACAGAGGGGAGTCACACGCTACCTGGGCTGAGGTCGAGAGGCTGTTGGATGCTGGCGTGGTTGTACTGCGTCGCATCGAGGACTTTATCGACAGCTTGGAGCGTCCCGACTCCCAGAGCATCGGTCAACCTCTCAGCAAGACAAGGAGGATCAAATGGATGACCAGTGCGAGGAGGACCACGGCATCTAGGGAGGAACTGAGGGGGATTATGACCAACATCTGCAATCTGCTTATTGCTCAGAACATGTACGTTACCTACCTACTACCTATGTATCATCCAAGTTGCTGGTGCCATCACAGTTGTTGGTATCATTGCAGTTGCTGCAGCGCGGCTGACACCCCCAGATCCATGTCGGTCGGAACCTACATCTCCATCAAGGAGTCCCATGGCATTCTAGCAAAGCACCTTGGCGAACGTATCCAAGAATCCCACGAAGTGGCTGTTACTCGTCTCTACACTGCCATTCAGAGTTCTCAGAAGGCAATTCTCTCCCACGTGGACAACCGACTGCTACAAACCCCTGAGCGGATGACCTCGGTTGTCTCCACCGACAGCCTCGCTAAAAGGACAAGAGACCAAGAAGGAGATGTTCAGATACGGCCGCGGCAGGACTGGTATGCTCCACAAACAAGCATAAACTGTCGATGTCGCTGTCACATTCCCGACAAGACAGCGTGGAGACTTGCTGCCTTGCGGTCGTTTCTCGGATCGGCCATGATTACCTTCCGCGGACAATCCGGACGGCCGTGTAACCGAAGTCTCTGTTCTGGACACCCAAAAGGCTGGCCATGGCGAGAAGTCCACCTCATTTACCACCTCCCCGACTGGCTGGCACGAGCCTCGTTAGTAACCTCTCTGTCCACTACCAGTGCTGGCAATAGTCCACAGGTTGCCTTCCAGCTTCGAGTTTACAACCGAGTGGCGCCTTCGTACGCCTCAAACTCTCGGCTCAACTGGGCCATTGACAGGGGGGACGTGGATGAGGTGAGGAGATTACTCGAAGCCCGCTGTCCCTCCTTCTACGATCTCATTGGCGACTATGGCCGCTCTCCTCTGGCTTTTGCCGTCAACGAGAGACACGCTGAGATTGTCAAGTTGCTTCTGCAAGCAGGAGCGGACCAATACCAAGAAACTCAGAATGGTGGGGGCATCAACACATCGCCCATTGGCATTGCGTTTCGATATACGCTGACGGGAAGCCCGGCTGATGAAGCTGTGGCACGTCTGTTCGACTTGGACCCATTCATTGAGGAGTGTGACTTCAAGCCTCTCCATCTGGCCATCATGGGGACACTCCATCTCGATCTTTCGAGAGCTCTGCAACAACCGCAGTACCTGTCTGACATCAACTACAGATCCCTCAATGGTCTGACGGCACTTGAAATTGCCGTGCTGAAAAACGACATCAAGGCAGTCCAGGCGTTGATCTGGGCTGGGGTCGATGTGAACGCCAAGGACGAGAAGACATCCAAATGCCCACCACTTGAAAGAGCTTGTTTGCATGGCAGATACGAAGTTGCTGAGATGTTGCTCAGAGCAGGGGCGTCTGTCACGGATCAAGACTACGGTGGATGGACTGCACTGTTTGCAGCTGCCGCAGCTTGTGTTGGTGCACCAGACCCGAAAGCCCACGCGCGCCTGGCAAAATTACTACTCCGCCACGGGTCGGATCTCTCGGTGCGTGTCGACGGTGGCCTCGTAGCGCTGAATTGGGCAATAGCTGGAGCGAACCGCGAGATGGCCGACATCCTACTCAGTCACGGTGCTGATATCAACACGGCGGATGACTCTGGCTTTACACCTCTGCTATGGACGATTATGGATATCAACCTCCCAGGACTGGAAACCGCTCTAGATAGCGGCGCAGACCTCCATCTACGGGACAAGACCGGCGAGGGCGTACTTCATAAACTGGCCACGCATGGGACACCAGAGTCGATATACATCTTCACAAGAACCAAGACCAAGTACCGGCTGCGGACCCTGGACATGTCGGCACCTAACCGAGATGGGAAAACACCACTCGAACTCTTGCTGGAGAGAAATCCAAGCAAAGAGCTGCGAGAGGCGTTTGACGAGTTGGCCGACTGTGTCGAGCATGTGGAAGACTGGCCGAGCGAGTGCGAATTTGACGACGATGAATTTGTCGATGCGCAGGAGTCGCTGGATGAACAACAGCCGCCCGATTACGTCAAGGAAAGCCCCTACTAAAATGCACGATTCAAGGTCCTTTGGACCGTGAAACCCGCGGCAGATGTGTTTGGGTAATTCCAACCGCGCCGATGCCAAGCCGTGTCCGGGCGTGGCCAATAGAGGTGAAGAAGGCGGGGGGATCAAACCTGTCATGTAACGGTAACCAAAGCGCGGCCCGCCCAAACGACAACAGGCTAACCCTAGCGAACCCTAAGGTGATTTGTTTCTGACGTTAATGGAGGATTGATCGATTGATCCGCGACGGCCCAACTCGAGCTTCATGCCAGGTGGGGGACCGAGTCGACGGGTGTTGGAATGGTAAGGATCGTCCTTGTTTGGATGACAGTTCAACCCGGATGGGAGGTACTTAAGAGCGACAGATCTGGCCGACAATCCGGGTCTTGTCTCGATTGCGTTATCGTCCCATCTGGTGTTCTCATTTTCAGTCCGTTCTTTTTTCGCTCAATCGACCTGGTGTCGCGTCTGTCTTTATATATATATTTTAATTCATTCATTGAAGAGACCGGTCTCTCGTTCAACATGGTTCGCATTTCGGTTGCTGTTCTGGCCTGTAAGCAGATCGAGCACCGGGGGGGTCGCATGGAAAGTGCTGACAGTTGTATCAGTTGCCGTCGCCGTCATGGCTCAGATCACACCCAACAACGCGGGAGCTCGTAACGTCGGGCAGGGCGGTGGTGCTCAGTTTATCACGGGCGGGTGTGTCAACAATGCGGATTGCGCATCGGGCTGCTGTGCCAATGCCAGCGGCGTGGGTGTTTGCTCGGCCGAGGCGGCTCAATTCCAGAATGGAAAGTCGGGATGCGACTTTGTGGATCCTAACGCGGCGGCTACGATTGCGGCGGCGCAGGCCCAGGTTGAGCGGCAGGGTTTTTAATTGTCGATATGGATATGAGATGATGAGCCACGTACTCTCCTTGGACACTACTCTCCTTGGACACTACTCTCCTTGGACACTACCCTCCTTGGATAGATGCTTCAACTCAGTCCTTCTCCTCAGTTCCCTTGGTGTGATTGTTAGGAGATGACCTTGATTTGCGTGCTTCTTGAAAAGTACATGCCGTTGATATGTGATCTGCCCGAATTATTTGACAGTTGGAAATGCAGCATTGGTGCGGCGTAATAGAGCTCTTGATGTTAAACATGAACATGAACTCGGCGTTTCGTATCAAGCTCGTATCTATCTATCTTGGTATCCAATCTGGTCATTGTCACATCTGTTCTGTCCCGTCTGTGAAGTCTGCGACGTGACGTCTCTTTGCATTATCTCTGGGTCCGGCGACCCCGCAAAAACCGAGGTTATTTTCTGGAAACGTAGTAAGTCCGCATCACCTGAACCAGACAATTGTATCCCCAAAAAGCACAAGTGGCAAGGGACTGGATTCGATGGTGATGGTGATGAATAAGAACACGCTCTCATCAATCAATAACGGACATTGTCTTGATATATCCGAGGTAACTTTCCCTGCCAAGATTTACTTGTCTGGTTACATCCTGATCTAGATAAGACACGATTGGCTGCTGCAGACAGACACAAAGTCCGGTCCGGATCCGGTTGCGGGAATCCCCACGCTACCCGCTACTCTCCCGCTACCCTCCCGCTACCCGATCACGTCACCTCTTGTCTCCTCCCGTTGGGTAGTCGGGTAGCAAGAGTCAGCGACTGCACGCTACCTGTTAACGCCGATTTTTTATTCTGAGGGAGTGACTCGCGCTGTTTAAATACCTCGGCCTTCTCCTCAAGTCTCGACCGGACCACACCAGACTAGATAGACTGTTTGCAAATCTCTTCCTTGTCAAACATTCAAAATGTCCAACCTTGAAGCCAGCAATGTCTTTCGCGTCGATGGCATGGTCGCCGTCATCACCGGCGGTGGCAGCGGTATTTTCTGCTTCTCCTTCTCTCCCGAAAAAGAGACTGACAGGTTTAGGAATCGGCCTCATGATGGCCCGCGCTCTCGCCGCCAACGGTGCCCAAAAAGTCTACCTCCTCGGTCGTCGTCTCGAAACGCTACAGACCGCCTCCGCTGAAAACCCCTCCGTCCTCATCCCCGTGCAATGCGACGTCACTTCCAAAGAGTCCCTCCAAGCTGCTGTTGACCGCATCACCTCCGAAACCGGCTTCGTCAACCTTGTCGTGGCCAACTCGGGGGTTTTGGGTCCAGCCAATCGATGGGATCCCAAAGCCACCCTCGCGGAGACGCGTCAGCGCATGTTTACCGATACCTCGATGGAGGATTTCACGCAGGCATTGCATGTGAACACCACCGCGGCGTTTTTTACGCTCACCGCATTCCTGGAGCTATTGGATGCGGGAAATAAGAAAGCTGTTCAAGGAGGAGGGTTCGGCGCCCCGATCAAACCCGGTAGTGATGTACCCAGTATCCAAAGCCAAGTGATCTTTACGAGTAGCGTCGCGGCATATAGTCGTCACCCAGCGTCAACTCCGGCCTACGCGGCGAGCAAAGCGGCGATTATGCATCTCACCAAGCAGAGTGCCAGTGCGCTGGCTCGGTTCGGAATCCGTGCGAATGCCCTAGCCCCGGGGCTGTTTCCGTCGGAACTGGCGGCGGGGTTGATTGGGAGTCGGGATCCTGGAAAGGAAAAACCAGAATTTGATGGGTTTATTCCGGCGAGGCGGTTCGGTGGGGAGGAGGAGATGGGAGGGTCGATTTTATATTTGGCGAGCAGAGCGGGGGGGTTCTGTAATGGGTTGATTTTGTTGAATGATGGAGGGAGAGTGTCGGTTATGCCGGGGTCGTATTGACCTTTTCCATACTTACATTCAATGTCTGGAGTGTACCGGAAACTACCTAACCTATGGAGGTGGTGTGTGTGCACAAAGCGGGACAGTCGATCAATGTCATGTCGTCATTATTCGGCGTCGAGTCTCGGCATGCATCACCACTTGGCCGCCTAGCTACAGGTATAAGAGCCAGCGACCACAATTAGAAGGATCAAGGGGACAAAATGGCCCTTTTAATCTCTCCGCAAAGCATTCACAAAACGTTGTTTTGCCTGCGCGTGGTGCAAACCAGAGCTTTGAGAGGTGTTGCTGTCCGTGACGTCACCACGTTTGTGTCTCCCGCTACGAACCTGAACCTGGCCACCGCACGACCAACCGCGGTATCCAGTCTCCGTGCCATTCTCAGAAACAATCCACCCAGTCATCGTCGGATTCCCATCTCAATTCCTGCCAGAGAAATCACCATGTCGACAGAAAAGACCATGTCCGCGTCCGCCGATAGTACCATGTCCACGTCAGGCACCACCCTCCCCGTCTGGACGCATCTCCTCCCCCTCTCTTCCATTCCCCGCTTCCCTTCTCTTTCTTCCTCTTCAGAGAAGAAGGAGATGGAAACAGAAATCTGTATCATCGGCGCGGGAATATCTGGAATTTCCACCGCTCTCGAACTCACTCTGCGAGGACATCACGTCACCCTCCTCGAAGCGCGCGAGGTGCTTTCTGGAGAGTCGGGACGTACGTCTGCGCATCTGACGAATGATTTGGATGATGGATACTTGGAAATTGCCAAGATTCATGGAGAGGAGAATGCGAGTTTGGTTTGGCAGAGTCATGGCTGGGCTAGAGATCGAGTTGGGGAAGTCATCAAGCAATTAGACTTGGGAAGAGATTGTGAGTATCGAAAGGTGGATTCTTACACGGTCTCCCAGTATAGCGTCAACGATAAAGGGTACGCTAAGGAAATGGAGGAACTTAAACAGGAGGCGGACATGCAAGGCCGGTTGGGGATGGATACGGGTTTTGATCCGGATTTAAAGGTTAAAGGGTGGAATGACGGGAAGGTACTGCAAAAGGGGGGAATCGTCGTCAAGAATCAGGTCGCGTTTCATCCGACAAAGTATCTCGTTGGCGTCCTCAAATGGTTGGAGAAGCAGCCGAATTTCAAGTGTTACACGCACACGAGGGTGGTGAGCGTCGAGGAAAAAGGGGTTGAGGTGTTGGGTCTGGGACACAAGTCGGTGGTGGTGACGACGGAAGATGGCCATACCGTGCGGGCGGAATATGCGGTCGAGGCGACGTGTGTGCCGCTGCAGAAGCTGAGCGTCATTGCTGAGATGGAGTTCTTCCGGACGTACTGCATTGCGGTGCGTGTGCCCAAGGGCAGCGTTGAGGATTGTCTGTTGTATGACAACGCAGAGATGTACAAGTATGTCCGTCTGACGGCTTGTGATGACAAGGATGATTATCTTGTCGTCGGCGGGTGTGATCACAAGGTCGGCCAGGAGGAGACGACGACTCGGTTTGGCGAACTTGAAACCTGGACGCGAGAGCGCTTCCCCCAGGCAGGTTCGGTCGACTATCGGTGGAGTGGGCAGATCTTTGAGCCTGTTGACTTTCTGGGGTTTGTGGGAAAGAACCAGGGCTGCGACAAGATTTTCATCGTCACTGGCGACTCGGGCGACGGTTTGACGAACGGTGTCCTTGCGGGACGGCTCATCACCGATGAGGTTGAGGGAGTCGCCAACCCCTGGGCCAAGGTGTATTCGCCCAAGCGGGTTGGGAGCATTCTCAAGAACCTGCCAAGCCTGGTGGCACACGATCTACAGATCAACACTCAGTACAAGCGTCTGCTACAGTCTGACATTACCGACATTGAGGATCTCGTTCCGGGAAGTGGTGGAGTTCTGAATCCGGTGGGTACTGTCTGCGTGCCTAGGGGGTAGTCGCTGACCTGGATAGAAAACGTCGAAACCAGTTGCGGTGTACAAGGATGAGAATGGCAAGGTGCGGACCTTTAGTGCCATTTGTCCTCATCTCAAGGGCGTAGTTTGTTGGAATGCTACCGAGAAGAGCTTTGACTGCCCTGTTCATGGGAGTCGATTCTCAAACGAGGGGATCTGTGTCATTGGACCGGCCAAGGCGAACTTGTCTCCGGAGGATGAGCCGGGAAAAGTGGCGCAGGAGGTTGTCGCCTAGGTTTGCCAAAGGCAGGGTAAAGGTGTTGGAGGAGGACATTGGGGGAACCATTAGGGAGTGATGGCCGTCGAGGAGTACACACTGAAGAAAGGAGGACAGAATGTAGTGTTGGGAATAGCAATGCAACATTGTAACTAGGAGCCAAACGTTGACAGTCTCGGTATGCGCTCTAGAGGGAATCCAGTGTCTCCCACTCTTTCCTCAGCCATCTACCATGGTGTAGCCTACTCTCTCTTTATCCATTACCCTTGTGTATCCACCTCCCAGATGTCCCCTACATCAAATCAATCAGCCCTCTTGTGCCCCGATAGCTTCCCTCGACGCTCTCCCCTGTCTAGTGTTTTGGCTGCCCTCTGTATTGGCCAACTCTCCCCTGCCTGCCGGTCTGGTGTCCATGTCTAGCCAACGCGAACAAGCCTTCTCAACAACATAAAGATGGAACAACCACAGCAACACCAAAACAGCACCCCCAGTAGACTCGAGGCCAGAAACCCCGCGAGAATGAAAATGATGATGGAGCCAGCGCAGTTGGTGCTGCTGTGCTTGGGACCGGAAGCGCAGTATTGGCTTATGTTACCGGGATTGAATGATTCAGACTCAGATTCTGACATTTTGGCTGCGATTTGATGTGGCCCAGTCCGCTGCCGTTGGAGTTGGCTACCTAGGTAGGTATACGAAGAGGGGGGATGTGGATCACTCGGTCGTGCGCCTGTCTGTTTGCTTGCTCGAGGGGTCGGTTAGTAGCTGCAGCTGGTCTTGTGATGGACCGAGACAGGAGAGGCTTACCTGGTAGAAACTGAGTGAAGAGCGCTGGAGTTGCGAGCGCGAAGGATGATCAGGATCGTAGGGAGAGAATTTGACTTGTGGGATGTCGAGGCGGGAATGAGCCCAGAAGGAGATGGCTGGCAGCACGGTTGAGGGAAAGACGTCAAGTGCCCAGCTGGAGGCACCCAGCCAGCAATTTGCTCTGAGGGGCAGGGCCTGGCCCGACAGGCCAGTACACAACCTGGAGAACTTCATCGGAAGCTGCATGTGGTTTTTCCATCTCAACTGATGAAACATGAAACATGAAATATGAATGGAGTGGCGGAGCGAGCAAACACATCTCCCCAAGACCCAGCCTGTGGACCATGTACATGGGGGACAGTGGGGGACAGAGTGGGTACAAGCTTAACGGGGTGAATTCATTTCTGTCTCTGCCCCGTCCCTGGGTCATATTCTGGCCGACACTTAGGAAGAATAGTCTTGCGTTGCCAAACATTTCATTTGCGAATTCTGTAGTCAGAAAGCACAGGTGGATTTGGCTCCCGGGGGGGATCCGACAGAGTCCGCCATTTTGGCAAACACATTGTGCCTAAAATCTACGACAGACAGGCATCAACATGCTGGTATACAAACAAAGAAATCTGCTAACCGTGAAGCCGCTGCCTTGGCTGCCAGCACAGGCATTTCATGCTGAAATAGGCGCAAGATCATGCCCAGTGAAATTGTGAATCTCACGCCCCGTACAGCTTCCCCCAGAGACAGAAATGCCGCGCCAAATTATCAAGACCAGCCCAGGGTCGCTATCAGGCAGTGGCCAGCTGTCAGCGCTCCGGCCGGCCCAAGTCGGACCTCCCTCCCTGAACCCCTTGGCGTGTAGGCGGAAACAAGATCGGGATGGTGATCAGAGAACAAAGGGTGTTTTCTAGTAAGCTCGGGAATGAATAACAGCTTGTCTGGTTCTACGTGAAGTGTCTTGCTTGCTCGATGGTGATTGTAATGGTAATTGTGGTAGAGAAACAGTTCTATTGAAAAGAAAATGGAAGAGTCACAATGGTATTGAGATTGTTTGCTATGCTGCCTGCCTGGAAACGCGCTAGCAGAACGTCGGCCTCACCGAAGTGCCCAGTGCTATTGAGAGTGGCAGGAGGCTGCAAGGTTATAGTAGCAAATGCTGCGAAATGCTGCGAAATGCTGCGAAAATGCCGCGGACCATAAGTGTTCATGATGGCACCCAGCTCCAGTCATCCAGCCCTATTGTGTCTGCTACATGTTTGCACAATTGCCCAACCTGCCTTTTTCTTCCGTCCGGTGTCTGTCCTTTTATCTGGTGCATTACTTTAGGCTTTCAGCCCAAACCTAGAAAATCAACTTGCCTTCAACACCACACTCACATCACCACCACGGGAAGCTGTTGACTAGTCAACTTCAAACTCACACCACCTTATTCCACAGTAAGTCACAGTTACCCCACTTGAGTCCAGCATCATCGGACAGAAGTCCACACATAAGAAAGGTTGCTCGTCTGGTCATCCGCGGTTCCCAACTCGCGTTGCAGTTCCAAGGGCATCAGTTCACCAACCCAGAGCAGGTACAGGACGTACTTTCCTATGCGCACCTTCCCTTTTCTCTCAGAGATCACGATCACTGCGGAGACCGGATCACGTTTCAAGCAGAGCCCTAGCTACCACAGGGTGATTGCGAGTTTTCCCCCCAGGATTCCAAGCATAAATTCTCCACCTCACTCCACACAACCTCTTCTTCCCAACAGCACCAACAGCATTCGATTGTTCTCCTTCACCCACCTTGCTCCCTACCACTCTGAGCTTCTACACACACGCGTTGCTTCTCAAAGCAGGCATCAGCACTTGACTCACTGCACCGTCCCCTTTCGCGATACTAAGTATCTCACAGCAACTGTCGTCGCAACAACCTCTTCTCAAGAAAAGTTCACAACCGAGACAACAGAACACCATCACAATGGCTTCCGAGGCTCCCAACGCAAACTCGAACCCGTTCAACCTCACGGTGCGTGAGCAAGAGATTCTGATTCACAGTATTCTCTGCCTGCGTGAGGTTCCTTCGGTAAGTTCGCCTTGGTTTGGGGTCTGTTTGGTTCTGTCTTTGGGTTTCGTTTCATTTCACGCTGTTGTCTGCATCCACTGTCTTCGCTCGTGTTCATTTCATATCCACATCTCCCGTTCATGCTAACCGTTCAGGTTGACATGCCTGCTCTGGCTAAGCGCCTCGGCATGACCAACCAGCGCTCTGCTGGCAATGCGTGGGCCGCCCTGCGCAAGAAACTCGCCGAGCGTGACCCACGCTCCGACATCAAGACATCGACTCTAGACACGCCCAAGGCCAAGGCAGGTGCCAAGCGCGCACCCAAGGCGGCCGCTCCCTCGTCGCCAGGAGCCCCCAGTACCCCTGTCCCTAGCGAGGGCACCTCTGTGTCTGTTGCTGCCGCCGAGCCTACTTCCCCGACCAGCACCCGCAAGCGTGGTCGCCCTGCCAAGGCCAAGCCTGCCACAGCTGCTCTCATCGCTGCAGTTAACGACACTGCTGCCTCGACTGTTGTCAAGACCGAGAAGGATGACGACGTCATCGTCATTAAGGGCGAGGATGATGGGGTTTGCCCTTTCGACGGCGAGATGGCCACACCCCCTTCCAAGCGTGCCCGTATAACCAAGGCCAAAGCCAAAGCCGTCGACAAGACTACTACCAGCCCCAAGAAGGCGGCTACTGCTCCGACCACGACCAGAGTCACTCGTACATCGGGCGCCAAAGTCAAGGGCGGCAGCGGTGGCAAATCTGCTCTCGCGCACAAGAAGCTGTCGGGGATGACGGCTACTTCGGGTGATTTTGCCGACGACGAACGTTCGTCTTCCCCTTATGACGCCCCCTTTGACGCCGCCACTGATTTGGACGCCGAGATGGGCGTGAACATGGTCGCCGACGCACACATGGAGAAGAAAGTCTATGGACCCAAAGAGCGTGATTGTATCAGCGATTTGGAGTTCGATGACGACAAAGTCAAGCCAGAGCCCGCCAATGATGATGGCGACGTTATTTTTGTTGAGTTGGAACCCATGGGTGGGGTTTCGGCGGCTGCGGCCCAGACCAACACCAAGAAGAACATGAAGAAGAACACCAAGGGTGCTCCTCAGGTTAAGAATGAAGATGATGAGGATCGGGAGATGAATGATGCCTCGGCTATCAAGGAAGAGAGTGGCGCTGACGATGATGACAAGGCTGCGGAGGATCAGCTTGTTCAGGGCATCTGAGTTTTCTCTTTTGCATGGACTTGACCTGATACGAGATTGCGAGACGGTTTTAATTCTGGCTTGGGATGTTCTGGGAAGGACTGGACATACGAGACATACATGGCATGGACATACACGGGTATACACATACATGGCATGAGCATAGATGGGCATGGCATGGCGGCGGCGTGGCGGTGCATCGTATCGGGCGTTATAACAGTTGCTGTTTCGGCATGGCATACACACCTAGGTACCCTTTGCCAACTGGGAGTCTGGGACGGAGAATGGCGCAGAGTTTGGCATCCACGATATGGAGTTGAAAAATGGATTGGGATGGTCCTCTGGTTCTGTTTGCTTGAGCCTCTCGATCTTTGACTGGGCTGCGGTCTGGTCAGGAAAGTTGGGTCCCTGCTCGACGTGGAAAGAGTCAGATAGATTTGGAATCACTCAATTGAACAAAGGATTCACAGACACAAACCCTTTGATCCAGTGACATGCATACAGGTGATTAAAGTTAACAGGCGAGCTATTGAAGCCGGCAGGCATGCGATTGAAGGTGACCTGTAAGCGATTGAAAAGAGGGAGATCTACAGGTGTCAAGTGTCATGTCAAGTGGATCAGAAAGAACCCGCGCAGATATGGTGTTTATCTAGGCCAGACCAGGCCAACGCTAAAATGTAAATGACTGCACCGTCTCGTAGGCATTACTTCATTCCATCCGGTTTCTGACGCATCAATCCACTTGACGTGAAGAAAGAAAGAAGGCGCGATTGAGACATTTCTACCCCAGGCATCTATCTATCTACGACAAATCTACGACAAATCAATCAACGCGAACAACACGAACACCGCCTTTGTTCGACCGACTTAGGTGCAGGTATCCCGGCATTGACAGACGGACAGACAGACACTGTGCAGAGGTGAAACATGAAACAAAGCGATTGACACTCCACTTGTTTGTTTCTCCCTCACGCTGGATCAGACACGTGGGATCGCCGTGCGAATAAAATACCCGGCGACCCGGCGCCATCAGACCAGACGCCATCGGACCAGACCAGACTGTGCCGGACCAGACCAGACGGACTGGACTGGACCTGACTGGATCAGAGCAAACTGGACCGGACCAGAGCGGATCTGGCGCGTGAATCGGCGGACTCGTGCACTACACTGCGACTGCGCACGCCACACCAAATCAACTCTTTTGGCGTCTGTCTGGCTGTCTGTCAATTCAACTCAAACACCCACACCAACTTCAACTTCAGTGCTGCAGAAAAGAGAAGGAAAGAATGTGCCATCTCATCATCCGCACCCTCTGCCAGATCTGCCACACCCAAATCGGCAATATCGAAATCAAGCCTCTCGCCTCATGTCTTCCCGCAACCCTGAATATGAAACCAGCGTGGGGATCGGCAGCGGCGACATTAGAGCAGCATCGTGGAAAGAGGGTTAAGAGAACTACGGGGCTTTGTGAAGCGTGTAGGGCGAATATGAATTTGCAGTCGCCGGGGAAGAGTGATAGTGGAAGTGGTAGTGGAAGTGGAGAGTCAGCACAGGGAACGCCAGAGAAAGGGAAGCAGGAGGTGGAAGATGAGTTTTGAGTGGCTGGACTGCTCGGCTCCGCTCTGCCTGCTTCTCTCTGCTCTGCCTGACCTGCAGGCCTGGGTGGCTCCATTCCAAGAAGTCGGGGGCGTGAACTCGCCTTGATGATTTACACATCGACCCAGATTTGACGAACGCCAGAGTGGGAAATCAGGTATGTGGATTTCTATTATCTATTAATCCTCATAGTTCATTTGCCGTCACGACATGCTAGTGAAGCTGCCTCGTTTTCTTGTTCCCCATACAATCCGGCTCCCCTTATATCCAATTCAGTTCGCTCATTTAACAACTGCCTGCCCGCCCTTCGGCCTCTTTATCTCACTGTGTTGCTCCGTCACTGACCTCACCTCGCCAGATCAGCTTCCCACAGCAGACAGATTCCAAACCAACACTGTTTTTGGGCCTTGGAAGTGTCATTTTGACGCCCGAGCCCGCTTGTCCAGCCTGGAACTACAACCACAGCATAGCGAAGGATGAATTAGCGACCTACAAAGTTCTGGACCCACCAGATCAAGCACTGCGACAAAATCCCAAACGGACGCTGTCTCATGCCACGCTGACAAAGTTGACGATTCGAAGATACGCGTGGGCGGAAGACGAGATCATGATACCCTGGACTTTGCTAGAACTAATGCCTCTAAAAGATAGGGTTGGAAGGGTTACTGTTGGAGGAGTAGGAATTTACGAGACCAATAACGACAAAGACTCCTGTTCCCCATGCCGTGGCATTTCCATGTCGAGCTCCCACTTTCAAGTGACCATGTGTGTGTGTGTGTGTGTGTGTGTGTGTAGGCAGGCAGTCTGGACTAGAGCTTGCTCGTTTTGTCCTTTCCAAGTTAAGGTTATGTCTAGCTTGAAGCATATATATGCTGTGTCCGCGTGCAGGAATCTGGAAGACGGATCCGAAGGTGATGGGACAGCGACGATAGGACCAAGTGGCAAGACGACAAGATCTCTACAGATACATGTTCGGGAAATCAACTACAAGTGCTTGGTAGGTGTCTACAATGCACACATACCGACGAGCCAGCCATATCATCACGTGGGAACTTGACTCAACAAAATAAAATTATGTACTAGAATAAGTATTTACAGGAATTACGCCGACGCTTACAAGCACTGGTGATACCATGGGTTGAGAACCGTGCAAGTGTACGGGCTCTGGCACCGGGTAGGACCACTCCACCCGTTGCCACCGCACTGCCCCCAACGAGTCTGCTCCGGACCCGGCTGAGGAGTTGGGGTAGGGACAACAACCTGGCTGGTGGAAGTGGTGATGGGAGCTTGGGAGGTGGTCGAAACCCGGGTGGCCGTGCTGAGGGTAGTGCCGGGGGCAGGAGCACCAGTGGCACGAGCAGCAAGAACCGACGAGACCGAAGTCCAAGCGGCCTTCTTGCGCATCTGCGAATCGTAGATGAGAGCATCGCCGGTGCCAGGGAAGGTTGAGGGAATCCAACTGTACTTGTCGGTGAAAGACCAGACGGTAACACCAACACAACCCTGGACGTCCAAGCAAGAACCGACGACGTTGGCATAGTCGTTACCCTGGGTGACCTGGGCAGAGCTGGAGGGAGGCATGCTGGAGTGGCGGATATCAAGCTCGGTGTAGGCAACCTCGACGCCCTTGCTGGTGAAGCGGCGGAGAGTGGTGGCGAGGTTGGCACGCGACGGCGTGCTGCCGACGATGAGATGGCCCTGGAAGCCAACGCCGTCAATGGGAGCACCGGCCTTCTGGACAATGTCGACAAGCTCGACAACTTTGTTGGTCTTGGCGCCATTGTACTCGAGGTTGTAGTCGTTGTAGTACAGCTTGGTATCGGGATCGGCCTTCTTGGCGAGGTTGAACGACAGAGGGAAGTAGTCGGTGCCAAAGGTGCGGAGGAAGACGCTGTCGCGCCAAGCACCATCGTCATTGACGGCCTCATTGAGCACATCCCAAGCGTAGCACTGGCCCTTGTAGTGGCCCATGACGTTGTTGATGTGAGTCTCCATGACCTGGGTCAAGGTGTTGCGATTCCAGGAGCCGGAGGCAACTAAAACAGTCAGCAGAGTCCTAGAGAGTGAGCGTCCGAAGAAAACATACCCCAGTTGGGCAACTGGCTGTGCCAGACCAAGGTGTGGCAACGCAGGCTCTGGCCATTCCTCCTGGCAACGTTGGCAGTGATGTCGCCCTGCTGGTAGGTAAACTGGCCGCGGCTGGGTTGGGTGGCATCCCACTTCTGACCGTTCTCGGGGACAACGGAGCCGAACTCGCGCTTGTCGTTGAGGATGGCCATGTACGGCGCATCGTTGTTGACGGATCCCTCACGGACGGCGGTACCAAAATACAGCAGACCTGCGCGAACAGCGAGGTCGTTCAGCTGAGCCGAGACAGCGACAGGCACAACGAGCGCCGCCAGAAGAGCCGTGGTATGCATCTTGACTAATGATTGACCGAGGACGTTGCCGAGTAAGGTACCAGAACCAACAGCACTGAAAGGCGTCGTTCCCATTTATATCTCCAAGTGCTTGAACTGCGCCATCTCGGCAACCACCCCCGACAAAGCTTGGTCCCGGAATCCCAAGTCCTGCGATCCGTCTAATGGAACATTGGACGGGGATTTAGGGAAGCGCGCCAGTGATGCGAGCCCCTGCAAGTGTGGAGTGCAGCTTGGGACGTGAATACCGTTCACTGAACGGCGACGTGACCCGGTTTTGCGGAAGACGCTCCGAGGGGCAAACCCGGATCGTGGAGCCCTACCGAGATCAGTTCCAGCGACAGTGCAGCGTCGGTGCAGCGTCGGTGCAGCGACATGGGGCGCTGAGTGCCGGATAAAATACAGTGGGTTGCATTGGGCAGCGTCCCTAATCCCGAGAAAACTGGGGTACCGAGGCGCTATCCACGTGTTTTTTAGCCTGAAGATTCTGGATGTGACATCGTTGCGTTCGCTACCACATGCCCCAGTTTACATCGGAGACTACTCTCTAGCTCCCGTTGACAGAAACAGAATGAATTCCGTGAGAACCTGCCCGTGGTTGAAGATGGCTGTGCTGGGAGACCCCACATTGTCAATGCAGGTCCCGCGAGGGTGCGGGGAATCGGGCGCTCCGTTCAGGTCTCGGGCAGGTTGTGAATCTTGTGAAGCATCGCAAAGACGGCCCGGGAATTTGTCTACTAAGATGCGAGGGACATGGGGCTAGTTGAAGCGGGACACAGGGTCAGGTTGGGGTGGGACAAGGCCAAGTTGAAGCCCAAGTGACAGAAGCCTGTCATCGATAGAGATTCCAGAAGTTGCACGCGTCAGATTCGCGAGTCTAGCACGAGTCCAAGTCACGTGAGGAATAATGCATGAAACCGCATCTGCAAATCCCACTTCAATGCAACCCATCTGTATTATGCTAGTCGAGTCTCGAAATGAAGAGGCTCGCGCCGCCTCGAGCCGTCGCGATCAGACGCCAGAATGCAGTCAATCTATCCGAATTTACACCCACCGCAACCTCTAACTTTCCCAATTACGAATACCCCGCCAAATTACCCCAACATTAAGATCAAACGGCAGACCCCCCCCTCCCATGCGAACACGTGTGGTGGTGTGAAGTGGCCCTCGCAGCCAACGTTTTCCATCGCTTGAAATTAGATGCCATGTTGCTTCTCCGCCGCCAGTTCGTCGAAGTGTGCATCCTCCCCGGCAGCTCAAGGGCGGCTGCGTTGGCCAAGGCGCCAATGGTATGCGCCGCGGCCTTGGTGTTGATGGTGAGGGCTTCCCAGTTGACGTTGTTCATGTTGTCACATGCCTTGTGATAGCACTCATCAAATGGGGCCTCAGCGCCTGTGAACAGGCCCACCGTTGGAATGCCCAGTTTCAGAAACCCGTCAAAGTCGGAGTTCCCCTCGAAGCCGTCAAACGTCACCGGCTTGCCTTGCGCACCGAGAAAGTCCTCAAGCAGCTTCTTCGCGGGACCACTCGCCAGGGTGCGGCCAATCTCAAACTTGGGCACCGGCGACCCAATCATGTCGAGGTTGATATAGGTGCGGATCTTGTCAGCCTCGGGGGACGTCAGGTTGTGGGTGTAGAAGAGCGATCCAAGCAGCCCGATTTCCTCAGCGCCCCACCACGCGAGCCGGATCGACTGGTTGTGGCTGTCGTACTGCGCGATTGACTCCATAATGTTCAGCAGGGCTGACGTGCCCGTCCCGTCGTCATTAATGCCCGGGCCCGTCGGCACCGAATCGATATGGGCGCCCAGCATCAACACAATGTCCGGATTGCCCGCCTTGGTCTGCGAGATAACGTTCCAGGACTCCCGAGTCTCGACGGTCGTGTTCACAAGCAGCGTGACGTTCAACTGCTTACCGGCATCGAGGGCTGTAGCCAATTCTACACCCGACTCGTATGCGATGATGGCCACGGGGACAAGCTGGGTTTTGGGGTCGGTGGCGTTGAGATTTGGCGTGATGAAGAGGGTCTCTGGAATATGGTGGTACATGACGACACCAAGCGCGCCCTTTGCACGAGCATGTATGAGTTTGTTGGAGGCCGCGCAGCCACCGCGCTTGATCAGAGCGATTTTGCCCTTGGCGTCGATGCCTTTCCAGTGCGACTCGAGGCACATGGACCCGTTGGCGTCATCGATGGGGGTGTTGAGCAGAGGGGCGGTGATGCCCCCCGGTGGTGTTGAAGGGTTGAACTTTGCGCCTCCGGAAGGAATCTCGGTGCCGTTGGGGCCACCAAGACGGAGTGAGAACGCGTGTTCTTCATAGTGGGTGATTGGGAACTTCTGCAAGTAGGTGTCGAACTTGTTGCTGAGACGCTTGGTCCGCTCCAGGACGAAGTCGACAGAGGCCTTTTCTCCCGGATACCCTGCCGCCCGGTTTCCACCGTTTTTGTCGGCAATGTCGCTGAGGCTCTGTAGCGTGCTTCGAAGCCTGCGCTCGTCAGAAATGGAGAGGAAAACCGGAAAAGTAGAGGGGACCTTACGATTCTGTCTTGATACCCGCAACGAGTTTCTCGACGGTTAGTGGCTCGGCGGCTACCACGCACGCCATCAACGCCAGGACAGACGCCACTCTCGGTGCGATCATTGTTATCGGGATTAAGCCAAGTGTAGCGAACGACAGCTTTGGGGGGAGGATTGGAGATGATGGAGATGAGATGAAGTCTGTCGTACGGGATCAGTTGCTTTTAAGCTTGAATCCTCGCCTCCCGGACATCAGTCCTCCCCCATCGCAGTCCCCATCGCAGTCCATGATCCATTGGGGGCTGAGAACATAATGGGACGGCCGTTCCATGGAATGGGGCCAACTGAACCCAGACAGCGATCAGAGCCATCCAAGATGCGAGCCAGTGGATTTCCTGGCCGATTGCTGGGATTACGCTAGCATCACGTTGGCTGTGGCTCTGCTGGCTCTTGGATGTGTAGATGCAGTGTAGGCAGGTAGGCAGATAAGCAGGCCCGCATTCATGGAAGTCGGTTGAGACCCGCCTGTTGGCGTGTGAAGCGGCTTGGCGGTCACAAGGGGGGCCGGTGACGGCTTCCAGTAGTAGTGTACGAGCTGAAGGGGAGAATAGGTTTTTGCCGTCGGCGAGTTGAGTATAGCTCCGGCAATTCCCCATATCACGTCAGATAATTATCTCTAAACAGTCCCAAGTTTCAGTGGTTCACAAACACATGGACAGCACAAAGCCACACTTGGCGGTGTTTCGGGGGGGACGTTTGCCGGTTCGGGATACTCGTAGCTCGCCTTGTGGGGCTCCGGGGCTTTACACTACGTGGGCATGATTGAAGGGACCGGCAGTGCTGATGTGCGCCACTTGTTCTTCAAGGGGATCCGGGCTTGAAAGTGTCTGCGATCAAGTGAGATGGCTTTTCACGAGTGACAACAGTCATCCAGACTAAGATATTCATGCGTTGGCATGGTCAAGATGGGTTAGCAGCAACGCATTCTGACTAGGCTGCGATTGGAAAATAGAATACGCGAATTGACATTTCCGGTCATGTTGGCTCACGATGGGCCGGGTCCGTAGGAACAGGAACGCGACTCGTCAGGCCTAGCCAAGTGTAGTGTAGAATCTCGCTAACGAGTAGACAAGCTCAAGGGGCAGATTCCCATAAATACCGAGTGCAAAAAATAAGCAACTTGGTTACTAATAAGGTAACAAAAAAGGTAATCGCCAACGTTAAATCCTTCCACTTCCCGAGCTACAGCACAGCCTCAATGTGGGCATGTACCCTACCTCGGTACCTACCTAGGCAGTGTAGGCAGGCAGGCAGGCATGCATGCATGCAGCCGAGCGGAGCCGGAGTCGCGGCGGCAAGAATGGGGGCAAAGCGTTGGATCTGGTCGAGAAAAAAAACGCCTTAACGGGGAACAAATAACATGAGAAAACAGCAGGGGTCTTCTAGCTCACATCAATGCACGCAACGGCTTCTCGTGATAAACTCACAGTCCCCCTTCTCATAAAGTCTTTGTATGCTGATGCACGGAAATTGAAGATGGTCTCTCAATGTCCTTCGCAGCGGCGACGCCAAGTCTGGTCTAGGCGGGAGCCTGCTCGGGAACAACCGAATCCTTCATGTAATGTCACACCAACCAACAACCCAACCAACGACTGGACTGGTAACTGGAGACAAAAGAACCAGACAGAAAGAACCACTGCAGCGGAACTCCGCCAGATGACAAAGGAAAAAAAAGTAACACTAATAGGAAGTAAAAATCTGACAGTCTCACTTCCAACTTCCACTCTCACTCTCACTCGCTTCCTTTCCATTTCCATCTCCACTTTGCTTTGCTTATTCAACTTTGTCATCATACCTTACCCAGAAACCTAGAAATAGCAAACCAGCATCACCAACCAGATCCACTTTGACCAACATGGAATCTAAATCCCAAAATGAGATCACCAGCGTGCATATAACCGTACACGTGGCTCCCGAAAACGCCGCCCAATATCTCGACATCTTCAAGGATGTGTTTGCGACCATTTCTGCAGAGCCGGAACTTCGATACATGGAAGTATATCAGGCGCTGGATAACCCTGGGATTATCTCTTGGGTGGAGAACTGGTTTGTCTTATTTCCATTTCCAGGCTTAAACCTCTCTTGGAGTCGCAAAGACGGCACCTAACAACGAAACGAATAGGAACGCATCGGTCGAGTGGCTTACCACGGTGCAGTTGGCCAAGCCGTACTACAAGGACTTTGGCGCCAGGGCTGATCCGCTGTACATCAAGGAGCGCGAGGTCAAGGTGGTGAAGCGGGTTGAACCGTTTATGATATCCAAAGACCGTGGTCAATACCAGGGAGAGTAGTAACCTGCCTACCTATATAGGTATACATAAACTAGGATGAACCCCTCGTCGCAAAAGCCTTCAACACCAAATCTCTCAACGCCGGCGTGTCAAGCACAATCTCCGTATCTCCCACTCTCTCCGCCCGAACCTCCTCTTCCCTAACCCAAATTAAACCCGGATCCCTCATATGGTGTATTACCACTGCCAAGATCCTCGGGATATCCCCCTCAAACACGAAGCGGCAGTAGCTTGTGAATACTCCGCGTGGATACTCAATGCCCAGGGGATTTTCTTCCTCGTCTCCGTTGTTTCCCTCGGTGGTGATAAAACGTTTAACATTTCTGACAATTATGCCCGTCTTTTCCCTATCAAAATGTGTTTGTTCATTAGATCTGGTCTGGTCCAGTCTGGTTTGAGCCATCAGGGAAGAGACGAAGAGACAGAGGGGGAAAAAAAAGAGAGAGAGAATTACCAAACATTTCGTACCATTCCTGCCAAAATACTGGCATCCGTTGCAGTGACCTACCCCCCGGGGAGTTGCCAGACATTTGACATGACGACGGCTGGGCTTTTCTGGATGAGCAGGATGCGAACTGGATCCGCGCCATCAAAGAGGACGACGTTGCTGTAGATTTCCCCCAAATTCCTGCCTGGCATGTTGCCGTTTTTGGCGTTGTGACGGGTCAGAAAGGTGCTGAGACGAACGTTGAACGCGGCTAGTGGGGGTGAAAATGTAAACTCCTCTACCCATTGGGGTGGGACGGATCGCCTGCGACGCCGCGCCACAGCCGTCGCTCGCTGTGGCATTTGTTTCTTTGGATGCTTCAATGTCAAATGCTGAACAAAAGTTGAATGGACGAGGGAAGCTAAATGCTGTATTGATGAGGGTGTGCTGTGATGATCATGTCTGGCTGACCGGTCGGTGTGATATGGGCTTTACCGAGCGACATTCGGTGCAGTTGGGAGATTTTAGACTAAGAAAATACTGGATTCAGTCGCGACCCAGTCTGAGAGCGGGCAGTAGGTGTTGGGCTATGGGAAGGAGCTACGCAATACTCGCTGTCCCACCAACCCCATCACGACCAAGGCAGTCATCACCGGATTATCAATCAACACCAAGCAACAGATCCAATTCAACATCAAATCCTAAATCTCCACACATTAAGCATCATTAACGAGGGTATCTTGGCCACATCACTTCCTCCACAGTCAACCACTACACCTAGTTAGACAGGCGAGGTTTCAATCTCGAGATTCTTCTTCCCCTCGTCCGGCGTGTCAGACTCAGCCTTCTCCTCACCCGAGATGATATCAGTGTCATCGTAGATAGTCGCTGGGATCTTTGTCTCAGGAGCCGGGAAGAAGTAGCTCAGCAGCGAGTACACAACAAACGCACTGGTGTATCCCCAGAAATAGAACATGAAATACAGCTTGTCGGCGTCTCCAATGTTTGGTAGGATGGAAGGGTTGACGCTCGCAGCCCTGGAAAGGTTAGCTTGGCCCAAGGTCGAAAGGAGTAAGAGCGAAAATGAAGAGCAGGATAGAAACTCACATCCCTGGGAGGTTGGGACACACGCTGACGAGGACGGCAATAACCGCACGCCAGTTGGTGCCATATTTGTTGTACCGATACCGTCCGTGAGCGCGATACAGACCGGGCACGTCGTACTTTTGTCCTTGCACAACCCAGTAATCGGCACTGAGGAGAGCAGCGATGGGGGCGAGGAAGATACCGAGACCGGCCATGAACGCCAGCAGAGACTGGGCCGAGTGGATGATCTTCCACGGCTGCATGATCCAAGCGGCCGTGATGGTGGAGATAATGACGCCGCGACGGATGTTGACGTACTTGGGGAACAAGCAGCAAATGTCATTGGCGCAGCTGATGACGTTGGCAGACAAGTTGGTACCGATCTGAGCCACGACCCAGCAAAGACCAACAAAGAAGGCGCCGCATCGACCAGCAGGTCCATCCCAATGAGACGCAATCTCAAGCGGGTCCCAGATGTACTTGCCATAGACAACCTTGGATGCAGAGCAGCAGATGATGCCAAAGAGGCCGAGCATCAGCTGGATGCCAGGAAGAAAGGCAACCTGCCAGTAGACACCCTTGTCGGTCTTGAGGTATCGGGTAAAGTCGGGAATGTTGGTGGCCATGGTTGCCCTGGGATTGTCAGCCGCTGCCTTGCACGTCGTCCCGGCGCGGATCGCGACTTACCAGCCACCAGTGATACTGGACAAGGATGACAGAATGAGCCACGAGCGAGCACTGCCGTGGACAGAGTATGGGAGGTTCCAAATGTCACCGGCGCCGCCAGCTTTGGAGGTCATGGTGATGACAACAGCCACCGATGTGACGATAACGAGCACTGCATCAATCAGCAAGGCTGGGCAGGAACAGGGGACAGGAGGCACGCACCGCACTTGGCGACGAAGAACCACTTCAGCTTGTGAGGCGGGATGAGGAGAATGGGGAACTGGACGGCCCAGAAGATAAAATGGCTGACCATGCCCTGGGTCGTGATGCCAACACTATCTGGGATATGATTCGGGATGTCGAGGTACGAGGGCCAGATGGAGCGAATGATCTGTGTCATGGCCGTCGAGCCGGTGTATGTTTGAATGGCATGCCAGAACAGCGCCGTGATGGCACGGGTGACAATGGCAAAGCGCGAGAAGTACCAGCCGAACGAGGCGCGGATGGCAACGGGATAGGGGATATGCAGGCGAGCACCGACCATACCGTTCAACACGAGGGGCACAGTACAGACTAAGCTGCCGAAGATGATGCACACGATTGCCTCACGCCTGGACATGTTAGTCTTGATCAAAGCAGACAACATCAACCTACCAAGTAAGACCAATGGCAATGATGGAGGCCGGAGCCATCCAACTCTGAGCATTGAGGGCGTCAGAGAACCAGTAACCGAACATGGTCCAGGCGGACCAGGTCCGACGATCGAGCGGGGTGACATCGACATCGATGTTTGTCCTGAGACATGTCAGCAAGGTGATCGGCAGTGTGTCTTGCGTCTTACCAGGCTCCCGGGTCGGCGAATGAAGTGGTCTGGCGGGGTAGGACCCATCCTTCCACCTTGGTCTTGGACTTCAAGTCCGCTTTGGCGGCGGCAATCCTCCGCGACATGGCGACGGGCGGACTTTGCGAGTTTGTGGATCAGATGACGATGAGGTGTGATTTAGCCCCAGATCCGAGAGAGGGGAACTGCCGGCCATTCTATATATCCCGAACATGGTGCTGGCCGACCAGCATAGACGGACGCGCAGATACACCGGCAGCCGACAATCAAAAGCCCTGCCTATCACGGTTGGAGGCTGGCAGCCTCACGACGACGCCGCGAATGGGAGGCTCGAACGAACACCTGGATGACGGATCTGGACATGCCGGTAGCGAGATAAGATAGCCTGCGTGCTCCGGGGCCGACGGCCGTGCCCGGGACGTGGTCTGCGACAGATAACAGTGTCAGTTGGGTCGAGATTCGACAATGGCCGACCACTCACAAGTCCCAGCCACTTCCCAGCTGGCCCAACCCATGCGGGCAGGGCTGGGGGGTGTCCGAGTTGGGAAGAACCATGACTGCGCGCGCGCAGACAGCCAATGCCAAGCTTTGCGATGCATGCGGGCGCAAAATCCGGGGTTGGTGGGGGCGTGGGAGTTTGGCTGTTCAACGCCTCTGTTCGAGACCGCCGGGCGTCTGCCGTTGGGTGAGATAAGCTCTTATCGATTTATCGCAGCTCTCCAATCAGCATCAGGTGTGAACGTGACCGGCGGCCCGGCGGGCGGAACGAGCCAAGCTGGCGATTAGCTGGTTGAGATCAATCGAATGTCGATGGTCCGCAAGTGATGTTTCTTGAGGTCCGGACATGTCGGTGAGGCGATGGGCGGAGGCGATCGGGCACAATGGCTGCCTGAGGCAACTTGTTACCCTGCCCGTAGGCGGGGCGCCTCAGGCGCGATTTCGTCAGCGGACGGCGACATCATTCCTCGAGCAACATGGTCGGTCGTCTCGAGACTCCACACAGGACAGTCGCCATGGAACTACAGACTCCCGCGTCCGTCGCCGGTATGCAGGACATGTTTTGTCGCGCCTTGGCCATGAGTCCGCCGCCGGGCCGCCGGTCGCCGCTCTCCCCACATGGTTAACACAACAAAGGTACCCCGCACCACACAGATTGCTCATACGGGATGCTAAAGATAAGCAGCAGCCCCAAAACGGATCTGGATTGGACAATGCTGCCAAACCCGAGAATAGACCCTGCAGGACTCCCAGGAAAAGCGATGCAGACCAGTCTGTGGTATAACTAGCGATAAGCTCCGAACAAGCACCCGGCTGCCAACGGCTCGATCCCACCCGCCGCTATCACTTCAACGCCGGCGGTTCGCTTCCTTATCCGTATCATCTCGCTCTGCCGGGCGCGTACCTGGAGCTTTTCGCCAGCACCGAGCTCTGGACATCCGTCATCGACAGGAATCCTTCTGCCGAGTGACTGTCCGAGTTTTCACTTTGCCACCTTTGTGCTGTCGATACAATGGCTTCCCAAACATTGTCTCTTCCCAATGCCCGACCATACGCGTTCCAGTTTCCCCTTTCCACAACGGCCCTGGTCATCATCGACATCCAAAGAGATTTTGTCGACCCTGGAGGCTTTGGCTCCGTGCAATGCGGAAACGATGACATCTTCTCCAAGGCCCGCGCCATTGTCCCAACAGTGAAGAAGGTCCTTGACGCGTTTCGCAGCTTTGGGGGACATGTAATTCACACCCGCGAAGGCCACCAGCCGGATCTTGCCGACCTGCCTGCTTCCAAGAAGCTCCGGCAAATATCAGCGCCCAATGGACATCACACGCTTGGCATCGGCGACCGCGGTCCCATGGGCCGTCTCCTTGTACGGGGCGAATGGGGCCATGATATTATTACCGAGCTAACCCCCTGGCCGGGTGAGGCCGTCATTGACAAGCCAGGTAAGGGGAGCTTCTGGGGGACCGACATTCATCGAATCCTGCTCGCTCGGGGAATCACTCACCTCCTCTTTACTGGCGTCACGACAGAGTAAGTCTCCAACTGCAGAGAAGGCGCATTCTGACAGGGGCAGGTGCTGTGTCACAACAACGCTCCGTGAATGCAACGACCGAGGCTACCAATGCTGTGTGTTAGACGATTGCACCCAAGGCTTCGATGCTCAGCAAGTCACAACATCTCTCGACATTGTCTGCGGCCAAGATGGTCTTTTCGGCTTTGTTGGCAACAGCTCCGACTTCTTCGCAGCCATAGGCGAGTCTCTGATACAAACGACGCCACCTGGAACACCTCCCCTTCTCTCCGACGATGGACTGCCGCCGATAGACGAGCTCATATCCCGTTACGGCAAGGGAGTCACCTCTCCCATTGAGGTCGTCAACTTCGTGTTTGACCGCATCGAGAAGTACAAAGCAGTCGACCCGGCCGTGTGGATTCAGCTGGAGCCCAGGGAAAAGGTTCTAGCCGCCGCGGAGAAGCTGGCCAGTCGATACTCTGGCAAGCCTCTTCCCCCGCTGTATGGAGTCCCATTCTCTGTCAAGGACACTATCGACTTCGCTGGCATCACAACCACAGCAGCCTGTCCCCAATACGCGTACACCCCCACTACACATGCCTTGGCAGTACAGCATGTGCTCAGCGCTGGCGGCATCTACATTGGCAAAACAAATCTTGACCAGTTGGCAACGGGCCTCTCTGGCTGTCGGTCACCGTACGGCGTCCCCCACAGTGTCTTCAGCGAAAGGCACATCTCGGGAGGATCGTCATCAGGGGCTGCGGTGTCAGTAGGCGCGAAACTGGTGTCCTTTGGTCTTGCCACCGATACTGCTGGAAGCGGACGGGTTCCAGCCGCTTTCAACGGCATCATCGGGTTCAAGCCCACCAAGGGGACCGTTTCTGCAAGAGGGCTTGTGCCAGCATGCAGAACACTCGATACCATCACCGTCGTCTCCTCGTCCGTCCCAGATGCACGCAAGGTATGGCAGATCATTGCTAAGCATGACCCAGAAGATCCATTCTCTAAACTGCCACACACATTACCGACGTGGAAGGTCGACTTTCGGGGACCACGGATGGGCGGCTTCACCTTTGCCGTGCCTCCACAGTCATCTCTCGAGGTGTGCACACCGAAATACCAGGACCTCTTTGCAGAGGCTGTTCAGACACTGCGCTCACGCGGTGGTCGGCTCGTTGAAGTTGATTACAAGATTTTTGAGGTCGCAGGAGATCTCTTGTACGAGGGTGCTCTACTCCACGAACGGATGACATGCATCGGCTTGGAGTTTCTACAGACGAAGCAGGAGGAGCTGCACCCTGTGATCAAGTCACTCTTTGGAGGCGCTCTGGCTAAACCGCCTACCGCATATGATGTGTTCCGTGACCAAGCCCTGCAGATCCAACTCACACGCAAGGCGCAACAAACATTTGACACGCTTCGGGGAGGGATTGACGTTCTTGTCGTGCCAACAACGACGCAACACCCCACCATTGAGGAGATGACGGCAGACCCGCTGAAGCTAAACTCTAAGCTTGGGACGTTTACACACTACGCGAATGTGGTAGACATGTGTGGGGTTAACGTGCCGGCGGGGACCTATGTGGACGAGGAGGGAACCAAACTTCCGTTTGGTATTACAATTCTGGGTGGAAGCGGGTATGACGCGAAGATATTGGACATTGCTGCTGTTGCCGAGGAAGCGTTTAGGAAGCTGTGAAGGGTAGCATTTGGAGTATAGAGCGCACAACATTTTTATTCAACTGTGTATCTTGATGTCCTGGGTTGTCTAACTCCATTGTGTTGTTTTCGGTCTGCCCATCCCTCGCGTCCTGCCTCTCGCAGCCAGCTCCGGTTGCTGTAACGTTAGTGACTGGTGTGGTGACTGGTGTGATGATTGGTGTGATGACCGACCGACAGTAGTAATGGATGCAATTTCTGTTGCACGAAGGGTTTGCCTCTTGGCATGGAACAATATTGATGGTAGACATGATTACCAGAGTGTTGGAAATGTCTACAGGGTTATTTTCGCTCTCGGCATTTATACAACTGTCACAGGAGCTCAGACCATCGCGGTGACTCAGTTATCGCTAGTGTGCAGGCAACGTCAGACACTGGTCAGCTTCACTAAAAGAGCAGGTCAAAACAAGGTCAGAATTTGGCACCCAAAGCGGGACAAAACATGCGGTCCACGGGTGGTCCGTGAACGTGTTCCGATTACCATAGTATGCTTGGCGCCTAGGGATGCAGGGAAAAAGCGGGCTGTTGCATCCACTTCCACGTGCCCGCAGAGCTGAACTTCCACTTTGCCAAACACGGTCACTGGTAATCGGGTGCATAGTATATGCGCGAAAGCCCGACAATGAGGCTCCTCAACGCCAAAACCTTGGCACTCGAGACCTTTTTGGAAAACGGGCTTCCCGCGTACGCGATCCTGTCGCACACCTGGGGCGACGAGGAAATTACGTTTGAGGATGCGGCCGCAGCCGCCAGGCCGAGCAGAGATGGAGACGAAGATGCCCAGAAGCAGGAAAAAGCCGGTTTCCAAAAGATCCGACGGTGCTGCGACGAGGCGCTGCGCGACGGCCTGTCTCACGTGTGGGTTGACACGTGCTGCATCGACAAGTCGAGCAGCGCCGAGCTGTCCGAGGCCATCAACTCCATGTTCCGCTGGTACCAGGGCGCGGCGATATGCTACGCCCTCCTGGACGACGTGACCCGCGGCCCAGCCGAGCTGGCTGAGACAGAGCCCGATCCCAACCCCCATCCGCGCCGGGGGCCGTCCGCGACTAAGAGATCCAGGATCCGGTGGTTTACGAGGGGATGGACGCTGCAAGAGCTCCTCGCTCCTTCTTACATCCGCTTCTTCGGTAGGGGATGGACCAAGCTCGGGACCAAGCACGACCTTGTCGACTACCTTGTCCAGGTCACGGGCATCAGCCAGGAGTACCTGCACGGTGAGCCGCTCGCGTCGGCATCGGTCGCCGAGAGGATGTCGTGGGCGTCGCAGCGGGACACGACGCGGCCCGAGGACATGGCCTACTCGCTCATGGGCATATTCGACGTCAACATGCCGCTCCTGTACGGCGAAGGCGCCGAAAGGGCCTTTTCGAGGCTGCAGGAGCAAATCATCAAGACGACTGACGATCAGTCCATTCTTGCCTGGGGACTTCCCACCGCCGCCAGCGGACGCCAACCCAAAAGACTGCAGTATCCGTCCATGCCGTACTCGGTCCGCCCTCTGCACATGGATCGGTGGGGCAAAGCATTCGTCGGCGTCCTGGCTCTGTCGCCGTCCGACTTTTGCGGCTCCAGCGTGATTGAGAGGCGCCAGCACTGGAACACCGACCGTGTGCCTCATTTCGTCACCTGCCTGGGCGTCGAGACGGCCATCCCGATCCTGGACGACGTCGGCATTCTCGCGTGCGGCTACAAGGGCCGGTCCGAAAATCTAGGGGTCCCCCTAAGGAGGATCCGGGGCATCTAGTATCGCAGGTCGGAGGATCCACCCCATCCCCATGTACGCCCCTCTTCTTCCCTCTTCGTCTTGTTCCGGCGACTTCTCGGCTCGCCGCCGCCCCGCGTCATCCTCGCGACAAAGCCCTGGCAATTTACCGACCAGAGACGGTACCCCTAGCTCCTGCGGAACCTGCCGTGCGAGCTGACGATCGCCGAGGTGTCGCCCAAGAGCTGTTTCTCGTGGGATCGAAGGCTAGTCTTTACCTCCTCTAAGGGCAGTAGTAAGAGCTCAGACGGTTGGATGAATCAAGCGTCCGATCTGTCGCAGGGCGGCGGTCCAGAACTAGCAACAAGCGTCAAGATTAAGCGGTGGGTCAGGTTCAGCGGCGCCGGACAAGACGGAGAAGGCGCAAAGGAGGATCTGCTCCTGACTCTGACGCTCGAATCCTGTCTCGCGCCCCGGGAGGAGACGGCCCTCTTCGATTACGGGCTCTGCCGCATCCCCTCAACCACGGGTAGCGGGCCGGGCTGGTACAGCGGGTTCCCTGTGGGCTCCAAGACCGTAAATTGTCCGGCAGACGGCCGGACGATTCGACTCCTCGCGAGATCGAGATGGATGAATAACAAAAGGGTCCTGGTGGTGGACTTCGATGTTGGCCGCCTCTCGCTGGCCAGCTATCTACTCTGCGAGGCCGAGCATGCGCTGCGCGCCATCGTCTTCCGCCACGGGGTGAAATACTACCAGCCGGTCCGCCTGTCTCAGCATGCGGCATTCTTGGTGGCGATTCCCTTGTCCTGGCTTGTTGGGCTGCATCCGTTAGTTCGGTTCTTGCACGGTGACTTCTGGGTGCTTCGGTTACTGATCTTCCTGTTGATGTGGGCTATCATCGAGCTGGCCATGTGGTGCCTCGAGTTCTTGGATCGGTATGCCTATTTTACGTGGCCTGATCTGCTTCGGCACAGCCGTAACCATGCACTATTCTAGGTGTGAAAACGGGTGCGGGCTAGGTAGAGCCGGCTGGCTCGGCATGGTATCCGCCTTTTCCGTTCCCCAACAGTTTGGCTAGAGGAGACGATCCGGGTACATGACATTGAACGGTTGTCATCCAACAGTCAGTGATTCAACTTGACCGCCTTGCAGTCCGGGCGCGGGTCTCGAGACCACGCGTGTCGAGGATACGGCCTATTGCTTTGCTCGGTATCTTCAGCATGCACATGGCCTTACTGTACGGAAAGGCGATACTGTACGGAAAGGCGAGCGCTCCTCTACCCGGCTGGAGTATGAGTTAATCAAGCAAGATAGCGACCTGGTGCATCTTTTGCTGGTCGGCGTTGCCAAGTTCTCCTTGACAAACCTGGGCATCAAGATCCGCGAGGTCTGCCGGTGCTCTGTGTGAGACGTGTCTTTCGCAAGAATGCAGCTTGTCCCGCCGCTGGCAGGAAGTACTTCTTGCCGCTGTTACAGCACGGCAACCCCAGGAAATACCACGGTGTATTTCTGAAGAAGCTGAAGCCGGATGTCTCTTCGTCCAGGTCGAGCTCGCGCATCACGCAGCTGGGCGAGTGCTACGAGCAGGCACGACAAGCTCAAGGCCAGCTGTGTGCCATCTACATCGCCACCAACGAAGCGTCGTCCTCGCCTTCGTCGTTGTAGTAGCCAAAGCCGTTCATTCCCCAGGCTGGAACCCCAACGCTTTTTTAACGATAGCCAAGGCCAGGAGGGCTGCTGCTACGGCATCATCGTTGCAGCGTCACAGAGCCGATAGCACCACTGCGAGGGGGGGCTTCTTCAAAGGAAGGCGTGCCAACTCAACTGGCTTCGCTAGTCCAGCTCCGCTCAGCCCCGATCAGCCGTACGACATTCTGCGCTCCGCAACTCCGGGTGTCAAAAAAAAAAAAAACACAAGCCTGTTACCTAGTTTCAAAAGTGAAACACATTTTTAGCCATCTTTATATATGTATGGGACCAGTTCTGGGCTCCTCCTTGAAAGTGATTCGGGCAGACTGTGCTGCAGCCTGGCGAAAATGGTAATTAGGGTAAAGCAAAGGTGAGCCTGAGCCTGCCTGAGCAAATATACTGAGCAGGGACTGAGCCAGGGTGAGTAACGTCGCGTGCTCAAGATACGAAAAAAAGGAAAACTTGGTGTGCCCAGATTCGTCGCACATTACATCCCTACGACCACCCAGCAGAGTACAGCCCAGTTAATGAAATCTGATCGGGCAATGCGATGCCCTCGGCCGCTTCTCTAACTTGGCCTACCTACCTATGTAGGTACCTTCTGTGCAAATGTCTTGTTCTCAAATCCAAAGCGGATTCTTACCTGCCTGCCTATTGGAAGTCTATCTATCATTCTATTCAGACCCCCCCTCCTATCAACATTGCGGTTTCTAGACACAGCCTAACATCAAGTACGCAGTCTGTGGTAGGGCTATAGCTTCGCCGCCGGAAAGTCCGACTGATACAACACCAACAACTCCTCCAGCCGAGTCCGTCTCGCCGTATCTGTCTCGTCTGTCGTTTCTTTCGCCGCCATAATGAATCCCGGCATGGCGCTGGCCGCTAACGGTCGGTATTGGCTTGCCTCCTGCGCTAACTCCATGATCTCATCTATAAAGAACACTTTCTCTGACTCAAGGGTGGGCTGATCGCCAATTTTAAAGGTGGTGAGTGCCCAGTTTGCCATGAGACCTAAGAGGAGTAACGTCCCGTACCCGGTCTGTCTTCTAGCGTGAACATGTTTTGCAGAAGATGCCAGCAGGAGAGCCTTCATTTTGACGAGATCATGCCTGAGAACCTGGTATGACAACTGAATGTCGGGGAGACTCCCTTGGACGTTCCGGGTATATCCAGACACGGCAGCCAGGGATTGTATACTCAGAGATTCGATTTCGTTGGCTCCGCTGATGCGTGGACGGCTAGGGCGTGGGATGGCAGGGGTGCTTGCCCATAGACGGGGGTCGAGTTTGATCTTGGGGTTTCCAAAGCTTTCGAGGAGCTGCACACGGTGGTCGTTTCAGTTGACGTGTCGGGTCTGGTTGGCGTTAGAGGCTAGAAACTTACTACAATAACCAGAAGGGTGTTTGTCACCTCGGCCTCGAATTCACTGTGCCAGTTCTGTGTCCCTGCAGCGTTGTTGAGCATGTGCGCCATGGCTTCACCGTGGCTAGGGCCAAAGTCGCCGCCCCTGCCGATCCAGCCCTAACACCCGACACACAACGGTTAATATGGCCCGAGACCCAAGGGACATGACCCGGAAAACCCAGGGGATATCAGAGAAGGAGGCAGGGAAGTACTTACCTGGCAGATCATAATCAGATACACCGCACAAATAGTCTCAACCGATCCCGCCGTAGTTGGATCTCGCAGAGCGGTCCGCAGATGCCGAAGGGCGTCGCCATAAGCCTGGAACATATCGGGAGTAAACTGGTGGGTGTGCACCGCGGGAATGGACACGGTTAACGCATGGACCGACGCATCCAGAGCCGGGTTCCTCCCCAGCCGACGGGGCAATTCCGTGAAAAATGGACCATAGATGCGTAGATCGAAACGCACGTCCGTCACTTGCAGAGCCGAGACCAGACTCATGGTATCGAGACTCGTTGGGTTAGACGGTACTACTACTCTCGGACTAGTCGCCAGCTGCATTTTCGGTGGTGGCAGATGTACCGTGGGGGTCTTTCCACTTCCCAACGAGGCTGTATGAGCCGCCGTTGCCATAAACTTGTAACGACGCTCTCCACTACCGACGCAGGGGATGCCGAGACGAGCGCATCGGGAGCATAGCGGCGTTAACTGGTCGCACTAGGACGGATTCATGTTAACATGAAATTTGTGCATGAAAGCGGAGACTGTTTGTGTCGGTGATACCTTTTTCTTTTGCTGTCGACAGGCATTGCACCCACGACTGGACGGTACCCCGGGCATGACTCCTGACTACGCACTGACTGGACTAGACTGAATCAAATTTGAGATATGACGATGATGATGATGTGAGGTGTCACGCAGCGCTACAAAGCACCAATTTTGTAATGGTGATTTCTCACAATATCCTTCAGAGAGGGAGCTTAAATTTGTTTGTCCGTTGTCATGGCTGATCATGGTAAGTCACAGACAGGCAGACACGGAGCGCAGCATCGAGCCTAAAAGGGAAGGAAGGCGCGCTGCGCCTCATGTAAGTACTGCAGATGGATGCGACCCTGCTGCGCCCCCCCACTTATCCACTCCCGGGTCCATTGATCGCCATAGGGCAGAATTCTGTGGATCTGTGCCGTTGGTCTTGTTTCTAATTTCTAAATTCTACGTTTTAGCAATGATCTTCGGTGGGACAAGCTGACAGCAAAGGTGCAGCGACACAGCGAAGGGAGAATTGCAGCGTAAAGTCCAACCAATTAGATACGTTTATTACTCCTTATTAAACAGCTCTATGAAACACAACACCTAGGTAGGTAGGTTCTAGGTAGGTTCTAGGTCGACCGCACCAAAGTCACCCGATAAGCCGGCATCGTCACCGCCGTCGCCCGCCCATCGCTTCCCAGGTCAAACACAAACAGCGACAACCCCGCCCCATAATACGTGCTGGCGTCTACTACAAGCCAATCCCCCAATGCCAAGCCCGGCGATGAAAACAAACCCCCTGTCTCCAAACTTCCCGAGCTGGTGGCTAGTGAATCCAGTGCTCCGACAAGTCGGAACGCCACCTTCCTCTGCCCCCTTCCTTGTCCGTGACCGGGAGTGTCGTCGCCGTCCACTGAAGGCAACAGCCGATAGGGCCCTGGACCGGTGATGTTTCGCAAATACGACAGGACATCGGTCCCGTTGCTAACCCACGAGGAGATGACCATGCCGGGTGTGCCCTCTGTCGTTTTCAGTACAAGCGTTGAGTTCAAACCCTTTGCGTCAGGATAGGTATAGGTGCCCCCCAAATTGACAGCCGCTTCCACCGCCGCCTGTTTCTGCAAAGCTGGAAGTACCGTTTCCGTAATAACATCGGCGATCCCCGCCACCACAGCTGATCTTGTCGATGACGAGCCTGCGGACAAGATGGAAAACCCAAAGCCGTATTCCGGAATCAACACCAGCCAGGATGAATAGACCCCGGAATCACCCAGCTTGGTATACAGATCTGTGACCTTATTTTTCGTGCTACCAGAATCATGAACATAGCGAAGAATCTCCCAGGGTGCTCCCAGTGAAATCTGTAATCGCGCGGTATAGGCCACGGGCTTTAACCACCGTCGAGTCTTTTCCCGTTCCATCAGCGTGGAGTTCAAAATTCCAGTTCCGAATCGTGCGAGATCATTTGTCGTGGAAAAGACTCCGCCGGAAGAGACGAAAATGCCGTTTTCCTGCGAGAATCCACTCGCTTGCGCGTCTGGTCCGAGGATCACGCTGCGCGGATATTCAGAAACGGGAGGCGGGTCGGGGTAGCTTGACCTCATGGATAAAGGCGTCAAGATTTTGTTCTGGAAGAGTTGTGATATGTTTTGGTTGGTTACATTGCTCATGGCAAGACCGAGGAGGGTGAAGCCGTTGTTGGCATACCCTGGGGAAGACCACGGGAGAAATGTCGGTGCGCGGCTGGCGACGCCTTGGAGATACAGTGTCGCAGGACAGTTTAGTTCGCCTTGCATTAAGAGCGGGAGACACGGCGGGGTGGACAGCGGGTCGGATTGCACTAGGCTGGCGGGAGGAAGGCCGGATTCAGCCATGACTTGGGCTTCGGTCTTGTTTTGCTGTAGCCTGCGGAAGGCGATTTCCCCGAGGCTGGCTGGGAAGCCATCGCGTGGGACGCCGCCGATTTGAGCGGCCAACGCACGCATGGTGATTTTGTCCCAGGGGGTGGACAGGACGCCACCTGTGTCGTTACCGCCCCGGCCGGAGAGTGAGAGAGGGGCGAGGATCTTGCTCAGAGGACGTTCCCACTCGGCATCGCTCAACGAGAGAAGACCAGCCAGAACGGTAAAGACTTTGGTGACGCTCGCGACACGGTAGATGCTATTGTCGTCAACCTTTTTTGTGCCTACAGTTGACGCGGCAATCTCGGGAGACGTGTGGTGGAATTGGAGCGACGTTGTGTTTGGGTCGTGGAGGGAGAATAGGCCGATGGAGAAGGTAGTGTTTCGTGCATCTTTGGGTATGAAGTTTCGGGTTGCATTGTTGTTGTTGTTGGTACCGCCTTCAAGATGTGTCTTGAGAGAAGCTGTAATGTTTTCCCAGGCTTTCTGGACGAGACTCTGGGAGCTGGTCAAGTCTCGAGGAGCGATGAAACTTGGCCCTGAGAAGTCACCCAATACCCCGGTGAGGGAATGAGCTGCGATGAGCGCAACTGCATGTCGAGAGATGCGCATGTTGAGATTGCTAAGAAAAAGGGGATTGGTTTGAAAAGAAGTGATTGGGTTGGACTTGGTTGCATGACAAGAAGTAAAACTCGGGCAGTTTGACCATTATATATCCCTGGGACAGACAGCCCAACCCAGGCATGACGTCGTTTTCATCTTTCATCTTACTGCCTTGTCAACACCGAGATATGCGTGGCACCGAACCTGCGTGGCTCATTTGCGATTCGCGATGCTGCGGTAAGAAAGTTATTTCCCGATTTGGTTGGATGCGCCGCTGGCCAATCAGGAGCGAATCCTTTGGCGAGCCGTACCACAGATTGACACCAACCATGTCAGCCAAGCCTAATTCTAGGGGATCCGGGATGAAGCAGAGTAATTTTGTGAGCCTGGTCAAGCAGTTGGGTTTCTTCTTCATGTTGCCTCCCCGGTTCCTTGGACCCCAGAGCATGGCGGTTTTTCAGGACAAGGCAGAATCAGGGACAGGTTAGCATATATAAGCGTGTCCCGCTGCTTGGAGTCCAGTCTTTGGAGTGTCAGTCTTCACTTGTCCCAACTCAGCGTCACTTGTTCATTCCCTTTTTTTTTCCTGCATTTGCCTCTTTGAAGATGGCCGACGGAGAACCAGGTACTACTCGCTCTTGACCGTCCCCTCGTCCCCTCGTCCCCTCGTCCCCTCCTCTGCTGACATTATACATCCAGTGCCCGGGAGTCTCTACATTTATGCTCCGAATAAAGTTGCGCCAGTGATATTTGCCGTGTTGTTTGCTTTCTCAGCAGCGGGCCATGTCTGGCAGTGCTAGTATGTCACCTTTCCTCTCTCATCTCGGATTCAGCTGCGAATGATCATTGACTAGAGCTTATCAGCCGCTACAAAGCTTTCCGTATGGTTGGTCTACATCCAGCATGCGCCGTCGTCCTAGCCATTGGCTATGCTCTTCGTGAATACGGAGCCTTCAACTACATCTACACCCCTTCGAGCCTCAGCGTCTTTATCTGCAGCCAACTGCTCATCTATCTGTGCCCGTAAGTTTGACCTCAGCTACCCCTTTTACCCTTGTCCCGTAGTGCCAACTAACACCCATGCTTTCAGGCCCGCCCTCGAACTAGTAAACTACCACGTCCTCTCCCGCATCTTCCGCTACATCCCACACCTCGCACCACTCAAGCCCGTACTCGTCATGCCCGTGTTCGGGGTAGTCATGTCCGTCGTCGAAACTCTCAATAGCGTTGGTGTCTCCCTGTTCACCAACCCCGTCGCTGCCTCATCCCGCCAGACTGTAGGGAAGAATCTCGTCCTCGCCGCCGTGATACTCCAAATGGTTATCATTCTCGTGTTTTTTGCCATGGTGGGGGTGTTTCACTCTCGTTGTGTGAAAGCCGGCGTCCTCACCACCCAACACGACAAAAAGGAAATAAACCTGGGAGCACCCCTCTGGACACTTTACGGAAGCATGGCTCTGATATTAGTCCGCTGCATCTACCGGCTCGTTGAAAAGCTCGCATGGAACTACGCGTTATTTCCCGATTTCGCACAGCTACGGAAACTAAGCCCGTTGATAAGATATGAGTGGTTCTTTTACGTGTTTGAGGCGACGCTGATTTTGCTCAATTCGGGCATCTGGAATGTTTGGCATCCGGGGAGGTTTTTGCCGGCGAGCCATCGCGCGGTTCTGCACGAGGATGGGACGGCGGCGGGAAATAGCGGGAAGGAGGTGATGGGTGTTAATGCCGCTGGGGTGTGATGTTTTTTTTGTTTTTTTATTTATTTGTTTAGACGAGGAGAGCATTGGAGGGGACCTGATGAGGCCTAGATAAGATAATATCAGCGAGGGGAATGGGATCGATGAATCCAGTCGAGGGTGTGACGATATGGGATTTCCTTGGCTGTGTTTAGCAGAGAACTAGAAATAGTTTAAATGATAGATCCTTTTGTTTCCTCCTGCTTTTCTGAATGGCAAACACATACCGCGGTGAGTCTGGTTTGGTTTTTTTGTTCTTTTTTGATCGGGCGCGAACAGTCTGGTTTGGCGCCACTCCCATCTTCTGCTATGGACGGGTTTTCCGCGGGACCCAATCTCAGCGTGAAATACTTAAATTCGGCTCTGAAGTCTCTTTTCCCTTTTCGTTTTTTGGGGATGACGGCCATGCTGGGGCAAGGTCTCAATGTGTTCCAGGGGTGGGCGGTTGGAGACGCCCGGAACTGGCGGAGTTAGCGAGCAATGAGCCCCCCAATGAGGGGTCGCCCCGCATTATTCAGCTAAATTCAACCTCACCTCATCACTTCACCCCATCACCACATTCCAATGCCAGACGACCACCCCGACGAGCAGCGCCCACTGCTCCCCTCCACCCAGGCTGTCAAAGAAAAAACCATGAGCGGCGAGACGTTTTGGCGAATTGGCGCCGTGTATGGTGCGACTGCCGTCGCGCTGGGCGCGTTCGGAGCTCACGGATTGAAGAAGCATATCGCGGATCCGGCCAAACTCGCAAACTGGTCTACCGCTGCACAGTATCAGGTGAGTTCTGGAAGCTGCCGCCATGTCGGATCCTAACAGGGGACAGCTCATTCACTCCGTCGCCCTGCTCGTCGCGCGCGATCACCCCCTGGCCGCGTCGTTCTTCACCGCTGGCATGACCCTCTTCAGCGGCAGCATCTACACCCTCACCCTCAACAGCACGCAGTTCCGGTTCTTGGGCCCCATCACTCCCCTAGGAGGATTGTTCCTCATGGCAGGATGGGTCACGCTGGCATTCAACAGGAGCGGCGCTGCGCCGAGATGGCCTCACTTGTCTGTGTCGTAGTGAACATGCAGTTACAGGACGGGCAGTGACAGGCGACAGCAAGAGGGCAAGCAGCTTGTGAGATAGTGTAACTTCCCATCAATAGCAACCTCGTCAACAAAAGACGACAACCTTCCCACTCAATTCATCTGGATCGCCTTCTTCACATCGTACCCCATCGCCTGCGTATGATAATATCCCCTCTGGTTCGTGACAATCCTCAACGGCCCAGCTCCCTCCCTTTGTACCTCAAAGTCACAATTATAATGCGTATGACCAAACGCCCACACCTTCACCTTGTCACTCTTGAAGCATACCTCCCCCACCAGGTCCGTCGTAAACGCACTCTGAATCGTACTTCCCACATGTCGTGGTTCCGTCGCTTTCTCATCCCGACTCGGGCCCCAATGTGACAGCACCATAATTTCTACATCCTCCACTTCCAGCGCTGCAACCTGTTCATTCAACCATGTTACATCCCGCGCATGCGCCGCATTGTGCTTCTCCACGTCCCAATCGGAGATGACATAGAAATCATTCAGTCGCTGGGATACCTCCACAACTCTCTCCTCCGGCACGTTTGAAAACAAACTACATCCCAGAATCACCGTGCGTGATTCTGGAACACGAAATACCCCGCGATCAAGCAGGATGAACTCTCCCAGAGACGGGTCCGAATCGGAGGCGATTTCGGACGCAAACGCCCTTAAAGTAGAGAGGACGGTCTCCCATGTAGAATGGTAGGCTTCGTGGTTTCCTGGGACGAAAAGGACCGCGCGGAATTGCTTTAGCTGGATGCGTAGGAAGGAAAGGAATTCGGCGGTGTGCGGACCAGGGGTGCCAATGTCCCCGAGGAGAGCGAGGTATGCTGCCGCCGGGGGGATGGGGTAGTTGTTGTAATGAGGGGGGGCTTCGAGATGAAGATCCGAGAGGATTTGCAAGGCTGGCATGGTTTCGAGTTGGTTTTCAGAGGGGACGCTGGAGGTTTGTGTCCGGGTGTGGATGGTGGAGGGAGCAGGGGTTGGGTGCCTGGCGGTGGACAGCCCAGTGGAAGTGCCAAGCATCACGCTTGGCGAGTTGAGACGTGCAGCTCGGGCCCGCATGCGAGCGCGCGGACACGAACCATTTTTTTGGCCCATGCTCCAGGCATGATGAGGTGTCTTGGTTGGAAGTACAGTTGAAGATGAGATGTATGAAAAACAAGTGAGCTGGAATGTCATTTTCGACGAAACCCTAGGGGCAAAGCTCCGCAGACGGTGGCTCACGGTCGCGCCTGCCTCTTCAACTCAGACAGCGTCATCACCCACAGTCGGTTTCCAAGCATCCTAAAGCTTGTTGTCTCCCTTCTGCCCCCCACAATAGGCCGGGCCAAAACTGTTGCATTTCATCCCAATCCAACTTGCTGTCTGTGTTCCGGTGAAATCACTTGCCGTGTTCTAGTGAAATCCACCATGCTGTCCGTCTTCCAGTGACTCCCACGTGATTCGGCGGCGACCTGACAGAAAAAGCGGGCCTACCCCGCCAAGATGGTCGGGCTTTTTCCGACCTCACCACAACCCCACGGCGTTTGATCTACGAAACAACATGCGATCCGTAATATCGGCGATGCAGCGCGTTCCAACCATCCAACAAGTAATCCCCGGCGCACCGGTGAACATCGTGCTCAAGGTCGACCAGCCGACCGGTCGCACGGTGTCAGGACTCGTCAAGGATGTCCTCACCAGGGGAAACCACCCCCGCGGCATCAAGGTGCGTCTGACCGACGGGAGAATCGGCCGCGTCCAAACCATGGCGACTTCGAACCAGAGTACACAACCGGCTGGAACCTCCGAGGTAGTTAAAGCCGAGGACCAATCACAGCCTGAATGGCGCCGCCACACCCGGCAATCCCCCGATGAGCTACCGTCCTCGTCGGTCGGCCTCGACGCCTACATCAAGCCGGCAAAGCAACGACGTCCCCGGAAGGGTCAGGCCCAAGGGACTGAGGCCGGAAAAAACAACGCATCGACCGACACGACAGCTACGGAGCCTGAGTCCGTGTCTACATGTCCCGTCTGTGGCGTCTTTGAAGGAGATGCTGCAGCAGTTTCACATCACGTCGCAGGCCATTTTGACAGTTAGAGGCTTCAAGTTCAATTGATCTGCGAGTTATCGCGTTCCCATTATGGTCCTCCATTCTCCATTATGGCTCCATATTCTGCCTTGTAAACATCCCCACAAACGGACTTCGGCCAGCTTATCTGGCTTGGTGAGGCCACTTGGTACGCCTTGCTCACTCTTGTCCCCGGCTTCGGCTAATGCGTTGTAGAACCCGAGACCGAGAGCAACGATGAGGTCGCTCGATCGATACATCGGTTCATCCCCCCCTGCGCGGCGCTCGCGCCGCAGAGTCGGGTGACGCCCCTCAAGCCCGCCGAGTGCTGATCCGGCAAATCCTCAGCGGTCAGGCTGCTCGGGCTTGCGGGCTTCTCGGCGTGCTTGGCGCTTTCGGTAGCATTTCAGAACTCACAGCCTGTGCTTCTGCCTGTCACACTGCGTTCACCCGGAGGAAATCCTTCGGACTTTGCGGGCGCGCGTCATAATCGGTCATCTCAATGCTGTCCCTTTCGTCTCTTTCCACAGCCACTGGAGGCTTCACTGCAGGCTCCGGGCTTGCGCTGGTGAGGGTCTGATCCAGATACGAGCCACCATCAGGGCTGGCGCTCGCTTGTCGCTTCTGCGCCGGTTCTGGTCCCACGGGGAAGGCCAGCTGACGAGCGAAGATTGTGGACCTGTCGGCTCCAGTTCGCGATTCCGTCACGTTCCCCGTATATCCGGTCTCGTATGTCTCATATCCCATTGGGACGGCGCCCCTCATCCCGTCTCGAACAAGGGCTCGGAGGATCGGAATGGAGGCTGCCATGATGCAGATTGCAGATTCCACGTTACCCCATATTATGAGACCGATGGTCGCCACTGCTCTTGTCAGCACGAATACCACCCGCGATTGAAGCGTCACTCACTTGGATTAGAGCTGACCATGGCAAACGTCACGGTCTTTAATGCTGCTGCACCACCGGCACTACGACTGTCAGCCCCATCGCCGCATCTTCCTGCTGGGTACTTACAAAACGCCCATGCTCATGGCTATTACGACACCAATCTTTTCTTTCTTGCTCATCTGCAACTCCCAGATAAACTTCCACGGGAGGAAAGCGAGTGCTATATCCATAACAGCCGAGTACACTGATTTTGTCAGTTCTGGCTAGCCTGAATCCGCAAGACATGACTTACCGCAAGAGAATATGTTGTAGCTTATCGATGTGGGTATTGGTACACAGTTTGTTTTTCGCTTGAATTCGAGGCACTCGAGCCAGACAAGTGTGCTGCTCGTGCCGAGCGTCATAGTGAGGGTAATGATGATGAAGCAGACGATAATTCGCATCCACCGGGCGGGCATTCGAAGGAGTGTGAGCGCAAACGAGAGTTTTCCCAGCAAGTTGGCTAGGATCAGCAAGGTTGACAACACGTTCACCGGCAAGCCGAGCAATTTGCCGTTCTCTTTCGGGATGTTGGCTTTCCCGACACCGAGAGAGATGGTGTACGTCACAAGACCAGCTTGTCCAGTCTGGGAAGCCCAGGCTGCCAACAGCGCATAGTCGTCCCACCATAATCCCCGGTTCTGGAAGTTTTTCAGGTACAGCCGTGTGAACAAAAAGAGGGCCGACAGGGAGCACATCAGCCAGATGACGACGTTGAGTCGGGGCCCGTAGTCGACCTTTGGATCGAAGTACAACATTGTTGTTGATTCTCCTACTCTCGGAGCAGCGAAGAGGTCAAACGAGTGTGGTGACAGCAACGGCCGTCATTAGTCGGACTTGGGACGAATGGAAGCGCAATCGAACGGGACGAAGAATGCAAAAAAAGACGGCAGAACCAGACACTTTTGAGTTTGAAGAATGAACAAGAGAACGAATTGCCGCTGTCAGGGTCCGGAAACCAGGATGTGTGTCAGAAATGCATTGCACCGACAGGTTGTGAGACGGTCGATGGATGTCGATCATATGGGGGATTATAGCTGTTTCTGCAATGGCATTGGTCGCCCCGGTAAAGAGGCGCGGCTCGGCACTGCTGCCGAAGAGGGTCACCGCAACAGTGGGGTGCAAGTGACCCGAAAGCGGGTTACGGGGGCCAGTGCGCGCCGTATCCGCGACACACAGCGGTAGGACCCGAGGGACCCCACCCAAACACCAGCAAAACAGATGATCACCTTCCGGAAAACCACAGGGTCCCGAGCTCGGAGGTTTGTTTTGCAGGCGGGCCAAAGAACCCTGATCCAGGTCGACGCGCCCCGGACCCGATGCGTCATCTGGGGTGCAGCACGTCTGAGTAAAGATGAGCAGGGATGAAAGATGCTCTCTTTCAAACGTGTGTTTATTGATCTGCGCCCGATCGCTGAATCTTTGAATTTCCAGCCCTGAATCCGTCCTGAATCCGTCCTGAATCCTGGTTTCAGTCTTCTCACACCGACTCATCCTGCACATTACTAGGGCAGCTTACAATTGACGTGTCAATTCGCATGTATTTCCAGGATGGGATTCGGTGCGCATAATAGCTATTTGTGCGCGTTGCACACAGGGACGTCATGGACGGAACATTCCGACTCATGAAGGCCAGTATGATGAAAGCTGCTCATGTGGCAAACTTGATCTTTGCTTTGTGTTTGCATCGTGCTTGTCCAGCGCGACTTGATGTCATCATGTGGTGTGCATATGGGCGCCGCGTCTAATACCGTCCAATCGCAGATGGCGTCTAGGGTGTCTGGTGCCTGTGGACGTACGGCCAGTCCAGTTTCTGGTTCCTTGTCAGCTAATAAGCAAGGAGGGGGACCAGTCGAGTTGCGTCGGGCATTACTCAAGCTGTTGCTAGTGTTAGTGAAGCGACATGAAGCCTCTGTATGTGTCAGTTCGCAACCTAGAAAGACAATGATTGTCACCTTAATCCAATACTTTTGTCGTACTTTTATCATGCCGCCGGCTGTCAGTATAACTAGATGGGATGATGGCATTGAGATCGTGTAATGGCTTTTGACTTGACTTGTCGTCTTCATCACTTTGAGTTACTCCCTTGGTCTTTCCCGTCCGATCTACGCGCATCTCTTTGGTGAAGTGCATCAATATCGAGGCACGTCGTTGGTTATGACTAGAGCAGCTATCCAAAGAGCGGTGATGGCACTTGTCGCCTTCTCTATTGAACACAACTAACTTTGTCTGGACAAGATAAATAAAGCGGATGACTCTAACAAGTCTCCACGGATTAAGAGAAGAATAGTGGCGAGACATGGCTGGTTTTTGAGTGTTTCCTGTCTGGACATCTCTCTGTCTCTGGCTACCACGGCCCACGGCCCACCGCTCCTGTCTCTGCCTCTATTACCCCAACTGGAAGCGGTACAACAGACGTGTACGACAGGAAGTGGCAAGACGAGGAGTAGCGGGACAGATAGGCGCTGGACAGCGCGGTGTGGTCTGGTCTAACCAGGCAGCCGGCAGCGGTCTACGCCGTGCCATGCTGAAACCAAAACTTATCAAGGGATCTTGTTCTATCGCAGACCGAGCTGGATCCCTTGTTCTTTTTGATCCGGAAAAGAGCGGTGGCGATGGATTTGCTCGGCCAGTTAAATTGACAACTGCCTTGGCCGAGGCTGCCATCGCCGTGGAACCAATGTCCAAGGGCGGTCGATGGTGGCATTCTTGGTAGATCACAGACAAGCTGCATAGCAAACCGGATTTCGAGGAGCCGAAACCCAACTGCACGTGGCATCAATAAGCGGTCCCGCTCGTCCAGCCTGCCAGGTTGCGTCTGGTCCGGTACCCTGACGTGCTTTGATATCCAGTTCGGGATTGGAGCAGTTCTCGACGACAAGTATATCATTAGCGATTTCTCTTCTCTAGGTATCCAAGGCCTTTGACACAGTTAAATTATCGTAAATCAACTTCTCTAAACCGTCATTCTTCTTTCTCACCCCTGACTTGCCAGGAGTCTGCACTTTTCCGCCCTTAATCACTTCCATATCTCAACGCCACTGCTTTCTTGCTTATATCCTGTCCTCCGCCGCGTCAAGTTCGAGACTGTCAAGCAACCTCGGGTGACTACGTTCTCCCTCATATTCAACGTCCGAGCTCTCGAAAGGGTACATGTAATTGCCTGTTCAATCTTCCCATTTGACACCAGTAACCGTCATTTGAGGTCATGCCGCTTGCTCCAGGGTTGGTGACCCAGTCAACACGTACCACTTTAGCCAGCCGGTTCCTCTTTGTGTTTTTAGACTGTCGCGGGAGATCTGTGTATAAGACTTTGGGCGATCTCTCATCTGGTTTCTTGAAACAAAGCCCTCTTCTGCATATCCTCACCGCAGAAAGTGTTGGCAAGTCAGGCCAGTCGTATCGCCGAACCGCCTCGCTGTCACTCGCCTTCGCCGCCTCATCTTCACGAGACTCTTGTCGCTTCATCGGGAGGTAACTCAACTAAGTCAACAGATACCAAATCCCTCAATCTTTGATGATTCGCCCGGGTGAAGTACGACGCGGACCGAGGTAACACCCTTTGTTTTTTTGAGTAAGCATTTATCATGGACGTGCTTGGTGCTGTGCTTGGTACCTCCCCGCATTTAATCTTCCCACCTGTGGCGTCGATTTTCCCGCCTGTGCTGCCCTTCGATCTTCCCTCCTGTCGTGGCGCCGTGTCCAACTCACTATCATCGCTTCTCAGCCTTAGAGCTTGGGGCATCCTCTTCCTCCTTGTTGCCCATAGCCCTGGTCCAATCCATCACTGCGAGACAGATAGAGGGAGGCGGCTCGGTCCACCCCCCTGCTGAGATTAGCAAAGTGAGATGGCGCATTCCTATCGCGGGTCAGTCATTACCGAGGTGCGGCGCCGGGCCGGGTCGTAGCCTCTACCGGACGGCCTTGTTATCGGATGTCTGTTTTTCTTTTCTTCCTCTCTGCTTTCTTTTCTCCCCTTCGATTTCCTTTTCTCCGTCTCCGCTTTTTCACTTCTGTTCTCGGCTTCTGTTCTCCGCTTTACATTCCGGAACCCTAATCAACAGGCCACGATCTCTTCTTCCTCCTCTCTTTACAATCAAAGTCAAATTCCGCCTTCTTTCTTCCTCCTTCACCCAAACCACCAAGGAAAGATAACCAGGTTCTTCAACACCGCCTCAATCACCTCAGGAACGCTGGCTAACTTGATCACCAGGCATCTTTCATTCTCCCGAGACTGTGCTCAACATCACCACCCCGTTCACGTAAAGGTCAGTATGCCTCCTCTTCAAGGCCAACGCTCCTCCTGGTCTATTTGAGATCTTTCTTCCCGTCCATCACACACACTCTTGCAAGGCTCACAAGGCCCGAAGGGAAATTTAACCAAGATATCCGTCTCATCTTTCTTTTTGTCCCTCTACATTATTCAGAACCACATTCAACGCTATTCCGTCCACTTGAATGCCATCAGGCTACTGCAATTTTCGTCCGAGTTGCCACAGTGCACTCTTCGTCCCAATCACCAAGGCACTGGTTATGGAAGGCACGAGGCCTGCTGGCAATTCTCACACGCCCCAACGCGCCTATAAATACCCCCTCCGCCGACCCAGAAACACGTTTTTTCTTCTTCCAAACACCGCACTATTCTACCACAGTTCCATCACTCAATTCCAACACGCCTCCAAAGCACCTCCATCACGCCCTTCCATTCAATCTTTTACCACTTTCCCCTTCTTCTAAACGAGGTTCTACTCTCTACAATCCACCCTCGCCGAGAATACCTTGACGCGTCGCCGAGACCAGACCCACGCATTCCAATTTCCACCGACACCTTCAATCCACAAAAATGTCTGACGTACCGATCAAGCAGGAACCCTCCCCAGATTTCCAGAGCGTTTCCACCATCCCCCCTCAGTCGGGATCCAACTCTTCCGCTATTATTTGGGGCAAGGCTAGGCGCCGCAAACAGATCACCTCCCCGGCTTCTTCCACCTCCCTCACCAACTCGTCCACCGCGCAGTTCCCTGGCGTCGACAGCAGCCCGCAGGACGTGGACATGCATCGCGGAGCTTTCCCCACCAACGCGAACGCTCGTGGTTCGCGCGCCCTGCGAAACTACCGCGCTGTTGGCCGGGGTGCTGCCCGCGCCAACCGTACCCGCGCCAGGGGCGGCCATGCCCGGGGAGGTGGACTTTGTGCTGCCCGTCGTTCTGGCGAGTTTTCGGACTCGTCCGAGGACGAGGAGGAAGACTCGACCAGCTCTGACCCATCGAGCATGGCCGAGGAGGAGACTACCCCTCGTGCTCGCAAACGGGCTAGACAAGCGCAAGAGCCCGAGTTGAAGCCCTGGTCGATTCCGTCAGACGGGGGACGGCGGTTTACGAATGATGATCTTAGGTACCTACCCTAACCGGGGCTATATTTCTTCTCTTTTGTGGTCTCATGAGGGGGGTATTTGCTAACTCTTCATCCAAGTCTCCTGCAGAGTGGCACCTATTCGGACGCCAAGATTGAATGCCTCAAGCATGTTTGGAACGTCCATCGCACTATTCTCTGCACGCGCTCTCCCTGGTTTGCCGAGGCGTTTAAGAACAACACCGAGGTATGTCATTCGGGAAACGATACGTTTGGGAAGAGTTACTGACGGGTCTGGCGGGTTTAGGAGGGCAAGGAGGGTCATTTGGCGCTCCATGAGTACGAGAAGGAGGACATTGACACGGTTCTTCACTTTGTGTACTCTGGATGTAGGTCTTCTCCTGTTAATGTCTCAATGTCTGACTCACAAGAAGGGCAGCCCTCGACTCGACCAAGTTCAACCTGGAAAACGGCTCCTTTGTCATGTTTATCAACCTCTACAACATTGGTCTCACCTTCCGTCTCCCCGCTCTCCAGACCGACGCTCTCACTCTTCTCGGCCAATTCTGCGACGTAAAGCTCGCCGCCCTGTGCAGCTATGATCCCGCCACCCTCGGCCGTAACGGCGTGCCTTCTCCCGCCGGCGATCCTACAGCTTACGGCACTGATTTACTCGAGGGTATCTGGCGCGGCTACAATGAAGTCCCCGAATCCAACGAGCTGCAAGCCCTCCTCGCGACATTTGTGTTCGCCGGCCGCGCCCGTCTATTCACTCTCGAAGGATTCCAAGCTCTTTCCGAAACTTGTCCCATGTTTGGAAATGATATCTTCAAAGTCATGCTGGGGACGACCATTTCCTCTTATACCCCGAACTTTTCCCCTGACGGCTCTCCCAGTTCTCCTAGCGAGAGCAATGAGACGATGCGCAACCTGAGTATCGGACTGGATCATACACACCGCTCACAACATCCAGATCGCTGCACGCACTGCCACGAGGTGTTTAACGATACGCGGAACCAGAGGGGGATGTATAACCCGTTTGCACTTACCGTGCGGCCGGCAACGTATTGTGTGGCCTGTGTAGAGGCTGCGGGGGATGCAGCGCCGTTGTGGAGGAGGGGGAGTGACCTTACAGAGTAATCGGTGCTTGGGTGACACCTTGGGGACTCTGGAAGGGTAACGGGGACTCTGGACGGGTAACGGTGATTTTGGACGGGTGAAAGGATGACGAGAAAACGGCGTTGGGATGGACAGGCGAGGGACGCGATGACAGCGTTGGGCGATCGAGTGAGAAGTCATTTTTGGACGGACAGAGACGCGGTAAACAGCGTCAGGCCGGCGTCAGATCGACGAAAAAAGTCGGTGATGGACAGGGGACGAGGATAATGGGTTGTCGGAGGTGAGGGGGATGGCTGAGATTCTTTTTTGGCGGCGGTGATTTGCTTCAGGTCAGGTCAGACCAGGTCAGGCGACTGGGGTTCTGTTTCTTTTTTCTTTTTATAGAGTCGTCTGTTCATTTTAGAGTCGTTGATACATTTTAGAGCCACCGATACAAGTGTTTTGCCGTCGTTTATTGTATTTCCCCGTCGTCATTCAGGGCTGGGCTCTGTCGCGGAGCATCTTTTGCTGGGTGGAGCACATTAACACTATACTTACTTCTCACATTTCGACACGGTTCTGGCTTCTTGACCAGAGAGCACTTATCAACATGAGGTGTCAATTTCATGTCCAAGCGGAACAAGAGTTTCCCCACTCATCTTCACACACACAAAGTTGCCTAACAGTATGTACAAACGCCCAACGCCAACCTACCCACTCACTCAGTCTGTCACTTGTTCCTGTAATGCTGCGTAAAATCATATCGTACCGCATTAAACCCCAAAAGCAACTCCTTCAATAACCCCTCGTCTTTCTCCCCCTTTTTCAACAACTGCAGAAACTCATCCCTTTGCAACCTCGTTTTCGGGTCCGCGTCACGAACCCTCCTGAAATTATCCTGAGAGATCGGATCGATGACCGTCTTCCACTTTTCGATCCTCACCTCGCTGTATTTTTCCAAGATTTTGTCTCCATCATCATCGACTAATCCGTCCCATATCCCGACAAAACAATCATATAGCCCGCCTACATCAACGAATCCTCCCGTTATCCCGAGACCTCCCCAGGGATTACAGAGATGTGCAGCATCCGCAGCAAGGAGGACACGACCGACGCGGAATTTCGTAGCACACCGCTGGTGCATTTTATAAGGCGACCAGTTAATCATGCGATATTCCGAGGGCGTCGGATGCCCGGGCAGGATAGCTTGGAATTTAGCAGGCTGGCGCGCGCGGTATTCGTCGACCGAGAGACCGGGGGTTTCGCCGTAGGTGATGCGGTAGAGGTTATCTTTTGTGATGCGAGCGGCCATCTTTTTCCCTTGTCAGTGTCTGAAATGAAGAGGAGAGAGAGAGAGAGAGAGAGAGAGAGAGACTTACAAAAAAGTTTTCCGGATGAATCACAAAATTCGCATCTGACCACCCAAACTTTCCTTCAAAGTCATAATACGTCTTGTCTCTGTCAGCTCCCATTTTCTTTTTCGCAGAGAGAGATCACTTACATTCGTAGCAATGATTTGTGCATCCCATGTGAAGCCCGGAAACTCATCGCCAAACAGGCTTCTCCTGACGATCGAATTCGCTCCATCACAGCCGACGATATAATCCGCTTCAAATCTCTTTGTCTCTCCTTCTTCTCCCCGAATCTGAACATCCACCCAGGCCTTTTCTCCGTCTTGTCCTACCCCCGTAACTTTATGTTCCCAGAGGATTTCGCCACCGTGGGCAAGTGTCTCCTCCAACATCAGCTTATCCAGATCCTGCAGCACGAAACAATGCGTCCGCACATCTTGCCCGTCAACATCACTGAGGACTTTTTCGGAATTGAAGCCCGAGATTATCTCATGAGAATCAGGATCGCGCCAGACCATTGTATTTAAAATCAACCCGCGCTCACGCATCCTGTCGATAATCCCCGCGCGAATGAATTCGGGGATAGCAGGGGTTCCGTAATGGGCTGCCCGTGGCTGCGAGTCAAGTTCCGCCGCGGCTTCGAAGATGAGCGTGGGAATTCCATGTTTGGAAAGGAGTGTGGAGAGTAGCAATCCCGAAGGACCGGCGCCGACGATAAGGATCTTTATAAGTTAGGAGGGAGAAAAGAGGGAGGGAGGGAGGGAGGGGGTACCTTTTTGAAGGGATGCGTCGCCATGGTATCCATCTAGGAGCCGAGTGTTGTGAAAGGTCTGGTGTGTAGTGTCGAGTCTCGCGCGTGGTATCAAATTGAATAGTCGTCGTCAACTGTGGCGTGGCAGCACAATGCCAAGTCTCGCGCGTGGTGTTGTCGCTGGGTTCAATCTCTGATGCGAAGTGCCAGGATGCGAGTTCTAGGGAGCAAGCCGTCAGGACGCAAGGTGTTGGGATGCAAGCTGTCAGGACACAAGCTGTCGGGACGCAAGGTGTCGATTCAACGAGAGAGAGCGAGAGAGCGAGAGAGCGAGACAGAGGTATGATATTCATGAGGACATGAATGCAGACAGAGTGGACAGACAAAATGGATGGTCACTATCGAGGATGATCACACCCGCCCCCCTCCTCCGTCCTCCCCCTCCCCGCGCACCTGACTTCCCCCTCCTCCCCCGGTGTGCAGACAGATTTTGCCACGACTCCGGCCCATTCTTTTAATCCCGGGTCATGGCTCCCTCGCGGGGTCGTATCCTGTGGCCGGCTGGAGTCTTGGATTGAAGTGCGGGGAATTGGGGTACACGCCAGTGCTTGGCGTGGATGGGGTATTCCGAGTTAAAAGGGGTATTTGTTACTTGGCCTGGTGTGGTTAGCGTAACCGTCTGGTTGGGAGTACTCATGTTCAATGCGGATATGCAGTCCTCGGACTTATCCTGGAAACTCAATGGTGTTGAATCAAGATACCAGATTCCACTGACCTATGCTTTTGGTGTTCAACTAAAGGATAGAGTACTTGCACGCACTGCTAGATCAGATACCTGTAAAATAACGCCAAATGCTACCGCCTAATGCCACCGCCCCATGCCACCACCCATGCCACCACCCATGCCCGTACACCCTTCAAACCCAATACCCAGTACGCCCCCTCTCCCGATATTCCCCTGCCCGGCCCTCTGTCAAGTCAACTCCCTGGTATTCACCTAGCTGATATTCACCTCTGTATTCCCCTCCCCGGCCACCTCCCTGGCCACCCTCCCGTGATACCATCTCAAAATCCCTTTCCCTCTGCGCCTGACCATCTAATAACCACTGATCATCAACATCCCCACTCCTCACCGATGCCCCATCCTTTGTAGGCACCGGACTTGGACTCGTTAAACCCATCCTCGCCCTTCTCTGTGCCTGTTCTTCCAAAAGTACCTTCTTGACGATGCGCATCTTGTACCAGATATAGACGGCCATAAACACCGTAATAGCGAACGCTATGCAAAACACAATATCTTTTGCGGAATGCGACGGCTTCGACTCGACAAGGAGGACGCCGAGATAGACAAGAAAGATTTGTTTCGGCAGGGTAAGGAAGGTGGCGACAACAAAGAACCAGAAGTTGACGCCGCAGGTGGAGAAGACGGCGGTGCAAAAGTGCGAGGGGATAGCGGAAAACCGGATTACCAGGACGATCTGCCACAAACCCGGGTCAGAGAATGAGAGAAAAAGTGAGAGTGAATAATGGAGAGAATAGGAGAGAAAGAAGAGGAAGATTACCCAAAACCCCCCATCACGAGTCAGACGCGCCAGCGCCCCATAGTTGAGGTTTGTCCGCTCGAGCTTTTCGGCTTTTTTGCGGAGGAAATACTGGAATGCGAACCAGGTTCCAACTAGTCTCTTTATCAGCCACTGCCGTGGAAACAGTACTTTTTGAGAAGGGCACTACTTGAAAATGACTGGGGAGGGAAGAAGGTAACTTACTTTCACCAATAAATGTCCCCGCTGCGACGATCCCAAACCCGATCCACAGCCCATACACGACACCACAAAGCAGCGCCAAGATTTCGTGTCCGAATAGCGGGGGGAAGGATATGACGATGAGAATGACAATAGGAATCACCCACCCGCCGGGAAGGGCGCGGACTTTCTGGGAAAAGGGGAGGAGGTGCTGTTTCTGTTAGCATTCTAACCTCAGAGGGAAGGGGGGATACTGACTGCAACGACTTGGTCGTGGTGTATTGTCATTAACACCGTCAGGACAATGACGGCGATGAGGGTGAGCCACCATACTGTGAGCCGTTAGCTTGCTTCCCATCTACTATGCCAGAGGCAGCGGTCGATAGCAGCAAGAGATGAAACCCCGACCCTTCCGGTTCTTCAGCATTCAGACATTCCGGGCCTCTAACCTCCCGGCATTCATATTTAGACCTCCTATCATCCTCAACTGGCAATGCGCCGACAAGGAGAAAGAGGTAGCGACGCACCGAGATATTTTGGCCTAAAAAACACCCGCTTCCAGTTCACCGGCCGGTAATCTGTATCTTTATCCTGCTCTGCATTTCCATTTCCATCTCCATGGGCGTTTGCTGAGGCTGGTGCCGATGCCGATGACGCCTGTGATGGGGGAGGAGGGGGGTTGGTGATTCGTATGGTTTCCATTTTCGTTTCTGCGAGCTTTGTGCTCCTGTTGTGGATATCTGTGTTCGCAAACTATGTCTTAATATGGATAGATGTCTGGCTTTGCGCGGCGGTGAGTGGGTGGATTGCGGTTGGAACTTGGAATGGCGAGGGCGATGGCGAGTGCACGATGGCGAGTGCGCGACCTAGGTAGGTCGTGATGGACCGACCCAACTTGGACTGACTTGACCAGATTTGACTCGGCTCGTCAACTGACGCGGGGGAGTGGAGTGGGGTGTGTGGCTGGCCGTTCGGTTTCGCTTTGGTAATAACAGCAACGAGAGAGAAAGGCAGGTGCGAACGCCCAAGTGCAAATGGCGAGGAGCGAGCGAACGAGGAGCGCACGGGAGAGGAGAGTAGAGAAGAAAGGGGAAAGAAAGAGCAAGGAAAGGAGGTGCAGTCGAATCAAAGACACGAGAAGAAGAGAGGACGGGAGCTTACACAAAATTCACAAAAGAACAAGCAAAACGGGCATTGTACCGTACTGCACCGCACTGTGCTGTTATGTGCTGTGCCCGTGTCAATCCCGAGGAGAGCAAAAAGGTCAGAGAGAGCAAAGTCACAGCTCGCAAACGCGTTGACGACAAGGTAGTGAATGAAAGGGAATTGGGAAAGATGATCTGCATGTGCATGTGCTGGTTTGCGCATGGCTGTGCATGGCTGGATCGGCATGTACGGGCGGTATACTAGGAACGGGGACGGACGGCGCAAAGTTTAATTTTGGCGTGAGTGTGTGATCTGGCGACGTCATTGTTTCGTTTAGCGACACAGGTACTACGAGGCACGAGGTATAGCACGGCACAGACGGAGGACAGAAGAACGGGAGGACGGGTCTTTGCAGGTTATGTTTGTTGGTGAATTTCTTGATGAGGAATTTATAGGAGTGATCTGGCTTGTGTGACGTTGCACATGCTCTTCATGTTCTTCCCTTGATCATGTTGAGGTGACATTGCCAAGACACATGCAATTATTCTTCACTGGAGGCACTTTGACTGGTATTTATCTGCATGAGCAGTGAACATAACATAGCCCATTGCTTGTGTTCGTGCAACATTGAAGTCCAGGTGGCCGACATAGTTATGATGCCCTGTTTTCTCAAGTCAGGCTTGCTCCGCTTCGAACACCGTTAGGCTAAACCCCTAGCCCTTAAGCTTCCCACTATCATTCAGCCATGCTCAACATGAGCACGGAGGTAGAGGTGGTGTCCAGTTTTAAGCGCTGGCAACCCCCTCGAATACACCCCAACCGTATCGACAATCCTGTCAATCAGCTGCCCCGGTAGTGCCCTAATCCTTTCATCCTTGTCTGCCATCACCTTAGCGCTCGCCTCGAGGAAACGCTGCTTGAACACATGCTAGAGGACCGCATCTTGCTCGCATTTAGTGTTGGGGTTCGGGTAAAAGGGGTCGTTGCGCCAAAATCGTTCCGCCGCAATCTTGACTCCCTCGGAGGTCATGGGGAGCTTTTTGCAGCAGTCGAAGTCGAGAATCCAGAGAGCGTGCACACCAAGTGCACTTGATGTGAAGGTGTCAGTATCGTCACCGTCACCGTCATCCTCCAGAGGAGGTTGAGGTTGAGGTTGAGGTCCAGGCCGAGGACGAGCGAGAACAAACTCGACATCGCAGGCATCAATCTCAGCCACCCAGAGTAAAAAGGCCAGGCCGTCAGCCATGGCCCTGGCGTACATGTGCGTTGGAAGACCGAGTGCTTCTATCTGGTCAATGTGAAGGGGATAGTTGCGGAGGCTGATGGGCTTGACCATGTTGCTTCTTTGTACTGACGCGTTTCTATCCACTCTCCTACGACCAAGATATGGCCGTATCAAGCAGTGCTGGTTGCGCCTATCGTTGACAATGTGATCAATCATATCCGCAGGACCATTCCAGAACTTTTCCACCATCAACCGGCGAGTATGGCGAGGCACGGGGAGGATACGCTCGCTGATGAAAGCTTGACATGACCTAGCATCAACAGGCAGCCGTGGGAGAATATCACTTCAACTAGAGCTTTCTGGGTGGAGGAAGCCAATGTGTCGCGGGATGTTGATACGGAAGTGTCCGATGTTGGAGAGAATGTGCTTGTGCATTCTGGCTTCATTCTCAATCGATCGGTCTGGGAGCCCATCTGCGCGTTTGATGACAATTGTAGAGACATTGCATTGGTCGATATCAGGAAACCGCAACGAGCCCGACCATACGCTCCCGCACGAGCCATATCCGATTCGGTCGAGCGGGCCGGTTGATTGAGAGGTGGTAATTTGGTCCATGTGTCATGTAATGGCGAATGATGTGGTGATGTGGCGGCAATTATTTGCTTCAAACTGGGTGGTTTTGGAGAAAGACTGTAGTTGGCAGAAGCTGTTCATAAGGGAAAGAGCACCTGAGTCATCACGCCATGGCACTAAGAAAGTTTGTGTTTTTCACAGTCCACCTGACCAGTTTATTCAACGAGCCTTTTGGCGGCTTAAGGTCAACCTGCCCAGGCATCTCCTCATATTTTCCAGGGCTTGACGGGGGAATTTGACGGGTTGATGGAAAACTTCAAGGCATTCATTGCTAAAATCGGGGCCTCAAAGTTCTAGCTAGACCCCACGAAAATAGTCTCCCAATTTTTCCAATATTATGCAAACCTATCGAGTCTTAATACCGGTCAAGTCTTGCTAACAATCCTTCTGGGTTGGAGTATACCCAAAAACAACCTGCCTCCCTCCATGCATGTGGCGATCAACCCGCTCCCACCCCTGCCCCTATGCCCCACCGATCGCCTACAACATCCTTATCCAACTCTTTCGTCCCCTTCCCCATTTTATCTTGAGGGTCAGTCGTACTCCCTTTAACACACCTCCCCCCGCCCCACGCCACATCCCTAACCATACCCCAAAGACTGCTCATCTTCTTAACCCCATCCCACGTATAAAACAGCCTACAGTTCGCCGCCTTATATCGAAACTGTACCGGGACTGTCCCCCTCTCCCACTCTGGAGTCCCCTCTTCTTCTTTGAGAGGGTAAATGTTCCCCCAGTTCAACGCCATACCATCACCAGGGAAGATCCACGACAGGACTCTCATAGGCGGGTTGGATTCGTTAAAGAACCGCGTTCCAGATGGTAAAGTGGAAAGGTTCAGACCTCGGGCGTAATTGGACCAGAGTGCCGCAGATTGGCCGGGGCCCCCGTTCACTTGGCCAATAGACTGCATTGGCGCAGTCAGGGGACGGCCACCGATGGCGACGGAGCGGATGCCATGGTGGATGGTCATTATGGTGGTGAAAATGGCGCAGGAGGAAGCACATTCACCATTGTTGAGGAGCATGATGTTTTCGGGAGAAAAGGGCGGTGTGGTCCAGGTTGGGGCCGTGTAGTTTGCAGACGAGTTGGCGAAAAGGGCGGGCATGTTGATGAGAGCGGTGTGGGTTACGTTGACGCCGCCCCGGTGCGTAAGGGGTCCGTAGAGAGATGAAAAGTCGGGCCAAGCAGTGCCGTTGGGTTGGGTGTACTCGGTGAGCCAGTTTTGGGGGAGAGAGAAATCTTCAAAGAGGCGCCCGGCACGCTCGAGCTCGGTGCCAAGCCATTTGAGCTGTGGGTGGGCGCGCAGTTCCCAGAGGACAGGGATGATGCTGTTGGTATCGGGGAATAGGGAAAAGTAGATGACAGCGAGATTGGTTAGGAATCCGCCGGCATTGCTCTGCAGGTCAATGATGAGCTTGGTGCGTCCCGTGGCGTTGGCTTCGCGGATGAGGTTGTGCATGACTCGCGTGTAATCGGCTACCATGTTCGCTGATGTCGGGATGACTGGATCTCGGGGGTGGCCAGTAGCGGAAAAGGCGCTGAGAGACAGAACAGCCGTGTCGTTGAGGCCGTCTTCGTCGGGAAGGAACGCTGCCATGCCGCGTCCTTGCGTCATATCCAGGGCCTTGGGGTATCCGGTGTACTGGTGTGTAAAGTTCCTCTCGGCAGCCCAATAGAAGTCTTGCATCATTGGAGACTCGCCCTTCCCGTCAGGGTGAGCATAGACCTTGTACAAGTCGGTGCCAGATGAGATCTCGCTAAAGTTGGCGCGGACGAGAGCGTGGTTTTGGAATTCCAGCTTGGTGCCGTTTTGAAGCTCGACTTTGGTCGTGTCCGGGAGATCGAGGTGAAACGCATCATAAGCTGGGGGTTGGCTGAAGTGGGTGTCCTTCGATAGGCTTGGGAACAGGGTGTTGTATCGTGCATCGGGATCGTGGGAGCCCCTATTCCAAGCCGACCGCTTCTCCACATAGTCCTGGGCATTGATGCCGTCGATTCTGATAACGGGTGACGGCGTGTATCTGTTCGAGCGAGCTTTGTTGTCCTCTGCTCGGGTTAGCCCTGCTGCTGTACTGGAGACGGAAACTCACCGTAGAGAAAAAGCTCTGGCAGCTCCCTTCCATCCTTCGACACGGACACCAACCTGACGCTCCACTCAAAGGAGAACAAGTCAAAGATCAGCGTGTTATACCGGAGATGTGCATCGCGCGGCCGGACCGTCGTGAGGGTGTACAGGTCTACTAGAAAGTCAAACGTATTTGGGTACAAGTTCCAGTTGAGTTTCTTGGCAATGTCATCTAGTCCGCCAAGAATGTTAACTCGCTGGGAGAGATATGAAGATGGTGGGTCCTTGAGCAGATCCAGCGAGCTTTGCCACTCATAAAACGGCCGAAGATAGTCCAGTTGCCCCAAGGCTGCGGTCTTGTTCAGAGGAACCGATTTAAGACAGGCATAGGCGAGTGATGGCTTGATTGGCACGGCAGGCACCTTGGGGACGGTGTTTTGTTCTTCGATGGTCAACTCTCGGGGAACTATTCGGCCCTGTCAGTCAGGATCCCTTAGCGACTCAAAAGACGCACCAATGTTATTATCCTTGAACCATTTGTTCACAAAGTCGCGAATTTGCTGGCATGGCTCAACATCTCTTTGCAGGGAATTTCCGTTTGCATGCCTCGGAAGAAGGGCCGCCGCCCCGATCGCTGCCAGAACACGGACGAGCATGGTGAATCACTGGGCAAATGTTACCCGGTGTACGTGACGGCATCCTCTGTTGCGGCCATCACCGTCTTTATACTTCTCCCATACAGTTTGCTCATTTACCGTGTAACGAAAAGAGCACATCCGCGGTGTCGTCACAGCCGCGGGGGTTATTCGCCGACTGCGCCTCAATCCTTCCACTTATAAGGCCGGCCCCCGCTCTGAACACGGACCGTGGAACGTGGCTTCGTGCCGTGTTTCCGGAAGATACCGATACCGTATTGGCCGGAAAGGTCCGCGTGAGCCATGCATGACTTGGGACCTTTCGGCAAGATTCGGGGGCGGAAGCAGGGCGAGGCGGACCCAGGTCTTGGGTTGGAATATTGGATCTCGGCCGGCGTTCCTTACCACCTTGTCGCCAGAATCTGTGCCTTGGGAGCCGCCTAGGTTGGAACGCCACGGTGGGAGGATCAGAGGAATCTCGGTTGATGTTTCTTGGCGAAGTCGGCAGGCCGGGTAAACAGCTCTGTCCAATGAGGGCAAGAGGGTTGCGATGCATGCCTTGGATCGCTGCTTGGATCTTGCTGCATTCATTGAAATCATGGCCAAATTAGAACCCGGTATACGCGTCTTGTATCGTCCTGGGGGAGCGAGGTGAACATTATGCGCTGGCAGTGTTGCTTCCAGTTGGCCTTCGTGGTCTTGTAGACGGCTTTCTGATCCGAACCCCAGCAGTCGCTCAACGCGGCATAATGCGCTCACTCATAACCTAGCACCTCCAGAGACGAGGACCCAGCGGTGAAATCTATCAGTCGAAGATCCCCTTCCGTCCCTTGCGTAATACCTACAAGTCGGCTAGGAACCGATGTCTCAGCAGATTATTTGCACTCCGAATGCCCCATAGCGCACTGTTCAATCCAGTTGAAATCCAAGCAAAAGCAGCGCTGCCCCGAGAATCTCGAATGACACTGGGATAGCCGTGGAACGGCGCCCATGTGACCTCATCTTTTGCTGAGATAACCGTCAGCACGGCTAGATTTAGTCCTACGACTTAGGGCTGATGGTAGGAACAACCTGCATCTAGGAATACTGGGGTCCCGCCAGATCTCAAATCCGTGGACAAGGTCACGCCATTTAGAGTGACGCGATAGATTATTGCACAGTTCTTTTTAGGCGAAGTGTAGTAATAAATTTTGGGTTTTACTGCCGCGACCACCCCTATCGCTGCGGCGACCACCCCCCCCCACAATAATACCGTCCTACCAGCTGCATTGAAATTTCCGCATTTCCCATACAAAACAGCACTTGGCCGATGCCGCCGCCGGGACAAGGCACCGTCGATCGTGCAAGGCGCGCAACATCAATCCAGGGCGCTATCAACCCAACTTGCCTGCCGTCAATCCAACTTGCTGTCAATCCGCACCGCCCAATCGATTTGAAGCCGGCGCGCTGTCACAATGATCGCGGCGACTTGGATTGACGGCGACTTGGACTGACGGCGACTTGGCCGGACTGCGGTGGACTGGCGCGGACACGGATCATGGAAATTTCAAAGATTTTCCATACAAAAACAGGCCTGCAGCAAGCCCAGCCGTCTGGCACTGTCAGGGTGTGGGGAGGGTGGTCGCGGCAGCAATAGGGGTGGTCGCGGCAGTAAACCCCTTTTTCTTCACTCTTTTTGCTTGTTTCGCTATTCCCCTTCTCCATTTCTCTTCCTCGTTCGTGCCGCCGCGATAGGTACGTAGTCTGCACAAGTGATGAGCGCCGCACCTCCAGCAACCAGACGCCACCATCCCACCTATCAAGTACACCAGCCTGGGATTCGGAATCCGTCGTCACTTGCAGTTTGACTCTGAAAACGATATACGCAAGCCATTAAATGCCTAATTTACGCCTAAAAGTATCGGCAAGAACAGTGCATTACTAAAGCCAATGCTTCGAAACGCCTTCTAACTAGTACAAAAACTGCGCCTGCCCCTGTTCCAAACCCATCATCAAATCCCTTTATGTACTAAACAGCCCGCTGTACAAACTGACCGTTGAAGGCAGACTTTTCTCATTCCCGCTGTATTGTCCTCGTGTTTCCAACCCAAACCGTCAACATTTAGACCTGCTTGAGGTAGCTTAGCATCTTCTCCCGCTCATCCACAGGCATCACCCGCAACATCTCACGGATGCCTTTCCATGCAGCGTTGTCCGCCGCGTCCTTGCTGGAGGATCCAGCTCTAATAAGATCTTTCATCTCGGCCGCGATGGCCTCAGCCTTGAGATGCTCGACCTTCTCTGTCACCAGCTTCCGGTTCTCTTCATACCACACGGCCACTTCCTTATCACTCTTATCGAAATTGGGAATGCCGCACCAGGCCTCTAGAAGGCGCATGTGACGAGCACGCAGCTGCGGCGTCGACGGCGCCGTAGTAGACTTGTGGTGGATGCCAGCAGCCGAAGTTGAGGCAGCCATGCGACGGAGGATGTACTCCTCGTTCAATCTTCTGCGCACGCGCCAGTAGAAGAAGCGACGAGCGTTCCGCCACTCGAGAATGTCACGAATCACACCCTTGGCCTTCATGCGACCAGCACGATCGTGAAGATCGGCGAACTGGAGGCTGATCTGCGCATAGACTGGCAGAAGCTGCTGCTCACGGGCCGTGATCTGCTTCTTGAGCTCATCAACCTCCCCCTTGGACAGAGTGGTATCGGCAATCTGCTTCTTGAGGTTGGCATAGATGGGGTCGAGGCGAGTCATGGTCTCAAGCTGCTTGTCCTTGCGGTACTTGATGCCAATGATACCTTCAGGCTCCAAGACACCGCCGCGAGCCTCGATATCGGCGTACATTTCCATAGCAGTAGGGTTGATCGTAGGATCAACAACGACCCAGGAACCACCACGGAGCTCGCCAAAGGGCGGGATGTAGATGAACACTGGCTGCTCAAACTTGACGAGGGCGTCAACAATGTACGATCCATACTTGAGGACCTCGTTGTACATGTCGCGCTGACCGCCCGAGAAACCACGCCAATTGGCTAGGATCATGAGCGGGAGCTGTTCGCCATAGTTGAAGTCGTTGATAGCCTGGGCAGTCTTGAAGGCAGAGTTGGGGTACCAGACACCACCGGCCTCGTTCGTTACTTGCTCGATGGAATCGGGGTTGGCAGGGTCTGCGGGCGTCACGTTCTCGACCGAGCGCGTCTCGACGCCAATAACACCCATGGGAATACCACCTAGGCGGGCGCGGCCAACAACGACAGTACGAGCCCACCCACCCAGCGTCTCGACAAATGAGTCCTTGTCAAAGAGACCAGGCTGGAAGCCATCCTCGTCCTCCTTTCCGGCGATCATCCATCTCACATCATATGGCTGCCTCTGGGGCGGCGTGTAGGTGACATCGCGGTCCCAGGTGTCGACACTGGGGCTGATAGGGACCGGGTTGTTCCGCTTATCAGGGACGAAAGACATCCACTCGACAATCTTGGACACACCCGCAAAGTCGTCGTTGGCGGTCAAGTGTGAGACGCCGTTGCGGTACATGATCTGAGTGCCACCGAGTTGCAGGTTCGAAGTGTAAACTTCTCGGCCAAGAAGGTTGTTGAGAGCCGGAGCACCTGTGAGGATAATGGGTTGACCCTCAATCTGGACAGCACGCTGGCCGAGGCGCACGAGATAAGCGCCGATACCTAGTTATAACGTTAGTTACGCTGCAAAACAAAGCTTGATTGGCGTTCAAAACTTACCGACTGAGCGGCAGGTGACGAGGGTGCAGGTGAAAATATCATTGTAGGCTCTGCTGGTGGCGCCGGCAATGAGACCCGAGCCGCGAAGACACTCTACGCCTAAGCCATCTTCAGCGCCGACAATCGTGGTAATCTTGTGTCGCTTCTCGCCGTCTTCGGTGACCTCCTCAGTGATCACCTCGTTCTCAAACCGCGCCTTGGCCTCCTCAGAAAGGTAGAGGTACTTGAAGCCAGCGTCAGGCTTGCTGGGATCGTTCCACGCGACGTTGAAGTGGGGCATCAGCTCGTTGGCAAGACCCAGACGAGCACCCGAGTTAGCTGAGAGGTAAATGCGTGGAATGCCCAGCTTCCGGGCAAGCTCGGTGCACTTGTGGAAGAAGTTGTCTTCCTTGGGGCCGAACGATCCAATGTTGTAGGTGATATCGTTGGCAACGACGACGAACTTCCGGCCCTTGGGGTACTCGGGAGTGCGGGCATTGATGAGCCAACCAACCATGCCGCAGGTGTTAGTTCCTGGGTCGCGGGAAACCTCGGCCAAATTGTCTTGGTCGTCCAGGACAAGCTCGTTGAAGTCGATGCACTCTCCAACGGCTGGCTGCTTCTCCCCAAGAGCAGGGTGCTTCTTGACGGCCTTAGCCCAGCTGTTCTGAATGGCTTGACGGAACAACTCGGGGAAATCGTAGACAAACTGCGTGCCCATGAGGTGTGCCTTGTAACGTTTGGGCTGCAGCCAGTTCTTCGTCGCGTACGGCGTCGAAACAGGGAGCAGGTGCATAGAGCCGATCTTGGTAGTGCCGCCAATGGAGTGGAACACCCAGTCACCCTTCTCCGACTTGCGTTCAGCGTACATCTCCACCTGGATAACGTAGCCAGAGGTGTTGGTGATTATCACGCGAAGAGGGTACGGCATTCCAGAGATGGGATCCGTGCAAATAATGCGGATTTCGACCTGGGCAACACGCAAACGCCAGGCACGGGGGCCGAAGCGGTCCAGGAAGCCCTGCAGCGACTGCTCAACCTCCAAGGGTTGGAGCTGGAAGACTGGGGTGAAGTTGATGAACATGTGGTTGAGATCAGTGTTGTTGTTGCCAATGATCTCGAGGGCATCGAAGATGTCGTTGATAACGCGGTCAGCCTCCGAGATTAGGTACTCAGCAGTAGGGATGTGGTCACGAAGGCGACCGGGCCGGATGACAGCACGGGTGAAGTACCGCTTGTCAGTATCAACACCCTTGCCAATTGCCTCGTACACGTGAATATTCTTGTTCTCGGTGAACACAGGCTTGATCTTGAACTTGGAGAGTCTTCCGAGCTCGAGCTGGAAGGCAAGGGCAGGCTCGATGTGACGAATGCTGTCATCCTCAATGTACTCGGGGCCACGGAACGTGTAGTAGCCAGGATAGGATCCGTCATTGCGGCCGCAGACGAAGGTCAGTCGGCGAACGCGGCGCGCGAAAAGATCATCCTTGAATTGGTGAACCAGGGGAAGAATGTCCTTCAGGATCTCATCGTCGCTACGGCCCTCGGCATCTCGGATAGCAACATTGACAACAGCAGAAAGCTCATCCAAGGTGTCCATACGAGGTGGCGGTGGAGGCCTGCGCTTGCCAGAGAGGTCAGGAATGATACCGCTCGGGCTCTTCTTAGGGGGTGCGGATGCGACGGGGAGAGTCTCCAAAGCCCTCGACATCAGCTCCTCAGCGTCGTCCAGATACCTGCAGGGGACGATTACGCCTTTGCGAATCGGCTCCTCCGAGGTTTTCTGAGTCAAATAAGACATGTCGCTGATAGAGTGGATGCGTTTGAAGCTATGGTCGACAGGGGTGGCTGGGGAAGACGCAACAGCAGACTGCAACGGCAGACCAAACTCAGACTGCCCAATCTTGCGAAGGGCAAAGTCCCAGGAGACGAAGGACGGCGTGTCGGATTCGTCAGAATGGTATTCAATCTTCTTCAGCACATAGGCCCTGTACGCGCGACGAACATAGACTTCAAGTGCAGCCAAAGACACCCATGGATCCTCGTGTGCGAAGAAGAGGGTGAGAACATCAAATACCGTGTACTTGGAATCGACCACCTCTTTGATGACGTCCAAGCTCGGTTCCCGGTGATCCCAGCCGGTCTCGCCGTAGCGGGACTCGACCACCGACGAGCGGAGGATATGCTCCATTTGGGCAGTTCTCTCCTCGAGGGAAGGGAGAGCGCATTGGATGAGGATCTCTCGGGCCTTCAGCGACACCTTAGCCGTTTGCCTGGATTCCAGCTCAGCCATCTTGCGGAGGACAGGACGAAGAAACTTGGCAATATTGCCAGTGTTCGGCTTGTTTGGGCGGTACTCCTCCAGGATGGCGAGGATCAACGAGTTCTTGGCCGCCACCCGGCTGTGGGACAGCACCGTTTGCACAACCTTCTGGATGTCATCCTTGTTCTCGTCCCGAAGCTTCAGAATGACCTCTTCGTCCTGTAGCCTACGACCGGAGAAGAGACGCTCCACCTCGGCATACGACTCAAGGAGGTCGGCGATGACGTTCAACTCTCTGACCTTCGGGCCTTCGGCGTAGAGGTCGAGCACAGTAGTAAGAGGAGCGAGGGTGTTCTTTAGCATTTCGGCGTCAACTGGGTTGGCGATGTTGTCATCCAGGAACTTTTGGAAGGCCTTGGCCAATGTCCGGGCAGGGAACTCGCCCTGTCGCGAGGCAGCACGCTCGAGGACCTGGGTGAACTGAGCATCCAGCTTTTGCGGCATGCGGGCGTGCAAGGCCGAGAACTGGGCAGCAAACTCGCTGTACGGAAGCTTAGGGTCCCGCAAAACTTCGATGAGGTCCCTCAGAGCCTTAAGCATGATAACCTGGTTGTCGAAACCCATGAGGATATTCTTGAGGATGTGATGGAGCACAGCGAATCTTTGCGCGGGCTTGTTGCCCACCACAACCGGGGGACCGAATTCGGGAAGCTGACCAACGAAAGACTGGGCCTGCTTCACGCGGCTTGGGTCATCCAAAGCAAGGATACCGAGAATGTCGCCGGCCTCAAGGGTGGCACCGGGCTGTTTGATGAGTTGTACAATGCCGTCCTCCTGGGCAATCAGCGGCATGTACATCTTCATGACCTCAACTTCGGCGAAGGTTTGGCCGGCTCGAACGTGTGAGCCATTCTCGACAGTAAACTTGACAAGCTTGCCAGGAGAAGGGGTGCGTAGTTGGGTGGGGTCATTCTCCTGTTCAAGCAAGCAGGTCTTGCTGTCAACCGAGATGCGAGTGGCCGCGACCTCTTCCTTCCAGTACACGTTGTGACTTCGACCATCCAGCAGGATGAGAAGACCGCCGTCACTGAGCGCGCGAACGCCAACAGTGCACTTGGAGCCATTGATAAAGAGGTGGTAGCTGTCGAGGCTAGACCGGGTGGCGGTGAACTTGTAGCGGTAGCCCTCGTAAATGAACTCGACTGGGAAAACGGTCTTCAGGACATCCTTGGAGGGAACCTGGCCCTTCTCAAGACCGGACCTGTACTCAGCGATGCAGTTCTCGCTCGAAATGTGAGCCTTGGTGATGGCACCGCAGATAACCGCCAGCATGGTGTCGGGTCGCTCAGCGGTAAGCTTGTTGGAGATGAGCTCATCAAGCCATCCGGTAGTGATGGTGTTCTCCTCAAAGGCCTCCGTCTCCAAAAGCTTGATGAGGTACTCGACAGTGGTCCTGAAGTCACCGCGAATGCTAAGTTCCTTGAGCGCGACAACCATGTGTTTCCGAGATGCGGCACGGTTCTCGCCGTAGGCGAAGATGTGACCGAATTGAGAATCAGAGAAGCTGTGGATTCCACCAGCCGAACCGACCGAGAAGTAACCCCAGACATTGGAGCTGGAACGGAAGTTCAGGTCATGGAGCACACCATTTGATGGCTTAAAACCCTCACCAGGATCCTCTGAGGTGATACGGCAAGCAGTGGTGTGGCCCTTGGGTGTTGGCCTTCTCTGAGTCTTTTCGCTGCCGGGGTTCTTGAACTCAAAATCGATCTCGGTAGAGGTCTTGGGGTCAACACCGTACAGAAGCCGAATATCCCTGATCCGATGAAGAGGAAGACCCATGGCAACTTGCAGCTGGGCCGCTGGGAGATTAACACCGCTGACCATTTCGGTTGTAGGATGTTCAACCTGCAAACGAGGGTTCAACTCCAAGAAGTAAAATTTGTCATCGGCGTGAGAATAGAGGTACTCGACGGTACCAGCAGAGACGTATCCGACAAGACGGCCGAGTCGCACTGCAGCATCCTCCATAGCCTTGAAGGTGACGGACTTGGCGATGGTGACGGGTGCCTCCTCAATAATCTTTTGATGTCTTCGCTGGACGGAGCAGTCTCTGCCGAAAAGGGAAATATTGTTGCCATACTGATCCGCAAGCAGTTGAACTTCCAAATGCCTTGCGCTGTCCGCAAGCTTCATGATGAAGATGGGAGAGCCGGGAATTTCACTAGCAGCCGCCTTGTAGAGCTGCTCAAAGCCATCCTCAGACAGGACTTTACGGATACCTTTGCCGCCACCACCTTCAGAAGCCTTGACCATGACGGGGAATCCGATCTCCTTGGCCTTCTGGAGACCCTCTTCCCAAGAGGACACGCATCCCTTGAGGTAAACCTCATCAGGGACAGTCACGATGCCCTTCTCGTCAATGCTGACCTCGTCGACGCCGGTTCCTGACCATGGGATACAAGGCACGTCGGCGTGTTGTGCAACGATGGTGGAGGAAATCTTGTCACCGAGCGACCGCATCGCAGACCCAGGAGGACCAATGAAGACGATCTTCTTGGGTGATGCTGCCAAGGATTCTGGGAGCTTTGGGTTTTCTGATGCGTGACCCCATCCTGCCCACACTGCATGCACATCCATGCGCTCGGCAATATCGACAATCAGTTCTACATTGGCGTAGTTGTGATTGTTGGTGCCGCCGGGGACTTCCACATAATGGTCGGCCATCCTGATGTAGTCGGCGTTGGCTTGGAGGTCTTCCGGCGTGGCCATCACGGTAAATTTGATGGCGCGCTCGTCGCCGAATGTCTCGTAGGCCCATTTTCGCACGGATCGAATCTCTTTGACGGCGGCGATACCATTGTTGGCGATCAAAACCTGGCCATCGTCGTGTTAGTGGTGGTCCCATGGCACTGAACCCTATTCCAGCCATTTTCCTATAGTTACTCACATTTGTGATCACGGTGTGACCATCGTGGTTTGCCACGAAATCTTTGACCTTAGAGGGCGGCGCATTTTCCAGTTTATTCCCGCCGATGAAGTGGTCGGCGATTTTGTGCTTCTCGGCGTATGTCGGTTTGCCATTGAACTGGGGCACCGTCCGACTCTTGGTGCCTTTGCTACGTCCGTTCGTTTCCGCCATGGCGTCTGCGGGAGCGATCGTCGAGTGTTCGGGGGAATCGGACCTCTCGGTGGGTTTTTATTTGGGCATCCAGAGACAACAAAGCCGATCTGGAGATTCTGGGTAAAGCTGCGGACATTTGCCTAGTTAGGAATGCGGCTGCAACACAAGCGAGGCACAGCTTACAGGTTGCAGTAAGCGACGGCAGGTGTAAATCGCCGGTGCAGAATACGTGTTAGTGCTGAAAGGAGCAGGCCAACAAGAATCCCCAAGCAGTCAAAGAATCAATAGACCGGAAGGAAAGCTTTGTTGGGAGACACGGGCTTTGCGAGCACGGGGTATCTCTTGGGAAGGGGCGGAGGGGTGAAATCGCCGGCCTATTAGGATGGAAGTGACAACCGCAGAGCAAAACAAACTTGCAAGAAGGGAGCGGCTTGGTCGTAGCCCCGTGAATACTACACAGAAATCTGAGAGTGAGGGATGAAGAGAGAAGAGGTTCTAAGGAGTAAACCAGTTCGGTGCGGGACTCGGGGTAGATGAATGGCAATCCTGAGTTCTGGCGAGGCACGCCCGAAAACCCGTGCGCCGCGATGGGAGCGGGTGGGTGTGTGGGGACCCGATTGGGATCCGAGCTTTTGGGGCCAGTTTCCCAGGGAGCAGAAAAAAAGTTACACGGCGGCGAAAGCCTTGCTTGCACCTCAACCTTCCCCTGACATTCATTCATCCATCCCTTTCCACCATCCACAGCCATCGGATTTCATCCCTTTCGCCGAAACAGGTGAGAGAAACGAGCTGTGAAGGGGTGTGGTTCCAGCTTGCCGACGCCACCATCCCCAGATCAGGCCAATCATCAGACAGACACTTTTTCGGGACGTTGGGGAAAATGTCCCATCCCCAATTGCCCTGCGAACAAACGTCAGCCTGCAGTGCTCGATTGAGGCGGCAGGGGCCTTTCCCGGATCCACCACCGCCGCTGACGGCTGGAGCATGGCCAAGTACCTTTCGTTACAGCGCTGCACTAGTTATGCAGTGGAGCCCTTTGAACGCCGCCCTTCTCTCCTCTTGAAGCCCATGTTGGCAACTACGCGTTTCATCTACATGGTTCTATTCAAGGATAAGCCTATGGCCTTGGATAGGCTTTATGAAGCCTCTGCGGAAAACAGGGGTGACTGTAGGAGGATGAGCTGAGCAGTCAACTGAGTTCCGACGTTGTAACTAACGATTTCGGGCTTCGGGACTCCGACACCGAACCTGCAGAACATCGCCTACATCCACTTTTCTCTGCTCGCGACGGCATGGCTGGGTATAAGATGAACTAGCCGTAAATGAACGTCTGCCACGTTTTCCTGGGTGCTCGGAATTTTTTTGCTAGCGATTTGGCTCGACCGAGTTTTTTTCTGGACTTTGACCGAGTCTCTAGCAGGAGGGACAAGCGGTTCTCAACAAGTGAACCGTGCTGGTTCAACCCTTTTCCCCGGCCCAGACCAGGCCGATCTCGGGTTAGGCCGGGGAAAGCTTGCGCTGATTTGACAGCGGAGCGAAAAATGACATGGGATTCTCATAGAGGGCAGGTCTGCGATCAAACTTCGCATCGGCCCGTCAAGCGCGAGGCATAATGAGCAGACGCTAGACAGACCGTCGCACTCGAGTCTGAAAAAGGATGTACCCGGGCTAAGGATACGCAGAACCTCCAACCATCGCATCAGGACGACGAGAAAATGCGCTGCATGCCAACGGAAAAAAAATTTGATAGGCCCCAACTGTTGAGCTTCCCGCTCTCAAGCGATACCCCTGACTACCGACCGCCAAGTATGCCAGGGGTGGAATGCTAGAGCGATCGACAAAAAAAGAAGACCCGCAGATCCCCAACACTTGTCCGCGACCAAAGGGCAGGCCATCCTGCATTCCCGCGTCCCGGTCTTGGAGTCGCCGCGGCGCCTGTAACCCCACCAGCGTGTCCATAAGGTTTCGCCCACAACGCCGGCGACCGCAGCCCGCTGAAGTTTGCACAAATCCATGGAAATAACAGCCCTCTCGGGCCTCCCGCAACCCCCAATTTCCATCACCCCCGTCATGATGGTCCGCGGCCACCGAGATGCGCGAGTCGTAACTTGCGCCTCGTCTGGTCCTGTATCATGACGACAAGTAGGTATTAGAATGCTCTCGTTAATTTCGGTGCTCATCACCGTCAAATTGTCCTCGCTAGGGATGCCCTGTTTTCTTCCATTCCTGCATTCCTGAGGGCGCAAGAGGCGCTGTTCGCTGGCACTACCAGTCATGGCCAGCCAACCCACGCAGTATGGGGTACAAAGTACATGTTCCGCAACAGTGTCGTTTCGAGCCGAGCCGTGTCGGTGTTCCTTTGCGACCCCAACCACGGACTATTCCGCTTGGGGATTTTCAGCACTGATACGGCACAGTGTCGTCGAATCTCGAGGATACACATGGAAGACTTGAGGGCGGCCGAGCAGCTGAGGTAGTCCATGTCCTTGTCGGTCTATTGTTCTAGTCAAGGTTCGAGAAAGAGAGCTATTCTTCTCGTTCTCGAAACCAGGAACAATGTCATTCTCACAAATTCCATCTCCATTTCACATGTGTCGTCAACCCAAGGTGGTGTCATCCAGGGGTTCGACCTCAGAGCCGCAAAACCCGGCCCCACTCCCAGAAGCCCAGAAAGACGCAACCACCGCCCCTGACATCACAATCGTACCATTTTCACATGTCCCCCTCAGCCTGGCGAGGCCAGACCAGTCGATTCGATGGTCCATGGCCGGCAGCACCCGCCTTCATGCGTGCCCCCTTCTCGAATCTCAGATCCGGGCTGCCGGGAAGCTGGGATCTGGGATCTGGGGTCTTTGATCCGACTGACTGACGTGCTTTTGTGACTTTCCCGTTCCTGCATCCATCCATTCATCCCACGTCTTTTTTTTTTGAGAGGATTTCTTCCCATTGGTGTAGGTCTCCCCCGCCCGCGTGGTACTTCCAGCCCTGTCGGTTCCGTCGAAAACGCGGGGCGGATGTTGTGCTTGTTGCTTGGAAGTGGTCCGACGCGGACTGTAATGTACAGCGTAGATGGAGTCACCACTGTCTATCTATCTAGGTACTACAAAAGATACATGTAGCGGTGAATTTGTTGAGCGGAGATCTCTTCGGGAGAGAGAGAGGGAAACCGAAACTGTCCGTACTCCGGAAATAGCATTATCACTTTTCTCGGATATCGGTCGTCGCATCCTCCATCTTCCATCTTACAACCTACATAGGTGGGGATGAAATCGTGAGTTTATATACGATAGCCACGCCATCTAGGTCATCGGTTGTCCATCCACTCCCGTCCAGTCACAAGCGGGCACATGCGGTTTTCGGAAAAGCCAACATACCAACATGCATGTCACGAAACATATATTATATCAAGAGCAATAGAATAAACTAGCCTCAAGGAAGGCATAATCCATCATCCAGCAGTCTATTCCCGTCGACACCCTACAAAACTCCCACATATCTAACTCATAGCTACCAAACCGGACTCCCACTAGACTTCAGCGATAACAATTGACTTGACTTGCATGTAGCCCAAACCAACACACCAGTCGTAGCGATATGGACACACACACACACACACACGCATACACTGATCATCACAGCAAAAACACGCATCACCCACAAGACCACATAAATCAAGACATAAAAAGCAAAAAAAGCAACAACAACATTGAGGGGTATTAACGACATGCTACTTCTCTTACTACTCTGTTAGGCCAGGTGTTTGTAATAACAGGGGCACCCAAAAGAAAAACGACAGAGAAAAAGTCACAACCCGCCTTTCCCTCCCATTCCCATGCTCCCGATTTCCCTTCCAGAGACTGTTGTTCATCCCCTAGGTGGAGGCGATAAAAACCATCCATGCAACAAGATGATAGCCGACGAGAGCGTTTAATAAAAATACGACAAAAGAAAAGGTATCGACGAGTCCCGTGTGATGTTTGTTAAGGTACTTTGTAGTTGCGTTGTTCCAATGAACAAAACTTTCTTCATCCTGCTCCGGAGAGCAACAGCTTCAAATCTCTTCTCGCCTATCTCCCTGCTCGGCCCTGAGTTCCCTTCCCCGCGCACCCCTACCACTTTCATCCATCTGGTATTCATTCCCAAAATCCCGTGAATAGGAAGAGAAAGGACAGGTATTCCCTATAGCGATTAAAACAAGACCGATCTCAAGATTGTATCCCGAAGAGAAGACAGCCCCGTGGCATCGAAATGACTGCGCCGGGACATGCAAAAGTGGAATCGAAACAGAGTTTGGTCGGTTCAAACCCTCAGTAAGTCTCCCCCACATCCTCAAGCTTCCTCGCAGGAAGTGCTGGTATGCCCGTCAAACCGGCACCTGAGCTCGCTCTTCGACCCGAGACAGACCCGCCGCCACTTTGCCTCCTTGCACTGCTAGGCATAGGAATGCTGGTGGGCGCGGGGATGCCGCTGACGCCTTCAAGGTCGAAGCGGCTGTAGGTACCACGTCGGCTCGGTGTCCGGAGATCCCCACCGTCTAGCCCCGCGGCCAGTTCGTCAGCCTCAGCTGTGCTGTAGCTCACGCTCTGGCTGTGACCGTGCAAGCTTCCCCCGAGGCTGCTCCGTGGGCGACCCAACGGTGTTCGCGCGCCGCTTAGGCTCGCACGGCTCATTGGCCGCGGTGGGGGCATGATGCTGCTGGTCGAAGTGGTGTGAGAATCTGTCCGGCTTGCCGGTCGTGCGTAGCTTGAGACGCTAGCTCGGCTGCTTGGTCGCGACATTTCCGACTCGACGTTCCCAGGATTACGGTTTGGTAGCGGGCCGAACGAGAGTCTTGACACTCCCGACGTACTAAGCCGTGAGACATGCTTACTCGTGCTCGACGACATGCTACTTCGTAGATCCGTGCCACGGTGCATGGTAGGCGTCGCATCATCGCCAGCAACACTCCCGGTCATACTAGACGTAGTAGAACCGGCAGTACGCTTGCGGCTACGGATTGTGACTGTGGAGGGAAGGTTGACCGAGGATCGAGGGGAGAATTTTGGTGGGGTGTTGACGGGAGCCGGAAGCTTCGACCGGGCCGATTGCACGCGGGCTTCCAGGCGTTGCATCTGGGCGGTGAGGGACCGAATGTGCGTGAGCGAGTTAGAGGGAGGGATCCGGTGGGAGGTAGAGCGCGGTGCGGTTCTCGCAGCGGACGTTTTGGTAGGGGCGGGCGTGCGCTGGGCGTTGCCGGTAGTAGCGATGCGACTGCCCGGAGCGCGTGTCCCAGGCGTGAACTGCTTTGGCTTCGGAGTGACGCTGTTGTCTGAAGAGAGGCGCGGTTTCCTCTGGCCAGCCAAGGGTGTCTTGAAGGGCATAGCCTTGGTCAGAGGTGCCGACGCATCCGACATGGGCGGCGATGGCGGGTCCTGGATCTCGGAGACGGTTTCGGCCGTGGTAATGGACTTGGTATCAGGCGGCGTTGTAATCATCGGGGAGCTCGCAGTCGAATGCGGCGAGTTGTCAAAGGTGGGGGATTCGGGGATGGAGATGTCGGTGGAAATGGTCGACAGGTGCCTAGACTCTTGTTTCCTGATCTTGTCCTGCAGAATCTCGGCCTCGATCTTGAGATCGGAGAGCTCCTCGCGCAGGCGCTGGGCTTCGACACGCAGTTGTTCTCGCTCCTGCTCGCCCAGCTTGATTTCCTCCTCCATCATGACGCCCCTCTCGATGGCGACATTGTACTTTGACTCGAGATCCTCCAGCGAGGATGTGGTGTTTCGTGCTTGTCGCTCGAAGTCATCGTTCGCTACCTCGATATCGCGCAGCCTCAGTTGCAGTGTCCGGTTGGTATCGCGGAGCGTTGTGATTTCCTTTTCGAGTACGCCCTGGGCGGCGTTTGCTTCGGCCTTGGATTCCTTATATTTCCTCTGAATTGTGCACAAGTGGGTCAGCCTGACCGCCTCAAGGATGATATGGCGGGGGATCGCAAAATGACATGATGTCGCTTACCTTCCACTCCTCAACCTCGTAGCTCAGTGCCTCAGCCTTTTCTTGCAGCGCCCGCTCCCGCTTATCGGCCGCATCCAGGTCCTTTTCGAGCTCGGCTTCGAGCTCCTTGCTCGAAGCTTGGAATTCCGACAGTTCATGCTCCAGCAGCTCGTATTGCGCCTTATACCATGCGAGGGCATCTTCGGCGCTGGCTTCGGCACTGGGTGGCGACGACGGTGGTTCGGCCATTTGTGTTGTTTACAATGATGCGGCTCGCTGCGCGCGGCCTCGCATGTGATTGACTGCAGGCGGACGTAGATGCAGGAGGGTGCGTCCAGGACCTGATCGCGACGAAAAGAAAGTGCAAATCGCGCGCAAGTCCGCGTTCTTAGGTATTCGGGAATTTGACGTCTTGGACGGTTTCGCAGGTTAATCCCGACGATGCGATCGCGGCGACTGAGGTTGAATCAACAGGGTCGGCAATTTAGGTTCTTGCTTGCGCAAGGTCCCGTTGAAGCGTCGCGGGGTCGAACAGCAAGAGGAAATGGCGAAAAGTAGGCCCCCTTTCGTTAGGCTGTCGATGGCGTCGTATACCTGCATCCGGCGCGCTATTACTTACCTGGCAGCCGGGTTGTCGTCGTTATCGTCGTCGCCGTCGTTGGTGGTCGTCGATGTTGGGGGAAGGAGGAGCCTCCCAGAACGGCGAGGGTGTTTTGCTTGGCGTTCGTTTGTGTCTCCCCTTGCCGTCGCATGGCGCTAAGATTTCCACCTGCTGCCGCCCTGGCAACCGTGCACGTCGCCACAAAGCCTCGACCACTCACGCTGCCGAGAGTCGGTACCGTCTTTTTGTCCACCCGTCAGATCTTCAGCAGGAGCACTGCAGCTTGAAGATGGGTCTCTTTCGTCCCGTCATTTGCTGCTGGCCAGGTTTCCAGCTTCACCTGTCCACTCCACAGCGTTTCGAGTTGAGCCTTTCGCCGTTCTTTCCTTCTCTCCACCTGAGCCACCCGTTTCCGGCGCATGCGATACTACTCAGCCAGCGTCATCAATTTTGAGGTTCAAGGGCGCTGCTGTCGCAGGACCTGAAAATCAGCCACTCAGGGGCGCACGCGGCCATCCTTTTTGAAACAGGCAGTATCTGGCAAAACCCGCCATTTGTTCAGCAATGCAACGGCATAGCATGCTGCAAATGACTTCAATGCGCTGCGGCCCGGACGTCTGCCGGTCCGTGTCGATTTCTGTCAGCTGCCAATGCTTCTGTGAAATGTCACAGGCCAAGACTGCCACGATCAAGGAGGAAAACAGTCAATCACACAGCAGGATGGGAAGGGGATCCGATGAGATCTTGTTATTGGGGATCTATCTATGCCTCTGGCTCAAAATGTCAAGCCCTTTTACTTGACAGCGACCCCCCTGAGTTTTGCCGCCCAATCATCTTGATCATGTTGCTGGCAGCGTTCATCAATAGTCCGAGCCATGGAATCTGCCGTCGAACCACATCCAACGACCCCATGAGGTGCGGCTCTCGTCTCTCTCAGACCAGCAAAGACATGCCTCAGCAGCGGCTATTTGGTTCAACAACCAGGCGTTTTCCGCGTTCCCCTTTCCCAGAGAAAATACTCTGTATCTCGCATTGTCAACAGCAAGGCTGACGCTTCGCAGAGCGCAGAGATCGCAAACATATGGCAAGCCAGAGCCACCTTCTTGGGTTGTTTGGGGAATGCGTCCTGCTGGAACCAGGTCTTGCTGCCTGTGGTAAATGTCAATGGGAGCACCCTGTGTAGCGTGATGGCACCCGCGATAGCCCAGCGATAATCTACACTCGGGGCAGGAGGGTGCCGGCGGACGCCCGGTAGCCGTTGGATCATTCCAAGAGATTCCACGAGTGTTGTTGCCTGTGAGGGCTTTATCAACCACGACGGCAATTGCCGTGCGTAACGGCAAGCCAAGTTGCCTCGCCGGCGCCCTACGGGAATGCTGTGTGCTCGGCGGATCAACTCGCGACCTCATCCGCTGGGGGCCACGCAAATACTCTGGCGGTGAGATCTCAAGGTACCCGTTGGGCTCTGAGTGGGCAGAAGTTCTCAGCAGCTCGAGAATGCAATCGTCGCAGAAGAGGTGGCCACATGGGAGTACCACGCCTCGCTCTAAATCCTGCCCTTTGGCCTCTTGCAACATCGGCGGTGGAATGCCTGCCGTGGCAATCGGAGACTCGCAACTCGTGCATGCCGGGATGGTTGGAGGTCCGCTAGCCAAGCCATTCAACTGCTGCTGCACCTGTTCCCAGTCGAAGACCTTTCGGCGCGCGTTTATTCCGTCCTGACCACCATCCTCGGTGGCTATCACTTGCTCCCAATTGCCCTCGTCCGTCACGATGGCGTTGCCGTTCGTCCAGTCATGGTAATACTTTGACCATCTCTTGCCAATCCCACGCTCCCTCGATAGGTCTGGGAGCAACTCGCCTTGCTCGTGCCATTCCATCAGCTTGTCGGCGACCTTTTCCTGATATTCGTCCCAATTCCAGTCCTGATACCCATCGTTCTCAAAATACATGCTGTCCAGCTCGTCCAGATCGTGATCTACATCTGACGAGTCGGTGCGATCTGCCGGGAATCTGAGGTACAGACGGTTGCTATTCGTACTCGAAGCCATCTTGTTTTTGTAATCGACGAACTTTTTAAAAGTCTGTGGATCGGAAGGGCAGGCTGATGCATGTGCTTGAACTGGCCGGGGTCTGGTATAGCTCTCCGTCAGTATATAGTTGGCATTGATCGAGCGTTGCGAACTGCTCACCCAACTGTTGTTGTTTGTTGCTTTTGTTTTCGAAAGACGTTGCTGGGCAGGTAGATAGATACCAGACTAGTTCTAGACTCTTTAAATCCCAGATATTGAGCAACAGTGCTGCCTAGGTAACTACATGTAGCGTACATGTATGTCCATCGTTAGCAAGCTAGCTATCTCATGGGGTTGGAAACCCAGGAAGGAAGTTTTGTCATGTCGAGACGACAAATACCTTGACTGACCTTGACGTTTCAGAAGTCTTTCTGTCCTGCTCAAGTCGAAACTTGGTATCGACGAGAGAACCCCCTCCGGATCTGGATTTGATACTGACGAGAAGCAGACCAGACTTGATTTGATATTTGATCTGCTTGCGAATGCGATATATGCGGTGCGGTTGAATTTGAAATCCCGCGGTGGCGATGGGGCACTGATCTTTCAAAGCCGACCCTGGGATCTTCCACTCCGTCAAGTCGAGTTGGAAAAGCCCCCGGTCAAGTATGATTGACGGTCAAGTGTTTGTTAAGAAAAACACTTGACCGGCTTGGTTCGAGGGTCTGGTTTGGAAAATCTCGACCGCCTTGTGCTGCTGGCTCGGGAAAAGTTGAAGTGGGAGGGGAGAAGAGAGAGATTGATTTTTTCCCCGAAGAGCGGGCTTAAATATTAAAAATTTCCTTCCCTGTTCTTACGCCGTGTTGTGCTGATAGTGTGTTGTGTTGTCGGCGCGACTGACGAGGGCTGTCGCCGCAGGGATCCCCGTTTGTCGGCGTTGACGTTGAACGCCGAGAGTTGAAAGTCGCCATCTCAACTTGGGGACATTCAGTTTGGACTTGTATAATGACGGCGCGAGGCGTCTAATTGTTCACGCTCTTCGTCTCACCCGATAGTTCGTAGAAGGAGAGGTGAGGAATCGCCGTACCAATCACAGTACCAGGGACAACAGCAAATAGTGCTTGAACAACATAATTATCAATATACCATAATCCTATTTTCAGGTCAAGTCAACCAGCCGTGGCACACGATAGAGGAGACTACCGAGCTCTCAAATCCTAGTCCTCCCTCCTCTTGTGTTATTGCAGACAACTAGAAAAAAAAACCAAAGCAAGGACAACGAAAGAACTCACAATGATACCGTGAGCTGGCTGTGTGTTCAATCTTATCATTCATATGATACAATATTCTCATATTCATACATGATGTCATGGTATCGCAAACTATTAACCCTTATCCCAGAGCCTTGTTTGTCTTTGTTGCAATGTGCTTCTGCGGCTCCGTAACACAAGCTGTGTGCAAACTCGCTTTGCCAACGAAACAATGACCATTTGCCAACGAAGCAATAATCAGACAGATATTGCTCTTGATTATTCATTCCTCTCTAGCCAATCGTTGCACCCATTCCAATTCTCGTTCCCCAGTTGTATTCCCACGTTGCTTTGGCGTTTAGAAGAACACCGCAACTCCCACCAAACCAGCCAAACCCATCACAAACGCAGCGTTCGATCCGTGCCTCCCAATACCTGATTTCATATTGGGGTACCCTTCAATTGCGTACTTCTCACTTCTAAATGTTTGCGGGCGTGCTGTGCCATTAGGTCCGGCGTGGTATTCGAGCTCAAAGAAAAAGGTCTTTGCCGTTGTGAAGGTCCATTTGTTTTGAACAAATGAGTCTCGATACTGCTTAGGCTTCCATTCGAACGAGGTGATACCCGGAGCCGTTGAGAGGTTTGCAGTCAGTTCGTGGCCGAAGCCTTCGCCACACCACCATAGATCCACCTGGGGGTTCTCCTTTGCTGGTTGGCTATTGGGTTCGAGCGTCCAGGCTATCGTGATGGACTCGGCGCTGAGGTTGAGTTTCTGGTTGACATCGGGTTTGGTAAACGTGACCTGTCCTAGGACGCTGGGCACCACGGCGGCTAGGACGGAGATGCTAGTGAGGAGACGCATGATTGGATTTGTGATCGAATGGCGGACAGGATTGAGTTCCGGGGTCGTGGAAGCCAAGCACCACTCCCATTTTTATGCTGTCAGTTTTATACGCTGCATACGGCCCCCGACGTGAGGTTCCACACTATGGGCCCCTTGGCCGGGTTACACGGCGCTCCGAAAATGGCACTGTGGGCCACTGAAATGGAGGCTGTGCAGTGACAAACAACCACCACAGGCCAATGAGCAGCCGAGGCGTAAATCGCTGAACCCACAAACCCATAGTACCTGCCCAACGAAGTTACACAGCTCTCAGTTTGCCTTGCCAGGCACCAGCCTCTTCGCGCCAAGTCGGGCAACTCGGTATGTTAGCAGAAGGAATAGTTCAAACAAACCTGCACTGGGTTTGAGCCCGAGAGGTTTGCACCCTAGAGAACTGCACTCAAAATGCGAATGCCGCGGGTTTAATATCCGGCACGAGTTCATAGCGCGAATTGGAGGGAGGGTTATTTGCATCGATTCCGGCTTTCTCCGGTGCTGGGCCTCCTTGGGCAAACTTCCCGGGCGGGATCGGGCCTCGTTTTTCGGCAGCAAACTCGGAACGGTTGGCAAGGGCTGCCCCAGCCGCTGTGCCGTTGGCCGAGTCGTGGACACAATCCCTTCGGTGCACCGTCCTGTCGCCCAAAAAATCTGGCAAGTCTAGCCCAGCTCGACCGAACGGAGAGTGGTCTCGGAACGCGGCGTCGTTGACTGAATGCTCCACCCGTGGGACTGAAAGTGCCCTACCAGGATCTGGCCCTGGCAGCAAAGGTGGAGATTGACATGCTGCCCCGACTCACTTTATTTTTCTGTTTCTTGGACTGGGTCTGTCTCTCAACGCTTCGCTCACCCGATCGCCCATGAAGTAAGGTATATCTTCAAAAACACTGCGTTGTGCCAGTCGTTTCTGGTGGTCGGCAAGAGAGTTTAACCTCCCCAAATAAACTTCTGACACTGGAGCTAGTTGCGACCATCTCGGTCCTAGGGGGGCTTATCAGAGCGGATGCAGTTTGTGACTATAGGAAAACCATGAGCCGGGAATGTTAGCAGAACGTAGTCCTGGATAGAACAACGAGGCTTCGACCAAATGTGTTGCCTTGCGCATATACTGGCGTGGCAAAGGAACATTTCCCCATGCGGCTCCTCACCAAGGGGATTCATGGCAGCAGTAGACAAGCATGACCCGGCGTGAATGGGTTCTTCGATGATGTAGTGGTATAGGCGGCGTAGGCTAGGCCGTTCGGACATATAAATGACGCAGGCCACTTCCTGAAGGTTTTATGTTCGGGACCGGTGCGGGATGGTAGGTTGGTTGGAACGGGACAGGGTGTGGAATGGAAATTGAGCCAGAGTCTTCTTCAAGTTGTGCGCCAGACCAGCGTGCTCAAGGTATTCGCAACACTGTTGCGTATATCGTAGGCCGCTGAGCCGCGATGGGAGCGAGTCTATGTCTTTTCTCAACTTGAGATGTCAATGATAGCAATAAAGGAAGGCAGGGAGACAGGGTAAGATCTGAAGTGGATGAGGATGACGGATTAGGAAATTCCACATGCGACTGAAAGGCGCCCCCACATCCTGCACAAGGACCGCACTCCGGAGCTGAATGCAGTGAGCCGCCTTGTCGGTACGTATCCTGAATTTGGCGACGTTCCCCATAAGCAGCGTACGTATTGGATTGTCGGTGGGTTCATGACGCACCTTCATAAGGCTGAACTGAGGCGAGGTGGAATTCGAAGTCTGGATCAACACAAAAAACGTAAAAAGCCTTTACGCCAGTAAAAATCCAGTCGCTGGATTCCACGTGATCGATTAAAACTGGCTGCTTCCGATATTTTGCGGGAGACAGGGTCTTTGATGTTAGAGTCGGAGAGCGCAGCGATCTCGCCGGTACTTGAGGACTCCAGTCGCAAAGCCCTAATATGAACCCTCTTTGGCTTTATGGTCTCTTGAAAAGCACTATGACCACAAAATATTGGGTGCTAAGAATTTGGGGTACATATGATGCCAAAAAACAAGACTAGGCTGTCTGTTAAAGGTGATGCAAAGCAATGAACCGAGTATTTGGAACTTCCCCGATCTCTTTGATCGCCGGGAACGCTAACGGTGGCGACTTTCCCCGCATCCGATGACATCCCGTCCAGCGCGCCAAGCACGGAGCTCAGCTGACGAGCGATAACGCAATTTTGGGGCAAAGCAGCAAAGAGTCTCTCTCCCCCCACCAAGCCTTGCATCGGCTGGAAATCGGCAAAGCTCCACCACTCCACCTCAGGACGATTTCGCCATTTCGCCATTCTCTTGCACAAGTCGAGGTCTTATCACTCACTATACCACCCGGACACCGTTCTTGCGCCCTCTGCTGCGACCTCCAGGGGGTGGCAATCGTTTCGTCGTTCGGCGATATATCTGCCATCAAACTGTATCTCATCGGGCAAAGCCACTCGCATGCCGCCGTCTGGGCACGTCGAATCCGTGGCATCCTAGATCTCTCGAGTGGCATCGCAATCTCGCCGGCCCTCAACTGCCACGGCACTTGGAACATTTGCTATTTCCCCGATTGCGAATTGCATGTCGGCCATTGCGTGGACCTCCCGTCCTGCCGCGGACTCGCATTGACAGCTACCCTTCCAGTGGCTCTACCCACTTGACCGCTCCGTATTCTGCCCGCTTCAGCAACGTTCCCTGTGAGCACGCAATTGGCCTCAGCCTGACAGGTGCCCGGCAAGCGAGCCCAATGCCTGCTGCCACCATTTAACTGCTCGACGACGCAAGGACCGGCGAAACTTAGGGCTCTCGCCCCCCCCCCCATTCCTCTCCATGGAACCTGCCGGTTCAGCCACGATTACCAACGACCGTCTACCGCCTCCGGCTCACCATGACATCGATGCGCTCGCAAATGACGCCGTCCCGGCTTACCGAGTAGCACACCATAATCTCTCCCTGCACAAAACCTCTGCGATCCCCCCCGAAGGTTCCGAGTCCACTGTGGGCGGAGGCTTGAAGAAGGACCAGAACTGCAAGCGACTACGTCCGGAAGAGGAGGAACGACAAGGTAGCCGAGGTAGCGTGACAACTATGTCGTCAACACGGATCGGCAAGACCGTTACCCCTTTCTTAAGGGAGCACATCCCCAGCCTTTATGCCCCGATAGGAAAGCCGAACAACGAGGAGACGGCAAGACAAAAGGAACCCAACACTAGATACTGTTATCGGCACCGCCCCGATTCTAAGTGTCGACGAGCAGCCGACGAAGCAAAGATGGTTATGATACAAAGGGAGCTCGACAAGCTTACCCCGGATGTGAGTTCAGCCATGATGTCTCTCTCGACATCTTCACTGTTCTGTTTGCTAACGATAGCAAAGGACAAGCAAGCCATTACGCATGTGTGGTCTCTATTCTCGGCCGCGCCGGCTCGACACCGAGAGCTTATGTTGCAAGGCGTCTTGTCGCAACTTTGCTTCCCCCAACTCTCCCTGGTCTCACGGGAAGTTAGCGAGGCACTCAAAATCGACTTCATCGCTGCCCTGCCTGTCGAGCTCTCACAGAAAGTTCTTTGCTACCTCGACACAGTAAGCCTGACGAAAGCGGCGCAGGTCAGTCGTAGATGGCGCCAGTTAGCCGACGATGACGCGGTCTGGGTGCGCATGTGCGAACAACATGTCAACAGAAAGTGCACCAAGTGTGGCTGGGGTCTTCCACTTCTCGAGCGCAAGAGACTCCGGAATTACACGAGGCAACGGCAACTTGCGAAGAGCAACCCGCACGGAAGGATTCGGGAGCTCACTGACTCTCACGCCGCGACCGTGGTGAAGAGACCACATGACCAAGTCGATAATACCCGAGAAGGGAAGAGACAAAAGACGAATGGCGTAAATTGTATTGAAGGTCATCAAAAACCTGCATCCGAACCAAAGACCCGAAGTTGGAAGGCTGTCTATAGAGACCGTTGGCAGGTTAGTGTGAATTACAACCTCCAGCATGGTTGGAGAACTGATGTGTGTCTAGGTCGGGTATAACTGGAAGTACGGACGCTGCTCAATCCGGACCCTCAAGGGCCACACCAATGGGGTCACGTGTCTTCAACTTGAGGATAATATCCTTGCGTCGGGGTCTTACGATGCGACTATCAAGATCTGTATGGCTAACCCATCTCCTTCTATCTTCAGGCTTTGTGCTGACTCTTTCGTGTTAGGGAATATCGAGACTGGCGAAGAGATCCGTACACTCAGGGGTCACCAGGCGGGGATTCGCGCCTTGCAGTTCGACGACTCAAAGCTGATCAGTGGCAGCCTCGACAGTACGTTCACAGATTCACATACTACCGCATTGAGGTTTCTGACGTCCTACAGACACGATCAAGATTTGGAACTGGCACACAGGCGAGTGCATTTCGACCCTCCAAGGGCACACCAATGGCGTTATCAGCGTCCACTTTGACGCACAACTGCTGGCAAGCGGGTCGATGGACAAGAGCGTCAAGATTTTTGACTTTGATTCCAAGGAAGCATTTTGCTTGAGAGGTCACACGGACTGGGTCAACTGCACTCGCCTGGACACCGCCAGTCGGACGGTGCTGTCTGCTTCGGATGATACAACGATCAAGCTCTGGGACCTGGACACTAAGCATGTGGTCCGGACCTTCGAGGGACACGTCGGGCATGTCCAGCAGGTTCTGCCTCTGCCAGCGGAATATGAGCCGGACGACGAACTGACAGCCGGCATCAGTGGCTCGAGCGATAGCACTGACACCGTGTCAGTGTCTAGTGGACGCGATGGAACGCCGACAATCTCATATTCTCAGTTCGAGCATGTTCCTAGCATGTCTTCTCCCCGCGACGAAGATATTAGAGCGATGTATGGTTCGCCCTTTGCGTCTGACCCATCAAGGCCGCTGCCGCCACGCTATTTCCTAACGGGCGGTCTTGACAGCACGATTCGACTCTGGGACAGCGCCACAGGCCGATGCCTCAAGACCATGTTTGGTCACCTAGAAGGTGTCTGGGCGCTGGCGGGCGACACTATCCGGGCCATTAGCGGAGCTAACGATGGCATGGTGAAGTGCTGGGAGCCACGGAGCGGGAAATGCGATGCTACATTCACGGGCCATCGGGGCCCGGTGACGTGTGTGGGACTGAGCGACAGCCGAATGGCGAGCGGAAGTGAAGACGGCGAGGTCAGGATTTATTCATTCAAGGATGTCGGCAACGGCTCGGATGCCGGAACACCAAGCTGAGCAAGCGGGCCCTTCAACATCGGCCAAGTGGAGATTTTTCTCTTCCTAGCTTGGAGCTCAGGTTGGGATAGTCATTGTTTCTATTTTGGTTGCGTGCAAGTTGCTTTCAACCATGCGGTCATGACAGGTGCATTCAAAACAAAAGCCCACGCTCATAGAGAATTGTTTTGGCGTTGGAATGGACAGGGTATACGGGAAGGAAAGGGTTGGATGGAAATTGGGATTGAGAGCCGGCCCATGGCGCAATTGGCATATACCCTTCTTAGCGATATAATCTTTATCTTTTTTATTTTGCGTCTGCTGATGCTTGCATTTATCGCAGCGTGTGGTGGTGAATTGATGGGTTTCGGTAGGCTACCGATGTGTCGGCCGGGAGAACTCGGTTTGGACCTGATAACCTCGGCATTGACTGTGCAGGGTGAAAATGCCGGATGCATCCGAGCTTGGACCAGGCGATGCGACCCCACATGGCCTCCCCGCAAAAATCACAAGCTCGGCCTGATAGTTAAAACGACGTCACCGAAAGAACCGTTCCGATCACAAGCCAGCTCAAAGCTCTCCCCGTTTCCAGCCTGCCAACGCTGGTTGCTGGCTTCTAGCTCGTCGTGGTCACGGGAGCGTTTTCTTTAGGCCAAGCGAACCATTCCGCGGAGCTCCAGACCCAATTGGCCAACCAAACACCGTCGCGGCGACACGGGTAGTGTCAGCTGCCAAAGTGGCCGCAACCCGCTAGACGGAGGCAGCTTTGCCTTCTCCCATGTGCTGCCCCGCCATCAGCCGCCATCCGAGGAACCTGGAAACGTTACGCTGCTGCCAGGAACGGACAATGGAAAGATGGACGACCGCAGCCAGCTACACAGTAACCGCCACTCTAGACCTCCTGGAGGCTTGGGGCTAATCCGGACCACAAAGCGAAGGCGCGTAGCTCCGCTGCCCCGAACGCATGGCACCCAAACGTCTTTTTTTCGCACCCGCACGCCCTTGCCCCACACAACCTCATCCGTCACATCCCGTCATGGTTCACATCCCATCTTGCGCTCGGTACCTCTATGGCTCTGTTCCTCACAGTTTTGTGATGTGCTGTGACACGCACGCGCTGCCGCGGTTCAAGTGAACCCCAGGGTGCAGCAGAATGTTTTTTTGGCCATTCTGACTCAATCCACCCCGTTTTGGCTCCCATCTATCCCCCCTTTTTCCTTCTCCAGCCGGGACCACTGCGACCCGTCATCCGTGACATGCGGCCGCGGGAGTGGGATGGCTCATGGGCGATGTCCCATGGGCATGCGGAGGAAGGGGTTGGCAGGGGATAGTTTCCCGGGAGGCGGGTGCATATGTCTTTGTCCATTGCTGCTCGGGGGCTCGGTTCTGGTCCGAGTCTCGGCTGCCGTCATGAGGGACAGTTGATGATCTTATTTGTTTGTTGATCCTCCCCACCTGCTTTTTTCTCCCTCTCATAGCTCGCCCTTCGTCTCTTTTTCTCTCCTCTCACCTCGATCTCGTCAGTTCAGTTTCAAGTTCAAACTATCATCATCATTGTGTGAACTTGGCCGCCTTTGGCACGTTTCCGGCTCCTTTGTTCCCTCAATGCCGGCATAACATCCCCGCGATTCCACCATTTCGGGGCACATATTGTGCAAGCTTAGCGTAGGAGGAGTGAACATTCCAGAGATTCCCAGTTTGACCTGGAGAAACGAGTGGACCTGGGCCCAGTTGCTATTTCTACTCGTCTGGATCTTCCTTGCTCGGCGTGCCTGGCTCGGCTTTCCTCGAGTCTTGACTCGTGCTAGTCCCCGCCGTTCGGTTGCCGGTGCCCCGTACCGTCCCGGTCCATACCCATCTTCGGTGCCCCACGCTACAATTTCTCCCGCGGGTTTCCCTGCTCCCTGTACCGCTGGTCAGTCTAGTCAAGACGGCGTTGAGACCCGCCTGCGGGCGTTTTTTTTTTCTACCTCACTGTCCTCTGCTCCTCCCCGTTTTCTCTCTTCGTCCCTCGGGTTTTGCTATTGAGTCAGTAAGTCGGCTTCACTGGAAGACGTCACGCGACAATACAACGAGGAATTGCGTCAAATCGAGCTTGGACCATTCAACGGACTGTCTGCCGCCGCTTTAAGTTTAGAACCGACGACGACGACGAGAAGAATTCCTCGGACGCATCTGTGGGGGGGATCAAGGACCACCGGCCGACTTTAGACCCGACCCAAACCTAGCCACATCTTCCTTTACACGCAGCCATGGCGACAAAGGTCAACGGCGATGGCAAGAAGCCACCTTCGGCAGCCACGAATCTGATTGGTGGGATGGCCTCCTTGTAGCTTTGTTTCTGCTTTTTTACATGCTGACCGGAAAACCATAGCTGGTGGCGGCGCCGGCATGATGGAGGCGTTGGTGTGCCACCCCCTCGACACCATTAAGGTGCGCATGCAGCTCTCTAAGCGCGGGCGGCAACCAGGGCAGGCGAAGCGTGGCTTCTTGAAGACTGGCGTCGAGATTGTGCGCAAGGAGACTCCTCTGGGTCTGTACAAGGGTCTCGGAGCGGTCCTGACGGGTATTGTGCCCAAGATGGCTATTCGCTTCACGTCGTTCGAGTGGTACAAGCAGCTACTGGCGGACAAGAAGACGGGCATGATTTCGGGCCAGGGCACCTTCATTGCCGGCCTAGCCGCCGGTGTCACCGAGGCCGTCGCCGTTGTCACGCCCATGGAGGTCATCAAGATTCGTCTCCAGGCTCAATACCATAGCATGGCTGACCCGCTCGACGTGCCCAAGTACCGCAACGCCGCCCACGCGCTGTACACCGTCGTTAAGGAAGAAGGTTTTGGCGCCCTGTATCGCGGCGTCTCTCTCACTGCCCTCCGTCAGGGAACCAACCAGGCCGTCAACTTCACTGCCTACACCTACTTTAAGGAGTGGCTTTACAAGTGGCAGCCTGAGTATGTTGGCGGAAACCTCCCCTCGTATCAGACCACCCTCATCGGTCTCGTCAGCGGTGCCATGGGACCTCTTAGCAACGCCCCCATCGACACTATCAAGACTCGCCTGCAAAAGACGCCTGCTGAGCCGGGCACCACGGCCCTGCAGCGCATTTCAAGAATCGCTGGCGATATGTTCAAGTCTGTCACCTCTCCATTCCCTGGGAAAAGATAAGTAACTGACCTAACACGCAATGATAATAGGCAAGAAGGAGTGCATGCCTTTTACAAGGGCATCACCCCACGCATCATGCGTGTTGCTCCCGGCCAGGCGGTGACATTTACCGTTTACGAGTACCTCAAGGAGAAGCTGGAGAAGAGTGGGCCGGCAATGCTGACCGGGTCGAGGTACGAAGAATAAAACAAAACAACAAAACAGAAAACCACAAGCAAAAACAAATACAGAGACGAGATGGAACGGGCGGGAAACCAGACCCCCTTCCTTTCCTGTTATCGTTGGATTCTCCGAATCTTTCCCCCTGATCAATTCCCACTTTATCGCTGCTTCTGCGGACGTCGCGATGCATGCCCGTGGCCGCTTCCAGACTGTTCTGTGTCAATGGTGGGCTGGTTCATACGATACCCTTTGCCTTTTCTGTCCCTTGTTTCCTGTCTTGAACGCATCACGTGGAAATAAATATCTTACTATCTTGCCTGTAGCAGCGGGATTGACCAACCTCGAGCCTATCAGCAAGTTCTCCGTTACGCTGCTATTGTTTTGGTGCTTTAAATTTTTTTCTGTTTTCCACCAAAAAGTACCATGACTGATTCGATTTGGGGCGTTTTGCCCTGTGTTTTGCATCTACAGCAGTAAAGACCGCCAGTTTGAGTCGATGGAGGCTAAGGCCTGATTGCCTGCGTACCTGCGTATCTGCACTATTTGCGAATCAGGTTTATATTCCAGAATGGATGAGCGCGGATACGGGATCTGTATTCGGCTTTCGGAGGTGTTTTGGTATTTGCCGAGAGCATTTCGGGTTCGATATCCTGCTCGAGTGAGGAAAGAGGAAGGAGCGTGTTTCAAGACCTGACGACGGAGCTGCACAACTGATCGACTAATCGACTAACAAACCGACCAACGAACCGACGGACAGACGAACAGACAATAAAAGTCGAACCGACGAAGGCAGATACGAACGGCTGGGGTGAGGACATGAAAGGTGGACAGGAAGAGGACGTAAATAATTGGAGACGGGACATAAACAAAACAAATGGGTCTCTTTTCTTTTTGCAATACTTTCCGGGTTCTTTTCTCGGTCAAGGTGCATTGAACTAGCTGGCATGGCATGGCATTGCATCCGGTCGGGTGTTTGTTGGGTGGCCATTTCCCCTCTCTTAAGCCTAGCTACTTTGAAGCGGTGTGTTCATGGTCGTTGTAGTGTACATATCAGATCAAGAGCGAATGTATACTCGTAGAAATTGGCTGATTTGAGAGTGGCGTGTATACTTTGTACATCTTGACTGACTGAGGGAGGTGTAGATTGGGCTTGCCACTCTTTGTGTGTGCTGCATCACACAGGAAGAGGAGAGATAACATGATCCGTTAAGGTTTGTTTGACCACCGTCCAAAACGCCAATATCCAGGTATCCATTCGTACAATTATGCAAACTGTTCCTTTCCTTTCCTTTCCTTTTCTTTACATGCAGAGTCCAATACAGATAACAGACATTAAAAAAAGGGGGGGGAGGAGGCTGAAGGGGAGGGGAAAAGGGGGTGAGGTATCAAAACACCATCCCGCCCGTCAAAACCATCATCACTAACAGCAAGTTCACCGTCGTCGCCCATCCCATCCAGACCATCCAAACCACTCGCCAGCTTAACACCCTCACCGCACTTCTCCACAGCCTACGTAGCCTACGCAATCGCTTGTATATTCTACGGATCCTCGCTTTCCCAATAAAGCCACTCGATATCCTCATCGTCCAACTCTTCTGTATACCCCGACGCTGACCACCCTGATAGCCACGACGCCGCTGACGACGATGATGATCCCGGGAGAGGATAGCCTGATTGTCGAGCTGTGCAGCACTTGCATCGCCCAGAACCCATGGCCATGGCCTGCTCTTTGTGAATATGTATATGGCTATGGGAAGAGGGAGGAGGATAGGTCCGTGAGTTGCGAGGATATGTCGATGATGTCGTTGATGATGACCTCGAGTGGTGTCTGTATGTATTTTGGACTTGAGGTTGGAAATGGTCTGCGAGCGGAAGCGGATTATCCAGGTACGAAGTTTGCCGGTGCTTGTCAAGCTGTCCGTTTGGGTTCTTAAAAGGCACCGGGGAATAGCCGGACCGAGGAGACGGAGATGGCGCAGGTGGGTGCGCAGGTAGGTTATCATGGTAAGACTTGTAGGGATTAAACTTTGGGGGAGAAGACTTGGATTTAGTTTTGGAGGTAGAAGAAGATTTGGCGGCGGGCATTGACCCGGGTAGTCGTGTTGTTGAAGCCATGAGTTGGAGCCGAAGCTGATTCTGTGCTTATTTTTGAAGTGGGATAGGTATGAAGAAATGTCCCTTCTAGGTGAGGCCTCAAATCTCACTCTCACTCTCTCTCCCAGTTCAGGGAATTCGTAAAGACGGTACGGATGTGCCTTTCAAAAGTTTTGTCGCCTCGTTTATTACATACACTACCAGGTCCGTGCTTTTCTTACCCCGCACACCATCCCTGGCCATCTCAACCCCTCCCTCTTCATCAACAAAATACCTCAATTTTCTTCTCCTTCCAGATATCATGGCTCAAAATACCGATATTGCAACACGCGCAATCATTGTAACCCTAAAAAGCCCTCTTGTAGGGATGAAAACATCCGATGTCGTGAAAAAGCTAGGATGTTCTGCCCGCCAAGTACAGCGGATATATGGGCGCGCAATCGAACGTGGATTTGATCCAAACGAAACCCCATTTGTCCTTAAAGATAAATGGCTTCAAGATGCTCCTCGTTCTGGTCGACCTACGAAACAAACTCCCGAAACTACCCAAGCTATAGTAGCTAAGGTACAACACGATCGATATGGCCAAGAACGAACCTGTGCTGATCTTGCTGGCGAGCTCAGTCAGATAGGTATAAATATCTCAGCAACAACAATATAGCGGATATTAAGGAAGAACGGGTATCGCAAAACGAAGCCGACAAGGAAGCCTAGGTTAACGAAAGTAATAAGGGCTGAAAGATTACAATGGTACTTAACTCATCAAGACTGGACACTTGAAGATTGGAAAAGAGTTATCTGGACAGATGAAACATCAGTTGTTCTTAATTTTCGGCGTAGTGGTTATCGAGTTTGGAGAAAGTCTAATAAAGCGTTAGTTAAAAGTTGTATTCGTGAACGGTGGAAAGGTTATTCTGAGTTTATGTTTTGGGGGAGTTTCAGTTATAATATAAAAGGACCATGTCATTGTTAGAAGCTAGAAACAGTAAAGGAAAAGGAGGCTGCAAAAGAAGAGATTAAACGATTAAATGAAGAACTGGAACCATTGATAAAAAAGGAGTAGGAGCTTCAGAATGGTTTAAACCGACTCTCTCTTCGGAATTTACCTGGAAGAAAGCCAAAATGGAGATGGGTTAAGGAAACAGGGAAGCTTTTCAGAGAAGGTAAAGGGGGTATTGACTGGTATCGA
>Ga0247765_1000018_pt1 | contig 113927 bp, 109 predicted proteins | sample UWRJL106311C6_FD_179949 | JGI IMG/M metagenome (GOLD analysis project Ga0247765, IMG submission 179949) | Plant litter microbial communities from Arlington Agricultural Research Station in Wisconsin, United States - UWRJ-L106-311C-6 | ecosystem: Environmental > Terrestrial > Plant litter >... | reverse complement strand
TTTTTTACCTCTCTTGGTTTTTCTCCAAGCATCCATCGAGCTAATCTCGACTCTTTAGTTTGGCCGAGCAGTGTGTAAATCCCCCCTCAATTTGCGCCTTCGACCAAGTTTGTCAACTTTCCTGCTTTGGGACCCATCGCTGTCTCAGGGCGATTGGAAATTGCCTCGCTTTTTGTCGCGAAGCATTGAGAGATTGCCGTATGTGGTCGAATACATCACCCCCACCCCATCCATCGTCGCCGCATTTTGTCGCCCCTCCCATTGCTGTTGCCTTTCGTTTTCCAGTGAAGTGGTTTTCTCATGTGGTACTGACTCTTCGGGTGTATAGTTCGAAGTATCCGCTCTTTGCCTTCGGCGCGTTAGATTCTGCGATCATCGTCGAATCCTTGGCTCGACGGCCTCGCTACATCGCGAGCCATAGTCCCTGTGCTGTTGAGAAGCACCCTTATTACTTGTCTTGATACACATTTGGAACGATGCCCTCGAAGCGCAAGCGTGACATCCTTGATGGGTTTGACCCTAACGCGTCAGACCCAGAGGACGAGAACTTTGATCCTACCGATGTTCGTCCGCCAAAGTCGACCAAGAAAGCTCGATCTTCCAAGTCGAGAAGAACTAGCGGCGGCAAGTCCCGACCGCGTAGCAACAAGTACCGAGGCTCCGACATCGATGATGACGACGATGAGGTCTCTGAGAGCGGGGATGAGCACTCATTTGATGAAGGCGACGATGACGAGGACGAGGAGGATCTGCCCATCACGTCGACCGGTCGACGGGCGAGAAAGGCAGCTGTGACTCATCGATCGTACAAAGAAAGTAGCGACGACGACATTGTTGAGGATTCCGACGTCGATGCCAGGGCAGATGATGCGGAACCTACCCCGAAACCCTCGCGGATTGTGGTAATCAAGACCAATCCCCGTGCTACCAGGGGAAGGCGCGAGGCGGCAGTGCCGCCACCAACCCGCCGCGCTACGCGCGCACGCACCGAAGAAACCGAGGAACCCTTAGTGGAACTGTCAAACTCCGGACGTCATGCACAAGTTGCCCGCGCATCTCGAAGCCGGAGTCCCGAAACTATGACACGCTCGACAAGAGCTACCCGCGGCGCCAAAGGCATTAAGAAGCCGCCTGAGCCCATCCAAGAAGCCACCCAGGAGAGCGACCCTAAGTGGGAGCCGGAAGAGGCAATTGAAGGCCGCGACGAGCTTGCCCCAAGCGATGAGGAGATCGAAGCCGGCGAGAGAATCGACAAAGAGGTGGAGGTTCCTGTGGAAGAAGCCGCAGCGGAAGCCTCTCCGGATAAAAGTATGGAAGACGTTGTTGCTGACGTCGCACAGCAGGCCGCTGAAGATGCAGACGACGATGAAGATGATGCCCCTCTGACTAGGCGGACAAGAAGTGCTCGTGCAGCCGCATCCGCTCAAACTGTTGAGGAAGAAGCGCAGCCCGAACTTGAGAAAACCGGCAACGGACGCCGCCTTAGACGCAAGTCTCAACTCAGTGGCAAAAAGAACATGCAGGAACCGAGTAGCGATTTCGAACCAGGCGATGAATCCGGCGACGCCGAAATGTCAGCCTCAGAAGGCTCGGTCAAAGATGGACCTAGCGGCCACACAGGTGACTCCTCCAGCCCGACACCTACGCGGGGTCGTGGTAACCGGAGTAGAAGCTCAAGAAAGACGCGCCGCTCTCGACATGATTCGGGTGACGAAGAAGTGGAGCTGGACAAAGATGAGATGGCTGAGGAACTTGAGGAGCTCCGAGAAAGTTCCCGCTCGCGGCCCCGTCGACGTCGTCGATCACCTTCAATTCAATACGAGGAGCGCATTTCCAAGAAGCGCCGCACTGCAAAGCCAGTCGACTACAGTATTCCCGCCATCGACCTCGCTGCACTGGAAGTCGACGAGGATGATGAACCTACGCAAACCCCAGCAAAAGGCCGCAGAGGCGGCAAGAATGGCGCAAGCCAGGCGTGGGAGCGCAACTTCAATAGCACTTATGGCCCATTTGGCGGTGGAGGCGGACCAGGTGCCCTCGTTGGTGGTCCTTGGGGTACAGGTGCTACAGGTGGCGTCGATTCTGACAGCAGCGACGATGAGATGGTGCAGCGATCTGGAATTGGGGGCACGGTGGGAATGACACCCACATCCGCTGCTCCGCCCGTTGGTCTCTTTAACCCCCTCGGTCAAGGGCATAACAATGATGCCGCAGGAGGTATTGGAGGTGCCACCCCCAATGTCGGCAAGGTCAAGAACCAGAAGGCATTCGCTGACGCGGATCCCCTCGGTGTGGACTTGAGTGTTGATTTCAGCAAAGTTGGCGGTCTCCAGGGCCACATTGACCAACTAAAGGAGATGGTTCAGCTCCCGCTCCTCTATCCAGAGCTTTTCCTCAAGTTCCACGTCACACCACCACGAGGTGTTCTCTTTCATGGCCCTCCCGGCACTGGTAAAACGCTCCTTGCCAGAGCTCTCGCCAACTCAGTCGGGGTTGGAGGCCGCAAGATTAGCTTCTATATGCGCAAGGGCGCCGACGCTCTGAGCAAATGGGTGGGTGAAGCCGAAAAGCAACTTCGGTTGCTGTTCGAAGAAGCACGGAGAACCCAACCTAGCATCATTTTCTTTGATGAGATTGACGGGTTGGCCCCGGTCCGGTCAAGTAAGCAAGAACAGATCCATGCCAGCATCGTCTCAACACTGCTCGCACTGATGGATGGAATGGACGGTCGTGGTCAAGTTATCGTTATCGGTGCAACAAATCGCCCCGACAATATTGATCCCGCTCTGCGACGCCCTGGACGCTTTGACAGAGAGTTTTACTTCCCCCTTCCCGACCTCGATGCAAGGCGGGCTATTCTCGATATTCACACCAAGGATTGGGGCATCTCGGACGTGTTCAAGCGTAGCCTTGCTGAAAATACCAAGGGCTACGGGGGTGCAGATCTTAGGGCGCTCTGCACCGAAGCCGCCCTGAATGCCATTCAAAGAACCTATCCCCAGATTTACTCGGCAAAGGAGAAGCTTGTTGTTGACCCCGACAAGATCGAAATCCACGCCACCGATTTTATGCTCTCAGCCAAGAAGATAATACCTTCGTCAGAGCGATCCACAATATCTCCAGCGACGCCCCTGCCGCGTGCCATCGAGCCTCTCCTCAGAGACCAGTACGATGCCATTCTCGGATTGCTAGAGAACATTCTTCCGCGTCAGAAGATGACGACGGCTCTTGAGGAGGCTATGTATGAACAACCGCAAGATGCGGACCACGGATTCGGAAGGGAGAACATGCATCAAGAATTCCAGCGCTCCCGCATCTTCCGCCCGCGTCTACTCATTTCTGGCATACCCGGCATGGGTCAGAACTATCTTGCCGCCGCCGTCCTGCACCACCTAGAAGGTGTTCATATCCAGCACTTTGACCTCGGAACGCTGCTGGGTGACGGAAGGGTAAGATCTCGCCTGCCTAGCCGCTACTGTCGCTAACTTTACCTCTAGCCCCTCGAGCAGGTCATCGTGAGCCTATTTACCGAAGTGAGACGTCATAAACCTGGTGTCATCTTTATTCCCAACGTCGATGTTTGGTGGAATAGCCTCCGCGACTCGGCGGCCCTGACGACATTCACGACCATTCTCAAAAGCATCCCCCCTGCTGATCCCGTCCTTGTCTTGGGAACTGCCGAGACCACCCCCGATGAGCTCGATCCCAAGCTTCTCACCAGCATGTTTGGTTTCTCCAAAAAAAACCGTGCCGTTGTCGACCGGCCTAATAGGGAGAATCGCATCGAGTTCTTTGGCAATATTATTGCCCACCTACGAAAGTCGCCTGTCGACTTCCCGGACCCAGCAGACCGTAAGAAGCGAGTCCTCGAGGAGCTTCCAGTTGCTCCACCACCACCGCCAAAGACCCTCACCAAGGAGGAAATCAAGGTACAGCGCAAGGCTGATCTGCACCACCTGAATTTGCTCAAGATGCGCCTGCAACCGATTATGGATCAGATCCACCGCAAGTACCGCAAGTTCAGGCAGCCTGTTATCCCCTTCGCCCAAATTGCGTATTTATTTGACGAGTCCGACCCCAACTTTGTCAGACCTGATGTTCCTGGCACAGAGAAGAGGCCGTATGAGCTTGCCGAGGACAAGGAAGGCACAGGTGGTATCCGGGACACGTTAACCGGAAAATTCTTTTACAACCTCGAGACGACAACGATCGAGGAGCGGCTGGCCAATGGGTATTATGCACGGCCCATTGATTTCTACAAGGACATAAACAGATTGTATCTCGATGCTAAAAATATTGGCGACCGGGACAGGACGCTGAAAGCAAACGAGCTGCGGACCAACGTTGAAGTTGACGTTCACGATATCGGCCAAGCGTTAGCTAACCAAGGCATCCGGTTTGAGGAGATTCACCAAAGACAACTTCAGAGAGTCAAAGAGGCCGAGGAGAAGGAGCGTAAGCGAAAGGCACTGCAGCCAGTTGTAGACCTCATCCAGTCTGATCTCCCCGACGGCGATAGTGACTCGCAGGGACCTGTGGGGGTCGGTCTGCCCATGTCTCGACAAGGTACTACGACTGGGGCGCGTTTCATGGTGATGAGCCCCAAGTCAAATGGACACACAGAATCGTCGCATTCGCACCCACTAACAAACGGCACTTCAATGATGTCCAACCAAGGTGGCGAGGACGTCGTTATGAGTGACATCAGCCTCAACACACAGTCGGACCAAGCGAGCGGCCCGTTATTCCAGTGGGGACTGCCGCCTCCACGTCGACGGCTTGGTGACTCAACGAGGGCCATCGCCGGCACGCAAATGTCTCAGCGCTCTGCGGTAACGACGGTACCGCCGGGAGTATCTCCGTCGGCCATTATCAATGATGCGTCGACAACAAAGACTTCGGAACCGTCTACAAATCGCGGTGATCCCAACTGGAGCACCCAAAACAGCAACACGCAGCGCACTAACGGCCTCCACAGCAATGATGACGAGACGCAACTTATCGACACACAGTCTCAGAATAGACAATCACTCAACTCTCTCCCTAGCCAAGGAACTTCAAGCGAGCGAGATTGGGCCCATTCCCAAGCTGCTGGATTAGCGCAGGGTCTCATCCAACCCCGCATGGGTCTTCATCAGTTTGGCGGAACTGGCCTCAACCTGAGCCAGGAGAGCAGCAACAGCCCGTCATCATCGCAGCGCCCTACGGGACGCAGCAGTATTAATTCTGCTAGTCTGGGCAATATTCTCAACGATGAAGGGCCTGCCAGCAACAGAACGAGCAGTGGCACCAGTGGCCACACGCCGGTGACAGGGATGACCAGTTCCTCACGCAATTCAGGGTCGACATCGGGTGGGTCATCGCAACAGCCGGTGATTCACGAGGGCCGCATGAACGAATTCCTCCACACATTGGTGGATCAGACATCGGGCTGCAGCGTGGAACAGCTAGAGCAGATTAACCGGGAGCTGATGGATGAGATCTGGCGGACGCGGGGCGAGTGGAACCGTATGACGGTCCTCTCGACCCTGACGTCAGTCTTCAATGACACCATTGGAGACATTGAGCTAGTCCAGGGCACATTGGACGGGAGCCAAACTGTAGAGGACTCACAATCTGTGGCGGATGAGGACGAGAAGCGTCCGTATATTTTCCTCCGCAGGGAGGAGGAACAGCAGAAGGCGGCATCGGCGCTGGCCAGCCAGGGCCGTTAGAAGAAAGGCTCGGGCGCTCGCAGATAGTCACCGGGCGGTATGCCCATGTTTTTATCAATGTTTAAGTATGCGTGGGACGAGATTGGGCGCCTTTGGTGCTGAGTACCTACGGGCACCCACGATCTACTGGTATTGCAAATGTGGACAAGGAGGCTTGTGAAGCATCGTGATTTGTCTTTGTTTTAAAGAACAGGCGTTAGTGTGGATGGACATGTTGAGTAAATACAGCCAGCGGCTTGGTAGATTGTCCTACGTTACCATAAGACTATATCCTAGATGTTGAGCGAGTGTGTTGGAATTGAGGACATGTTTTGTTTCTTCTCTGTGTTATTTCTCGTAGTATATTCTGAGTGTCGCTCGGTCTTTGATGTTTTTTCCACTCACGGCGTCTCGGTGGTCAGATACCAAAGAAGAAAGTTGCCTCGGTTCACGCTGGATGCACTAGTTCCACTTTCCCTGGGACAAAGTCAAAGGCAACCAACCCCTCTCAATCTATATGAAGGATGGCCTCGCTCGAAGAGAAAGACGACCCGTCCCACCACACAACACAGCTTCCAGTATTTCAATTTCTCACCCCATGTGCCTAGGTACCTAGGTAGGTAGGTATCTAGGTATCATTATGTGTGCATGTGCCAATTTTTTTCAGGGCTGGCGCTAGGCTAACAGATCAGGTCAGGTCATCCTGAACGCCATGGAGAACCAAGATAAAGAAGAGAGGGGGGGGAACCCTATCATCCGTTTTCCATTGCTTCAAGGAAGGAAGGAGAGGAAAGTGGGGGGAAGGGGGTGGCTGAAGCGACCTTCCAGAACCATCAAATTCAAAATCAAAGGAGGGGTGATCTAGAAGTGGGATGGCCCTGGCCCTAGGTATGTTGCTCACTCACTCGGCCCTGAAGGAGGAGATGAGATAGTGATGACCCTGCCGTTAACGCCGGGGTGGATGAACGATGAATTGAATTAGTGTACGAAGTAGCTCATAGCAAAAAACAGCCCAAAAAATATATGGGAAATTTGACTCCGAGTGGAAGTGATGACATGTTATTTTTGTGAACTGATTGTTTTGCAGCAGCTTGCTTCCATCAATCTATGTAGCACTGTGTAGCACTCACTCCTCGTCGAAAGTGGAATCCAGACGCGGGGCTGGAGATGGTGGAAACAATGGATTGATTACCCATCTTGCATTCACGGTTTTCGACACCCTCGGGACCACGACAGAAAATAGAAACAATCCGGCTTGGAAAGAACAAGAAAACTGCCATTTTAAGTCACACCCAACGTCATCACAGCACTCTTGGACCAAGGAACCGGGAGAGAGATGGAACACAATACCTCGGCCAAGTCCGCTCTGTATACCGAGAATCTACAAAACCAGAGAACATACATATGACACAAATCCCTTCTCATAAACGCCAATTTAATCCCTCCATCCCTAATGCCGCTCTTCATTCTACCTCCCCATGAGCCAGATATTGCCATCCAGGTCTCGCGGACGATGGGGCTAACAGCTCACCTCGGCAAACCAAGTCCTCAACAGTGCCGCCAAAGCTCCCGGTAGATCCTCCAAATGATGTACAATCAGATAGTACGGAAATGGGAACGAATCTAAATACCGGTGAATGACGGGCACGCCGTCCGGACCGAACCTCGCCTCCTTGAGTTCAAGTACGCTGTGACCCTTTTTGTTCTGGGCGGCATCATCCATGACGATGAACACCACCATAACGCGCTGTTCCATGGCTTCGCGGAGTAGAGGACGTAGCCTTGCGTGGTCTCTTGATTGGACGAGGCCATCTGACAAAATCAGCGCGAGTTGCCAGAGGTCTTGGTTGGCCGCAGCGCCGTGTTGGAGGAGGCGGGCGTCGCGGAAGTGGTCAATGGTGGTGCGAACGAGGCGACACATGTCGGTGCTGTCCTGCTTGAAAGAAAAGTGTTGGAGCACCCGGGCGCCGGCGTCATGAGATGCAAAGAGGGGAGCGGTAAGTTCCTGGGCAACGAAAACGTCGGAGCCAAAGCCAAGGACGCCGACTTGGCCGACCTCGAGCATGGTCAAGGCGCGGGCGACCATGACGAATGACTCCAGGGCGAGGAGACCCGACAACGAATTCTCGCCCATGCTGCTACTATCGTCGACGCAAAGGAGGATCTGATAGGCTCGCTTGCTAGGAATACTGCGTCGCATCCAGATCTTATCACGTTTATAACTCGACGCGATATAGGGGATAATCTTCTTGATGTTGAGCCGTTTGCCAGTCCTAAAGGATCCTGACAGCTTGGTCGACTGGGAGGGCGTGAGGATCAATCGCAACTGCGAGGACAGCGACAGCGACAGAGCGTGAGTCTTGGTCTGGAAATTGGTCCACATGTCAAGTGCCTCGGAGAAATCGCGCATCGTGCGGGTATTCTCAGTGATATGTGTGACCGAAAGCTGGGTTGAGGCCTCCTGGATATTTTCGTCCTCCTCCTGCTCTGTCCTACCAGTTTGCGGGGTGTCGTCTTCCGCATCTAGAGCACCCTGTCTCGTGGCAACGCCAGATCTACCATCATCGCGGTTCCTGTTGGAAGCGTCCTGTGGGTCGACGAGGTTCTTGTCTCCCATCTCGACGTCTTTATGAGCCTCCTCAGAAACATCGACATCGGTTTGCAGGTGGTTGTGCGGGTCCTCCATTTCGGTGTCAATCGCCATAGTATCATCCATCGGCCGAGCTTCTTCGTTAGTGGCGGAACCCAAAGCTTGTGCATCTGCCTCAGCCATCTCATCTTGTAGGTGTTGGAACTCTGCGCGAGCCATGTCCTGAGCCGAGGTATCGGCTCTCTCTTGATCTTCAGAAGCACCCTGGATGCCTCGCTGGCGCTTGTACCATTGCTCAAGCGCGTCTCCCAGTTTCTTGAATGGTTGCGTTTCGCTCGCATCCGCAGTTTCGTTCTCCTCCGAGGCTCCCTGCTCTTGTTCCGTGCGTGCCACCGCGCCTTTTTCTCCAGCAGCTGTAATATCGCGCTCGGAAGCTTCCTTGCCGACGGCGCCCTGCTCTCTTTGAGCAGCCTTGTTGTCCGTCTGCTCATCCTTATCATTGTCCATGTCGTCTTGGGCCTGGCCCCCGCCATTTTGGACATCGCTGGGAGCGGTGTATTCTTGATCGGCAGAGGTTCCATCGTCGCGCATTTGTGGTTGGTCTTTCTTGGCCTCCTCCTCGCCCAAGTGGTCTTCTTGGGCTTCTTCTTCCTTATCCACATCCATCTCTATGTCGTCCTTGCCGCGGGCATCAATTTCTTCCGCCTCTTCATCGTCTTCATCACTAATATGATCCTCATCCCGCTCAAACTCTCTCTCGGCCTCCTCATCTTCATCAGCAGCATCAAGGCCCCCCTCTTCTTTGTCCATTTCGTCCAAGTTAGCCAAGTCGTCTAGGTCATCCTCCTCCTCTCCTGACAACTCGCCATCGGCATCAATGTTCATATCGTCCGGGAGTTCCAACGTGTCGTTCTCTTCTACATTTTGATCTTGGCGGTTCAACTCCTCTTGCGGAGCCCCTTCCTGTTCCTGTCCAACTTCGCCATCTTCTTCAGCCTCGCCCTGCTCTCCGCTGTTCTCCTCTATCGCCTCATCCTTTTCCTCCTCCTTATTCGCACTCGAGTTGGCTGCAGCAGTCTTGTCGTTCTCATCCTGCTTCCCTTTGGAATTATCACCCTGCTGGTCCTTGTCGGCATCGTCTTCTCGACTACCATCCCACATCTGCTCATCAACCGCCGTAGGATCCAGATCGTCGACATCACCGGCTTGCTCTTCACCCTCGTCTTCTTCCCCATTCTCATCTCCAGACGTGTCACCTCCTTCTTCATCCTCGCCTGCAACGCTACCCATTGCACCTTCGAGTTCGTCCTCGCCCATGTCGACGGCGTCGTCGTTGTTTTCAATGTCACCCTTCATCTTGTTGTTCGGATCCTGCGCCAGTTCCGAGAGGTCTTCATCCGGCTTGATGTCATTGCTAATATCCTCGGCGCCCTCCCCATCCCCAAGCCCAGTGCCGCTTTCCACCTGGCCTGACTCTCCTGATTTCTCATCGCTCTTCTCCTGTGGCGAGCAGAAACCCTGGGAGGCAATCTGCACAAATGAGTTGCTCAGCATGTAGCCAAGTCTGCACGTCGACCTGTGCAACTCTCCGTACTTGGCAACGTTCTGATTGCAAGCCGCAGCATATCGATCAAGCACCGGGAGAACTGCGCGGAGTAGCGCGGTGGCAGGGTTTTTCGAACTAGGTTGGTCAACCTGTAGGGCCCTGAGCATGTCGAAAAGGCCGCTTATCTCGTCCGCAATCTTGGGCATGCGGAGTGCATCAATGGACTTCTCCAGCCCCTCGTTGTACTTGAGCAGCCAGCCTGCATCCTCGGTTGTGGCAGGCAGCGTCTGGGCATTCTGTTGAAAGTTCTGCAACGCAACCAGGACTTTACTGGAAAGGATCAAGGCCGACGAGGCGAGGTCGTTAATATGTCTGCTGTGCGTCCCATTTGTAGAGGGGGTTGCCTCGGCAGCATGAACAGTGGTCCAGAGGCGGATCTGATTTGCGACAAAGGCCATCTCCGGCCTCACGAGAGCCATTTCCTCCAAAGCAGTCCGGAGACTCTTCAACTGCACTGCCACAGCTGACCGAACATCCCGTCGGCGATACGTTTCCAGGCCGGAAGGCAAGTCCGGCTGCTTGTCGAGCTCTGCAGATAGATCGGCAAAGACATTCAGCCATCCATTGAGGAAATCATAGAACTCGCCGCTCTCTGCGCCTCCAAGCTTCCCATGGATCTCGGCCAGATGGACACCGAATCTCAGAACTTGAACAACCCAACGAAGCGCTTGTTCGAAATTTGTTGCAGCTCCAGATGGCAAAAAGTTGCCGCCATGCTGGCCGACCGAAAGCTCCTTGGCGAACCCAACGACTTCTCCAAGTGACTCAACCGCCGTTGCGGTGCGTGAGAGGAACTGCCGTTGACGGAACATAACGTGGAGCACGCCCTCTAGGTAGCCAATACTCCGACTGACCACCTCACGGCTGAGATCCTCCGAGTGCTCCTGGGAGGCAACACGGAATCGCGGAGCCAGGTCGAGCATCTTGTGGTAGAAATACTCAATGGCGTCAAGCGACGGGCAGCTCGAACGAGACACGAGTCCCGAGCTGACCAGAACAGCCTGTTTAGAACTCTGCCGTTGCAGTAGATTCATTCCGAGATTTCTGCTGAAGCCCATCGCGCGCAGGGCCTTGAGTGTCTCGTTGTAGAGTGTTGTCTTGCGTGTCTTGAGATGGCGGACAAGCTCCTTGTTTTCGTCAGTGAGCGTCGATGGAGTCTCTTTCCGCAGTTCGGCCGTGGAGGAAACCAGATCCGAGACAAAATCATCCAACAGGCCAGAGGCGCCGACCGACGTCTTGGGTAGTGACCCGTGCTTGGACATGCCCTTAAGAACAGCTTCGAGGTTCGTCATACGAGCCCACTGTGGCTGCTCTTCCAAGCCCGGGATGATTTGTTGACACAATTTAATCGCGTTCATATCAGCTGCGACGGGTGGTGTCTCCAACAAGTTGTGGAATTTGGAATGGTCTTCGTCGGGGAGGCCTTGCTCGACAATCCCCTTGACAGGCTGCTCCAGGACAGCGCGGAACTTGCGAACGAGCTTGAACAACTTCTGATGCGAACTGCGGGCGCTGTCTCTGAGCGACTCAATGTTCTTGTCCCGCCACTTGGACAGCAGGAACACATCCTTCATCTTTCTGTCCAGAGGGGCCCGTCCAGCGCGAATCGCCTCGACAGTTTTGGTCTCGTACCGGCTGCAGTAGAGGATAAAATTCTGGACGGCGTCGCGGACCAAGTCAAGGGCAGGCTCATCCAAAAGCAGCAGGTCCAGCTGGTTCTTGAGTTGTCGCAGGAGATTCAGTCGTGATGCAAACTGGCCTAGACTTGCGTTCGAGAAGTATGACTCTAGAACTGCCAGCAACCTAACAATGTGATCCTTCAGATCCTTGCCCTGCTGGAGAATCGCGCACGGCTCGAGAATCACAGCTCCGTAGGCGATGAACCACCATGACTTTGCGTCGTCATTACATTTTTCGAGCTCGGTATCAAGCAGCCTTGACCAGCTCGAGAGCTCAAGTCGCCGCCAGTCACAGATGGTGTCTCGTAACCTCTCGAACATTGCCGTAGCCTTGTGAACCGCTATAGCCCATCCACCTTCATGCCATTCGTACATGTGGGCATAAAGTCGCTCAACCGCCGGGATGATGCTCGCCAACGGGTCGTCAATGGCCAGCTCCAGAGCCCTGTCGCAGGCGAAAACAACATCGGCAAGTGTCTGGTGATGGCCAATTTCATCAACGGCTTGCAACTCCAGGAAGCGCTTCTTGATCGAGCTGACGAGGCTTAGCAACTTTCTAACCTCAGCGAAGTTGGAATCGGTATAGAAGTTGCGATTAGTGCTAACCGCAGCCGCCCCGAAGGGCCTGGCCTGCTCATCAAAGACCAACAACGTAGCGGGGAGAAGCAGCGCATCCAGCTCGGGTTCAAACACCGCCAAGTTTCGTTTCTCACTGGCCAGCCTGCGCGCGACCTGGGTGCACAGTTTCGCCAAAGTCTGCTGAGGCTCTTGGGGAGCGAGGAAGATCCTTTCGTGAGCCTCGGCAAGCAGAACGGACAGCTCGCGACCGCCCCCATGGAACTTCTTCCGTTTTCGCTTGTCGACATGTTCTCCGTCTTCTGCAGCGTAATAGTCAGGGAATAGCTGGTTGAACTCCTCCTGGTCAAATTCCTCTTCATCTTCCAGGCTGCCCTTGTGTCGGAACAGGCTCGTCTTTTGCTCTTCAACCTTGCGGTCAGCTTCCAGCTTTTTGGTCCACTCCTGGTGGAAGACGGCTAGCGACTCGTGCAGAGCGCGGCGAAGGGATTCAGGAATCTTGTCACGCCCTTCGACCGCCACAGCGAGTTGGACAAAGGTGAGAAACTCGAGTGTACAGACTGGTTGTGGAGCCATGTTGACTACCCAAATCGACCCGCCTAGGAATGGCGTAAACGTGGTAGCTTTTATCAAACTGCCGCTGCCAGCCTCATTGGCTGGCACCCTTGGGACAGCAGTTCGTCCGAGAGATAGACCCATACGAAGGCAGCGGAGGAAGCTCACCAGCGGCATAGTCAGATCTTGGTAAGCCTCAAATCGGCCCATTAACCTGTCAATAAGGAGCCCGACATTCTGCTCAATAAGGGCTAGTTCTTCGGCAGCATCGGCCGACAGCGAGGCGAGGGAACGAATGTGGGAAGCTGATACGTCGTTCTTGATGACTGTGTTAAGCACATTGTTGAATTCCCCTTGCAGACCGCGCAGCTCCACGTCCCCGGGGCGGTAGATGGACTGAACCGCGGGATACGTCCCAAGATCATCGGATTCCTTCTTGAGAATCTCGGTGCGGTCATTCTCATGTTGTCCAGTGAAGGCAACCTCAAACTTCCGCAGCGCAGTAAGCTGCTCTTCAAGGCTATGACGAAGCTGGAGATACTCCTCTGCTTCGATCTGTGCTCGATTGTGAGGATCATAAATCTTGTCAGGTACAAACAGCTGAATGCAGCCCAAAGCGTAATGCACCCAGGCGATTGAGCAGTACGCAGAGCGGGGCTGCTGCCCCTTACTCGCCGCCGCTAGCGCCACGATCGCTTTGGAAAAATGCTTGTTCCAGATATCGACAACATGGTGAGGGAGACGAGCCGCTTGGGATTCCGAAAGCAAACCGTGAATGGGCCAGGACTGAAGCTTCGAGACCTCGAGACGAGGAAAATCCGACCTCAAAATTAACTCCCGTTCCAACTCGGGCAGATAATCTTCAAGTCCACTGTCGTGAGTACGCATGATATTGTTGAGCATACTGAGCACCAGTTTCTCCGCCTTCTCAGTGGCAGGAGTCGCAAAGGCAGCCGTGGCTCCCGCGAGAGCCTTGCCCATAATGGGCATCTCCACCTCTAGGGAGCGCAGCTCGTTGAGGCTGGCCGAGGACGCAGCGTCATACTTGAGCAGCAGCGATGTGGCAAGGGTACCTGACCATGGGCGGATATCGCTGTTTTGCACCAACAGGTAGTCTACCGCTCGTAATGGCGTGTCTCTCAAGCTCTGGAGACGCATCATGTCTACAGTTGCGATGTTTGCCAGCACATCCATGTCGGACATAACTGGGAGCAATTTATCAGGCTGCTCAGTCAAGGAATACAAGATCATAGCTTGACGGAGGCCTTCGAAACTTGACATAAAGAAGGGCCGGTACTCAGTAGTGTGCTGCTCAAGGCCCGCCTCCAGAGAGGAGATTTCGGCCGCCACATCTTTGACGAGAGAAACGGCATCCCCCTTGCCCGTGCGGATGACGGCATACGCCTTTGCCATGGTCTCCTGGATGGTCCGCAGTGTGGAGACGTGTACGCCCGTCCTCCATCGCAGAGAATCAAAACGGCAGGCTAGGCGCTCAAGCTCGATTGTTTGACCTAGTGTCTGTTGGTCAGGGATCGGATCAGGTCGCAAGATGCCCCACATCAGCTCCATGCTGAGACCACTAGAGAGCTTGAAACCGACGACAAAGTCCCGTTCCAGATACCCAACGATAACCGAGATAAAGTCATGCCCCCCAGTCTCTTGCAAGGCCGCAAGTCCCTGATGGAGAAGATTAACTCCGTGTGTCAGGTGAGCCTGGAAACGAGCTTCCTCAAAGGTTGTCGCCACTAGGGATTCATAGGTGCGCCTCCAGAACAGTATCAGGCGTCGAAGGAGCGAGCGTCGCCTCTGCCACTCTCCAGCATCGTTGGCATGATACGCCAAGTAGGATTTCATGGCACTCATTGCGGATTTGAGAAAACGTACTGAATTTGCAGTTGAGTCCCTAGAGAGCGACGCGACCTTGTCTGCGACGGAAGACCTTTGGAGTCGGTTCATCAACGATGGTTTGCTGATGTTGACCCTACTTAGCTGAGACTCCATTGCGGACTGGAGGGACTGAAGTTCGAGATAAAATTCGTAGCATGTCGCAAGCCAATGTGCGAGACCACTGGAATTCTTCTCGAGCAGTGGGACCGCGGAGTAGTTCAGCAATGGATGGAGTGGCATCAGCATCCTGTCCGGAGCGGAGCTGTAAAGACCAACAATTGACTCTCTTAGAGGGCCAGCATCGTCAGAGCTAATGTAGGATCCAAGCTGGTGCAGATGCTGTAGGGTAGTTTGTGGCAGCCAGGAGGCATCATGTGTCGCTTGTGAAAATGCTATAAGATGCTTCGTGTCTTGTAGAGATAGGATGTCGAATGCTAACGGTGCTAACCTGTCCTCTGGTGCCTCGCCTAAAATCCCCATTGCCGTGTGATATCTTTGTAGAGCGGCGTCGACTGGTGCAGTTTGACCAACGCGAGACTCTCGGGCGATGACATTTCCATTGAGGTAGACCTCGATCGAGCGGTTTCTCATAGCACGCGAGAGCTCGCCATAGCGTGGGTCGACGGTGAGAAAGATTCTGAAATCAGGGTGAAGTTCAATGACTCTGGGCTTCCCTCCTGGTGCACTGTGTTCGTTGATGCTCAGCGATCCATTTGGCCGTTCAAGCAGCGAGTTGAGTCTGTCAAGTACGGAAGCGCTGCAAAGATTTGCATTGTCCAAAACAAGCCATGCGCCGGTCTCGACGGCCCGTACGATGACTCCGTCAAGCCACTCAAAGCGAGGGTTATCCAGCGTCATAGGTCTGCGCAGGAGATCGGCTGCTTCGGAAAAGATGTGGGCGAGATCTTCTGTCATAGAGCCGTTCGCTTGCAGAACTTCGATTGCGGCAAGAATACTCTCATATTGAGTCTCCCCAGAGAGTGAGTTCAACGCGCCCATCAAGTCTAGGGCTGCATCCGGGACGCGTTCCGGAATACTGAGCAAGATCTGCTCGCTAAGGACTTGCTGAAGGCGGGACAGACAAGACAAGACTTCTCTATGAGGATCGGCCTGCTCGAAGCCACCAATGAGGTCCATGGCATCCACGTCAGCGTTCAGTGGAAATACCACGAGAGCCTTGCCCGCCAAAGCCGCCACATAGTTCAGCAGTGCCGACTTGCCGCTTCCCGATGGACCAACCAGGATGCACGGGAGGTCTTGCTCGACCGCGATCAGAATTGACTCAATCTCTCGGAGTCTCGGGATAGGATCGATCGTAGGGAATGGCGTTGGCTGGGACAGTGGATTACGTGCCAAGGAAGCAAGCCCAACTTGGCAAGAAAAGGGGTTGATGTCGTGGTAGAGTCCATGGTCTTGCGGCGTTCGCTTGAAGATTTCAAAGAATAACTTCCCAACCTCTTGCCTATCTCGCTCAGTACGGAAGCGTTGTCGGATGACGACATCCAAAAAATCATCCGGTCTCCTCCCCCCAAGGAGGACATCGCGAGAAGTCAGCAACTCGCCCCATCGCAGTGTATCTCTCAGATTAAACTCCCAAGGAGAGCCCTGAGCACCAAATGACCTCAGGGAGACCACGGCATCATCAAGTCTCGACACAAACTCGATGAGCTGGTGTTGTGTCTCGCTGCTAATACTTGGGAACTTCTTGGCTGTGACGTGAAATAGGTCCTGCTTGGTGAAGACGTCGGCGTACACGACGCTGAAGCGGTTGACGAAGGAGCTGGGCAATCCCTTTCGGCCACCGCCCTGGTGATGGGGATTTTGAGCGGCAAACAGCTTGAAGTCTGGGTGCCTTTTGAAAACTTGATCGAGTTCCGCGATGTAAACCTCACCACGGTGATCCAAGCAAGCGTTCAGGCCTTCAAGTACGGTTTGCGAGGCAAGGTTCATTTCCTGACACAGTAAGCAAGATAACCAACAAGGCACACAAGAATCACAAACTCACATCCAATAAAACCCAAGAACCATTTTGCATAGCCTCAAGGAATGGTGCGTTCTGCCATCGGAAGTTTCCCGCCTCGGCTCCCTCAACCGGGACATCGGTGCCAAATAAATCCATCAGGTCCGTCTGGTCCGACAAGTTAATTCTTGTCAGCGACTGCCCGCACGCCCTCGCCAGCGCTGTGATAAGGGTGGTTTTCCCTACGCCAGGGTTTCCTTCAAGTAGAATTGGCTTGGTGCCCTGAAGTGCCCGGACAACTCTCATGGCGTTCATCTTTGTTGTCGGGACGGCGAACTCATCCCCGGCATGCTGATCAACCGGATGTAGCCTCGTCACACTAAAGCCACCAATGGTAAGGAGAGAGTTCTCAACCTCGACCTGGGGCTCCTGCATGTAGAAGGGCGCGAGATCGGATCCGCAAAGTGATCCCAGTTTGTCCAAGCACATTTGTCTCTGTGTCGCAATGGCCTTGGGATCGACGGCAAGCAGCGCAGACGGGTTCGCACCGATGGTGTCAATGAAAACCATTGCTGCGCCATGCAGTAGAGACAAATCCGGGGATGGGAATTTACTCGCGTTCATGAAATGAACCCAAGCAAGAATGTCTCTGACGGAAAATGCCGTAGCTGAAGATGGCCTGAAGGTCTTGCCGAACCAAGAGGCGAACTCGACAATGATTCGGGAAATAGGTTGGGACTTCTGAGGTACATTCCTCCCCTTGAAGCGGTTGTCCAATTTGGAAATAACAATATCATGAACATCGTCTGCTTCTGATAATGCAGGAACCCAGACTTCGGTAAAGCGATTCCTCAGGGCAGGGGAAAGCTCCTTCTTTCCAAAGTCACCACCAGGATTCATGGTAGCGAAGAATTGGAAACCCTCAACAGCTTGTACGAATGAGTCTTCTGAGCCCTTTTCGGCGAGGAGAAGGCTACGGTGTGGCTCGAGCACCGAGTTGAGTCTTTCGAGAACGGAATCATCTGCAAGAGATATCTCGTCAAGCAAGAAGTAGTTCCCGTCCTTCATTGCGTGGACTAAGCTGCCATCATTCCACTCAAACAGCGCCTTGCTTCTGTGGATCTCCGAGTTGATTGCCATCTTGATTTCGGCTGCGAGTCTAGCCAGATCCTCCGCAGGAAGGCCCCGATACCAGTTCTGCATCACCTCCTGGGACTCCAGGGGCGCTCCTAGAATCCCAGCAGCTTCTTTCAGATGTCGCATCAGTGAGTCAAAAATGGCGCCACGATTTCTCACCGGTCTTTGCGACCCGATAAGATCGCCCGTCTCGGTATTCTGATGAGCATTGACAATGTGCAAGTCCTTCTTGTCAAATTCGGCAAGCAATTGGCAGACGGTCGTTTTGCCACAGCCAGTTTCACCAACTAGGAGAACAGGCTCATTATTTTGAATTGATCGCTTCGCCAACACGTACAGTCGACGCATCGCTCGTGTCCAAATGACTCCCTGGCTATTTCTTGCGCGGATATTCTTGAATTCAGGGGCGTATTCTAGATCATAGAGTTGGTCGGGATTGATATTAACTTTGAAGACCTCTTCAATGACGCGCTTGACTTCATCGCGCTCTTCTGGCTTGCGCACCCGCTCAGCCAGAAGCATGAAGCCATTGTCGGCAATCTCTTGGCGTGTGTCTGCATTCCGCAGTGCCCATCGAAAGAGATCTCTGAGCGTGGCAAAACTGTTCTTTTGCTCAAACACTCGACTTTCCTGGCGAAGGCGTGTGAGTTGTTTGTAAACACTAACGATACGGCGACAGTCAGAAGGAGCCGTGTTGCGGCTTCTCTTTTGCAAAATCGTCTCGAGCTCGCTCTCTGGAATGTCATCGAAGTGAAGTTCCAGGAATCGGTTTCGGAAGGCCCGAGACAATATCTTGCGGCCCCCATAAAGACCTGGGGGGTTTTGTGTAGCAAAGAGACAGAAGTTCTCGGCCGGGCGCACAATTTCTTGTGTCTCCGGTATGAGAAGCTCTCTGTTGTCGTCCAAAAGACGATTTAAAGCCTCCAACACCTCAGTAGGCGCCAGGTTGAGCTCGTCCAGCACAATCCACGATCCTTCCCTCATGGCTTGCACCAACAACCCCTCTTGAAATTTGAGATTGCCCTCCGAATCTGAAACATAGGTACCGAGATATTCTTGGAGGTCAGTATGCTCGTGATTGTTGATCCTCACAAAATTGTTGCCAGTGTAGCCCGCAAGGTATTCAATCATGCTGGTTTTTCCTGCCGATGTTGGGCCCTGAATGAGGATGGGATATCTGCGAGTCGATGTTGCCCTCACCAGGTTCAGCAAGTTCCGCTCAACGTACGGGGTGATGATATAGTCTTCGCGTATGACGGGCGTCCTGTTTCCTTGAAGGAGCCAATACTGATGGTCCTTATTAGTGTTCTTGAACGAGACGTAGCTCTTTCCATCAGTCGGCCTCTTAGGAGGCTGTAAGAGAATATTGGCACGCTTGAGAAGATGCTGATGAATCAGAGGCATCACAGTTCGTTCAGACTCCTCGCTAAGAAGCGTTGTGAAGCCCATGCAGAAGCCCTCGTATAGCGCCCTGTCCAAGCCATAGAAGGGCGAGACATCGTTTGCATAAGTTAGGACTCGGGTGAGTGTTCGCAAACTGAAATGTGGTACCTCGTTCGCCTGGTCAACAAGGGTCTTCATTTCTGCCCGTTTTTTGAGCTCTAGGTATAGATCGGCGATGTCGTCAGCCAGCCGGTCGATGTTGCTGCTGTTGCCTTTGAGGTACGTCTTGATAATGGTGAGCAAGTCTTTCTTGTCCCGGTCCGGACTGCTAACATAAATCTCAGTAAACCGAGACCGCAGACCGAGGGGAAGATCCCGCTTCCCAACATCAGTAGCAGGATTCATGGCACCGAAAACACGAAAGTTGGGGTGAGCCTGTATCCTCTCAATGTCTCCGGTTTCAGAGAGAAGAATGGAAGGTGTGGCTTGAAAGAGACCTGCAAGGCTCTCGAGTGTGTCTGGTGAGGCCAGGTTGATTTCGTCAAGCCTAGGTCCGCCTGTTAGCATCGGACAATATACGTAGGAATCCAACTTACAGAACCCAATCTCCGTTTCTCGCTGCTTTGACAACCTTCCCCTCAATAAACGCGAATGCAAAACCCCCGGGCCCACTTGATATTTGACGATCGAACTGATCCAGACTCTGTGAAAAGGCACCCCAACGTCCCATTAGGTCCCGCAGGCGTTGTAGTTTTGTTGACTCAGTCTTTCGGCGCTTCGCCGGTTTGCCCTCATGATCCTTGTTCTCGGGCTCCTTGCGGATCTGGCTATTCTCAAGTTTGGCAAGAATAGCCTCAAACATCTTTGGAGCCTTCCGCCACTCCTTAGATACTTCTTTCCAGCGGCTTTTGGCAAACTTCTTGTTGATCCGGTCTAGGTAATCCTGATTTTTCTCGGCCGAAACACCTGTTTTATCCCACAACTCCTCGAACTCTTCTTTGAGGGGCATGGCCAGTGTCTGCGCACTGATAGGTTTGAAGCCACCAAGGAGATCACCGGACTCGCTCTGCTGTGACAAATTAACAGCCACTAGTTGATGGCCAAGCGAGTCTGCTAGCTGCTGGATTACCGTTGTCTTTCCGATACCAGTCTCGCCAACAAGAAGAAGAGGTTCACGATGCCGCACAGCAACAGCAATCTGCTCGAGTAGTCTCTTGGCGTGGGTAGTTCTAGCGAAGGGCTGCTTCGACCTGGTAAGTCGACTCGGACGCTGTGGCTTTGCAAACGATACACGGCCAATTGTCAACCTTGACTCGGTGTCTTCCAGCTCGGGTATATAGCTAGTCAAATAGTGCTGCACTCTTTCGGGAGACTGATGCATTTCTTTGGCGATGGCCGCAGTGAGAATATTTCGGGATGTCACCTCGTGGATGTTTCCAACAAAGCAATCAACAGCGTCGAGGAACATACGGTCCCTTTTTGTGTCTGTGATGGGCTCGTCGCCAGACTTGCAGCCAGCTGATTTCAGGATCTCGTCCAACCGACCGCACCATTTGAGTAAGTCCCTCGTGCCAATTGGCCGATCAAGTGCTGCGCGTCCGTGTAGCAGACGAGCCGAGCCAGTTGTTAAAGCAAGCAGTTGGTCGAGGACAGCCAAAATCCCCGGGATATACTTGCGAAGTAGAGGATGCCTGCTGTTGATGACCTCCCGCAAGTCATCACGAGGTAGCGCCTTAATATGAAGCAGCTGCCAAAGTCGCAAGCCAATCAGACTGGGTAGGTTCTCTTTGTCGTTCATACCGAGCAAGGTTCTGACAGTTGCAAAGATTCGAAACCCGCTGGGTGCTTGTATCTTCCCCCCGCGCCCCGGAATTAACAGTTCGCCACGTTCGATGAGTGGTAGGAGGGTGCTCATGACCTCCGTTGGGGCACGATCAAGGTCCTCTATTAAGACCCATCTCCCTTCCTTAACCGCCGTCGTCAAGACACCGGGGCGCCATTGGAAAGAACCCGGTTTCGACCCAGTTGTGTACAGACCCAGGAGCATCTTGACATCAGTTTGCTCATTTAAGTGTAGCGTCACAAGATCCCTCTGCTTGCCCAACTCCCTTGCCACCTCATGGACGAGGGAGGTTTTTCCAGATCCTGAAAGGCCGTAAAGAAGGATTGGGGCTGGTTGTTGCAGCAATTTCCCAAAGCTTTCAAGATTCTCAACTGTGGTTGAAGTGAGGGCGAGTGAGCTTGGCGCGTTCACCGGACCTAATGGCCGTGGGAGAACTGTCTTGCCATACGTAACAACAAGAGGAGATAGATTCTGCACTGGGATCTGTGGCTGTGGTGGATTCTCAGCTGCGGAAGCCTGAATTCTACTGCGAAGTTCCTGAACCCGTTGAGCTCTTGCATCTTCGTACAGGGTTAGAAATGCATAGTTCGCTCTATTTCCGTCCAAATCTGCAATAATGCTGTCGTCCGCCTTGATATTCTTGGCTAGAAGCGCCTCTAGCTTTTGTTCGGAAGCATTGTGGAGCTGGCAAAAGATCCTGACGGCGAGATATCTGATAGCAGGCGCCGGATGTGCAAAGAGAGCCTGGAGCTGAGACGGTCTCGATAAGGAGGCGAAGGTTCGCTTATCGAAGTTGTTGAGTCTCCATACTGCAAGCAAGACAATCAGAAGATCTTCACGTTGAAAAGAGTCCAGGTTGAGGCTGTCTGGCCTGGTGTGACCCTGATGCAGATGAGTTGTGAGGAAGACGGCAAGGTAGGGAGAAAAAGGCAGAATCTTGGCAAAAGCTGCTATGACTCTCACATCCAGATTCCGAGAGCAGACGGTCCATCGGGCGCATATTTCGGCGAATACGGACTCGAAATGACAGAAAATTGTGTCGGTGATGTGGGGGGTGAGAGCTGCGCTCGCGACAGCATCCAGAAGTTGGGTGGAGGTATAATCCTGGATAATGTGTAGCAGCTCGGGCGGCAAAGTCTGCAGAATGGCGACATCACTTAGGAGGGATGCCCTCTGCCGACTCACGTCGATCGTGGCCGCCATTTTTTAGTTATGGGTGTTGAGTTGGGGAAGAAATTTTCCGTTCAAAGAACTCGACTGCGACTTCCTCAACTTTTTTCTGTGATTCGGAGCATCAAGGTGGGGCAGCTTCCCGATAACACCGGCTAGCGTAGCTACGGCTTGGTATGGCAGGGGTTTCGCTGCCCGGTGAAGCCAAGAAGCTTTCAGCGGCTTTGGCGACTTGGTCCCTGTCCCGCAGCTGACCCCAGCTGTTCGGATTTATTTTGCTCCTGGAACCAATCACAGACGCAGGGGCCTCTCCAACTTGGAGACTTTTCGGGGTCCCAAAAAAACTCCAAGCGACATCAATCACGAAAAAGGTCGGACGACGAACACACTACGACGGTGCAGCTCCCCCCTCACCTTGACATCCTCCCCCTACACGCCGGTCACAAATATGTCTGTCTCGTGCAGATACGCAGCGCAATGTTGCACGCGGCGGCTGCGCACACCAATGATGCGTGTCGTTTCGAGCTCAATGGTACAACAACGCATGTCGCGAAGGCACAATTCCACCGAGGCCGCTACCAACCCTAAGATCACCGCTATCGTTGACCAAATCAGCCAATTGACTCTTCTTGAGACCGCAGACCTGGTGTCAAGCTTGAAGGTAGCTTCTTTCCGGTCTTGTCAAGCCTGTCGGGCGGTGTCTTGACTGACCTTGTATTGAACAGTTGCGCCTCAACATCCCCGACCTCCCTGTTGGTGGCTTCGCTGCCCCCGCTGCCGCCGCCCCTGCTGCTGCAGCTGCCGAAGAAGCCACCGAAGAACCCCCTGCCGCGGCCGAGAAGTCCCTTTTCACACTGAAGCTGACGGCGTTCGACGCGGCAGCAAAGCCCAAAGTCATCAAGGAGATTAAGAGCTTGCTCGGGTTGAGTTTGGTAGACTCAAAGAAGTTTGTTGAGAGCGCGCCCAAGGTCATGAAGGAGTCGGTACCCAAGGAGGAGGCGGAGAAGATCGTTGCAACGATGAAGGAGCTGGGCGCGACGGTTGTGCTAGAGTAGACGAGGGTTAGTGCGGTGGTCGAGGGACATGTCACGATTACGAGGGATAGCTCGCCGTGTATACAAAAGAATATAAAGAGCATTGTAACAATTAAACTCGAAATATACCAGCCATTTCAGTACAGGGCCGGGCTCCTGTTGGTCAGGCTTGAGCGTCGTTTCTGGGAAAAGAGGTCTAGGCCCTGAGTTTAAAATCAAATGCCTCTTTAACTAGGAGATCTAGCTTGAACTTTTACATTTTTGGTCCTGGTGTGGCTGGCGGCTGCCATGTTTGGGGTTGCCACGTCTCACCTGGTCCTGACGGAGTAGCCTTCTTCCACGGGCCTGACCCCGAACTCTTTTGTTTTGCCTCCTCTTGCATCTTGCGCCAGGTCTCCTCTCTCTCCACCGCGGCGCCTTTCTCCCTTTCAGGATTCTCTTCGTCCTTGCCCTTGGGACTCCGCCCACTCAGTTGCTCTGAAGCTGTCCCCCTGGCCATCGCCCTCCCGAGTGCCGGCACTGGCTGACCCATGACCCGGCCTGGTGTCTCAGCCTTCGGTCCTGTCAAATTCGCCTTGGATGCCCATCGCGCATCTGCTTGTGCAGCAAGAACCTTCATGCGCTCTTGGCGTGCAATGTCAGCGGCTTGCTCCTCGAGTGATGGAGGATCGGTGCGCGTGTTGCGCAGCCACTGGTGCCAAGCAGGTGAGACATCAACATCGCCGTGATGTGTCTTTCGCGGATAGTGCACGATGCGACGCCATCTCCCTTCAGTAGAAGGATCTCCGGCGACACGGAACTCCCAATATGTGTTGCCATGGAGGTCGAGGCCTGGGATTGTGTCAGAAAGTTGCCAGGGAAATGGCAATACGGTACGTAATGGGTAGAAACGAACCAACGAGGAACTTGCGGCGCCATGGAAGGCGGAGAGCTTTCCACTTATACCAGGCGCGGAGTGCGGGCGATATGGGGGGATGCATGGTGGCTCCCCGAGCTTGGGGGCCTCTGGTCTTAGGGTGCAACTGTGCAGTGAGGGACGGGGAGAGGAAAAATCCTCAGCCCGGGACGGTGAAAAATTGGCTCTAGTTTTAGTCAAAATATCGGCAGAACCACTGCATAGGCCGATTGAAGTCGGGTTCTGAGAATGTCGAGACTGTGCAAGCATGGAGACAAACTCCTCGATGAAGTTCAGATTTTTGGAGTGAACCTGTGACGTACGAAGTACCACCCCTGCAGTCTAAGGAACGGTCCAGCCCTTGAAGCCTTGTTAGCGAAGGACCCGACACGTTAGTTCTATTCGCAAAGAGTGCCCAGTAAAGATATTCAGGCCTTCAATTTTGATAATAAAAGCCTCAAGCTTTCAGTCCAACCTCTCAATAATCAGGATATATGGCTTATTTTCTTTGATCTTCTGGGCCTGTTCAAAGGGAAATCCATCAGGTGGAAGAACATAGTCCAAGGATTGTAAGTCCCGCACGAACAATGTTTCCAGGAGTTAGACGGTGCTAGCCACCTCAGCCACCATTTCTTCCACTAGCCACATCATTAACACCAATCTAATCCTGATCGCGGGGCATGTTGCGTGGGACGAAGAAACGAGTTGAGGGAGAATGCAATCCCTGAACATTGTCCGAACTCTGCTGTCCAACTCTTTAGCTAGCAGCGAACTCGATTCGCACTCCTTGTCCTACAGCACCCGGTATTGCTGGCGCCGTGCGATCGAAGTGACTTAACAGGACAGCCCAACTCCAAAGCGCTTGCGTCAGCGCAAAGACGCCGACCCCAGATCCCCACCGGGCAGACAAGAGAGCCGCTGCGCCGACTGACCCAAAACTGGAGCCTATTAATCGCACTTAGATATAATGGCGTCTGTGTCGTCGCTAGACAAGGACCTGCGCAAGTTGCGCCTCGACAAATACACTCCTGCCGCTGCGAACGAAGCCCGGACATGGATTGAGAGCACATTGGGTACTCGCTTGCCTTCGGGCGACTTGCTTGAGGCCCTCAAAGATGGCGTCGCCCTGTGCAAGTATGTCACGTACTCAACTTCTCGCAGAACTCTCTAACCCAGCTGTTTCAGGCTCGTCAACCTCGCTATCGGATCCCCGGGCGTCAAGTTCAAGCAATCGGGCATGCCCTTCGTCCAGATGGAGAACATTTCCCTCTTCCTGCGCGCCTGCCAAGCTCCTCCTTTAAACCTCCAACAGCACGATATGTTCTTGACGGTCGATCTGTATGAACAAAAAGACCCGGCCCAAGTTCTGCAATGCATCGGCGCTTTCAGTCGCGCAGCTAGTACTGTGAACCCTTCGGCGTTTTCCACATCAATTGGACCCCGATCTGGTCGTGGAGTTATGAGTCCACAAGCTACAGGAACCTTTACACCAACCGGACTTCGTGGTCGCGGTACTTCCAACGCCAGCAATGCCTCGTCATCAGTTTATGGAAAAGCCCCCACCCTAGCACCGTCCAAGACGGGAGACTCAAGCTCGGGTCGTTGGAGTCCTACCAAATCACCACCGCCCCAAAATGGATCTACCTCGCCTGTTAACGTTAGTAGTTGGAGCAAGAAAGAACACGAGGGAGCGACTGCGCCAGCGTGGAATATTGCGCAGTACGGATATATGGGAGGGGCCAGCCAAGGCAATCTGGGTATTGCTTTTGGAGGCCGCCGACAGATTACTAGCGCTGGTCCATACGTGCCGAACATGGCTGAAAAGGAACGCAGAAGGAAAGAGCAAGAAGCGGAGGCAGAACGCCAGCGCCTGGAGAGAGACGAGGAAGAGCGACGTCGCAAGGCCGAACAAGAAGCCGAGGAGGAGCGCACCAGGCTCGAAGAAGAACGCAGGTGGGAAGAAGAGACGCGACGTCTCAGGGAAGAAGAGCGCCGTAAAGCTGAGGAAGAGAAGCGTCGGTGGGAAGAAGAAGAACGCCAGTGGAAGCTCACAGAAGAGAAAAGACGGAAAGAGGAAGAGGAAGCCGAGGCGCGGCTGCGTGACGAGCGTCAACGATCTAGGGGTAAAAATGACGCTAGACTACGCGGCCAGCTCCTCAGTCAGTATCAAGCTGCGCAAGAGCCGAAAGGCAGCGGTGGTTATAGCAGCCGCATCAAGGAACTTGAGAAAGAACTTGAGCTTGCGCGACAGCGTGAGGCCGAGTACGAGAAAGAGCGACAACAACGCCTCGGTCGTGGCGAGGGAGTAAACGAGGATGAGAACAAGACGCGTGCTCAGTCCCGCAGCCGAACCCGAGCCAGGTCACGTAGTCGACCAGCACGACCGGTAAGCAGACAGGACTCGTGGAGCGTCCGGGACGACAAGGATTATCTGCGCAGCCCGCCCTCTCCCCGGCCGCAGCACGACGATGATGAAGAGGCTGCCCAAGCAGTGGCGGCGGCATTGGTGGCAGCAGCCCCCTCGCGCTCGCCGCGGCCGCTACCCGATCCGACTGCAGTTGCCTCTCCGCCAGTTAAGGTGAAGTCCCACAGGACAGCGGAGCATGGGCCGCCCATTATACCAGTGCGAAAACATCATACTGGCTCCCGGCCCCTTCCAGATCCGACTGCTTACGCGTCGCCGCCGCATCAACAACAATCGCAATATCAACAACAGCAGCCGCCGCCGCCGTCGCAATCTCAAGGACATTCACCTTCTGCGTTCCGACCCCAGCCGCCTCAAAAGAGCCCCAACATGTCGCGCACTGATCGATATCTCGCCGCCAACCCAGCCCCGCAACAAACAGCACCCACGGCGACTTATGCGCGTGAGCTTGGAGGCATCGATGAGCGTGATGCTGAGGATCGCCGTCGCGTTGTTGCGCAAAAGCAAACAAAGGCTGGTGGATGGGCATCCAAGTCGCTGCTTGAGCGAGAGATGGAGATGGAGCGACAGCGGCAACGCGAATGGGAGGAAGCACAGAAAGAAACAGCCAAGGCTGTCCGGACAGGCGAAGGGGTTGATGGCATCGGGGGTGGCTTGGGCGGGAGGTGGGATGTTGGTCAATGGTCTGGTTATACGGGCGGCGATAGTCAGAACAAGGGAAACCAGGGCATTGGAGCAGGACGAAGGCAGATTGTAGGACCCAGACCACTGCCAGGACAGCCTAGATGAGTTTATTGGTGCGGAATAAGCGATGTCTGTCGAGTTAGGCTGGCATTTTCTCGGCTGTGTCGATGTTTTGCAGTTCAAACCCTAAACCCGAAGTTTCCTAACTGCGTTGCCTCCCCCTTCCAAGGTTTCTCAGCGACCCAGGCCAGCACAAAATCACATTGTGTGTTGTTCAAGTCTGATTATGATCCGTGTTGGTTGGTCCTCAAGTGGGTTTTGTTTCCTGGGGTTTCAACTGAGTGGAATATCTATCATCCTCGGACGGTCTCAATGGCGTTTGTGCAACAGAAGGCTTCAACATGGTCTTACCATTTTGTAAAAGACTCCACCGTGACTAGAACGATGACCGTGCGCTAGCAGGTTAACCTACCACTGCAATCTTTGCGCCGGTGTGGTGTAGGGGATTGCATGATATCAACGTCACCGAGGAGCTGGGAAGACCACATAGCCCTCGCCTCATTGTATTGCTTCTCACTTACCCGAGGGGAAGCGAAACCACACTACCCAGCCAAACCACTGTAAATTCATCACACAGAGTAAGCCTATTGTATTGTACAAACCACTCAGTTTTGAACAGGTAGATATACAAAATCGACGCCGTGACCAACAGATCCCGTCCTCCATGCCACGCAATGCCATGCCATGCAACCCTTTCACTCCTTTTTACAGACAGACAGTAGCCCACGCAACAGGCGCCAGCTAACTTATGAGATACATAAGGTACACCCCAGGCCCCCACAGTGTTACAATGTTTACAAAGTATAGCGTATAGATACTAACAAAAAGAGACGTGCGTCTGGTTCGTACGTGATGCGATGCCGCCCTACAACCTCGGAGACTTGTACGACCCCCATGTTGCCTCCCGCACCTGACTAGGGTATTCCCACTTCCCCTTCTCGAACCCAATGGTCCCCGTGGGGCCAAAGTATCGAAATTTGAGCGGTCCAGCAACCGAGAAGGGGTCGTGCTCCACGGGAAGTAGTTTTGGCTGCGAGATGTACGGGAGAACTTTCTGCTTGACCGGCGTCTTCCGGGGAGAGGTGCCCCCGGCGGGCATGGAGCCACTGGTGCTGCTGGGCTTTTTGACCTGTTTCATCACCTCGCGGAGGCTAGCGTCGTCGCCGGCGATTTGGGCCCGGATGAACCTCATTTCGGCTCCGGCGTCTGTGCCACTCCTTTCCTTCAGTTCCTCCATCACCGACTGGCGAGGGACATATTCAATCGTATCGAGGCTCGGTCGCAGCCGCTCCTCTGGGACAATGGACTCGTCCAGTTTCGCTTCCCGTCCCTTTTGCTCCAGCAGCGTAGTAATATCGATGCTTTCTCCAGGCGGGATTGGTATTGGGTTGCTGGGCGTGATGCAGTCCATGTCCACCTCCTTACGCAGCACCGAGTCGATATCTACCGCTGAGAAGAAGGCGCAGCTCTGGGGGAGGTCATGGATGCCCACCTGTTGCGCGAACATGGCTCGTGTCCACAAGTTCGCTATCTGTAGCGCCATGGCGGCCCGGTACTTGTCGTGCTCTCGGACAAGATAGCGGATCTCATCGTGCACTGTGATAGCTAGTCGCGCCTCGATATTGAAGCGCCTCACTAAGTAGTCCATGGCCACGATGAGCAGGTGGAGGTAGTCAACGCCGCTCGACTGGATGGCCCAGTTGATTCTTGACGTCAGGTAGCCTCCCTTGCTGATAAATCGACCCATTAGCGCCTCGGTGATGCCTGCACCAAGGATGGGCGTCCGTGGCCGTTCCTGCTCGGCAAATTCCTCAAGCTTGTTAAAAACAAACGACTCGGTACCACCCCTCCAGAATCCGCGCTTATATAGAGCCTTCCGGATTGTCTTGGTGCCCTTGGTCGTGACATAAAGCTTGCTGGCGATGGCTAGCGTCTCTTTTTCGCTGAGGCTCGGGTTGAACTGACGCAGAAGCTGGGCGGCAAACTTGAGACCGGCTCCGTAGATGCGCCCGTAGTTGAACACCTTGGCATCATTACGCGTAATGCCGAGTATGGAGGCAGTACGGCTGTGCAAGTCAGTACCTGCAGCCTTGGTGCCCTCAAGCGTCATGAAGCCAATGGCATTTCCGCCATGTAGCCGGAACGTGGCATCGCCAACAACCGACGCGATCCACAACTCCTCCGAGTCAACATCGGCACCAACGAAGGCGTAGCCCGGCGGAGCGCGCACCATGGCCTTCAACTCCGAGCCCACCCGGTTCTTCTTTGCGTTGGACGCCGTCAACCACGTGTTCTCGACCGCACGGCGCGTGACTGTGCCCATAGGAATGACTTGAGGGAGAATGAAGCCGCTGACGCTATCGCTGCTTTCGACCGTGGCGCCCGCGGGAAGGTCATCCTGGTAGACTACCAGTTGAGACATGATTCTATCACGAGCCGTCATCCAATACGAGCACGAGGCGTTCATTTCGAGCGCCTCCCGCGCATATGTATACTCGGATGAGAGCGTACCATTCTCAAAGTAGGTGAGATAGCTTTTCGCCATTGGCGTCACACACCGCGCTGTAGGCCCATCCTTGTGTGGTAGCTTGAAGTAGATATGCGCTTGATCTTGTTTCAGAGCGGCCACCGTCTCGTCCGAAAAGTCACAGGCAACCATCTGCTTCATGGTGTACTTTTCGGCCGCGACCCGGGGGACCCTGAAGGTCCAGCCGTACTTGTCCGACCAGAATAAGGGGTGGCTGTCCCACGATAACCTCAATAGGAGCGGCGCGATCCTCGTCCGGAGTGTTAAATTAATGGTTGAATTGGCTTTGCCGTATAAATCCTTGTACCAACGAGGCATGCCGGGCATTTTTTGCCTCGAAGCCGGTCTCGGAGCGTCGCCTTTTCTCTTGCCCTTGACCATTTTAATCTCTTGCCCAGACCAGTCGAGTTGTTGCAACCAGGGGTCGTTGCTCCACTTCTCGGAGTGATCCTTGATCTCGAGAGCCTTTTCAGCCAGTGATATCAAGCGCTCCTGAACAGCGTTTGAGAGTTTGTTATATGTTGCCTCGGCATTCGCAATGTAGGAGTCCCAGGATTTGTTGACAGGGAGAATAACAGAGGCCAGATGACGCAGCGCGGCAAAGCTCACTGGATGGGGGCACACCTGAAGGAAGTTGGGGAACACGATCTGGTAGACACGATGCGTTACCGCAACATCGGCGGCGCAGTATGTAAGTAGCTCGTCCAACTTGGCCAGCACTCCCTGCCGATCGAGCTCACCAAAGGAATTGCGAATCTCCTTGTCGATGGTAATGTCGAGGTGGAACTTAGCTACATCTCGAAGTGAATTGATGGAGCTCCTTTCCACCCAGAGTTCCTCCTCTTCGTGACTCAGCGCTTTACTGTTCAGCAACTCGACCAATTCGTGATTGCTCGTCTCCTTAGCGATTTTGTCGCGAAGTTCCCGGTTCTTTTTATGTTTCATCCACGTAGGTCGTTGCTGGGAACACATGCCGTTGACAGCGACATGTAATGACATAGTGTCAATGAAGGAATTTCTTGTCTGCTTGAGATCGTACTCCTCGAGGATCCTGGCGCGATCGTACCCAACGTTGTGTCCAACAATAACCCTCTCCCTGGTAGGGTCACCAAAGGGGACAAGCTGGCGCTCATTCTCCGTCTCGCCCAGGAGCCAAGGGGAGAGCCAGACATACCAGGCGTCTGGTGTGGCAGCACAGGCCATGACGGCAAACGGACTCTCCTTCCACATAACCTCGGTGTCAAAGGCCATCATATGGCCCTCGGGGGCAACACCCTCCTCGACAACACCACCGGCACCATACTTGGTCCAGCCGCTGCGATGCACGAATGTCCTTGGTTTTGGTGGAAGACTGGTCCGGGCGAAGTCCTTTGCATGGGTAAGGAAGGGCTCACCGGCGTCAACGCCCAGCTTGTGGAAGTGCTCATCGAGGGTATTTCCGGCGAGGGGCGGCAAATTGAACGCAATTGGAGGTGACGTGTCGGTGATCTTGCCGAGCAGATCGTGGCGGCGGAGGTGATCGCGAGCGAGCTGGACGAGCTCCGCAGATGGGGGAGACAGATTCCCTTTTGGAAAAATTTGGGCGTACAGGTGCTTGCTTAGCTGCTGCACCTCAATTTCATTGAAGCGAGCTTCGGAAGACACGGCGAGCGAGACCGACGAGGCCCATCGCACGTGGAAGGCCGAGCATGTCGGGGGGCGATGACATAGGGGACGACCGCGTGCGCGATGCTTAGTAGTTCGGATGAAGGCGGCACTCGCGACAGGCCCATCTCTCCCCGCACAGCTGCGTATGGGGTGCAGCATTCTATAAGGGACACTCTGTTCGTGTATAAGTCATGGCCAGGCGCTGCAAACTGGACCCGTCGTTGGGATCCCGGTGTCACAGAAAGTCGAAAACGATGGCCGCGTCGAGAAGGAAAAAGTCAAATCGTACTCGCATGACTAGACCCCTGACATCTTGCTGCGACCTGCGCTCCAGGGTCGGTCCCAGCACCAAGCCGCAGAGGGGGTTAACTAGCTTGTCGAGTGGGGCAACTCGGCTCTCTGCCCTGGGACCGACCGGCTTGGGCCGTGGCGTCCACTCAGCGCCAGGTCTCCGGAAGCTTACCTATCTCAAATCCCGCGGATTTCGAGGACGGGAAAGGGTTGGACACAGCAGAATAACTATGCCCCTCTCGGTGGCCACTCTGGCCGTCTGCGGCCGTCTGCATGTCACCAATGCTAGCGAATCATGGTGATCGGGTCTCTGTTTTCGGCCGTCACAGCGAGTCGCGTTGGAGGAAGTGTAACTCGGGAAAGTGCCGTTGCCTGTATTAATATTACCACCAACGGAACAAGCGCGGGGGAGCGCTTGCCTCATCCCAACCACTATCATTCCATCCTCTCTCGCTCTTCCTTGAGGGGGCTGTGAATGCATCATCTTGTGGGCACAACTGCCGGTATTTTATCATCTTCGCTGAGACCATGATGAGCGGCAGCAAAAGGCTTTGATGCCATCGCCACCTTCTCGTGACGCATGACGCGATCGAGCATCGAGCATCGAGCAGCTCGCAAGCGCCAGAACAGCCGCCTCTCCGTCGGACGGACAAAGACAACAGTAGTAGCAGTCATGGCCGAAGACGATGAGTACATCGATCCGACTTTTGATCAACTTTTTGAAGGTACCGTCATTTTCCTTCCCTGTTTTATGTTCCGAAGAGTGCACAACAAGCTACCCACATTTGAACCGTGCGCTTGGTTTGCTGATACGAAGATGGCGGCCTAACTTTTGCTTCAACCAAAGAGTTCATCAGCCCGTTCACCATTTCCCCATTTGCACGTTTCAACGCACCGTCACAGCCTGAGACCCGAGGTCGATTCCCACCCTTCTCGAGATTAGTCAACGGCTACGAAAATATCGACACAGTTGCACGACATCCTCCCTTCTACCGAAGCCTCCCTCCACCAGTTCCGTTTCCGGTTCCTCAGGTTCCGCATTGCCCAGTCCACCATCACAGCAGCCATCCGCCGTTGGCCTCAAGATTGGCCCCGGTGCATAGCCCGAACCCTTCGGTTGCGCGTCAGCCACGTTCGACCGATCCAACCCCGATACCGCAAACCCCACAACTTCCTCGACTTCTTGCTGCCACCCAGCCAGTGAATGGGAATTTCCTCGCCGCCAGTCCCAGCAGCGACGACTATTACCTGAACCAGCTCGCGACACAAAACTTTTCAAGTCCTTCAGTCTTGCAAGAGAGTTCCCGGCAGAACAACAACGCCACGAGCGCGTCTCAAGACATCAATCCAGCACCTGGTATCGGCAGACAGCCCGCGACTATCAAGAGGGAGGACAGCTCAGACGAGGACACGACGATGCCATCACGCTCCCATCACACTAGAAGGGAATTGGGGGGGTCGTCGGCCATCGATGCCCAGCAACCTCCCGCGGGGTCCACAGCATCCCGGAGAAATGTTACCCGAATACGGAGCTCACCTCGGCCAGCTGGTAGCCAGCCTGTGAGAAAGAGGAAAAGAGCCGAGTCTATTAAGATTGAGGACGACGTTTTCGGCTCTGACGACCTACAGATTATCGACTTGGCCAATACTGAGGAGGTGCCTGCTTCAGTTCGGGTGCCCCCCAAGCCAAAAAATTATACTCGTTTGAGTACATTTCAGTGTGTTATTTGCATGGACAATGTGACTGGCCTGACAGTCACACATTGCGGTTGGTCAACTAACACATACTTTGGACTTAAGCTGACGAGGTAAACACAGGGCACCTCTTCTGCAGCGAATGCCTCCACTCGTCGCTGCACATCGATGCCCACAAAAAGATATGCCCAATATGTCGACAAAAAATCGATACAAAGCCTCCAAGCGGGAAGTTTGGTACAAAGGGTAAGGGATACTACCCACTAGAACTCAAGTTGGCGACGAAAAAGAGCCTTGGGAAGCGGACCGACAAAACTTCTTGAGTCTAAATGCCGTCTGGGTTGGTGCGGCCATGGAGCGTTTTGGGGCTGAACAGAGGTATCGGACCGCCTTGTCTTCACGACGCATATACGGATCGTCTGGGATGGCATAGGAATATGGGGCAACGCATTGGCGGTGAATTTGATTTTGAGCATGAGGGCAATGCATAGCGTGCATACGGAGGCATATAGAGAGGGCGGAATTCTTTGATGTTATGTTGTACAGATACCCAGGCGTGAATTGGCATGCTTGCTTGTTGGTGCTCCCGAGTTGCGGTGAGGCGCTTGCCCAACTATTGTTGTATTGTGGAAGTTGCTCCCGGCCGATGTTTCGCCTCGTGCCTACCTACCTTGATAATTGAGGTTTCAATGGTTGCGTTTTCTAATGTTGCACATGAACCATTGTGTAGGGCTCTAATCTGGGTGTAATCTATGGGCTTCGATAAAGATATTCACGACTCGACTCTCAAGAATCAGTGGCTGCCTAGGTAGGCTTGACTTGGCCTGACTTGGCCTCGTTCGGCTTGACCTAGGCAGGCAGGCTCGTCAATGATATTCGCCTCCATTCTAGGATCCTGCCGTACCAAGCAAAGCACATGGACAGCCACAGCGCAGCATAGTGCAACATGGCGCAGCCGAGTATACCTCAGCAGCTTGGATGATGATTGTGAAATTCAGGTGTTGTGTTAGGTCATAAAATACGCAATATGACGGTATATCTTTTTAACGCAGCAGGGTAGGTGAAAGTTTCAAAATACGTCATGCATTTCAACTGACTCTACTACCCATGTGATTGGAGCGGTACATTTGTAGGTACGCCACATTACATGAGTTGGTAACTTCAGGAAGCCACCAACTGATCGGCACACTAACCCTCGAGTACCAGTTTGGTACATGTACATCCGCCTCTGCGATGGAGGACCAGGGCATCACTTTCCCCTTTCCATCGGCCTCTTCTCCTATCTTCTCTCCCCCTCCGCGGCACGATCTGGTTTCCTCGTGGGAGATTACGGATATCCCACGCTGAGATACTCGCAAGTGTATTACTCCACTCTCTCGGCAGGTACTATCTGGGGCAAAAGAAAAACGGGGATGTGTCCATCTTGGATGTGTCCGACCTCAAGCCCAGAGCCATTATCCCTGGTATAATGCCAATCATGGTAAATCCTTCAGTGGAATAGCGCCGTGGTAACCCTCGGCTTCTCTGTCGTCACCTGGCCATTCTCATACTGCATTGCCTATTAGCTCCGCTCCCCATTCCGGCTCCAGAAAGACTCACCTCCAAAAATCCAGTAGCGGTAATCAGCAGCATAAACGCCTCAGCCAACTCTTCAATCCTTTCCTCTAACTTCCACCTTGCCATTTGCTCGGGCGTTGGCTGGCCAATACCATTACCACCTCCGTTGACGATACCCATTGAACCAATGCCCGCACTTCTTTTCAGTGCGTGCACCACCAGCGAACGGTGCTGTGTGAGGAAGCGCTGGCCCTGGAGAACATTATGGGCGCCCCTTGAGAGTACAGCAGCGCCAACGATGCGGGCCAGGGACACGAGCAGGGCATAGTGCTTCTCGAGCGCCACAATGTCGGCTGAGTCAATCTCGAGCTCGGGGTCCGCGGCAAAGACGCCCGACTGCTCTAGAGCGCGGAACAGGTTCGCCTGTACCACGTATTTGGCACCCTGGCGAGTCTGGCAGAGTTGTAAGAGAAGGGAGAGTTTTGCAGAGGCATACTGCTCGGCAGCCGTGTTGGACTCGACAACGATAGAGAGCCAGTCGGTGAGAACGGTCCTGAGGCTGTCAACAAGAACACCGACAAAGTTGAGCCGGTTGAGAGCTTCGGTAGTGTGGTTGTCGTCGTCGGCTCGGCCGAGGTGGATGAGGGCACTGAGTAGGATCATGGCAGCCGTCTGGCAGAGAGGATCGCTACCGTAAGCATCGTCGCAAATGACATTGAGCAGCCGCTCGCCGTGAGCCTGGATAGCCTTGTGGGTGCGGTGGCGTGCCAGTGCATCGCCTGCGCGCTGCCGCCCGGTGGTAGCTTGCGCCACAGACGTCTTATCAACCACGGCCGTCAGATAACGGTAGCAAATGGTGTAATACAAGGCACGGAGTTCGGGACTTCCAGCCCACTTGCCTGCCGAATCGAGGCATACCTGGAACAGCTGGAATAACTTGTCGCTGATGAGATTCCCGATCGCAAAGTTCTCCTCGTCTAGGCCCTCGGGCGTACCCCTGTTGTCTAGGTCAAGCTTATATAGCAGCACTTTAGCAACGCGGGCGAGCTCGTATGCTTCTGCGGGGCTCAGCGCACTATAAGCTTCCATACTGGGTAGGATAGCCTGGAGGGCTTGCAGTAGAAACGCCATTTTGGGGGTGCCCTTGAAATCGTTCGCCTCGAACATGACCAGCAACAAGTTGGTCCAGGACTTGAGCATCTTCAGTCGTGACGCCGTGTATTGCTTCTGCCGGTTGGAAAACATGACATACTCGACCAGAATGCCCTCTTCCCTATCGATGGCGGCCACTTGTTCCGGCGGCACCAACTGTTGTGTGTGCTTCTGTTCGCTCCGTTTTAGTGCTAGGACCTCTTGTACCTTCCTGACATCATACTGCAAGCCGGCATCTGGGTCTTCCTCCGAGCAGGCGCTTAGGTCAAGATCTTTGTGATAAACAAACTCGGGCACGGGAATATTCCACTGCCCATCCAGACTGAGGAAGTCGAAGAAGTCAAAGATATTGGGTACCCGGACGATTTCCTCACCATCTCCCTTGATCTGGCCACTCAGCGCGTCGAAAATCTGCCGCTTGATTGTCGGAATTCGCTTCTGGGAGACGATGCACAGTTCCTTGGCAATATACTCGAACAGAATGGCACGCGAGCCTAGAAAGTTTATGTAGGAAACCGCCGCGTCTGAAACGGGGAACTCGGGGCTTGCCATTTCCACCTCGTCCCACGTCAGGCCGGGCTGAAGCTGTGTCTCCAGCGGGAGCATGTGGAATAGAAAGTTAGTCTCCCGCAGTTCTTCCATGACCAACGGCGCGGACAAGGGCGATGACCAGAGCGCTTGAAAGATGCGAAGGATGCGGTACTTCAGAGCGATCAAGTACCCTCGCATACCACCCTGGTCTTCTTGATAGACCGAGAGGGTGATGGCCACATTGAGCAGGCTGTGGAAGAGAGACTTCTGTGAATCGAAAGCGCTCCGCGGTTCGATCGTGAGCGCGCTAAGCTCACACCGGAATCCGAGCAACAGATGAGCGATTGTCGGTCTATCCGGCATCGCCCTCAGACACTCGTACAGAAAATCGAGGATGAAGACCTTGATGGAATAGTTTGGCGCGTCGGCCTCCAGAATGGGATCAAGCAGGGTCGAAATCTCGGCTGACAGTGCCCCTGCAATCGTCTCGTTCTCACCATTCTTCTCGAGCTGAACGATAGCTTTATTTCGGTGACCGATTCCAACGGCATCGGGACTCCACGCCGAGATGATCTTGGGAGATGTTGAGATCTTCTCAAGCAACTTCAGACAGGCCAGAGTCAAAGGCGGGTTTTGCAGAGCGCACAGCTGACCTAGATCAACAACCAGTGTCAGGTGGTTCATAATGCCGTCCTCAAAAGACCCAAATGCAGTATTCGATACGGGTGCCCGACGATTGGTAATCTTCTTGGTAACAGGTCGTACGAGGTCAAGGTAGGTGTCCTGCAGCTCGAGTACCTTGAGTACTAGCTCGACACCCCTAAGAATGCTCTCGACGACTGGAGAATCCGGGCTGGCCATACTGAGGACGGATTGGTCCTCGTGAATGGTGGCCATAATACCGTCAATGATCTTGCCATTGAACATCCACTCCATCACCCGCGTAAACGGGTGTAGACACACATAAGTAGCCAGGTCTGTCGCTGTGATTGCCGTGTCAATGTTGATATTGGTCTGATTGCCCAGCACGATGAGGTCCTCGTTAAACGTCGTGAGACACGCCAGCGCAAATTCCAAACAGCTGAGCCGAATCATCCTCAGCTGTAGCGGATCTGCAATTTCCTTGGATCTCAGCGAGAAAATATGACCAAGGACAAAGTCGACATAGATCTCAACGCCCGCTGTCCGCGAACCGGAGCCCAGATCCCCAGGGAAGGGCAAGGCATCGTTAAGCCCCTCGTATCCCTCAGGTTGTAGCATAAGGGTCGTAAAAAGCTGAACCAGGGCGTTCGGCTCCTCAAAGCCACTACTGAATTGGTCCAGAACCGCCTCCAACGCCGCATCGGGACTCTGACTCTGGATTGGACCACCCCTGGCCAGACTTTGCAGGGGGTCGAACTTGCCGTTCAACCACCCGTCGAGCCATCGGAACATTGTGTCTCCCTCAGCCTGCGATTTTCTGGACATGAGTGCTTTCAAGGCATAAAAAATGGTTGCCCGTACTCGGGGCGGTATCAAGCCGGAAGCAAGTTTGAAAAGGATATCGACCACATTCATTTCCTCGTCGACGAGCAGCTTCTGCCTGGCGGTTTCGCTTTGGGTTGCGAGCTTTGCGATCAGCCGTAAATAGCACTCGATCATCATGGCCGATTCAGGTTCTGCTTCTCCTTGGTCGGCAGGAGGCTTACCGGCGCGGTGAATACTTGATTGTGCGGGACTGGGTCTCTCACGAAGCCTGGTCGCAAAGTAATCCAGCTCTTTGAGGATTTGCTGCCACGACAGAGTCTGGGAGCGTTTCATCTTACCCGAAGCGTGCTGCCCCTCGTCGAGCAAAAACATGTGGGCAGCCGTGGCGCACTCTTCGCTGTCCGACAGAGCCACAAGCATCTCACAAAAGGCGCTGACAAGCGGAGTAGACGCTCTCCTAGAAGACCACTGCAAGAAGCCGGCAAGGTTGCTGTCGGGATCCTCCCAGAACGCCATGGCTTGGTCCGGACGCCCCTCGTATGTGTAGGCAATAATCAGCAGGAAACGCTCCAAATCGAGATCCTGTTCATGAGCTTGGTTCAATTGCCGCTGTTCGTCCTCCTCGGTTCTCAGTTTGCGGAGAACATCTGGGAGGTTAGAGATTGAAGCGTCAATGAGCGCTTCCAGATGAGCCGTCAGACACTTCTGGAACGATGCCGTAAAAGGATATGGAAATTCCGACGCCAGCGGGGGTGACTTTCGCTGAAGCCACTGGCGTATTCCAAGCCTTGACGGATCCTGCCACTCGGGAGCCTTGCAGTCGGCGACAACAGACAAGATGAAGTCGAAGGCACCGTCTTTCAGCGACTCGAGAAACTGCCTCATCCTTTCCTCGTCTTCCTCCTCGGGATTGATGTTAGGCAGGCTCATAATTGGTGTGTCGTCCAGGTACCAGCCGCTGTACTCGGCAATCCACCAGGCCCGGGCAGCTGCTCGGAGACTGGGGATAACCCAAGTGTCGTCCTCTGACTGTCTGCAAATCAGCTGATTTAGCTCTCTCGAAACAACTAGGTCTCCGATGCCTAGTGAGGAACCAAATACGCTGATGAAACTGCCCAGGACAGGACAGAGGTGGACTAGACACCCCGCAAATCAACAATCCACCCTCGTCACATCATCGAAGGAAAGGAGCGCTCACCGAGCATATGATCGTACTTATCAGCCTTCTTCAGCCACGCCACAAACTCTCGAAATTCTGCCACCTCTGAATGTCTCTTGTCGATAGCCGCACAGAGAATGATGGCCAATAGCTCATGTTGCTCGACCAAGCTCACTCTCGAAAACTCGTACACCTCCTGTGCCTCACTTAGTCTCGCTGCCAGACCACCCTGAGCGAGCATGCTCCTGGCCTGGGTCCTCTCCCCCAGTGTTTGCAGCGTTGTCCTGATAGCCTGCATGGCGATCATGCACTTGACCACAATCCTGTCCCCCCTTCCCACCGTCGGCGACCCGGGCAAGGGGACGCGGAAAACGCGCTCCTCGACAATGGCACCCAAATTGTCGCGCAAGTTTTCCTCGATGTCCTCGTCTGCTGCAACCTCCACTAGCAGACGCATGCAGTCGAGCAGAAAACGGCGCTCCTGGTGGAAGCGCATAACACCGCAAGCCCAGAGTGGACGGTCCCATAGTTTCGTGTCGTCTTCGGCGGTAGCGTCTAGGAGCAGACGCGCCGCCTCGATTTCGTCCAAGTCGAGTTCCTCAGCGACGCGAAGCGCATCTTCGGCAAACTCGCTGTTGATCTGGTATTCTTCGCCGCTGTCGGTGGGGGCGCCGTCTTCGGTGATGGTGATCTTGCCTAAAGTGTTTCTCATCAGTTCGGTTCTCCACTGCTCACTTTCTTACACCTCCTTGACTTCCTCTAAATCCTCCCCAGTGACAAACAACTCACCTGATACAAGCTTGTCTCTGCTGGCTTGGTTCCGCGGCCTCTTGTCTAAAAAGCGCTTGAAGGCCTGGGTGTTCTCTAAGAGAAGCTGCTCCAGCATCTCCAGGCCCTCAAAGCGGCGCTGCAACACTGCAAGCAGCTCGCCGTGCAGGGCCTGGAGGGACTCGAGCGCGCGCAGTCCCGACATGGCTTGTGTTCTCGGAGAATCGATCCTGCAGTACCTCCTTGTCTTGTGCTCTCCTTGCCTTTCTGCTCCCTCTCTCTCTAGCGGCAGGAAAACGCGATGGAAAAAAACGGGTCGTCCTCAGCGCATGTTTCGGTTCGTACAAGTCTTTTCGATTTTCTAGGTGTTGTAGTTCCCGAATGTAGAATGTCTTCGAGTACTAGAAAGAAACGCAAGGCTAAGGTCATAAAAAGTTCTATGACTCTGTCAAGCAATCCCGACTTTCGAGCTGTGGATTCGCGAATCCAAGCAACCTGGGGCGGAAGCTTTTGGAGCTGTCCCGCGCCGCCAATTGGCGCCAGAACTGAACCCCTAGTCAACAAAGAATTAAGCGGTCAAAAATTCTGCCGCCTCAGAAATCAGCACATATTTTCACTACGGTACCTATTGACACTACCAAATTGCTTTTTTATACACCAAGTTACTGAATACAAATTGTTCTACACAGTCCGAATATCAGGGTATTCTGGATCATATATCTCCCTGTTTTCACCCACGAATCTGGCACTGTAGAATTGCCTCTTTTACCCAGCCTGGGTGTCTTCTCCTACATGCATCACAGCATTCTATCTTGTGGGATAATAATGGAAAAGTGTATCTGTGTGTATTGATGGCCGGTGTTAAGGAATACAAGCCTTGACAAGGTCTCCAATCGGGGGGGCTTTATTTGCCGAAAACGACGCATCTGACTTCCAATCCCTCTACCAGAACCATTCTCTAGGGACCCTCTACCATCCTCGTTGCTAGGTAATTACGATAATGTACAACACTACAAAACGGAGAAACTAACGCCAAACAACCGCAGATACCGTTTTAGTTGAAGTAGAAGTTCTCGTCAAGAGTCCGCCCCCGGATGAACTGCGGCTCGGTGCCCTTGACGTAGATATCCTCGAACAGAATCCGCTGAGTCGGGTCAGGAGGAGCCATGGCCTCAGCAGCCGCCGACTCTTCGTTAACGTGGTTGCGCGCCTCCTTATCGATAGCCTTGAGCTCGTCCTCTTTGGCTACACCCCAGTCGAGGATGTGCTGCTTGAGGCCGGCAATGGGATCGTTGGTGGAGCGCATGCGCTGAATCTCTTCACGGGTGCGGTAGGTGGTGCCGGGATCGGACATGGAGTGGCCACCATAACGGTAAGTGACATATTCGAGCACCATGGGGCCATGGCCGTCAGCTGTCCACTGCTTGCCGTAACTAACTGCTGCCTTGACGGCGAGGACGTCCATGCCGTTGACCTTGAGGCCGGGGATATATTGGCCACGTTTGTAGTAGTCCGTCAGGGCCGAGGAGCGGGCCGCGGAGGTGCCCATACCGTATTTATTGTCTGTTAAAGTCAATCCGTCAGCCTCCTCAACACCACGAAATCAAATGACGGAGGCAGTCCTTACTCTCACATCCGAAGAGTGCGGGGAGGTTCCAGAGCTTTGCCATGTTGAAAGCTTCAAAAACCTGGCCCTGGTTGCTGGCACCATCGCCGTAGAGGATGACTGAAGCCTTCTTGCCACCGGTATACTTCTGGGCGAATGCCAGACCGGCGCCGACCGGGACTTGGGCGCCGACAATGCCGTTACCGCCGTAGAAGCCCTTGGTAAACATGTGCATGGATCCACCCTTGCCATAAGCAATGCCCTCGCGGCGGCCGAGCAGCTCACCGAGCACGGCGCGCACAGTAGCGCCACGCATGTAGGCGAAACCGTGGCAGCGGTACGATGTGATGACATCGTCAGTCTTCTCAATCGCGTGCTCAATCCCGACGGCAACAGCCTCCTGGCCGGTCGATAGATGGCAGAAACCCCGAATCTTCTTGTCCTTGTATAGCCGGTCGGCCGCCATCTCCATTTGCCTTTTGGCGTAAAGCCGTCAGCAGTCTGTCCCATCTCGTTTACCAGCACCACAATTGACGGCTCACCTAATGACCACCATGTCGTAATACATCTGCTTCAGCTCCTTCTTGGTCACCTCCATTGTGTAGGGCGGGGGGTCGAGCTCGTAGGTCTCGAAGCTCTCGTCGCTGAGTGTGACCTGAAATGGCTCATCCTCTGACTACATCCGGGTGAGAGGTTACTCGTCAGCAATTACAAATATTGCTGAAAGAGCAAACTCAGTTGACGGTTTGGAAGCTCACCTCGGGAACGGGACTCGCCACCTGCGCCGATGCTGCGTTTGTTGTTACCGTCCTCCTGGTAGCGATGCACGAGGACGTCGCGCGAGGAGCGACGGCGGCACGGAAGGGCGCCGCCCTCGTGAGTCGGGCAACTCGCGAGAACATGATGGCTGGAATTGAGTGGGTTGGTCTCCGCGGGGAGGATTGCTGGCCGAAGCAGCAGACAAGTCGGGTCCAGGGATGGTGTTGGCAAAAGACGGGAGCTGACTGCTGCTGAGCTTTGAGCAAAAAAAGCGGCTCCAGTTTTCTGGCGTTGGGAACTTGGGAACTGCTTGTTGAACAGCGCGCTAGACTTGTTCGGGCCAAGGCAGGCATGGGCTGGGGCTGCGGTTCGGGGCTCCACTCCTATGATCGGCCCTGGCAAGGTGGATGATAGATGCTTGTCCGGCTTTCGGGCATCAACTCCAGCCACTTTATCAACATATCGCGGAAACGGGATCTATATTTTCATTGGTTTCTACCGATTTCCATACAAAGGTATCCAGTTTATTCATCCTAATTATAATCTCTCGGGTTATTCCTGCTCTCTGCTCCTGGTGCCACTTCCTGGTTCGGGCGGTTACACGGGCGAAATGGGGAAACACCGCAACATTCACCCGATGAAACCCGATGGCTTGAGCAGAACAGTTGTATACGTATTATCAACCTGAGAGACAACTACTGTCACAGTCAAACCACACCTACCAATCATAAAGCAGTTGGTTCATTCATTCCGCAATGTGCTAAATCCCGGTGCTGTTGTCCACCCAACCGCGCCAGACAGCGTATCCTCTGTCACTCCCCTTCTTCCCAATGCTTAGACCACCCAAACGTCAGTTGTGAACCCAACAATGCTCTCCAAAGCCAACGATGTGTTAGAGTAACGCCGCAACGATGCCATCCATAGCTCCATTCCAAACCCGACCTCCGCACCCTTTCGGGCACGGCCTTTTCATCAAGTGTCCCAGAAAATGCCCGCAGGAATATCCATACGCCAGCGAGAGTGCGTATTCCAATATTAAAAACTCCGAGATGCCTCCCATGTATTGTAGGTGACGGTTTCCGGCACAATAGCAAGAAAAATTGCCCCAATTTGAAAGCGTAGTGGTACACGCCATCACGGCCTCGCATTGTTGAATTCAGTTTGGAAAAACCCTGCGTGATGCAGAGGCGCTGTTGAAGGGCCGGCATCGGGCATATCAATCTCGGTGATAGCCCCAGCTGACCGCCCATATTCTAATGACATGGCACTCAGGGGACGAGCAGGTACGGGGGCATCTAACCCTCCGTGCGGGAGCGAGAGCGGACGTTCCATGTCGTTCAGTATCTCGTCGGGGGGTGAGAAATTCCAAACCTGTTCCGTGTTAGACTGATACATTGTATTTCATCCAAAGCGCAAACTCTATTATCTTACCTCCATGACAGTCCGGCTGTTTTTAAGCGCCATGGCGACGCACTTTTCTTCCTCAAACGCAACACGCCAAACGGCCTCCCCTTGGGTGATGAGCTCCCGGACCAGTTGGCCCGTCTTGAGATCCCAGACTTTTACCCTCCCATCACTTCCACCGCTTACGATGCGCGTGTCGTCAAATTGCAGACTTGTGACACTATTATCGTGTGCGGCTAGACGGTGGATGGGGCAGAATCGCTCCAGGGACCATACCCTGACTGACCCATCGCTCCCCCCGGTGACAAGAGTACCTCCGCGCATTTGAAGTTGCCCAACTAGGGATGTGTGACCCTGGAGGACAGCGAGGCAGTCGCTATTTAGGTTGTCAGCATAACGAAACCTCCATACTACTTTCGCTGGCAGCGAAGCTCACCCAGTCTTGGCATTCCATATCCGGACGCTCGTGTCCAGACTTCCTGTGGCCACCCTGTAACCATCAAAGGCGATAGCATAAATCTGGCTGTAATGCCCCTGGAGGGTAAAGAGGCAGCGGCCTTCGGAGATGCTCCACACCTTGGCTGTGGTATCGTAACTCCCAGATACCACAATGTCACCCTTGATCTCTACACATCGGACGCTAGCCTGGTGTCCCACTAGCACATTGCGGCAGAGCCCGGTTCTGATATCCCAAACCCGGAGGGTGGTATCCCGAGAGCCCGAAATGGCCGTGTTTGCATCAGACATCTTAAGACAGCGCACGGTGCTGGTGTGACCTCGCAAAGTGTGAAGACAAGCACTGTGAAGAGTCAGCCGCGGCCAGTACAGGAAAGTGTCCATGCAACTCACCCAGTTGTCAGGTCCCAGACGCGGACGTCACGGTCGCAACCTCCACTAACCAGAATGTCGTCCCAAGGGACCATAGCCCAAACGCCCATTACATGACCTTGGAGGGTACGCAGTGCATTGCCTTCGGTGTCGAAGACGTGGATCTTGGCATTATCAAGAGCCACGACGATATACTTGGACGTGAGGTGAAGACTGGTCACCACTCCGCCATCTTGAGTGATATTCCTCGAGATATTGCGGCCGCCAGTACGCCAAGCCGCATCAACCAGATACCTCTGCTTGAAGTGCGACTTGTACGACTTCAGCCTCGGTCGGGGTGTCGCGAACTGAGGAACAGGACTGTTCAGACTCATGGGGCCAGTGCTGGGGACGGCACTGGGTAGTGCGCTTGGGAGACCACGGCTCGCTGAGTCCCCATCAGAGCAAAAAGTGAAGACATCCGTCCTGACAGAGGCTAGAGGAGAGAGCGGTAACGGCGGCTGCACCTCGGACAACCTCCTCTGGTAGTCATGCTTCACACACAAATTTTTCCACGTCATATCATCACTGAGAAGGTCCCGCCACCTCCTGGAGACCTGAGAGGCTCGAGCCAACACCTTGGGATCGTCAATGAAAGAGAGAATCTGTACTCATCAGCAAACCGGTCACAACAACGGAACAAAGCAGATGACGAAAACTAGAACATGGAAAGGGGCGCCATACACGAAGACACAGCTCATCCGGAAGACTGGTGAAGGGGTCCTTCTTGAGCAGCGGACTAACAAACTGGTGCACAAAGCTCAGCTGTTGGCTGGTACATTGGTTCAGAATCTCTGCCAGGATCCGGTTTCTCTGTGGCCCAGGGCACTTGGCAAAGAACCGTCGGAACCCTGCGAGGTACAAATCATCGTCCTGCTCAGCGTTGCTCCAGTTCCGGACATGTGAGGGACCGGGCGAGGCGGCCGGGGTGGGTGGAGGTGGGGGCGAACCAGTTAGCTGTTGCTGTTGGTCAAAGTCGGCCGCCGGGGTGCTCATGCTCGGTGTTGGGGGCCCCCTCGGTCGCTGCTGGGGCATCTTGGAGACGTGTGTGTTGAGCTGCAGCTCATTGTCGAAGGCGCTGCCTCTCCTCTCCGAGAAGCTCAGCGGCTTTCCGTATCCTGCCATCCTTGCACTGTAACGTTTCCGATTCCTTATCATTCACCTTTCTACTGGATGATGACCTTAAAAATATGTCGATTGCCCACAACGGAATGACGCGAGATCGTCAATCCGAGATTCTCAACCTCGAAGCGACACCAACAAGGTAAGGGGGTGAACAGCTCCGAAGACGTGATGAAAGGTGGGGCGCTCAGTCTGTTGTCGATGAAATCCTAGATCGCTGAAGAGAGAACCCGATCGTTTGCCGGACAGCTGAGACGTTGAGGGGGGAAAAGCGCCGACGTCGTGGCACTGGAAGTCACCCGAGTCAAGTCAACGCAAAGTCACCTCACACTCCAGTCCACGTGGGTGCATGCGGCTGACAAAGAACAGTACGGGCGAAGTACAGAACTCCGATGATTCGGGAGGGATTAATATGTGGCGATTCGGAACGGGAGGTGTCGTGGCCGGTGGGGAGGGAGAGTAATTGAGAGATCGGGAGTCGAGGTCGCGGTTTCGAGGCGGCGCTCGAGACAATGAGCGGGGGAGACGAAAAGGGTGAAGGGCCCGGCGGGCAGATCAGACGGACTGACTGAACGATTTTGGACTACCAAAGCCACGCAAAAACCCGATGAACAGAGAGACTAGACAGAATAATGCGAGGCTTGAAACTAGACCACCGACGAGGATCCCATTGCCGGCGTGGAGGGCCTCTAGTTCTGGCGGGATATGTGATGGAGGGTGATGTGATGTGCAGGCGCTGAAGGACAGCGCTGGGAGATTCCAAGAAATAAGAGGGCGGGAGGGCCCTTTGCGAATTCCGTCCAGATTGGTCGAATGGGAGGAGGGAAGTTGCGGGCTGCTGAAGGGTGGACAAGGATCTGGGGTTTGTGAAGGTACTCCCGCCCGAAAGCAGTCCCGCAAGGGGGCGGCCTCTTGGAATTGCAAGGGCGGGTCGGGTGTGGTGTGTGGCCCTTGTGTGGTCAACCAGTCAGCCACTGGCTAACGGGCCTGTGCGCCAGGAGGCCACAGCGGAGAGGGGCCCCCTGCCCTGCCTCCACCCTGCTTTTTCAGCCAAATGGAGCCACGATCTCGAATCGCAACACCTGCGCGTGCTCACCGCGCCGTGATAGGGCGGCTACGGCTGCTTCCCCAGTCCACCTCATCGCTTTGTTGGCGGCTGCGGCTGCGATGCCTCTTAAGATGCGTTGGTCAGTTGGGCAGCCGAGCAGCAATCAGCATGCCAGACACACTTTTCAGGCGCCGCGGGTCGAGGTAAAAGCGCCACTCATCACCACCACCCCTCGTCTCCGTCCTCCCTGCCCACCTCCCTTGGCCACTGGGCGACTGGTCGCCGCCGGATGGGGATCATCAGTCGCTGTATTGCAAACCATCACGATAGATTCTAATAAAAATGGAAACTGCTTGCGGGACGGGCTGCAGGAACACACACCACCACGCTGAGGCGCACATTGAATGAATCGGTTGAGCAGTTTTGTCAAAATCTGACATGCACATCTTTCATGTTTTCTGCTGCAGCACAAACCGACTTGGCTCAATGAATTCAGGAACCACTGGCGCCGTCCCTTTTCTGCTACATCAGAGCTCTGACTCCATTCCCGGCAGTCCGGGCATTCCAGGCGCCATCGCCTGACGTCCATGACCACCGAGGGGAGGCCAAAGTCTGGCAACGACTAACGACCCATGAGCAGAAATCTGGGCTGGGTCATGCTGAACTGTGCCGCGGATGCCCCTCGCCAGGTCCGCATGAAACACAGTTACGGCGTTCATTAATTGCATCGGGCCTTGCCTCTCGAATACTCTGTTTCTGTCGCCATGCAACCAAAGGCGGGGTGGGGGCCAGGATTAGAGACAGGAGCCAAAGGTGAAACCTCCAAGCCTGCACCCACTTTCGGCGCGCCCGTTTCGATGAATGCCCTCTTCCTGCTGCGACTACTACAGTAAACTGCGGATGATGCCGTTGTCGCCGAACAGGGCACTCCTGGCAATGAGAACCTGAAGCTTGTGTCGCTAGGGAGACGATACAAAGCAAGAGAGAATGTGCAATATTGGTACCCGTCCATCGAGACGAAGAGGGAGAGGAAACAAGCCCCTGGCGCCGCAACAATAAGGACGACCAGAAATAAGAAAGGAGATCAGAGATCAACCACGCAGCAAAACCAAGGTTTCGTTGAATGTGGAAGCGTGCTTTTGCGTCATCCATCTTTCTCTGTCCCTGGTGAAAATCTCGTCCCCGTGTTGCGATAAGATTGCGCATTTATGCATCTTCATGGGCTTGATTCTTTCGTGCCTTCCGCACCAATCACGAGTATGGAGTTCTACCCCGAATTCCTCAATGTCTACATAGAGATGGACAGCTGACGTGAAGTAGCTGAAAAAGCCTCGCCATTGAAGAAAGGAGAGCTGTGAATGTGTCAAGTTGCCTGTCTCTAGCATCAGAAAAATCGACATTCTCCACTAGTATTTATCCTACATTCAAGCCCATAACTGCTCTTCGCCATCGGCTCTTCTTCCAAATGCCTTGTTTCTTAGCCCTTCCAGTATCACAAATTCTACCCGCGCCAACTTATACATCCAATGCCACATCGCTGCGCGCTTTGCTCGGAAATTTCCTGTCCTAATCGAAACCACCGCTGGGTTTTATCATCTAGCACCATTGCCGGTGAATGGCCACAGCAACGACAGTTTAGGTCAAAGAACCTAGGCTGCTGGTGCCATCATCGAAAGCGGTCATGGCCCGAACCGTCATGGCTTGGGGCGCTCCCAGGTAAACAAATCCATCTCAATCTGGCAGGAAAGAAGCCGTTGTCCAGTGAGGCTTCTCGTAGCGCACACTCCACGAGCTGTCAGGCCCAACGACACCCAGCTGGTTTAGATTAATCCGTCCAGTTAAGCTATAACCCCGATGATTCCAGGCTGGGTCGAGGGCGGATTGCGTGGCGCAAGGTGGGTTAGGCGATTGGCGACTTGGAGGAACTTCGAGTCGGTGGGGTCATGATAGAGAATTCCTGTCCCTCAACATCCGGTCCTGAGGTGCAGTGATGGGCCGAACTTACCCGATCCGCAGCCCATTCTATCCCCATACTTAGCATCAACATGGGCGTTGCTTCAGAGCTGGCGATTTCCACCGACTATCGACACATCGAAGTCACACAGCGAAGATAAGCGACACCAAGGCAAAAAAAGTCACCCATCCCAACGGCCAAGTACTTCTCCACTGCCCCAAACCCGATGCCCTGGATGTGGCTCAACGCCCTCGCCCAGGCTTGTCGAGTCTATCCCATCACCGTTTTCGGCAGATGGCGGACCTCGGAAATGCGTATGGTCACATCATCACCCCGTGTAACCATGGCAGTTTGATACGAGGCTCCTTCGGTCATCCCATTTAGGTAAAACACCATTTTGGCTTGTCCAACCTACCGAAACATTCCGACCGAACTCCATATGTTAGAGTGGAAACTAAAAGACCTCCCCGACATCATCAGTCTGCGGCCTGACTGAAACATTCCATGTCATGGCGGGTAGGTTTTTGTTAGGGCAGCATTGAGATGGATAGACTTGACCGATGAATTCGTTGGATTGGAAGTTCCGACAACAGCGTTGAGTATAGGCCACTTAACTTAACGTCCTTACCACCTGCCCCAGCAGGATGGAGTGAATACCCGGGTATAATAAGGGTGAATTGAGTTGTGGTGATCACTTACGGGCATACAGCCGAGCGAGTTGCTGATTGATAATGAGGAGCTTTCTGGTTGTGACAAATATGACCAACATTTCTATTCCTATTTCTCACTCATCAGGTTTTGGTGTAATTATGATACCTACAGGACCCAGATATATACAGATTCTATCAGAAGAGAACCCAAGAAAGGCAAGGAGTAATACAATGGAAAATTTACTGCAGTATCCGTTCCATGACCCTGTCATAATAGAGTAGATAGGAAAAAGACAGAATCACATGTGGCCCGCAACGCCGATGTTCATGAATTCAGAGACCCAAAATCCTTATATCAATGGTGATGGCTAAATTGCGTCAAAAGGGGGAGTAACATCCCTCCTACTGTGGCGAGGGTGTCTCGCATCTGAGGCTTTACCTGCTTGCGTGAGCCCCCGACGTCTTGATACCCGTTGTTTGCCTGGTGATCATGACCTTGGCCTGGGCCGTCTTCTTGCATGGCGTGCATGGCAACGTATCTGTTGGGTCAGCAGCTGTCACAAATTAGACGACCAACAAGGAGACTTACAAGAACGTCCCGGCTGAAAAAAGCAACAACATGCCGGTCCACCACTCTCCAGATTCGCCTTCCATAGAGCCTCCCAGGAGAGAAATAAGAAGATATGTAGACAGCGCACCAAATGGCGCTGCAAGACTGAAAACAATTAGATGTCCTCTAGCAGCCCTCTTGGACAGCCCTTGTTTGAGAAGCACCGAGGTCAAACCAAAGGCCGCAGGGGCTTTGTGGATCATGATGGCCATGAAGATGATGAGGCCGAGTTTCATGTTTGAAGTAGTGGCAGATGCTCCCATGGCAATGCCGTCGGCTGCAGCATGTATAACCAAACCTGCTGTGGTTGCGAGGCCACGCGATTGCCTTGGTGTAGGGGCAAGAGTACCCAAGAAACCTTCTTGCTCCTCATCCCCATTGACGCTCGACGTCGCGAGATTGTCAAGGCTGATGTGTCTCGTAGCTGGCACAGAATGCAGGCTTTCTGTAGCGTGTCGGGGCAATCGGTCGATCAAGAACATGAGCACAAAACCGAGCATCAAAGAGAAGCCGATCTCGAAAGTGGGCATGTGGGGTACGCCTCTGTCTTTCTCGCGGGGTGGTGGCTTGGAACCGAACTCATGTTTTTCCTCCCTCCTGCCCATCGAATCAACGGTCATGGTGGCGCTCCTGAGTGCGACCTTGACGTTGCCCAGTTCCTGTATATCTCGGTCCCCAATCTCGAAGATGCCATCGCTGCCCTGGATTGCATTTGTCCTTCCCCACAACACTGAGACAGTCGTCGGTTGCGCAACGTAACGAGCCTTGTTTCCATGCGCATGCGCCGCTTCGCCGGCGGTTGATATGGCTTCGATTCCCTCTGGGATGATGACAATGAGGGATGTACCCACTAGGATGCCAACGCCAATGCTCGACAATAATCGGAGTTGCGACTGCGAAAGGGTCATGGAAAGCGGGAGAGCGCCGGCCAAGAAGGAGCTGCCGAAGAAGAAACTGTTAGACTGCGCCACATCGACAGAGACATTTACATACGCCACGGCCATGACCACCTGTTCTTATCATCAGCGTCAGCGATTCAGGTTCCTGCGCAATCATAGCGAGGAGAGGGGTCAAGAATTGGGACACGCACGCTCAGGGCCAGAAGAATTAACAGGCCGCCCATCCTGAACCCACCAGATGACTAAATGCGCAACGAATAGGCCAACGGCTCAATGATCTGGAGATTCCATCAGGAAAATAATCGCTGCGGGGACAATAGGCGACGTGAGGCAGCCAAGAGTTTGTCGCAGGACACAGTGGGCAGCGGAACACTCCACTAAGAAAATCTATGTGCCTGCATCCTGACCTGCAGCCTTCTGTAACGGCTGATCGGCAACCAATCAACCTCCCTGTCTAACATGTTCGACCCCTGTCAGGTGCCCAGATCTCGACCCCTCCACTACTTACGTTTCAGCCACCGAATCTGGGGTTCTGGATCAGGCGGGCAGAGCAACGCCAAAGTCTTTGTGCACAAGTGTGAGTGAGTGTGAGCTGCAATTGATCTATTTCACAAGCCATAGTTTGATATAAGATCCTCTGTGTGCAACGGGCTCCATTGTGAAAGGATCCCGGAAATGCTAAATATGGGTATCCGTAGTTAGCTCGGGTAAGCGCGAAGTTGGCCCAAGCTTTCAATTAACAAACGCGCCAAAGCGCGATTCCCTGACGCGAAACTCTCTCCCCAAGCTCGAGGACTTCTTACAGCTTCAAAGTTTGGCGCAACCTCCAGCACACTCCACCAGACCGCAATTCGCAGCGCCGAGATTTTTATGATATCCTTCTAATCATCACCTCCACCATTGAAAAGACAGCGCCGAGGAAATGTCTGACCTCGGAGACGATGACTGTGAGCTTATCTGAAAACCCAGTTCCGGATCCCATACTTACCTACTCTCTCGCACAGGGTCGACGCCAGCAATCAAGGCGCTGACCATTTCGCTCGTACGATCGGATCTGACCCCGATTGCGGCCTTTCACCCGGCCTATGTTTACAGTATCTTTGGCGACGACGAGCAAATCTTTGGCTACAAGGATCTCGAGATTAATCTTCGTTACCATGCGAGCGACATGCGCCCGAATCTTCAAATCTCATACAAAAAACAGTTCAGAGGCACAAGCGAAACACAGCCGACTGATATCGAGGCTATCTTGAGCGAGCACCTCCCTCAGGGTGTGTTCAATTCCACATGCGTAAACCATTAATTAGACCTACTAACCTGGTTGTAGTTGCATTCCAGCGAAAAAAAGACTTCCGGAACGCCTTGAGCAAGCAGCGTACTGACTGGACGCCCCCCGGGTCCCTTATGGGCGCCATTTCTAACAACGATACCACCTACGAGGTGTGGAAGGGCAAACTGGACAATCCTCTCGTTAAACAACTCTTTTTGAGGATGCAAGGGCTCGTTCCCATGTTTATCGAAGGTGGTACTCCCATCATTTCTGAAGAGGCTCATGCCGATGACGATCGCTGGACCTTCTATTTTCTCTACCAGAAGAACCTCGTCGATGATCAAACTGACTACGTGTTTTGCGGAGTCTGCACAGTCTATCGCTTCTGGGCTATGTTTCCTCCAACCGAGCCTCTCGAGTCCCCGTCCAAGGTTGCTGAGAGACTGGAAAAATTCGATCTGGCCAAAGAAGACTTTGACCTCTCGACACTGCCATGCCGTTCCAGAATCTCACAATTTATCGTCCTCCCGGCCTTCCAGGGTAGGGGTCTGGGATCCAAGTTTTACGAAACTATCTACCGCGAGTTACTCGGCCATGAGCCGACTCGGGAGATAACAGTTGAAGACCCTAATGAGGCGTTTGATGATATGCGCGACATTTGCGACTTGCGCTTCCTGCGTCAGCAGGCTGGTTTTCACGCCCTGCATATCAACACCAGCATCAAGCCCCCCAAGAAAGGCTGGGCTCCGAAAAACATTGTAGACCCTGACGCGAAGGAAGCCGTCCGTCGCAAGTACAAGATAGCGCCTCGTCAGTTTGCACGTCTTGTCGAGATGCAGCTCATGTCCAAGCTGCCCGAGTCAGTCCGTCCGGGCGTTGTGCCCCCTGAAGAGTCTAGCACCGCTTCCAAGGCCACCGAAGAGGAGAAACACGAGCTTTCCCTTTGGAAGCTCCTTCTGAAGATCAGAATCCACCAAAGCAACCTGGATGCGCTTGGCGAGCTCGAGATTCCGGAGCGCATAGCGAAGCTGGACGAAACCGTTTCGAGCGTGGCGTTTGACTACGCGCGCCTCCTTGCCCAGGCTGACCGCTATGAGACGAAGCGCAATGGCAAACGCAAGGCCGATGACTACAATGGTGATGTTGTCATGGGATCCGATGCCAAGAAGGTTCGGATGTGCTAATCCGGTGTGTCTGATCAATATCTATGGGTCCGATCGCTCGGCGTTGGTTGGGTTACCGGAGCAGGCGTTGGGGATCTGGATGGATAGCGTGGACGATCGGTTCAGAGGGTCTGGATCGGCGGGCTCAGAGCTTTACCTGCATACTTCACAGTCCACATTCATGGCGTTCCGGGCGGTGGTGACGAAGCGTTTTAGTCAAAGCTGGCTTGGTATTGACTTGGTATACTGTGCACATCATTCATTTCGTAGGGTATCCATTGCAGCCCAGTTCTGAAACTTCTCGGTTTGCCAGCCCTGACAGAACTGCATCCACATGAGCATCACAAACCACTCAAGCGTAGAGGAACTGGTTTGATTTTCTTTACCTGTTCTATCCCATCCGTATGGCCCGACTTAACATGCTTGCTTATCTCATGAACCCATCCAAGGGATCTCTTCCGCCACTCAGCTCAACTGGTTTCCTCCAAAGCGTGTCCCATTCACGCCCTGGACGCCCTTCCCCAGCTGGCTCGCCACAACCGTCGCCTCTCTGACCGCCCTTGCCACCGTACCCCGAACCCGTCCCTCCTCCAGCACCAACAACCCCCCGATCGTGCACCCACCTGGGGTGCTAACTTTGTCGCGCAGCAACGCGGGGTGGTCCCCATTGAGTACCAACCCCGCCGTTCCGCGCATCGTCTGCGCTGCCATACGCTGGGCCTCTGCCCGCGGGAGACCCATGGCAACTGCCCCATCGATCGCCGCCTCGAGCATCAATGCAAAGAACGCCGGCCCGGACCCACACAGAGCCGTGCACGCGTCCAGCGTCGTCGGCGGGAGATAGACCACATCGCCGATACGACGGAAGATCCAAGTCACCAAACTCGACGTCGCCACTGGGAGGGGAGGAGTTGGCGTTCCGATTACGGTCATGGACTCGCGGATCAGTGACGCCGTGTTGGGCATGGCGCGCACAACGACCAAGTCGGACGGGCTCGCAGAGAGTACGTCGTAGATTTGAATCTCGGTTACGCCCGCGAGGATACTAATCAGCAACTTTCCTTGAAGTGCGGCAGACATTCCAGGCTCGGTGAGGATCTCCTTGAACATGTAGGGCTTGCAGGCGAGAAGGATGATATCGGCTTGGTGCGCGGCGGAGACGTTGTCGTTTTGGAAGATGATTACGGCTGAGGAGGAAGTTGGCGTCACGTACGGTGCGAAGGCAGTGGTGAGCTTTTTGGCCGACTCGGGACGCCGCACGCAGGCGATGAAGCGGGAGGGGAGGCGCAGGGGAAGCTCTTCGAGAGGGGTGGATGTGCCTGAGGTGGAAAGGAAGCGGGAGGAGGAGGTTTTCATGTCTTGGAGGGAGGCGAGGATGCCGGAGAGAATGGCGATGCCCATTGTTCCTAGGGGGAGACGGTCAGTAATTGGCTGGGGGTTCAGGGGTGAGGGACATACCGCATCCGAGGACGGCCATAGTAAGCTCCGAAGAGCCATTGGCGTCGGTAACGAGGTTGGATGAGTCCGGCATGATGATTGTGTGGTGGGCTTGGTGGTAGTGGTGTTGTTGCTGCCAGGCTCAATGTTTGTCAAAGGAGAAAGGAGAATGAGGGCTCCAGTCTGCTAGAAAATCCAGGGGTCTGAATCGTACAAGACCCGAAAATATTCATAGGCACACAAGGTCACGCATTGTTCCATATGTCTTGAATTGTAAGACAAACGTATGTGTTATTTACAAAAGTTTCCGAGTGCTTTCCTCCTGATGCTCTGTGAAACAAGACCATTCTGGCTGTTGCCCTTCTGGTCGGTGAACGACGCCCAGGCCCTGTGCCTGGCAGTTCCCGCCAGTACCCCGCGAGCGCTGTTTAACACCAAAAATATTTACCCCACCACCCCGCAATCGTAGTTTTCACCGCCTTCTTCTTTTTAACTAGCGCAGAACTTAGCGCAGAAACTAGCCCAACGCTTGGACCACACAACACCAAGACTGCCAGCAATGGAGTGCTCTGCCAGCTCCAGCTCCAGCTCCAGCTCCAGTGTTGATGAAGGCGTTCTTCATCTCACTCTTGACTTGCCGCACCTCGAATACCCCCAGCCAAACTCCTTTGAGGGCACCATCAGCCTCACTGCTGCCACCACGAAGCCTGGGACTGGTGAAGCGAGCCACAGCTGGGATTTTCCTATCTCAATTCCATTTCCCACCGTTTCAACGGCTGAGCCGCTCCAGCTCAATTTGGTGGTGTTCTTCCCACCAACTGGAGTGCCTGCAACGGTCTCGACTCACCAGGTTTCCCACGAGCTTTCCCACGACAGTCCTCCACCGCATTTGAAGTTGGTTTCAGAGCCAGTCGACGAAATGGCAGACCCATTTGAGGTTCGCATGCGGTTTACAAACCAGCTGCGTCAATTGAATGCTTCAGTGACTTCAGCACAGAAGGCAGCCCAGTTCGCTCTCAAGTATCGCGACATGGCCGAGGATCTGCACTCATGTATCTTGGAGCAGGTTGAGCGTGTATGTGGTCTTGCACTTGTTGTGTAACACACATCTAACTTCTCGTGCGCAGAACAACATGAATACTCGCGCCAATATCATGTACTTCATTGAGCACTTCCTCGACATGGCTCAGCGCGATAACCACGGAGACTACATCCGCATGATGCAACGCGACATTATCCGTGTCGTTGATGCCGTTGCACCTGATGATGGTTCTGGTGCTGCCAATGTCAAGGTCGCACGCAAGGTACTTTGCCCCTGCGATGTATGCTTTCGTCTTGCTGACCGTCATCCCCAGGTCATCCAAGCCTTGCACACCAAGAGTTTCCTGGATGCACAGGTCGTTTTGCAGATTGAAGAGGTGCTGAAAGAGCGGGACTCCGCCGCGCAGGACTTGGCTCTTTCGTCTCCGGGCAGCAATGACACCGTGGTCGGGGACGGCATGGCCCCGTCGCAGACAATGCAAGCCCCGCGTCGTAATAACGCCATGCCCCGGCTTGACCGCAAGCAAATAGAGCAGCGCATCGAAGAAGATCGCGAGCGACACAAGCGTCTCCGCGAGACCATGTGGGCTGTCCCTTCAGGAAGCCGTGCCGAGATGGAGAAGCTTTGGGATGAAACGAGCGATCTTGGTGAGGATGACTTTAGAGCTATGGAGGAAGAGCAGCTCGAGTGGGAGCGCAATCACCAGAACAGCTGCCCGCATCGTCGAGAGGCGGCGGAGAAGACTGCCCTGGAAGCACTTGACAGCAAACAGCCGAACGGGAAGAGACCGTACTAGTGCGGCTGTCTTTGGTCTCAGAATTCCTTTCCTTGTGGGAACATTGAAGATACCCCTAAGCTGTGCATGGCTCGGAGTTTATGGCAGGATAGACGGGCATTCGTGGGGTTTCTTGGCGCTGGATGGTTGAAGTTTCGGGGCGAATAGAAACACTTTGGGAGGCTCACAGGCGTCTAGCCGACAGCGAAAGCAGGTTTGTTCATACCAGACATGGTATGGTGATAGCAGTGTGTGGAATTATGTCAGCCTGAGAAGCGGAGCGCAGTGAGTGCAGCGAGCGTCTATATAGGACTTATTGCCAGACCTGACAGGGATTTTCGCGCTCTGACTGCCCAGACCCTAACAACTTCCCAGCGATTTGATTAGCTGGGCAACGAAGTTGGAGACGGAGGAGATTTTGGCCCATCCCAAGTCCCGACTATCTAGGGGGCTGATCTCAACGATACGGTCGTTTATGTGCTTACCTGGACAGCTAGGAGCGTCTGCCCAACACCTCAGCCCATTCCTGTCGGCCAAGTAGTTGATTGGAGAGTATTAACGCCCCTTTTCACGTTCCGGTTCTGCATAATCTTTCAATTGGACTATCTAGCGGTCAGCTGCATTGCTACATCCGTCTCACTCTTTCTCAAGATATACATATATACATTAACTTTTATATACATGCCTTCACTTTCCTAATTCCACACATACATGCGACCACCCATCAACAATGCCCTCGGTTTCATCCATGATCAGGTTCCATGTTCCGTACTCCGGTGCTCTGTACATGCTCCCGCTCCATGCCCGCTCCGAGTTTGAAACGAGAAAGGGGTATCATATCGAAAGGAAATATAGACCAGCTCTGCTCTAGGTAGTTGACTCAACAACCACCTGGTATGGCAGATTTCGATAGCAAAGACCAGCCCCATCCTATCCGGCTCTAGTCTAGACAGTACAGCACGGGAAACACCACCAGGAACGCCCAGTATTGTCAGTGCACACTCATCAGCACACCATACCCCCACCAGAGAGGTCTGGATATATCACACCCCCGCAACCTTAACCAACACCCTCAAACTCCTCGCCGACCTCTCCAGCGCCAAGCGCGCCGTCCTCTCCGTCCCCGTCAGGGCTTCCCTCCCCGCCCTCCGCTTGGTCTTTTCCTCCCTTGCTCTTATCCCCTTCTCCACGGCAGCGCCTAGTCCCTCTGCGTCAAGCATGGCATCACGCCCGTATATGAACCACAGCATGCTCTCAAGCACGAGGCTAAGCTTGGCGTTATCCTCAACCATGACCCTATTTGCTGCAAAGGGCAAGAAACAATGGCGGAGAATGGCTGGCGAGATACCGTCATCGGCATCGGTACTGGGGTCTACGTCGCGTGGTTTCGGACAATTGTTAGGGAGCAGGTCCATGATGAGGTTTCGGAAGAAGGAAGGGTAGATGAAGTCAGGCAGGGCGGCGCCGGTGGTGTCGATAAAGAGGCGGAAAACGGGGATGGGCAGCGCGCGTACGCGGTCGGAAAACATCTCGTAGAGGTCTGCGACTTTACAAAATCGGTCGGGGACGGAGTCGGCGGCGGCGGAGAGGAGACGGAAGAGGCGGAGGCGGAGGGAAATGGTTTCGATTACGCCATCGGCGAGTTCGGGACCGCGAAAGGGGGCCGCAGCGGGTTCTTTTACTTTGTGTTTGCCTCGCTTGCGGCCAGTTGGCCTTGATTTCCTTGGTGTTGGGGATGGCGGGTGGTACATGCCCATGTCCTCATCTTCAGACACAAGGTCTTCTTCCTCTTCGTGTCCACAATAGTCACCAAACTGATCCTTCTCCAGGTCCACCACTGTGATTGCGCGTTTCCTTTTTGGTTCCTTGCTCGCCAGCGCCAGCTCTCGGTCAAACACCTCGCGGTACACGGCCTGGTCGGACGGATCGTCATCAGTAAAAGCCATGAGTGTCCTGATCACCTCCTTTTGCACGTTCTTCCTCTCGCTCCGCAGATCGTCTATATAGCCAACCAGCAGACTCCCCAGTCGCATCGACGGTGCGTCCCCATCGAACCCTTCCTGCTCCACATCCAACTTCGTCCGCTCGTCCCAATCGGCCTCGAGCACCCCGATCATAAACTCGACCCACCACCTCCAGTGCTCCCACCGATGAGGGTGCCTAGCCGCGCACCGAAACGCCCACCCAAGCACGGCCCAAAAATCCGACCCCCTCCGCCAGACGCTCTGCTCGTTGACGAACCGGCTGTCAACGCAATCCGAATCCATGCTCCCAAGACTGCTAGTCTCGTCGCTGGGACTTGCGCGCTGCCTTTCGCGGTCGCGGCCCCTCCGGCCAGAGATTGAAACACCTGTTTGAAAAGAGAATGCGGTGCGCATGTTGGCGTTCAGTGGACCGACCAGGTGAAGGACGCCGTCGAGGTACTTGCGGGCGCGGGCAGCCGTATGGCGGTGGGTGGGTTCGCTCGCGCGCGATGTGTGGCTGGGGTGAATGGTGATGTTACTCAGGAGGGCGAGGTGTTGAGGAGGAGGTACGCGGGCCGGAGAACATTTCGTGGGTGGACGATCTGGGGCGGATCCGTCGGTTAGGAGGCCGTCGAGGAGCATCACGGCTGCGGTGTCTGGAGGTGTTGAGGTTGTGTCAGTTGCGAGACGCAGACCCCCACCAAAAAAAACATGACGAAAACACCAAGTTACAGAGGGGAAAAAAACACACATAGTTCCTCCTCAAGGTGAATCTGGCAATGGCCCTTTAGGTCATGGTGAGGCTGAATGGCGTGCCGATACCGAGGAGGTTCAGGGCTGTCTTCATCAAGAGGACTACTGATTCCCGTCGTGTCAGCCTCTAGCAGAGGAGAATCTTTTGCTTGCGCAGTATAGTATGACTCTGGCGTGGACATTGTGGCCAATGTCGTGGGCGGGGATGTCGGCGCCATGGTGAGGATGGGTTGACAATAGAACACTGGCTGTCCACTTGAATGTCAAGTCGGAGAAGCTGGGCCAGGCTGAGGTTTAATGGACACGCACTAAACGCGCCTAGGCAGGTCAAAAAGGGACGCGACAGTGGGGCAGCGGCTTAATTGGCGCATCCCTGCTGGTTTTCACACCAAGTGTGCTGCGCCCCTGTTATCGATAACATTGCCTTGGCATCCCTTGAACAAGAGCAATCGTCCACACCGCGAGGGGAAGCACTGAGTTCTGTTACAACAGCGCAGTCAATTTTCTTCACACTCAGTCTCAAGTCTGCGAGTCCTTTTGCTACAAACCGTCATGTTACTTATTTTCGGAAAATCATTCCGTTTTTCACCCGGTTTCATCTGTCAACCAAATGCCACATCACATCACATCTGATGACACCTACATCACCTCACCGATAATACTCCTCCACCCCCAATCCCAGTCCCCTACACTGCTCCACCTCTCTAAATCCCTCCATCCTCCCCTTCGGCCAATCCAGCACCTTCAACCTCATATTCCCCTTGGTCATAGCCTCCCATCTCCCCTCCTCGTCCACCTTCCTCAACGTGTTATCAAACCCTCTCGCTGCCAGGAATGCCATCTCCGGATTCGGATCTCCCGTCCTGATAAACGACGCAAACGAGTCCAGCACGTACTGCTCGAAGGGTAGATCCCCCGCATCTCTTTCCGGCCGACCTTGACGAGCAAGATTTCCAAATACGTAGTACAGCTCGCCCGAGTGGCAGCGGAAGTAGGGTAAACTGGGGTCACCACTAGGATGAGACGGGGTACGAGGCGCTTCGCAAACGTCAGTCTGTGGCCAGCCTCCGGTCTGGTAGGTACGGTCGAACTCGTAGTAGAAGAGGCGAGCGAAGCGGGACGAGTTGAGTCCGGCGTAGGCGGTGGCTTGGTCAACACAGCGAAATATCCCATCGGTGGCTAGGCGGGAGCTGGCGTTGTAGAGGTCGAGAGTGGCGTTGCTGGTAGAGGGAAGTGGAAAGAGAGAAGACGGGGGGGGCTCAAAGCCCTGTGAAGTGAGGTACTCGATTTGGTTGGCCGTGGTGGGAAACCGGATGAAGGGCCCACCATCATCACGCGTGATTCCCATCATTAGGTTGATGTGGAGAGTGGAACCAGTAAGTAGGAGTTCAGGTGTAGTGAGATACGTACCGTCGACAACGAGGTACCTTGCTGTCCCGGCAGAGAGAAGCGTGGCTAACGGGAGAGCCCGAAGGCATTCGACTTGTGATGGTGCCGACGTGCAATTCGTCGTCTTCAGAATGGTGTTCCCGGCCACGTCGAGTTGCTCGTCGATGGTGTAATACTTGGAGTAAGTAGCACCGTAGTTGATGCCACCGAGGTTAGAAAGGGGGATGGCGCCGGAAAACTTTCCAGCGGCTTTGGGAGATGCCATCAGAGCCCGGACGGAACCAGCACCAGCCGACTGGCCAAAAATGGTAATGCGGTCGGGGTCACCTCCAAAGGAGGCGATATTGGCGCGGATCCAGTCGAGAGCCGTAATCTGGTCGGCGAGACCATAGTTTCCGTTTGTTAAGCCATCCTTTAGCGCAAGGAAACCCAGCGTATTGAGCCGGTAGTTGATGGCCACCAAGACCATATCCCCCCTCGAAACAATGTTGCCACCATCAAATATGGCATCGTTGGCTGTTCCTCCAGTGAAGGCACCACCGTGTATCCTACACCCGTCAGTATGCCAACCCTTGACAAAACCTCACCAAAAAAAAAGGGGGGAAACCTACCACACACCCACGGGCTTTAGTTTCTTCTTCTCACTCCCGTAGCTCGATCCAGGGAGATACGGTGTCCAGACATTCAAAAACAGACAATCCTCACTCCCCGATCCGACCGACCCCTGAGCACACTGCGGCCCAAACGACAGCGCATCCGCCTCGCCGGACCCTTTGAATAGCGTCGAATAGGCAAACCGTTTGGGCTGCGGCGCATAGCGGATGCCAAGGAAGCGGAATGACAACCGGTCACGGTACCCGGTCAAACTCAACCCTCCCGTCTGTACTCCAACCCGCCACCGCTCACCAGTATCCGTCACCTTCTCGCTCGAGTACGGCGCAGTTTGCGTGCATAGAACACCCAAAAGCTTCGATTTCTCCACCTCTGTTACTTTCCCCGATCCATCAATTGTCCGCGTTGTGTTCCCCCCCGTTGCCGGAGAGATCCATAACTGCGTGGTGAGATCAACCCGCTTTTGGTAGACAAGGTAGTCAAGCAATCGTTTGATGCTTGTCGTGTTGAGCTGGGGCGACCAGAGCTGCTCGCCGATAGATTGACAAGCGGCGAGAGCGTCGGATTGGTTTTTTTTGGCCCCTAGAAGGATGGCGGCGGAGGAGGATGTGGAGGAAGTTGCTCCTGGGCTTTGGTCAGGAATTATGTCTGTGGGGAGCAGAGAGGGGGGTATACCTCGGAGGTCATTGTCGATAAGGATGGTTAGGTCGGATTTGAGGGTCTTGGGCGATGGCGTAGCTGCTCCTACGGCTGCGAAGGCAACAGCAGAGATGCCTGAGAGAAGCATGGCTATGTACCTCACCAGTCTAGCTAGGTACCTAGGTACCTTACCTTGAGTAAGTGTCTACAGCGCAACCCTGGCGTCTTGGTGAAAGCGTAACGAATAAACTAGACGAAGTTTTCTTTCAACGACCAACGAGCATCAAGGTAATATATTCGTACCATTCCCCCGGATGCCCGTTGATCATCCTCATAGCTCGCTCCCCTCCCGGTAACGGCAGTGATATCATATCACTGTATTCCCGCCCGTCCGCTCGCCAAGCTTTTACCCGGCAGGGAGCTATACAGCCATATTCAGGCACCGGAGGTAGGCCAGCGTAGTTCCTACGTAGGTGTCCAGGTACAGTAGTCGGGATGTGACATTGGATCATGGGGGAGGGGGTTGCTGTCGTTTAGGCTAATACCGTTCACACTACACTACTTCGCAAGACCGCAAACTAAAAATGGTATAAGGGAGATTTGCGACATGTTAGCATTCCGTTGCCGTTGATAGTGGGGTGGGTTCGGTCGGAGCAGAAAAGCTGGAGAAAGTGTTGGAGATGGAGAGGTGATTGGAGAAACCACCAGCAATGAGGCGGCAAACCGTCGATTAGTTGATTTCAGTGGAAACTCCATTGCGTTGCCGAATTGCGGTTCTGGTTGAGCGGTGATCTAATCGGAGCGAATCTTGTGCAGTTTTCCGTGTCTGTCTCGGTGTGATTCCGAGGCTTGTGTCTCATTGCGTCGACTGGGCCGGGTACCTCCTCCTAGAAAACCCACGCTTCGTTGTCATCCAGGCCGTAACATGGAGCCGTCCGGTAACGGTGTCAATTTGCCCAAACTCCCAGAATACTGTTATCCAATGTCGTACGTCATAAACCCCATGAACTGCTATTTGCCTCAAACCTTCACTTCGCCCAATGGTTTGACCACTGCTTCGTGCAATACCATGGATAGCTTGGCTGCCACCATGTCATTCGTCTCATTATCTTTCTCCAACAATCCCAGTTTGCTTCCGCCCTCCAGACATGTACGGGCTGCGTTCTCGTAGACGGCCCCTATAGACGCTCCCACCTCAGCAACTTGATCTGGGTCGAGGAGTTGTGCTCTCACCCGCAAAGCAATCGATGGCCGGCCTCTTGCAGCATTCACATCGATTCCGAGCACGTCATCCACTGTCTTCCAGTGAGCAATTTCCACTAGGAGAACCCCCAGACTATAAATATCGAAGCTCTTCTTGAAGCGCTCTCTTTCACCCCCAATTGTGGATTGTACGTGCGGGTGTCGATACAGGTTGTACTCGGCGTCATCGCCAGGACCAGGCACATCCGTCATTTCATCTGCTCTTGCGGGGCGGGAGAAGTCAAAGCCTGACAGATACGGCTTGGCGTAATCCACGTCGCCACCCGTCGTTCGAAAGAAAACGATATTATGACTTCGCAGTCCCTTGTGAAGCCAATTCACAGCGTGGAGGTAAAGCACGCAGTTACTGATGGCATGGGCAAGCTTCACACGATCTGTGACTCGGGGCCGACGGGCCGTTTGGAGAAGTTCGCGGAGCGAGATGGGGGGCAGAGTTGTGTGCAGCCCATCATCCTGAGGGCGTTCGAAAATGAGACCGAGACGCATGTTCAAAACATCCTCCTCCTCGACATTGTCAGGCTGACCTACAGCACTACTAGATTTATCAAAAAACCCCAGGCAATGCGGCGTGCGGAATGCCTCTGGTTTAGGTGTGTGATTCAGGAGCGCAGCAAGTTTCCGTACCCGCTCGAGAATCACTCCCTTGGGCGGCGAGAGATCCTCGGGCCTCTGCCGGTCGTAATCTTTCCACTCAACCCAGACCTTCTTCGGAGTCTTCCCGGGGAGCTTCAGCAAGGCTTCACACCGCGTGAGCTCGGGATCGTCAGCAGCAGCGTCGATTTCAACCACAGAGCGGTCGAGAACGAGATCCGACTGATCCTTAGACCGACCTAGTTCTAGGGATTTGGCCATATCATCATCCCAATGTGTCGCCCTGTCCGACTCGATCGACTCGTTGAAGGCCTTGAACTTGGCGAGCTGAGACAGCAGTTGGAGGTTGTCGGCATTCGCACGTTTGTGTAACACAGACATCTGCGTTATTGGAGTAGTCGGCTGCGATGTTGCTTCTAACTTGAGGTTCAGGGCCATGACCAGCCTCGACAGATCGGTGATCTTGCGATGAAGCTGAAGTACACCGCGGTTTGTATCCTGGACGGTGTGATGAATCTCGACTTGCATCTTAGCATCCAAGATGGTGGTCATGTTGTCATTCAGCGCCGAAAACCTCGAGAGCAGTATCTCGAAAGCTGCCTTGTCAAACGAAACCCACTTGAGCCTTGCTATCGCCTCCTGAGAAGCGTCCTGCAGACATGACATGGCCTTCTTGATGAAGGCCCGGCGCTTTGGCGGCAACGGAAAATTTGCGTCAGTGGCATCCTTCTCGGGCATCTGAAGGATGCCATCGTGATCGGGGGCTGTCTGAAGCCGACTATTTTTCTTCTGGTGCTCCTGGAACTCCTTGAACAGACACTGGACCTGGACCAGCAAGTCGAGAACTGTTTGACGGTGAAGCATGAACGTGTTGTTCTCCAGAATTCTTGATGGGTTCTTTTCGTCCAAATCCAAGAGGCCTGACGTCTCGCTCCATGCAAACAGCCGCTGCTGCTCCATACGTAGACGGAGGTTGAGATAGCGACATTCCTCGGGGAAGTTAATCGCCGTGATCAACAGTTGAATTCCCTGGATACAGCCTGTGTAAACTTGGAGCCCGATCGACGCCACGCCGAGGGCTAGACCTGCAGCCGAGACGGGGTCCATTTCGGGACACGGGGTGCCGGGAGCTGTTAATGAGAAGAGCGGCGCCTCTTTTCAGGGGTGGCGCTCAGCTACCCTGGTGTTGCAGTATGAAGGTCAGCCGCACTTCCGAAAATAAAGAAAAATGGTTGAGATCAGAATCTGCAACTCTGTAACTAGTTGCTCTGGGGAACCTGCTCGAGCCAGCACTGGGAAGTCGACGACGGTAGGTTCACGTCGCGGCACAGAGTAACCTTCTTCCAGATAACCCGTCCGCGAACTTGTTTTCTTTCTTTTTTTTTCGACTGCGTGCCGGGTCAATCAGAATCAAGCTTGTGTGCGACTTGCTTTCTCCGTTGGATAACGTAATCGACCTGAGATTGATCCGGTGGGTCCTAAGGAATGCAGCTTCCTTCTGGACTCGTCTGGCGTTGCTGCTGCGTTTGTTGGACTCTGATTTGGCAGACCACCTCACGCCCTCTTGGGTGGGTCTTCCGTGAATCGAGCAACTAGCATCAGCACCTAGATGCATCTTCAGCTCAACTCATTGGACAAATCGAAACAATGGGTGCCGTACCCCGAATCCAGTATGGGTCGCCAACGGTTTGAGATGAAGATTCAACTTATCTCGCGATATTCCCTGGCGAGTTTAGGTCCTTGATGCGAGTTCAGAGAAATCCCGCGACTTGGTGCCAGCCCCACCGGAACAGACAGAGACATCTCGGTCCGTTGGCGCCAGTCCGCACTAGGCCATCCGGCAGTGCATTTCGGCACGAACCTAGAGTGAATCTCTGCCAGCTTTGTTCAACCAAAGGCCACACGGACCTGGATACTTCCCACGGCTGCAACGACGGCCAGACAGATGATGATAACTGACGGATAAAATTGCAGAGGGTTCCTTTGCCCCACCGCCCCAGATTCACCAGAATACAGTGCGCTGCGGAACGCTGAAATCGATGTGGGCTGTCTGCAGGTGATGGGAGGTCCCGGGCTGCCATTGGAGAGGGCGCGGAATGATGACCGACAGCCTGCCGTGATGGAATGGTCGACCACAGCAAATGCTTTGAGAATGGCTGGCGATCTGCTCGTCACTGGCCGCAGCGTTGACCTGCCGTTGCTCCACTTCCCGCGAGCGGGCAGCCCTAGAAGGCCGATCCTTAGCCAGGCCTGCCGTCGTGCTTTGATTTGGCCAAGTCAATCGAGGCCATTCAGATGTGGCCGTGGTATCGAGGTCAAAGCCCCTGAAATGACAGCTTTGTTCTTGTGCACCAGCACCAGCGTTGTATTGCGCCTGTTTCGATGTACAAGGGCGGGATTTCGCGCCAATCACCATAGCTGCGCCGCCGTGTTTCAGCTGGCCCAGGCTACCCAGGGCACTCCTCGTCATCCACCCGGGCCCGGGCACCCCTCTCGACGATGTGGGTAGAGGCACGAAAATCAGGACGATTGCCCGCGAGCCGGGATTACCAATGGAGGACAGGGTTCCGAATCTGATTGTGGCTGCCTCCAGTCTGCTCGGCCGCGCGGTTGCTGCGAGCACCGCCGGACCAGTCTCTTTCTTCATGGACAATTCCAAAATTCCCATTCCCGTGTCTCCCGAAACTTCTTCTTCCACCTTGTCACCTTGTTGAGCTAACACTGGTCTCGGATCGCGGCCGTTGCGGCATCGCTGGTCTGTGAGGAGAAGGGTGCCGGACGGGCGCTAACTAGAGGCTGCTGCTTTGCCCGCTTTGTGGACTTTGATATCCGGGAACAAAGGCCCCATTTGGACGTCTCCAAAACCGTTCTCGATAACTTGTCAGGACACAACGAACGAAGCCGAGGCTTTTTCTCAGCTGGTCTCAAGGTCAGATCCCCCGCAACGCCTTCCCGACCAACTGGCCTAGCCTGCCATTGTCAAACCGAGGAACAAAGGATGACAGGATTACAATGGGTGTTGCAGAGGCAGAGAACCACTGACACGATTTGACCTCCAGGACTCGGAACACTGTCTTCTGCTCCTAAATCTCAAATACCGCAGAGCCCACTCTGTTGGCACACGCAGTCAGTAGAGGGAGGTGCTGCTTTAAGCATCAAGCTCCACCCCCTCAGCGGCGAACCTCTGAACTAGGCACCCCGGAAGTGTGGGTGGTGCGCGACGAAACTTGCATCTGGGTGTTTGTCGCGCTGGGGAGACTCGGACAAATCGCCAACCCCCCATTTTTGCCATCTCGATTAAGCTCCCCGCGACCATCGTTGTCCTTCACCGCCCACCGCCTTTCTGACGGTGCAGGATTCACATTCGAGGTTGCCGAGATGGAGTCGTTCTCGCCCGAAGCCCCACACTCGTCAGCCGCCTCCAGTAGCGGCTCTCCTGCGGTGTCAAGCGACAGCCCCGGAACGGCGACTTCATCGGCTACTCTAGGCCTTTCGGCGACCACTGATGCCCGCATGTCGCAGGCCGTTCCGCCGCCCTCGGTTCCTGCAGCATGTCTGGCCTGCGTGAGTTGAATTATTCCTGATGAGCTGATGACATGGCGGGCTAACCGGGGGACTACCTGGAAAAAGCGAGGCAAACATCTCAAATGCGACGGCCTCACTCCGTGCACCCGTTGTACAAGCTCCAACACCGAGTGCGTCTACATTGCGTCTCGGCGTGGCTACAAAGGGCCCCGCAGGGCCACGGCCACGGCCCAGAACCCGCACAAGCGACATGCATCCTCGTCGCCGCCTTACTCGGGACCCGTAGACAGCTGCCCGATGCTCCTCGGCCACAAGCCCGTCTCCATCGCCGCCCCCGCAGTCACGGCCTTTAACCCAACAATCGTCCTGCCCGAGCAGTCGCCTGTCTCTTATACGCCCACTCCGAACCTTACTCCCACAGTCTACCGGAACCCCTTTGCCCAAAACATGGACAGCACTGCTCTGGCCCTCACCACGGCCCCGTCCGTCCCTCAGACCCAGCCACCCGTGGCGAGCCTGTCGGAGCGGTGCTTTGAAGCATTTTACCACCATTTTCACGCTGGACATCCTTTTGTGCTACCCAAGCCTTACTTTTTGCGCCTGCTTAAGGAGGGCGCAACTCCCAGCTTGGAGGTTGTCTTGGCGGCCATGAGGTACATTGGCTCACTGTATCTCGACTGCGGACCCGCCAAGGCGACCTATCTTGACGAGGCTATCCGGCTCTGCTATCTGCCCTCAACCGCCAAAGATGGATATCTGATCCAGGCTCTGCTGCTTATCATTGTGGGGCTGGACGGCAGCTGCCAGCAGGAAAAGTCAAGGGAGTTGTTGGCTGACTGCGAACGCTTTGCCATCGAGATCGACCTTAACAAGCGAGAATTTGCATCGATGCACGGTCATGGCAATCCTACGTTGGAGGAGAGCTGGCGCCGAACCTGGTGGGACTTGTACGTGTGCGATGGCATGATCGCTGGTGTCCACCGCGTCACGAATTTCCTGCTGTTCGACATTCAGGCCGATGTCGGTTTACCATGCGAGGAGCATCAGTATCTTTCAGGGGTAGGTACCGACATGAGGGCGAAAAAAAAGCTCGTGGCTGACAATTGGGTAGCGCATCCCACCAGTGTCGTACATGGAGGATTTCGATGACCAGCTGTTCTCGGGTGAGGACCGCGAGTTTTCTTCGTTTGCCTACCGCATCGCAGCAGCCAGGAATCTGGGGAGGCTCATGCGCATGCCCAATATGATGTTCCCAGACGACGAGAACATTGCTAGGGTCGAGGCGCTTCTCACCAACTGGAGGATACACCTACCAGAGAGCAAGCGGGATGACCTGAACAAGAACTGCCAGCTGGATGAGATGATGTTCCAGGCTCACTTCATCACGCATGCGTAAGTGACTCACTAACATATATCATGTTGGGTGCTGATACGACGAATAGATGTACGATCATGCTCCATCAGCCGCTATCACAGTTGGATTCCTCACCAGTACAGGCCGTCAACTCATGTGCGCCGCACCGGCCAGTGCAGTCGGGGGATAATTTCAACGCACACACCCGACACACCATTACGGCAGCATGTGAGATTAGCAAAATGGTGACACAGGCAGTGCCTATCATCAACCACACTCACTTCTTCACGTGCGTAGTGACACTATCATCGATTGTCCACCTCTCCAAGTGGGCGCTTTACTTCATCGAGGATGAAGAGGACCTTCGACAGCAGATCCGACTCAACATTGGAGCTCTGAACAAGTTGAGTAAGGTGTGGAAGGCGGCCAACACGGCATGGGGCCAAGTGAAGAGCGTAGCACAGGAGATCTACCGAGAGAAGAAGGCTCACCAGATCAGTCCAGCGTTCTGGGTTGGTTTCACACAAGAGCAGATGATCAGCAGCATCAACGCCGACGAGGGTATCATGAGCGAATTCAACAATCTGTTGACGCAGCAAGTTACGCAGGCCCAATAGACACAAACAAAACACGCGGGTTACGGATTAATTAAGGGGTAATTGGACGGACGGTTCGCGAGCGAACGGGAGGGGTCTTATCATCAACATTCAAAGTTCTAGGCGAGATGGATGGATTGCAGGCGGGCAGGCATAGTCTAGGCTTTCTTGTGTTTCGAAGCGGAGCCCCTTATACTAGTATTTTTATTTTTTTTCATCTAGGACGCTGACACTGTTGTTAAGGACTGTAATTTTGGATAAGCTGGAGTCTAGGGACTACGGGAATGGAGCATTGGCAGTCTCTTTGGTTTTCATATATATACTGCGCCGAGCGGGGATCCTTCCCTTGCTCATTGCCTTGACTATCTGGACGTCGTCGCGATTATTCTCGATAGCCTCACAGGTACGATTCATCGGGGTGCAGCGGATCTCGGTCGGCTCTCGGTCATCACACCCACCCCACACTGCCTTGGCTGTCAGGTTGTCACTTCAACTCAAAAGTGTCACAAAGTTATGTTGACTTTGTGCATAGAATGACAACGGTGATGACCTTTTTGTGGCCCTTTGCGGCAAGGAATAACTATGTAGGGTGGAATGAGATGCAATATGAGAGGCAGGACATAGGATGAGACATGGGGAGTGGCTCGTAGGTGAAGAGAATGGAGTGTGGAGTGGGAGTGACGCGGGACGAGATAGGATCGTCATCATCGCCGTCAAGTTTTGGGTGTTGTAGTGTACCAACCAGGAATAGGTACCCCGCTGAAATGGGAGGGAACGAAGGATGTCGCCGAAGCCAAGGCTCAGCTGGTGGCCCCAACCGGTCAGGATCCAACCTCATCCACTTGTGGGTTACGAGCCCACTTGTAATGCAAAATTCCATCAGACACAGACATACTCCGGACGTAGCAGTGTACCCTTACGACTCAGCGGGTAGCATCTGTCCCAGCTGAAGGGCAATGGTCGCCGAGGACCACGACTAGTTAACTAGTGGGCCGGCCGTTTGTTTTCGTTGCATTGCGGTGAGACCTGGACTGGACGGCTGGTCCGGGCTGAGGCAGGGCATAGTCGTCTAGGCCTCAATGGCTAGTGATAGGGATGATTGAGGATTGCTCTGAGGGAGTCAGTCGGTTAGGTCGCCGAATCCATCCACCCACTGCATGTGCTGCTGCAGTAGTTGATTGTCGACCACAGTTGGTTGCAGGTGTTCTGACAACACGGTAGTTGTAACAGGATGAAAAGACTTCTCATCCATCAAAATTGATCATACTCCATAGCAGCCCTATTTTGGGTGGAGAGTTCTGACGTCGCGTGCCAGAGGCTTCCATTGAGCGCCCGATTTTTTTCTTGCTGTCCAGTGTCCACTGACGACGGGCGCTAAAAACAGGCAGCATCAAGTTTCACCTCCAGAGGGAGCGAACGGGTGTCTGTGCTAGCGCATTGTCGCATCTGCTTTCTCCGGAAAACCCCTCCACTTTTTCTTCCTCCCATTCCTGAACAAAGAGGACGGATTTACATTTAGGACAGTTCTGTTGCAAATCTCTGTTGTTTTGGGAAACATACCCCTTCCAGGTTGGGCACTTCATCGGCGACCACCATTTCCTCTCTGGGGAGGAAATGCGCACCTTAATCGGCGAGCCCTCGGCGGGTCAGTTCTCGATTTTTGTGCACCCTTCGGCATCTTCCCTTGCTGCAGGCGCAGACGCAGTTTGGATTGATTGAGCAATACGTCCAATTGGTTCCAAGCAGGCGGCTATTCCGCAAGCTCCGGCTGATAGGTCTCATTCAGAGTGATGATAGTGACACTTGGCATCATACCTTTCCTCATCATCCTACCCACCGCGGTGTTCTGGGAATCTCTAACCAATGGATGAGTTAGCATGACTGTTCAAGTGGAGCCCGATGACGGGACTTTGGGATTCAGCTGAGGCTCGCGCAATCCGCGTACCTAAAAGAGTTCACGCGCGTGGATCAAACAACTGCTTGGGCGTGGCCCTGGGAATGGGCCTGGTGCGCTGCATGTCTCGCCTCTTCGCCGAGGTGGATTATATCCTTTTAGTATTTGTTATTTACGCATGTACCGACCGAGGAGGGCAGGACCCTGACTTATATATCCATCTTCCCGCTCTTTGCTGCGTCTAGTGTCGGAGCTTTTTTTCCCATCTCTTCCAGCCCGTGTCTGTGTCCCCCATCTCAACTTTCGCAAGTATTCTTTTCTCTCTCGCGCTCTCTCTCTGTTGCTCCAGGATACGGCAACAGACAATGGCAGTTGAGAGCACTCCCTCGGAGAGCGTCAAAGAACATTACGAATCTGTCAACGTTGACGTTGAGCAGCATGCTGTGGCCGAGGCCCATCTCAAGAACACAACTGTCCGGAATATCACGTGGAAGGACGTGACTGTTACGGTCAAGGACCGGGAAACCAAGGTGCTAAAGGCAATTGTCGAGAATGTCGAGGGAATCGTGGAAGCTGGTATATCCTCATCTTGTCTTTGGTGCTGGATATCAACAACGTCTAACTTGTCCAGGTGAGATGTGTGCCCTCATGGGCCCCTCGGGATGTGGCAAGACTACCCTCCTGAATGTTCTTGCCTCGCGCCCAACAGGGGCAACCAAAGTCGAGGGTACTGTTCTCGTCAACGGCAGCAAGGCATCGCGCGGTGCTTTCCGCGAGATGACGCGCTTTGTCGAGCAGGAGGATGCCCTGATCGGCTCCCTCACTGTGCGAGAGACGCTTCACTTTGCCTCACGCCTTGCCAGCACCAGCTCACTGCCCAAGAAGGAACGCATTGCCCGCATCAATGGATTGCTTGACTCGTTTGGTCTTGTTTCCCAGGCAGACACGCTCATCGGCACTCCTATTCGCAAGGGTATCAGCGGCGGTCAGAAGCGTCGTGTTGGTGTTGCCAGCCAGCTCATTACTAGCCCCAAGATCCTGTTCCTGGACGAGCCCACCAGCGGCTTGGACTCGGTTGCCAGCTGGGAAGTCATGAACTATCTCAAGGGTGTTGCCAAGCGGAACAATGTGAGTCCACGCGCGCGCAGATGGGAGTAAACTTAACACCAGCAGCCGCTAACAGATTGACGCAGCTCATTGTCATCGCCTCCATCCACCAGCCCAGCACTTCTGTCTTCAACCTCTTTGACAAGTTGCTTCTTCTGTCTGAAGGCAAGCCGCACTACTTTGGCCCTGTCTCGATCGTGTCATCGCATTTTGAGGGTCTCGGTCATCAAGTTCCCCTTCATGTCAACCCGGCTGAGTACCTCCTCGAGCTCATCAACATCGATTTCTCCCCCAACCGCGAATCCGCCGCTACCCACCTCGCCGAAATGCAGCAAGCGTGGGTCGCTTCTCCCCGTGCCGCCGAGGTATCCTCATCCATCGCCCAGACCATCAGTTCATCCCCCGAAAACGAAAACGACCTCACGCGCGAAACTGCCGAGAAACGGCCCTCTGCGCCATCCCTCGTGCTCACCCTCCTCCACCGCAGTTTCCTCAAGTCCTACCGCGACGTGGTCGCCTACGGTATCCGCTTCGCCATGTACATTGGCCTGGCCATCATGATGGGCACGGTATGGCTCCGTCTCGACGCCCACCAGGATTCCATCATCCCGCTCACCAATGCCATTTTTTATGGCTCCGCATTCATGTCCTTTATGGCCGTTGCCTACTGCCCGGCCTACCTGGAAGACTACCTGCAGTATATCAAGGAAAAACGCAACGGACTTTATGGTGCCACGGAGCTGATCCTCTCCAATTTTTTCATCGGCATTCCTTATCTGTTCTTGATCTCGCTCATCTTCTCGGCCATTTCCTACTGGCTGTCCAACTTCCAGCCCACCGCCACCGCCTTCTTCACCTGGGTTTTCTGGCTTTTCCTAGACCTCCTCGCCGCCGAGGGGCTGGTGGTGTTCATGACCAGCCTGTTCCCTTCCTTTGTGATTTCTCTTGCGCTCGTGGCGTTTGCCAACGGCCTGTGGATGAGCGTGGACGGATTCATGGTGCAGCCGACGATTCTCAATGTGTTTTACAAATATGTCTTTCACTATTGGGATTACCAAAAGTATGTGTTTGAGAATATGATGATTAATGAGTTTAGCGAGAGAGTTTATGAGTGTAAGCAGTTGGTGGAGGGGGGATGTCAATGTGAGTCTCTCTCGTCTTTTTCCCTCTTTTTTCTTTGGGCCCCCGCCTTGGTTCGGAGAATTACTTTTTACTAACGAGATTGATATCTCTACCTACCTAGGTATGTGGCAGACAGATTTGGCTGATCAGTGTCTCATTCGGGGACAAGGCGTGCTGGATCAGTACGGTTACAAGCCTGGGTATATGGGGAAGGATGTGGGGATTATGATGGGCATTATCGTGGGTTATCGTATTGCGGGCTGGATTGTGCTAAAGCTGAAGCGGTAAAGGGGAGGAGGCGAGGAGGGAGGCAGGGCGAGCTTTAGGGTAGGAGGTGGTGGGAGAGAGGAGTGGTTAATGTGCGATGATACCAAGATCTGTTTTTTTTTTCTTGCTTATGTTAACTTGGTCGGTACTTGCTTTGGATTGTCTAACTAATCGGTCAAACAAAGTCAAGGATTTCAACTGCCAAAAGAAAGCTTATTCAGTTGGAATATAAACCGCGATGAATGTTAATCATTGTTTTTCATGATCCCAAACTCCTTTTTTCATGTCCCAGTTATCCCCGACCGACCCTTACTCCAATCGTCATCTATCGCTGTGCCCGAGGTATCATTCATTCATTCCCCATTCTATTCCACCCAAAGCCAATCAATCCTTCCATTGCATTAACATTTCCTATAAAATCACAAAAGAACGGCCCCCCTCTTGCCCCTCGCCTCGGGCAAACTCAAGCCCGTGACATTATCCAGCGCCGCAAAATACCACAAGGCCGAAGGCTGCGACGTCGCCAGCGAGCTCTTTAGCCAACACACATTCGACGTCTGCCACCAGCCCCAACCCGCACCCACACACCCTGCCTGTCCCGCGCACATGTCGATGCAGTCGGCCATGGTGGCGGCCTCGACGTTGTACAGGTCGAGGGTGCCTTGAGCCGAGTTATAATCACGTCCGCAGAGGAGGGTAAACCGCTTGCTCTTGTCGGCCTGCGACGTGTAGAGCGTGAGGTTGTTGGCGGGGCAGGTGATGGAGCGGTTAGGGGTGATGACGGCTTGGGCGGTGGGGAGGGGGAACGGGCGGGAGTTGGTAGGTGTACTTTTTTATTTTACTGTTAGCTCTCCCCACCAAGCAAGATACTTTTGTTGGGCCAGGTTTTAACTTACCTTGACTGCTTATTGTTCTTCCCCAGTGCAATCCCAACGCCCACACCTACCGCGATCCCCACCACGGCGATGAATATACCAATGGCGAGTATCACAAAAAACGTCTGTCGCTTCAGCCCTGCTATCCTCTTTTCTACAGCTGACGAGGAGATAGGGGTTCCCGTCAGCGGTAAGAGCTCCTTTTGCTCGTACGGATACCCGGGGAATCCAGGAGTGGTGGCGCTGTAGGGTGTCTGAGGGGAGGCGCCATAGTCGAGTATGGTGGGCTTATGGCCCCAGGTGGTTTGAGGGAGGTACTGAGGAGGTCTGGGAGGGACGACTTCGAGGGTGGAGACGGCAATGACTTCGATTCCCGGGGTGGGTTCGAGTTCTTGGTATCTCGGGGTTTTTGGTGGTTCGGGTCCCTGTTCCGCATCCCGGCTCTGTGGAGTGGGTGTCTGGGGGAGAGGGTTTGTGCTGTCGGGTTTCCGGTTAGGTTCCGTCATGGTGTTGCAGCCCGCGAGGGGACATGGCAAGAAAATTGGCGATTTAAACAAAAGGTAAAAAAGAAAGAAAAAAAGAGAAGAAAAAATAACTGCAAATGATTGCAATACTAGAAGAGCGGGAGGCTTCCTCTTGAACCGAGTTGCCACAGCAAAGCAAGTACTGCCCCTCGGACTCGCCTGATATCATCTCACGCATGGCGCACAACAGCGCCGCATTCCATGAACCATTCTCCCGTCTTTCCGTCTGCAAAAGGGGCGTTAAGCATTTTGCAATGTAACCCTCCATGTGGGCCGGCCCACGTGGCCTACCAAATGGGTGAGTCGGGTCGCCTGTCGCTCCTGTTTCGCACGCTCTATGACACACCTACATGATAACCTAACCTACTGCAGTATGCCCCCAATCTTGAGAAATTTGACAGCTGCCTAGGTAGCTAGGTACATAGGTAGGTACCTGGGGGCAGTTGGATGAGGTAAACTTGAATTTTTTTTTGTATGGCCTCCAGCGACGTGCCCGCATCGGGGGAGAGAACATGATGCTTGGCAAACAGTTTCGTGTGAAATAAACGACCCCAACCAATGTACTATGAATGTATGTAAGCCGCATTCCTCTCCCTTCCCCCCAAAACCCAAAAAAGGGTTTCAAGGAGCGTTACGTCAATTACGCGCTTCCCTGTTCATTTTTGTTTGTGTGTCTTCTCTATCCATTGCTCCTTCCCTCAGAAATTTCCCCGCGCGCGCAGAAATTTGACACATCTTGCAGCCACTCCCGCATAAAAAAGGGAGGTCCTTTTGCCCTCCTTCCCTCCACTCCAGAAGGAACAAACAAACCAGAAAAAATCACCGACCAAAAATCCGTGCCACTTATGCGCTTATCCGCTTCCGTAACATCTCCGCGAAGGAGAGAGAGAGAGAAGAAGAAGAAAAAAACGCCTAGAACTGACACCAACGCCTCATCAGGCTGGGCAGGGCAGGGCAGATCCGAGCCGTCCATCCGTCCGATCGATCCCGGTTACCTACCTAGTACTAGTAGAGAGGAGTGTCTCGGGATTACCCTCGAGCTGACATCATCATCTCGGGATTCAAAGCTCGCTTTTGTGTTGCCAACAAGTGGAGATTTAATATGCATGAGTTTTGACAAGGCAAGTGCCGAACAACTACAACTACGACTACAACAACAGTCTGGGTCTACGGAAACTGGGGCATGATCGATCAAACTGATCGGCGTGTCTATTTTATTTGGTTGGAAACAAAACCGATATCGCCAGGTTTGATAGAGCAAGCAAGTAAGGCTGAGTCGAGCTGAGTCGAGCTGAGTCGAGGAGAGAGTTTGGTCTCGCCTTATAAGGTGCATCGTATCCTGTTGAAACAACAGTGGACACGTCCGCCCCTGTGTGCTTAATCGTGGCCATTTCTTGTTGCCGTTCTGGGAGCAAAGCAAGGTTTGGTTCATCATTCAAGAAATGAACGCAGAGCTCTAACCTAATAGCAACAGCAAAAAAATATGTAAATGCTTTTTCTTCCAACCTAACCGAACCTAGGTTTTGAAATGAAACAGGGGCCTTCAATAATGTTGAAAACTTGACATATTACCTAGATACCTACCTAGAGGTGGTGAAGTCATTTTATATTCCACTCACTCACATGCAGGTAGGTACCAGCTAACTACCTATCGTATGGTATATTAGAACAACAACAAAAGGGCAAAAAAAGGACTGCAATCTCCGGTCCTTGATACTCTCCATGTCCCTTATGTTCCCTACTACATCTTTGATAGCGCTCCCTTTGAAACTCTTCACTTATATACTTCTATATAATTCCCCGTCACTATTACATCCCGTACTTGTTGCCCCTATCCTATCAGACCGCCCCAGATTCCCCTAACTTTATATTTCACAGTCTACAAGACGCCAATATGTTTTTTGTGGACATCTACCCGCCACCCACCACACACGAGACTGGGAGCGGGAACTGGGCATGTTGCGATATGGCAAGTGAGTTTTGTTGCGGTTGAGGTACCGCAGTGTGGGTTTCTTGAAGGAGAGTTCCGGCGTGCCCGGGTTTTTATCCCTTCTCCGCGAAAGCCAAAGCCACAAAATCAAAAGCCCAGTCTCAAAACGTCTAGACACAACTGAATGTGTGACCGATCGTACCCTTTCGGACAAAATTTCTTCGCAATTATATTTACAAGTAGGGCCCCTCCTTCATCCAACAGCAACTCCATTGCAATTGACAACCCCATGAGCCTCCCTCGCGCCATTCCCGTTAGTAGCCCCATTGACCTTCAGACCAATCCCCTCTCCATTCATCCTGGTGATCACCTTCCCATTTGCCCCTTTCGCAGCACTCCCAGCTGTATTCATTTCCTCGCATACCTTCTCCCTTGTCCGCTGGTTCTCCTCCTTGTTCTTCTCCACGGCGCGAGGGCTCGGCGCAAAAGGATTCTCCCTCTCCTCTCCAGGAGCTCTGATATCCGCTTCTGAAAAGTCGGACAACCCCGGAACGAGTTCGCTTCTTCCCATATCATCCGTGTCTGTGCTGTCGTTCTCCGCGTCGGTTGTAACCTCCCCACGCGCTACGCTACGAGACCTCATTGACCCGGGGCTTGGATTTTTCGCTGGTTTGCTCAAACCTAAGTTTCTCGTCCTCTCATCTTCCCTGAGTGCATCCGGGCTGGACTTGCCTTTGTTGTCGCTCTCCCTGCCTTTTTCGTTACCAATCACCCTGTCAACCGGCTCGCCTCTCTGCAACGCAGCGACGACTCGCTCTGCCGTCTTGACGCTCTCAAACGCAGCGCCTAGCACTCGTCTGCCCCTCTTTTTCGCCCCGATTCTGGCCCGGAACCCCCCCTTCTTCTTCTCCTCTCGTCCTAGAGCATCCCACAAAGCCCCCATCACCTCCCAGCCGTGTGCAACCTGCTCGGCTCGCGCCTTACGCTCTGCCTCGCTGAGCATGTCAATCTCTCGGTCTCCCTGCATAATACGGGCGCGCCGAATGTACTTGATAGGTTGCCGACCGCGCTCGACCTGCTTGGCCACCCCCTTGAGCGTGTATCCCACTGGGCCGAACAAGGCTGCAATGTCCTTGAGGATAAACCCCGTGAGGCCCATTCCTACGCCCGTGACGAATCCCCGCACACCGCCGTCACGAGCACCACGTACCGGAAGACGAACGAGGCCTGTCCAGCCATCGTAGATGCCATATATGAACTCGTGGCGTGCCGCGCGCAGACCCGACTTGATCCCCGTCACACGAGTTGGCCGCCGTACCGTGTCGTCGCCGTATAGCCGAGGCGCATTGTGGAATCCCTGAGCGAGAGCAAGAGATAGATCTACTGGCACTCGAGCTAGCGCTGAAGCAGACTTGAAAGCGCCGCGGCCAACCTCCTGAACAAATTCCTCAGCCGCATTATCTGGTTCCGCCGTGGAGGTCGTAAACCCAGTTTCTTGACGGTTGATCGCATTGCTTGTCGTCGTCCGAATCGGCTGTGTCTCGGGCCCTTCATTCACCGTGCCAGTCGCAGCATAGTCTCTTGCATCGATGTTAGCTAGCGGTGTCGAAGTTTCGTCAGGTCCCTCTCTGTAATCTTCACTCTTCCTTTCCTTTTCTTGCCTCTTTTCTTCCTTCTCAGCCTTCTTCTTTGCTTGCTTCTCCCGCCTCTTCTTTTGCCTCTCGTTCTTCTCGTATTTGTTCTTTGCAATCCGGTACGGCACCCCTCCAATTCCCCCAAACACATTGCCCGCCGAGCTCATCAGCATTCCGGCTACGCCTGTTACCGGTTCACCTGGCCCTTCAAAGTCGTTCCACTCATTATGTCGTAGAAGTCGCAGCTTCTTCCACGAGACGTACCCTTTGTCAACGAGATATCTAGCCGCCATGGAGCTCAACCTCAGGTTTGTGTTCTTCAGCTGCCACACCGCAATCCTGCCCTCGAGTATCGAGCAACGCATCGAGTTTTTCCCCTTGAGTGTCAAGTGTTTGTGAAAGGCGACGCAAGCATTGTCTGCACCGTCGCCTTCCTGCGAAATCCTCTTCGCAATCTCTCCCGCCGCCTTGACCGCCTCCTCGGTAAGACAGTACTTAATCCCCTCGGCCAGTTTCTCCGCATTAAGGTGTTTGTATGGCACCGCATCTGGACCGGCGCCCGCGGTCCCGACCATGCTGCCCCAAAAATGTTGATCTCCAAAGAATGGCACAATCATGGTCGGCTTGCCGCACTTGAGGGCAATAGCTGTGGTGCCGGCACCACCGTGTATTACGCAGGCCCGAACCTTGGGGAAGAGCCAATCGTGGGGTGTGTTGTCCAGCAGGAAGATGTTCTCAGGTAGATCGAGACTATCACCTCCTAGCCCTCCCCAGCCCTTTGAGACAAGAGCGCGGACACCGGCGAGCTTAACAGCTTCAAAAATCATCTGTGTGAAGTGGTTTGGGTCGTCGACCACGATAGACCCAAAACCAATATAGACGGGCATCTCACCGGCATCCAGAAACTCGGTGAGTTCCTTAGGAGGTTTGAACGATGACGCAAGGTCGAGGAAGACGAATCCAGACACATCAACCTCCTCACCCCAGTCCTCAGGTTTAGGGACCAGGCCTGGCGACCAGAGGTATGTGATAGGAACATGGAGGCGGTAGGTCGCACCTGGCGCCCAGAGGGTTGATACGGGATCTAGGCCGAGCGTCTTGACGCGAAAATCATTGACTAGATCACCCAAGCCCTGCCACACCATCATTTCGACTAGAGGATATGAGATCCAATTGGTATACCCCGGGTCGACGTTGGACTTTTTGATGCTTGCCAGAGGATGGGGGAACGCCTGTGTAGGCGTGTAGGGAAACGTGAACATCAGGTGAAGGGGAATACCAAGCGCCTCGGCACAATGAATATGTGCAAAGCTCGGCGGGTTCGCTATGATGGCGTCAGCGACGAAGGGGTCCTTCTCACCCATCATCTTGAGATTCCGCATATCCTTCTCATCATCTGTCGCATTGATACAGGCCCTCCAGAAGCCCTCGAACATTTCAGCCATGGCAGCTCGCCGTCTCCCAATGTCTCCAGCCTTGACCGTCTCGAGAGTAGGTATCATGCCGGGATTCTTGACCATAAAAGCCATGAGCTCCGATGGATCGCCCCCAACGGAGAAAAATTCCAGACCGGAATCCTTTTCGACAAAATCACGGAAGGCTGGATGTGTAGCAATCCGGACGCGGTGACCGTACTGCTCTTTGAGTACCTTGCCAATCTTAAGAAAGGGTTGAGCATCTCCACGAGAGCCAATGACCATGATGACGATATTGAGCTTGGGGCATGAGATGCTTTCGGGACCAGCAATGGCCGAGACAGACGATATCTTCGCGGTGCGATAGGGGACTCCAGTATCTTCCTCATCTTCAGCATCTGCGTCCATCTTCTTCACAGGCACCACCTTCCTCGCAGCAGTGCCCAGTGCTTTAGCAAGATATCCCGTATTGCTTGTATCTTTGAGGGAAATGGTGAGACGGCCATCCCGCTTAGATACCTTTCCGCGGGTGCGGTAGTGAGCGTTGCCAACATGAAAGCGGCGGTACTGCTCGTCGCCATCATGGCGCTTGCCTTTTTTCCCGTGCTGGCCGTCATCTTCTTCGTCCTCAGAAGAGGAATCGCTGCTCGAAGATGTTTCCCACGCGTCACGTAGTGCTTGATTCAAGCCCGAGACGCCCGTCCCCGCTCTTCTCATCATACTGGGGACGGTGAAAGCCCTCTTATCGCGTGTTCGGGTTGCCGCCTTCGTGGCCCTTTCCGTGGTAGAGCGGCCAGCGGTGACCGCCGCGCCAGCCCTTTGTGGTTGGGGATTCATCGGGTCGCTGTGTGACTTGCGAGGGCGGTCTTGCGGAGCAGAGAGATTTCGCGTCCGTGTCTCCATTGGGAGGGAGGAAGTCGAGGTGAGGGAGGGAGGGCTCTTGGTGGCGGGTGGAACATAAGAAGGGTAGACGATGTGACCCAGGTCATCTCGTACAACCGTCACCTCATGACCGCCACGTACTGCTGTCTCCAGATGAAGGGGAGCATCGTTGGTATCAGTCGACGTGGTGGTTGGCACACGCCGAGCGTGGGATTCTGGAGTCGCTCCGGACATTTCCACAATCCGACCGACAGTATCTGGGTCTAGGTGTGGAATGCACTGGTGACCTAGAACTAGAGCTTGGTTTCAAGATTAGTAGCTTGTGCGCCTCAGAGGGTTGCGTTGGGCCACGCTTGGACGAACTTGGGTTTACGTCGTCTGAGCCTTGGAAACGGCTCCTCGAACTTTCCTGGAGAAAAAGTCGAGGAAACAAAAATTACAACATCAGGTGGTCACAAGAATACAAGTTCGTTATAAATTGTAAAGCGAGAACCATGGAACGGAGACTCTGCCAGTGCAATGCCAGGTCCTCGGCCACAAACACATGGCCGCTGTTCCGAGTCTAGAGTAGACAGCGGCACAAACTGGTACCTTACGCGTGCCCGTCATCGTCGCACACTGCCATGCCGTTCTTTGCAGGAGTTAGCTCTGAGCGGGCGGATCATGACATCATAGGGAATGCCAAGCATTGCCGGCGCGACAGGGGTTAATAAGGCATGGCCCACCACAAAGCACGAAACCACGATGCAAGGGTGATCCAAGGCGTTCGTAGTCACAAAAGTTAATTTTCCATACACATGCAGCGTAGAAGAGCCCCCGCATGCAACGCTCTTAGCAAGATGCCGGCGCAAACCCAATCCCATCAAAACCGGAGAGGGCCACTGAGTTCCTCGTTCAGTAAGCCAACGCTCTTATTGTGTTTGGGCTTTGTAGCAGGGACGACATAACCGAACATACCTGCGTGCCTCACATTATCTCACTCTTGGCCAAGCACAAAACCCACCAAGTTTTCATCTGTGGCATTATTGTCTCAAGAGTAATCTTTGTCTACCTGGTCTATTTATAACCGAAGCCGAGAGCTTGGAAAAGACCAGATTCATCGCAAGTATGGTCGCTCAGTTGTGATAAAATGCAATGCTCCATTTGCGCCGTCTCACCACCAGCTGCCTCTCGTTTTAAAATCATCGCAAGATGGCTTGTCGTCTCATTGATTCATTTCTAAAGAGAAAGGAAGCCCATTTCCGAAAGGAAAAAGAATTGCCAAAGGAACTCCCATTTCCGAAATCCTAGCGCCAGGCAATGTGTTGGGGAGATGGCTCAGTGATATATCCCCAGAATCATTTTCAGAAAAAAAATTCCGGAAATTCATCTCCCAGAAACACCCCAGGTAACCCCAACCCCAAACGCGTCGCAAGAAAAACATCCCGGGGCCTTTGTGTCCGGAAGTGATTAAAAAAAACAAAAACAAAGGAAAAAAAACCACGCCGTTCAAATTCACCCCAGGCCAAGTGCGCGCTTGGAAAGGCAAGGCCCGGCGAGAAAGCGCACAAGCGTGGGCAGACGCACGGTGGATCGCCAAAAAGCTCTCTACCAATACCTGCCCACCTCTTCTCTTTCTCCCAACCGAAGCCACTATGCTCGGTCCTCCTTCTCTGCGACGTTGAAGCCCGTTGTGGCTTTGAGATTGGCCAGTCGCTCGGCCAGGACACCAAGGTCGGTCCGCAGGCGACCCAGACGCGCCTCGTGCTTTGCATCGAGACCACCGAGAATCAGCTCACCAGCGCCGGCAGCCGCCTCGTTCAACCGCTCGACAGCGGCACTCAGTGGGTTAAACCACCGAGTCCGGACTGTCTCGTCCGACCTCCTCGGCAAGACGTGGCTCCAACGGGTCTCGGTCCAAAACAAGAACAGGCCGAGATTGGCTGCCTGTAGCAAGAAGCTCATGTTTTGGCCGAAGAAGTCGGCCACCTCCAGAAGCTCGAGCTTCTCCAACTTCCACAGCCTCGGGAAGACGACCGGGATCAGCGTCTCCAGTGCCTCTTGGGTAGCAAACACGCTCGGGGCTGGACCGTTGATGCTCCGATCGGGCCGGGGTGTGTCACGAATGGCATCGCGGAGCCACGTCACGGCGAGCGCCTTCAGAGAGCCGAAGGTGCAATTCTCCAGCAGGTCCTGGAGAATGCGGAGACGGTCCTCGTCTGAGGGATCGGCGACGAAGATCTGGCCAGCTAGGGTGCTTGCAGCATTGCGGACATGCAGGCGCGGGTGATACAGCGCCACGAGGGTGATGAGATGGAGGTATCTCATGTAGCCCGACGGGACGTTTTCATCAGATTCGGCGGTCGCATCTGGGGGAAGTTGGGATGCGCTCTCTGGGTGCTCCGAGATGTGACCGCTGGCTTGGAGCCAGAGACCAATGGCGACAAGACCTTCGGCGACAGCGGGCGACATTCCAATCTGGTCCTCGGGGCTTTCGGCAAGAAGCTTGTGCAGCAACAAGAAGTGATCTGGGAATATGTGCATGTGGGGAACAGGCTGGTCGGCATCAAAAATGGTCTCCGAGAACACCCAGTACGCCACCAGCGAGACGCAGCCCCCGGTGGAGAGGGGGATTTCGTTCGGTGTTGTCGCCTTCTCAGCTTCGGACAACGGATTGCGCATAATGGGCTTCTCCAGCAGCTCATCGATGAAGTCTTTGGTGCACGAGTTCAACCCCAAGTCTCGAATAAGGGCCTGCGGAACGTTAGCTTCAACTACCAATGGACGAATGGGCGGGGAAAAAAACTCACGGCAAGCTGACCCACGACGGCATCTCTCTCCTGCAGATGTTGCTCCTCTCGGAAGGCGCCCATCAGTGACTGGCGACGAGGCACAATCTTAGTGGGCTCGTAGAATTCGAGCAGGCGACCGGCCCAAGCAACATCGTACTCGTTGACATAACGCTCGAGGACGCAAGTGACAAAGCTCAAAAGCATGCGCTGCTGCAGCGCCTCGTCGGCTTGGTCGATGACACCTTCATCTTCAGGGTCGGGGGCGTTCCTGGAGCTCTGGTCCTCACCTTGCTGAGGCGCATCCATGTTGGCCACGTTGATGCTCGACTTGCGACTGGGAAGCGCCGGGCGCCGACGACCAGAGAGACTATGGACGAGGTTGATCACTGCGGCGGTGATCTCGGGGGTAGGATGCTGCAAATATGCGGTGTGGACGGTCTGGAGAGTTTCGGCGAGGAATCGCGAAGGGCGCTTCGTCTTGAGGCGCTGGTGCAAGATGGAGAGCATGCCGAGCAGGGTGACAACCTTCTGCACGAGGATGGGCTTGCCTTGGTCATATGTCTGGCCTTGGGCATTCTTCCCGTCTTGGGTGGACTCTTCATCCTGCTGAGTCCCTTCGTCATGCTGGGGCTCGTCGTCCTGCGAAGGGTTGTCGTCGTATCGATGCTCGTCGTCGGCATCACCTAAGTAGTATCTGTCAGCGTTTCCGGAGAATACGCCAGGGTTATTGTAAGAGAACTCTTCCGAATCCACGTCCGAATCTCCACTCGAGTCTTCGGTAGAGTACTCGTCCGAGTTTGAGTCGGAATACATGCCGTTATCACCGTCTTCACCTTCATCCGAGCCGTGCGGCGCTGGTAAGAGTAGCAAGGTCTCGGAGACCTTGAGGATGACGTCGCGAGGGTTACCGAGGCGGGCAATGGTCTCAAGACAGGCGTCGGACTCGGGGCCGGGGACGGTGGCCAACTTGTGAACCAGGTCCCAACCGATTTCCTGGGTTAGTTCGGCATCTTGCAGGATCTCTTGGAGGGTGGGGAGAATTTCGGGAATGAAGTTGTTCTCAATCATGACCAGGTAAGTGACGGGGTCTGTGACAGGGGGACGCGTCTCGCGCAGCGCCGCGATGGCCGTCGCAGGATCGATTCGGGCACTGTCAACCATGGCTGTTGTTCTGGGAAGGGTGGTAGGGGAGGAAATGAGCGTTTTTTCTTGTCGAGGGAAAACGTGATCTTTTGCTGCTGGTGTGCTTGTCTTGCTGCTGACATCAGGGTGCATAGAGCTACCCCGCACTGCCTCCAACTCGGGCAGGGTTACACCAAGGAAGGTGGAGGGGGTAAAACACCAAAGGGCGGATGGGATGTGGCCTTCTTGGTGGTTGGTGGTTGGTGGTAAGGGGAAAGAAGGAAGATTCTTCTGGCTCCAGGGAAAGATTATTTGTAGTTGGCTGTGGGCGAGATTTCCAGGATTGAAGAATAGCCCTGAGGAATAGCCCCGCGAGCTATTCTCCGCTTTATCTGGCGACGACATCATCAGTGGAGCAGCGACATCGCCAGTCATGCCGTTGAGGTGCCCGGAGTCACTAATGCGAAAGGCGCACTCGAACTTTCGCAGGTGCGACGTTTTTACACTCCCGATCACCCAAACAACATTATACGGCCATCTTGCAAAGAATGGCCACAGCAAGGCATTTATTTCACTGACTTGCCCCTTCACTGGGTTGAACGAGAGGGAGAGCTATAGCTCATACGGCCTCATCCTTTGCTCAAATTTGAGGGGCTGTGTGCACATTGATGGGAGGCTGGTGGGCCGGCTCCGGCTCCGGGTCTGGGTCCGGCCCGGGCCCCGGGCGCCCGGGCTCCCAGCTCACGAGTGTAAAACTGCAATACATTTTACAGAAACATCACCAAGGACAAGGGGGAAATCGTTCAGCACAGTTTTCACAGTGTAAACCCGATACAAACTGTTGATACCCCTCATTGTAAATCGCTAATACCGCAGGCCTAGCATCTTGGTACATGATTTTTCACCAGCATGGATCTCACATATGCGTCAATGTTCCCATTATCTCTGACCGATTTGGCCGAGGGGCGTTGAGTGACTCAGAGAGTAGGCGGGTCCTGGTGCCGCATCTCCCAGCTTCATCACCATTGACGCTGGGCATAGCATTCACCACTTTTTTTTTTTTTCCATACCTCGCACAAACTGTTCCCACTAACTATCTTCGTTATCTATGGCCATTTCTAGCCTGAGGCCCTTTGGTAAGCTCACGTTTGCTCTGGGTAACCGCCGCCAGTGAGATCCCAGATCCGAGCTTCGGCAAGCCCGGTTCAAGCTCCAGGGTTTCGGGGTGCAGCACCTTCCTTATTCAAGGAGTTCGCCTTTTACGACTATCAGATGACACCCAGACAGGTGCACGCTTAGGGACTATTACATACCTAGGTAGTTGGGTTAATTTTCGGGAGGGACTATTGAAAGCGTGCTTGGTTCCTTTTGGTGGCATATGTGGACAATGTTTCTCAACGCCCCATTCATCCTCTTTATACAAGACCATTGATATTGAGCTGTGTGAGATGCGAGATTGGGTCATTTACTACGGCACAGAAAAGAGCTAGGTGGAAGTACCGCCGCTGACGCTGTATCCCCTTCCACGGCCCAGCTCTTTGACTCTAGCTACCTATCTTCAATTACATGGGGGAAAAGATTCGTGGTGTGCCAGGTCAGACAGTGGCGGTCCAGAAAGAGCTGGAGGCAGCAGCCCGGAACGCCCCGGCAGTGGGCGACTGGAATAGGCCGGAATAGGTTCCGGTCGTCTTCCACCAATCTCACTTTCACACATCAAGTCAAACACACCAGACATATCTTAAAACCAAGGAAATCACTTCTTGTTCCTACAGTCATCAACCCACCAAGGGGTAGTTACCGCCTATCATAACCAAAACTCCAAAATCTAGACCTATTCGTGCCCACCCTTCCCAAAAAAAAAAAAAAATTGCTACAGACATCCAACAAAGAAAAAGGAGAGGGGTAGTTAATCATCCTCCTCACTATCTTCATCCTCCTCCTCATCCTTCCCCCACCCACCCCTCTTCTTCGTCCTCAAAAGCCAACTCCAGTGATTATACGGATCCTCTGCCATCTTCTTCATCTCCACCACATCGGCCGCCTTATCCCCAATGATGGGAACCCCCCACTCATAGCTCTTCATTGCATACTTGATAGCCGACCACGCGTCGCCGACAGCATTATACTCGAATGCCGCAAAGGAATAAGCGTGGTACATGCTTCCCCAGAGCTTCTCCTCTTCGTACAGACTGACGAGCAGCTCCGCCATCTGCGGCGTGGCTACACTACTAGGCTTCCAGTTCCGCATTTTAGGACGGAGTTCCTTGATTTTGCGGATGCGCATGTCCGAGGCCTCGGCGCGGGCACCCTCCTTGGTGCAGGCAGGGCATGCGCAGCGGAAGCCCCAGTTGCGGTTGAGTTTACGGAGGCGGGCCTCGCGGAGCATGATGGGGTTGATGTACGACAAAGTCAACTCCTCGCCGGGCCGGATGTCGCGTGCCGCGTGGATGTACTGGGTCAGAGTGGCGTGGTCGTAGTAGTAGTCGGCGTTGGGCCGGCAGTCGTGGTTGAAGCGGGCGATTTCGGGAAAGACGACGAAGAAGCCGTGTTCTTGCTCTTCGTCGTCGGCGTCGGGGTCAATGTCGAAGGCGTTGGTCTCGCCAATCTTTTCGACCATGTCGATTTGCGAGTCGAACGTCTGGCCGTGGGTGGAGAGGTTGAGCACGGCCCACCGGTGCTGCTCTGGGAGGTAGTTGACGGCGTGGAGCTGCAGCTCCTTGTACTGGTCGCGTGTGAGTTCGCTGAAGGCGCGGTAGTCGATCATGAGCGATGCCGTGTTGGCCATGATGAGGTCGCCGCGCGCAATGAATTGGTTGGCTGCCAGGCCCATGCCCTTCCCGGGAAATTCCTTGAGGTCGTATTTGGCGGGGATTGTCCTCACGAGATCTTGGTTTGTGTCCGCCACCAGTTCCGGGTCCGTGAAGGCCGGGTTTGTCGCAATATAGTCGGCTCTTCGCCGTGTCATGATAAATGATGTTCCCCTGCCCTTGGCAAACTTGGTGTCGGTGAAAACGCAGAAATCCTGGCCCGTCTTGGAGCCCTGAAAGCAGGGCGACGAGAATGTCCAGTCGTGCTTATGTGCGTAGTCGCAGTTGGTGCCATTGGGACACCTCCACCCGTCAACGGGCTTCTGCGCGAAGACGTCGGCATTGCTGCTAGCGAGGTACTCGGGATCCGACTGGCACGTCGAATCGCCGTTTACAGGCAGAGCTCCTGACCCACATACCGCACCGAGATTGTGGTCATGGTTGTGAGAATGGTGATGATGTTGATGGTCGCTGCTGTGCGCCAGCACAGAGGCGACATAGAGGGGAGCGAGCTGAGAGAATCTCATCTTGGCTCTCTCTTTGCAAAGGTACGATAGGTAGGTAGGTAGGTAGGTAGGTAGGTAGGTAGGGGGGGAGCTTAGCTACCAAGGCGGGGAAGAGAATGGAAACTGGTCCCAAGAAGGTGGGATCCAACAACTTTTTAAAAAGACAAGCACATATACCCCGGTACTTGAGTCGCGGGGCGGTATGGACATGGGATTGTCAGAGCGCAAAACAAAAAAAAAAGATCAGGGCTGTGGCATCGGATTGGGTGAACAGGGTGTCCAGACCGCGTCTAGGAAACGGAGGAGCTGATGCACATATGCCCCCGAGGAAACCACATCAGCCCAAAGGGGAGGTAAAAAAAAACCGCTGCATCGAATTGTGCACTTACGTGGTCCTCACTCTCGCGCCGAGGCATCTTTGAGTGTGTGGAGGACCAAGACCGGCGGTTGATTAAAACCGCCATGTCTAGCGGTTGAATTGCTCGCGGGGAAGAAGGGTGACGCGCGGGATCGGTTCGCCGCCTGGCGTCCGCGATCCGCACGGTTGGCGGAGAAGAAAGCGCTGATGCGCACCCCTGCGCCGTGTCAGAGCAGTGTCGCAGAACTGCCGCCGCAGGGGGCGGCGACTAGAAAGCCCCAACCTGAACCGATGTAGTGGGTTGCTAACAGAATTCTTGCGCAAGAGCTCTCAGACGAGGACAAAAATTGACCAAATCAAGCCTAGAATCGATAGTATCATCCCGGATAACGGGAAATATTTATTTCTGCATCTAAAGACAACCTAGCTTGTCTTGATAAACACTACAGGTGTATAGCTGAAGATAAGAAGATGGGCTCACGCTAGTTGACAGCTTTCCAGAATTAGGCTCTTGGGACGGCATCCAAACAAAGAGTGGGGCCTATTCGGGAGACCCCTGCGTAGGTTGTTTCGCCAAGGCAGCCTGGACTTGCTGGGCCTCGCAACATCCAAGTCTTTTCTGTCGCATCATTCGAAGGCGGTGCGGTTTGAGCAGGAAGCGTTTCTCAAAAGTGATTCTCCGCACAGCCATCTCATACCATCGAAGCCGCCACAACACCACCGTCTCAGGAGTGCGGCGGTGGACCCCGGATGGACCTGCTCAATTTGTTCGGGTCCGATCTTGACAGCCCGGAATGGAAGTCTTGACAGGTGCAACTGCAACCGTTGGACGACGGGTCGCGAATTTAGCTACGGCTAATTGAACTCCCGACCCTCCCCCCACGTTGTCCTCGGTTGGGTTTTGGACTCTGCATACTACACAATCGACCAGACCGCCCGTTTCTTCATTTGCATTCCGGGTCCCCCGTCTGCGATGCTGACGAAGCCCTTCGATTGCGATATCCAGCCGCGAATGGCGGACCATCCACTGGCCACGCGATGAAATGCCGAAAACGCTCCTGTCTTGTTAGTTACGACTGACCAATTGCAGAATGGACTCCTTTCTTCCCGGCCATGGTCCTTCCCGGCGCTGATTCAGCAATTGATGCCATATCTGCATGCCGAGTGGGGCAACACAACCCGGCCGTGGCCAAGACCGCATTTTGTTGCCTTTGCACGGCCCAGTGCCGTGGACCTCCGGCACCGCTCCGCATTCTCCGGCTTTGATGCCCGACCACCGCATTGTCACCTGAACACTTCCCAGCGGTTGTCCCAAGTGCCGAGCGCCGAAAGGCCTCTCCCAGGATTTGTGCTGAGTAAGTAAGGTCGCTGGCGGTTTTGCTTTCTTTCCCGTTCGAGATACTAGTATGCAGTCAAGGTTCCATGGGATAGACAACAGTAATGAAGGTGTCCACAACAAGGCCGACTGCGGAGAGAGGATTCACTCATTCGCCGGGCTGCGCGGAGTCAGTGGCCATATTTTCTGGTATAAAATGGTTCCCATCTGTCTGGGCTGAGACCCCTAATCATACCTTCATCCACGATACAGGGGCCGATTCATCATAGCTTCCAGCCTGCCTTCTTATCTACTCCAGCAAAAAAAGAGCAACCTCGCCATGAAGTTTACAGCCTTCTCAAGCTTGGCCACTGTTGTCGTTCTGGCCAGTGTTGCCCTTGCGGACAGCAAGTCCTCTCGGTCTTGAGTAACTAGTTGAGCTGTGCTGACCCTCGTAGAATACCCCTGGGAACGGTTGGACAAGAACAAGGCAGTATGTTGTGCCTCACGTGACAAGCCGCACATTACTGACGGCCAAGCTAGGTTCTTCTTGTTGTCGATATCCAAGAAGGCCTATTCCAGCTGGCCCGCGATTGGGATCCCACTGTGTATAGACAGGCCGCGATTGCTCATGCCTCCATCGGGAATGCTTTCAACTTACCCGTCATTATGACAACATCGGCCGAGACGGGCCCTAACGGCATCATCCCCCAGGAAATCACCGAAATGTACCCCAACGCTCCATTGATCCAACGTCGAGGTGAGGTCAACGCCTGGGACAACGAAGAATTCCGCAACGCCCTCAAGGCCACCAACAGAACTCAAGTTATCCTCGGCGGTATCGTCACCGACGTCTGCACGGCCTTCCTTGCCCGCTCGCTGCGAGCTGAAGGCTACTCGGTCTGGGCCAATCTCGAGGCTTCTGGGACACTGTATCCAGCCGTAAGTTTAGCGTTGCCGTAATCCTGAGAGAAGCTAACAAAGCCGCAGATCCGCGACATCACTAATCAGCAACTGCTTATTGCTGGGGTGAATGTTGTCAGTATGTTTGCCATTGTGGGTGATCTGATGCGCGATTGGCGCAATGTCCCTGGTGGATCTGAACTCTTTGCTTGGTTGGATAAGTATCTTCCCGTCTATGGCATTCAAGCGCGCTTCCACAAGAATGCCATTCTGAACGGAACCCTCTTGCCTGGCCAAGAGAAGCTTCCGCTGTAAGATTGGCCATATGAGGATGGGAACATGGGGATGAGAGAAATGCCCTAGCTGTCGTTACGCCCAAAAATGCAGTAATATAGATAGATATTTGGATTGGTTACGGAGCTTGTGCCACTTATGATCACATATTGACATTTTGAGATGGTGCTCCGGAGTGCCAAGTGGGTCTACGGGTACGGCCCGCACGACCCCGCCGAGCTTGGCACCCTGGAAAGCGGATCACCGCCAGGTGACGGCCGAATGCCATGCCGAGGGCAACTTGGACGCTCTAGCCGCCACAAGTAGTTCTACTAAATGTCTCCAATCATATGTAATTCGGTAAGTCACAAATTCTCAATCGCTTTTAACAAAGGCTCTTGCAGTATTACCATTACTTCTCGAGGTTTTCGCTAGGTATGATGCACTCAGCTAGGAAGAAAGTATCGGTGAAACTTCATACGACCGGAGTCCGGGAGGACCGATCTACACGTGTATAGGTAGCTACCATATCCTGACTCTAACGTCAATTGTGTCAACTGAGGTGTTCCCCAACCCGACCCTGCCTCCCTCCTTCCCTGAAGATCACACTCATATCATTATCATTGTCTACGATAGCCTGACATATGACTGACCGCGAAGCCTCAAAAAATTTCAGGACCGGTTCTATGAGTATCCGAGCCTGGTCCTTTCAAATACAACAAGCGATACGGCTGGGGAAACGGATGAGCAGTGCAAGGACCCCTCAGAAGGGCTCAAACATCTCTAATACCTAAGCAGAAACAACAACTTGAGAGCCATCAACAGCGGTGTGACCACAAAAATAAGGCTGTGTGTGTGTGTGTGTGTGTGTGTGTGTGCGTGTAGCCGGCATGAACTCTGCTTGTCTTTTTGTATGTGGTTACTGGGATGTACCTAGGTAGTTGGACGGGCGGGAAAAAAAGAAAATCACTGCATTTTCTATCTATCCTGTATGTGGGAGGAGTTGGTTGGTTGACATACAAGTGACCAAAAACAACATGGGGTTGTCAGACAAAAGGCTGTTGTTGATGGCAATGACGGGCAAGCAAATCTTTATTTTTTCCCTGTTCACAGAGTAGAGGCTGTATATACATACCACTTCGCCACACATGCATGCATGGGAATTGCCCATATATATGCAGCCTTTCTTTCATGTATTATTCACCCTTGCAGCGGCTCACGCTGGCGTCGAGTGGGGCGCCTGCTGGCTACCAAGGAGGTAGGTAGGTAAGTGGGATGAGCTCGAGTTTTTTTTTCGGCGTTCCCGGCTGCCCCAAAAGCCAGTTTTACAGATAGAAGCCATCACGATCCAAGGCAAAGGGGCCTGTGGGCAAAAACCACGAGACAACAACCCCAATTGAGATTGGCAAAGTTTCAGATCACGAGACACCACCATATATACAGAGTTAATAATACCAACAGCGATATGGAATTACATGATTTTCTCATCCCATCGGCCTGGTTGCTAGGGTATGCTAGTGAAGTCCCCAATCCATGTTGCCATATATTCTAATAATAATATTCATCAAGCCCTTTCATCATAAATCCCAAGCCAAATACACATTGCATATCCATCTCCGAGACACACTATCAAGAATGAGAAAGTCATAACTCATGTCATATCCCGAACTTGCCATGATCCAAAACTCCAGATGCTAGAACATAAAACAAACCCCATATTCAATGTCATATCAGTCCCGCCCCATACATAAAGCTGTTCCTTGCTTTCCAAGCTTCCTGTTTTTTATCACATTGTTCTTTGATCCTCCATATCCTACCACAAAAAGCACACGGGGAAATCCTCGAAGACAAGAAAACTAGTTTTCAACGTCCATGGGATTCCAGAGTCCGCATCACCAACCTGTCCAAAGAGAGTCTAGTGGACAGGTATCCGTGTCCCATACAGGTCCACGTAGTCTTCATCCTCCCAGGCAAACAGCCGCCGGGGCCATTTCCGCTTGGCGCGGCACTTATGACCCCGTCGTAGCTGCTGCATCCACGATATCCAGTTTTACCGTCCTTTTTTTTTGCGGGTTTTCAGCTGGTCCAAATGGTCATGCACTTGCAGAGAGGTGGAGTTCAGGTCCAGAAAGTTGCCGAGTAACACGGCCATGTCGTTGCTGCGAACAACAACAGTTAGCAAGGGCGTTGCAAGGACATGATGACAAAGGAGACTTACAAGGCAGTTCAGCCCTTGTACGACCGGCGGTAGGAGGGCTGAAGGACATCCGCCTTGTTGGAAACGACAAGCTCATGAGAAATCTTACCCATGGCAGCCAAGTGCTCCTGGGCGTCCTTGATGTACTGGAGCGTCTGCGGGTCATCTGGCTGAGAGTATCCCTGAACGAGGCTCTGGAGAGCCTTCTGGTGCTCATACCAAGCCTCGAGCTCAGCATTAGACTGGAGCTCGGCAGCCTTGGCGGCTTCAGCAGCCGCCTTGGTGGCCGACTTGCGGGAGCTGGTCTTCTCCTGGCTCGACGACTTCTCCTGGACTTCGTTCTTCCTCTTGCGACCACGCGACGAGGTTGCCGTGCCCGACGGAGGCGGGGATGCGGCCTGGGCTGAAGTACCGTTGTCGTTGTGGACTCTCCTCATGTGGTCCCTCAGGTTCCACTGGCGGGGGAAGCCGTGCCCCGGCTGGGAGCGTTCACATCCGTCATAAGTGCACAGGTACGGTTTCTCGCCGTGACCGTGCATAGCGTGGGCCTCACGCTCGTGACGGAGCAAGCAAGCCGTGGACGAGAACCGGGCATTCTGGCAACCCTCAACCTTGCAGCGGTAGGGCTTGAGATGAGAGTCAACAAACTTGCTGTATTCCCCGCGCGGTTAGCCTGTGAATCAGATCCTCGGAGGATGGAAGCCTACTCGTAGTTGCACTTGAGCTTTTCGGGTTTGTGGTTGCAGGAAGACTCGCCCTCCCACGGGCAGTGGAACAGGCCGTCCGCTTGAGGATACGCATTCTTGTACAGAAAGTGGTCTCTGGCGGACTCACCTTCGCCGCTTAGACGGCGAGCACTGAAGGCGGGGGGAAGAGAAAAACCATCCTGGCCCATGGAGGGCATCATGCTTCCATCGGAAGTTACATACTGGGAACCATCCAGCTTCCGGTTCATTCTGATATTGCCAAATATGTAAGAGAGTGCTCTAAGGGTTGGTTGGGGGAAGGGGGGCTGTCTGCGGCTTACCTGGGCGACTGGCCAGCGAGAGCGGGCGAGTTGGAGTTCTGGCTCTCTGCGGGGGAAGACGCAGAAGGGGCAGCAGACCAGACGTCATCAGAACCGCCATCCTGGGCACCGGGCGAAGAGAAGCGGGACTCGGCGGGGCTCAACGAGCCCCAAGATTGCGGGGAAGCACCAGTCAGACCAGTGTCGAAGATCTGAGGGTTCACATGGGCTACTGCGGCACCCATGTCGCTGGCGTAGTGGAGGCCATCAGGGAAGCCCATCATGCCAGGGTAGAAGGCAGAACCATTCATGTGCGACGAGACAGACAGAGTGTCTAGGTCCTGAGCAAGATACTGGTGCACATCCATGATGCGGCCGTTGGTCATGGAACCATCTGGGTAAGCATTACCTGCCATGTCGAGCTTGGACATGTGTGAAGACGCCAGAATCGATTGGACTCTTGAGCGGCTCTTCTTGGAGGACGATGAAGTCTTGCTGCTCCGGTGCTTGTGGCTCCCAGTCGAGCTCCGTGATGTCATGCGGCGCATTGGCTCCGCCTTCAGAGCCTTCGCATCCGGGTTCCAAGTGGCGTGCAGGTCATCAACGGTCTCAGAATGGTCCGGCTTAGGGGTGATGTGGCCAAAGTGGTAGAACTCCTCGGTTTCCCCAGAGTAATAGTCCGCGGTCTCAGCAAACTCGGGAAAGTTCTGTGTGCCATCGGCTGTCGTATCCCAGGACGAACCGGTCAGGTCCGCTGGTCCTGTCTGACAGAAAGAAGAAAACATCCCGGAAGTAGAAGAAAGCATGGGCTGGGCAAAGCTGTAATCGCTGGGGGGTGGTCAGTGTGTTACTCAACGACGACGTAGCGAAAATTAAGGAAAACATGGTTATCTAGTATGATGCACAAGAAGAAACATAGTTCAGATGGCACAACTTTGTATCCTGTGACCGAGCAAGGTTAGTTCGAGCGTTCTACGACAGCATATCTGGGGATGGTTACGGACCAAACTGAGCAGTGTGAATCACAATCTGCAAAAATCCAGGAATCCACGGGTAATAACAAGGGCGACACTGAGAAGTCCAGGGAGAATGAGAGTCCAGGGCAATATGGTTCATCGAGGTCCATCGCACAAGAGAAAGATTGTCGTGAGGTCAAAGGAAACCCAGGTGTTGCAAGCACCAGCGAGTGTTCTGTTGTTCCCATCTCGGTCTGAAGCTTGAAAAGAAGTGATCCAGGAAATGAACAAGAAACCGGAGACGTTGTCGAGAGAAGGCCAGTCAAGAACAAAGACAGCGAGGTTGTCGAAGTGAGATCCATGAAACGTATTCGCACTGAGAGCGGGGATCCTGGGGGAGTAAGGAAATGACGTCGCTGATCAAGGCGATGACAGTCCAGTCTGAGGCGACCGCAGAGATGACCACTGGGCTGCGATCTCAGGAGTCCTCTGGTACCTTGGTCCTCGTTCGAACGTAGGCAACAGGAGAACACGATCTGGAAGAAGATTCAAGGCGCCTTGATCGGTCCATACGGGGAATCCAGGAAGTCCGAGAGTCCAGGATGTCCGGCAAGCTGGGAAGAAGCAAACGAACCACGGTCCTGAAGGGAAAAAGTGAAAACAGGTGGCACCCATGGGAGATCTAGTCAGGTTGATGTCTCTGTAGGCTCCTAGACGTCGATATGATTGGTCGAGTTGGGCGACACTTACTCTCAAGAGCTCAAGAAAGCGAGTTATGATGATGAATAACAGTGTGAGAAACCAGTAGCCTTTTCAAGCTGTGGTTCTCCCGACTCCCGAGAGTCAGATCCTGGCTCCCACGGGAGGCCGTGGCGCTGTGGTCCTGGAGATTTTTGATCCCAGGGGTAAAAACAGGTCCATGGGAGAAAACAGTCCGGCGGAAAGCAAAATGTTTGTCGGAAGCCAGCGGCAGAGACCTCACTGAGGCCGGTGGGCAACACGGCCCGATAAACTCGTAAATGGCGGCAGGAAAGACATGACTGTAAGTCGCAACATGACCGGCGCCGGAGCGCAGCGCGGGAAGGGAAAAAAACAGCAGAGAGCCTCCCAAGAAAGAAAAAAACAGAACGCAATATACCTCGCAGGTGTGTGGACCTCGTCCGACTCAATATAATTGAAGCCAGGCATGGTTTCGGTCCGGTTCAAAACAATGGCAGTCATTCCAGATGGCATGCAGCGAGCAGATAATGCTCAGAAAGTCCGGCTGGGCAGCTCAAACGCACAAGGAGGGTGTCCCGAGCGTGTGTAGTCCTTGGGCAGAGAGTTCCTGATGGGCTGGTGTCGAACAAGAGCAGTCTGCCGTGAACAGAGCGGCTCCTAGGTTGCTGATGTGTCCTGAGGGGCGAGATCCTGGAGGGGCAGGGAGAGAAAAGCAAGACGCTGTGACAGGGCAGGAGCAGGAGCAAATGTATAAGAAAGATCCACGAGGGAAGGGGGGTGTGCAGCAGCGAGGTGAGACGACCAGTAACAGAGGGCCTGGAGACGGTGGGGAGGTAGTGTCGCAAGAGGTTGGGCGCGAATGCTGAAAGTGCTTGGTGGGTCGTTGGGCTCTGGGGAGAAGTTTTTGGAGAGAGACGCCAGTTGGGCAGAGGAAGGGGCTATTCGGGTTTTAATCTTGTGCGTTGCTGCGCTCCTTCCATGTTGGATGATCCAGCGCACCACGGTCATCACGCTGCCAACCCCGCTCCCATTCGTCGGATGGCGCTGGCCCCATGTCGCTTCATCTCACTCAAAATGTTTTCTTCCGCTTCACTTTCCCTTCACTTCTGCACTTTCTGCTCTTCCTGGCCTGCGTGGCTGCGACCCGTCACATTTTGCGAGTTAATGCTGAGCTGGCACGCCGGTCCTGCAATTGCTATAGGTTCTGCTGTGCATGGCCTGCTCTGCTCACCGCTTCTCACTGGAGCCCCTTCCCTGCTTGCTTGGTTTTGCATCGTCGAGCGAGGGCTGCAGCGGGTCTGGCGCGCAGTTCCAGCCTATCATGCCGGGCGTCGCTGGCTGGTAGGCGACAGTTGCAGGGGGTGGGCTGCATCCGACAGCTTGCCAACACATCAATGCAGATAGGCCGGCCCACATAGCAGACCACATTCCGCGACAGACGACGAGACGCTATTCGCCCGCCGCCCGCTTGTTGCGCGAAATAGCTTCGCCCTTTCCCCTCTTCTCTCGGAAGGACAGCTGGCGAGCCACACTCGGGGACAAAGGAGGGGTGATGATGGCAAGGCTCTGGGTGAATGTGTGTGCGAATCCGCTGAGACCGATGCTACTCAAACCTCACCTCGCCCCCGGCTGCTCATCATCACGTACCAGTCCCACACAGGCTGAGTCCGTCAAATCCGGAGCACTGTCAGGAACGGGCCGGTTTGTCTCTGACCTCAGAGTTGAAGCGTTTCTCGTAACGAGGACGCAAGCAATAGTACTTACCTCCAGTTGCGGGGAAAGCGGAGGAGAGTGCTATCATCTCTCGGCTTGGCTTCCGTGGTGCCGGCGGGCGGGGTCCTTCGCGGGCCAGCTCAGACGCCAAAACTACAGGCGACTTCTAGCTGTTTGTCTCACCGTTCTGGCCAGCGTCTGGCCCTTCGACCGGCATGATGCATGAGACCTGTTTCGACCAATGTGAGCAATCCGGTTGAGCACTGCAAGCTGAGTGGACGGAAGCGGACCACTAGGTTCACAACCTTTGTGACAGCTATGATGGATCATCACGGCCATGCAGTCGACTGCTCATTCACAGCCGTCTCTTAGGTCGAGCAATATCGACAGCCAAGGCCGCTCGAAGCGCGACTCAGTCGTGAAGACTCCTGTGTTCCGCAGCCTGCTCTCTGGACGAAAATTCCTGCGGGAAAAGCGGTTCTCCACCTCAAGAGATGTCGAGAACATCGCCAAATCCCTGCTACTTTCGCGCTTGTGATGCATCAGCCTCACTTCGAATGCGCGAACGTAGGATTTCGAGTTGACGTTTCGTTGCGTCGAATCTCCGCGTCTGCTGTGGCGTGTCATGATTGCTTCATTAAAGTCCTGGAATCTGTGGGATGAAGTGTTCGCCATTCATACTTGTTCCGGGGGCACGTGGGTGGGAGGGAAAGGGAGCGTCGACATTGTTGGCGCGTGCCGGCGCAGGTCTAATGCCTAGCCTGCCGCGATATCCGTTGGCCAGGAAGCATGAACCCCTTTTCAAGGCAACGATCATGGAATCATGACCGCCAATTCCTCCTCGGCATGGGTTGTCATATCCAGCACATCGACAACCAGCTTCATCCGGCTGACATGTGTCGCGAGATCGCCGTCATCTTTCAAGGTGGTAGGAGAGTCTGATACAGTGGGTGTCTGGATGCTGACGACGACGGCATGTCTAACCCATCGCTTCTCCCGAAACCGACAAGGGCTTGTTCTCAGAGCTTCACGTGAAGTGAACTGCCTGAAGGAGCGGACGGACGTTTCTCGACGATCCAGGCAGCGTAGCATGGAAGCCGCGTCACGCTCAACTCGAAGCTGCAACATGAGCAGTCCCACGATGAAGTGAGAATCGCAAGTTGCTCATGTCCAGTCGATTCGGCCTCGGCGGTCTCCTGCTACAAGTCTGCCATTTGGACACCAAGGTGCACTTTCTAACACCCAATTACGTTAGTCATCTCTTGTCCATCGAGGAACACGGCTCACGTTGGTAAGCTCGGCGGCGAATCAAGAGTGTTCGGGTTTCCCCCGCCCAATCCCCTGACTGAATTTCATCCTTGGAATGAGCTGCAGACTTTAGTCTCCATATGTAGATCGGTTTCCATCGGCTCATAGATTTTGCGTTAGAGCTGAAGTTCCCCCCAAGATTTTCGCGAAAGCATTCGTCGCAGTGAACCTCGCCTGGTCGAGACATAAATGCGCTAGCGATCAACCGTCAATAGCCCAATGGCCCTAGAAAGGCGAGGGAAGGGTCGCGGGGAAGAGCTGGTGGTGCTGAGAGCCTGTTTTTAGTGGCTTCAAAACGCTGGTCGGATATTTCAAGGACGGTGTTTCTTCATGGCTTGGAAGGCGGGACCAATGGACGATGACCCTGACCAAGCTGATAGGCCGGAAGATGCAAGGCTGTTTCGTCTCGAACTCTTTTCATCGTCTTACCTCGAAGGAACATGATCTTGCAGCCTCGGCCTTGTTGTTCATGAGACAAACTTTCTTAAGCCTACTGAGATCGAGAGTCTGGAATTGTCAAACCCGGATCCAGACAACAGACAGGCCCTGCTGTGTTGGTGCGTTCCGGTACCAGTATGGGAGTGCAGGCCATCGACACTACTGGTATTTCTCCGCTGATTGAGTAGGCGTGTGGTATTGATGGGCCGACAAAATGGTGACTTTCCTCCGACAGAGTCTGGCTGGGGGGAGCTGTTGTCTCCTGTTGTGGTTTCGGGAGGATTCCCGGTGCGTCGGTTACCATTAGCCGAACCTTACCATTCTCAAGCTTGTGGTTGGCAACTTAGGCAAGATTGCTGCAACACCAAATTGAGGCGGACGCAAAAACATTTTTCCAGATGATTTTTCTCGATGTTCTCTGCAGGACCTCAACCTCAGGCGTGGTGCAGCGGGAATGCGCGAGGGCAGCTTGGCAAAGGGCCCTGAATTACGGTGCTCGGGGCCTCTTCGGGAGACGTAATCGACGGGTTACAACGGGTTTAGGGTTTTGGGGGGAAAGCGATGCAAACCCGAAGTCTTGTTCCAAATTCAACTTTGGCGCTTCTCCGTCTTCAGCATCGCGCGTCCCAAGCCGACAGTTTGCGTCAAAGATTTCCAAGCACGGCAATGTGGCTGCGGATCTAGGCGGTGCCGTCCTCTTTAAGGAGGGTGAGAGAGATGGAGGGTGGAGGCAGTCCCAAATCAGCGAGAGAGCCAGAGTCGGAGGGGAACGAGGACGGGGGGCCAAGAAGTCTCGGGTCAGCGTTGGGTATCTACCGACGATTGGGCTCACAGGCGCCAGCACAGCGCGTTTCTGCCCAACCTCCAACCCTTCCCGAATCATCACCTCACGTCACCGCTTGACGGAAACAGGGACGGCCCCTGAGCCAATCGCTTCATGGGGGCACTGGAACATCGGGCAACAACACAGATTGCCCTGGCAATGCCGTGCCGGCCCAACGATGCCTTACACGGTTGCATCAACCATTCCAGCCAACGCCGTGTCCCGTCTGCGCCGTGTGGGAGGTGTTCGCAACCAGGATGCATTGCTGTTCCAGTTCCAACTTGTCAACCTCGCTGGCGATCACAGCACGTCAACGCCCGACTCTGTCTGCCCGTTTCGTCCCCCACTCGTCCGAGGTCACTCGTCTGGGGCCCCATGCGCGTCTTTGCTGAAAGCAGACTTGCGATTTTCCCTCTCCCGCTCCCAGGTTGGCCACGGCGGGCCGACACGGGCGCACTGCGTGTTCTCGTCCGCTCCCACAGGTAGCAGCGCCGCCTTGCAGTTGGCTTGCTGCCTGCCAGCTGCGACAATATCAGACTCGCCACTCAGCCCGAACAGGATAACCATATATCTCTGCAACGTGATACACCCCGTAGTTAGCCTCCCCTTCCCCTCTTCCCCCTTTGGCCTTCGCCTTGCCATCCCGTCCGGTATACGTATCCCAGCATCAGAAGAGACTCGAGTTACCTTTCCCCAGGAAAGAGACATTTTCAACTCACTCCAGACTCAAGGAGTCCACTTGCGCATCCGCCGAGCTGTCAAATGAGCTCTCTTGTCTAGTCAGCACTCCCGCCGGAACCCCCACCTAGCACATCGTCCCGAAGACACATCCTAGTGAGGCCGTCACGACCCGTGGATACCGTTGGAATTTTTTTGAGGAGTTTTATTTTCTTTGGTGGCCACCATCCCAGGAACCCCCGGCCTCAAGGATTTTTCAGTTTTTGCCCACGGGACCAACTCGGCAGTCCGGACCTCTGCCGCCGTCCCCTTTTCTTTGGCTTGTTTGTTTCGTGTTTTGTGATTTTTTTTTCCTACTGCGCCCCAGGAGACCACCGGATCAACATACACTTTCAAGATTTTGCATCTTGGATCACGTCAACCCCCGCCGGAAAAAAAGGATATGGCGCACCCAGATTTTGCCTACCGGACGTCGTCTGTGGTGTCTAACAACGACCCATGGCTCCCAAGCACTCGCAGGTGGGATCAAACATCTCGAGTCCATATAAAAGAAAGGGCAAAGGAGCGTGTGTTAGCTGACTGATGGCAAGCCCGATCTACAATGATACATACCAGAGCGCCATGTTTGACAAGGGCAATGGCCCTTACCGGCAGCAGAGGTAAGATGGCAGTCGAGCGAGACCCTTTTCTCCCTTCAGGACGATGAGAATAACTTCATGGAACACTCAAGTATGCCTTACCCATCCGGAACTATGTCTTCTTATAACCTCCCTGCCACACTAGCCACCGGACACAACGGGCATCTCGCGAGAGCGGGGGCCGAAGTCATGTTCAACGTCCCGTCCACCTACAGCCCACGGCCCGTGCCGGTGGCGTACAGTAGCCACAACCAGTCGCAGGCGTACACCCAGGTCCCGAACCATGGCGCCTACAAGAATGCGGGCGCCACGGGGTGGGACCAACAGGGCAGGTTCTCGCCGTCGGACTCGGTAGACGACATTATCGCGTCGCCCAGCCTGTCGGACTACTCGCTGGAAAACGGAACAGGTAGACGATCGCCGCCGAGCAAGGCCAGGATCAACGGAAAGCCGCGGTCACAGCGCCGGCCGTCGAACCGTGATGAGTTTGACGGACCCCACCAGTTCCTGCAGCGCCCCCCGCCAGAGTACATCGCCATGCAGGAACGCGAGCTCCCCCACTTGCCTACTAATCTCTTGGTGCAAGAACAGGATAGTGTCCTGTCCCAAGTCAACGACCGGCTGTCGCAGTGCGCCTATGACTTTGTTGCCAAGTACCAGTTTCCGATCCCGCTGACCCAGGACATGCGACCGGTCGAGCGGCCCCAAGACAGGGAGTGGTACGTCAGATATTCTGCGACAGGGAACAAGAAACTTAGCTGAGATCTATAACGACAGGACCGAATGGGTTTATCTCCTCAAGCGCTTGGCGACGAAGCGCCGCATTCCCGCGCGGGTCCTCTACAACGGACAGATCAAGCAGTTTGTGACCATCCTGGAGAACTCGCTGGAGATGAGACATGCCGCCAAGCACCAGTCTAGGCCTCTCAAGGACGACCGCAACATCTTGCAGCTCATTTCGGCCGGCATCCAGGTTGCCAAGATCCTCAAGGATGCCCAGGCCATGGACTACTTGGACAGGCTCTATGTTTCCACGGAACAGCAGATACAGGAGAGGTCGGCGGCATCGGCAGCCCGGTTCCGCTGATGGGCCGATTGCGTGTTTTTTCTTATTTGGTAACCTCGGCCTGGTGGAAAATAACAGAAGATGGGTCCACATGGTGTGGTTCGTCGATCTCTTGGAGCGGCAGATGATATTCTGGTCTTGGCCTGGCCGCTCCGGCTTTTGGAGTTACGACTGTATGAGTTGTCAATCGGACCCGACCCCCGGTACCGGTACTGTACGAGTTTTATTTTTGGTCTGTTCGTTTTTTTTTCTTCCGGAGGAACGCAGTCGAGGAAACACCTACCAATCCATTTTCAGGAGGGAATCATTGGCTTGTTTGTGCGTTTCTTTTGGTTGGCGGATGCGTTTGCTTTTTCGTTCTCATTTCCGTTTTCTCCTTCTCCACGTCATTCCCCTGGGAGGTCAAATACATCTGCGGTTTATTCCACTTTCTGATTGGAGGCTGGGCATTGACGCCTTCGGGTGAAATGGGAATTCTAGGGTGGAAGGAGGGAGTTTGGGCTGGGAAACTGGTCGGCGGGTTATACTAGCGGCAGGGAGGCAGGGTGGCACTTTTGATATCGTTATGCGTTTTCAAGTCTAATGCTGATTTGTTATTTGCTGTTGCCACGATTCAAATTTGTGCTGACTTTTTTTATCATGGGTTGGGTGACGGGATCGAGATTTTGCACTTTGGACGGAGTGGTGAAGTGTCATTTGATGATGCTCTGGGCTTGCGCATGACCGAGTTAGTGTTACGATACCGCCCTGGATCCTGACGTGTTTGGTGGTGATTCTCGTGGATTTCCGATGCGGTGCAAATGCTTGGCAAAGGTGCTTGGCGATGGTTTCTCTGACAAGTTTCCTCAGTGGCAGAATGTCAAGATTCTAAAAAGAGAGAAAATCAAGAGAAGAAAAGATTAAGGCAATGAGACAATAATCGGTCACCGACGACTTAAATACTCCGCCGATGTTCCGGCTGTGCGCGATGCTAGCGCAACGCCAGCCCTACCGGGTTCCCAGTGCGCTCGGTAAAAGGCAGTTTGTTCAAGGTGACCAAATTCGTGCGACGGTGTCAAAAGTCAGTTTTCGGTATCCCAATCTGGATTAGCGCATTTTCGTCCGAGCTCTGGCAAGCAGGCGAGGCAGGGCACCAGGGCAAAGTCGGGCCCTCTCGGTCGCTCAATCGGGTTTAGCCTAGAGGCGAAGCAGCCAACACGATGCATCATCGGGATCAATGTTGTAGAAAGCAGACCACCTCCCTCGCGGGGGATTTGGCACCCGTTCTTTTTTTTCTCTTTCTCCTAATTCTTGTATTGTAGTATCAGTTCAAGGACCAAAATACTATATTCTTTTTGACTCACAAATGTACAGTCGCACCGACGAGAAGACAAGAAGCACACAAAACGTTACGATTGCATTTGGAGCGACTCCCATTGGCACACTGGAACGATCGACCTTGTGTCTTGCTGCGCCGTTGAGGGCGCACAAGGACAACGTTTTGTCCCACGATTTTGAGTTCATTTAGGGTACTGGATTCGGAGCCCACACAGTCTGCGAAGATTGATGACGAGGACGACGACTGTGACGATCCGGACGACACAGACGAGTTATCATCCCTATTCTTTTCCATGGCGTCGGTCGCCTCGGCAGGCGCCTCCCCTCTCTCGGGGTATGAGTTCCCCCAGGCGGAATCAACGTGCGACACCGACGAGCAGGCATGGGCTTTTGTGTCCATGCCCAACAGCGCGGGTCCCAGCTCCGTCGGCTTCTTCCCCAGCCCGGCCAGCGCCGCCCTCGGCAGCTCGTGGGGGTTCGTTGGCCACAATGCCCAACATTCCGAGCCGGCGTCCTCGCTGCCGGCTGCCTCGCCCCTGAATCTGGACGCGGATCAGCCAAACCTGTTTGTTGATGGCACCTCATTCAATGATCAGGCGGCAAGATTGGTCGATGGCCAGCTGGATTTCTTCACCGATTCCATATTCCAGACCGAGACGGATATCTTTGCTGGAGCGGGCGGGTCGCTGTTGTCAGCAGCTCAGATTGCCGAACTGAACAGCTTGTTGGGCGCTGATCAGTTCTCGGTGTTGACCAGCGTCGAGCAGCAGCAAGCACTGCAGGGTCTCAACTTGGAGATCCCCGAAGGCTTGCTCCCTGGCGCAGACGTCCCTCCGTGGAACCCAGCCGGGCTGCGCGACATCAGCAACGGGTCGTCGCCCATGTTTGTCATGGAGGACCCGAGCTTTGTGTCGCCTTCTCCACCACAGCAACGCCTCTCGCCCGAGGCCAGCTCCCAGGCGAGCGTCAGTCCCCGATCACCTCCAGTGCAGATCAAACGGGAAGACAACAGCAATAACAGCACGAACAAGGCCATCCCCATCCGAAAGGTGCAGGGCAATGCACGCATTACCAAGAAAAGCACCAAGAAGTCGCCGACGACAACATCACCCCTGAGCTCCAGCGCTGGCAGTGGCCTCAGCACCTTCTTGATCGTGACACCCGACAGTGTCAACGCCCACGCCGACAAATCAAACCCCTTTGACTGCCATGATGCACTGCGCTCGTCACAGCGTGGGCGCAAGGGACCCCTCGCTAACGAGACTAAGGAGAGCGCCCTCAAGGTGCGTCGGCTGGGCGCCTGCTTCCACTGCCACGCCCGCAAAGTGCGGTGCGAGGAGACGCGGCCATGTAAGAACTGCGCCAAGCTGCGGCTTCAGGTACCACACGCCATGTGCTGGCAGTTTGACGATTTTGACATGGTTCTATTCCCCGAGTTTATCCGCGGCCACTTTGCCAGGGACGAGATGTCGCGCTTTATCTCTGAAAATATTGAGGGCTTCACCATCGGTGGCGTTGAAAAGCCCTGCACTGTCGAGCTCTCATCAGGGCAGCGCTTCGGCGCCACGCTGTCCATCAAGGCCAAGTTCTTCACGGCCAAGACAGCCGAAGTCCTCCAGCACTGGCATATCCAGCACAACCGGGGCGTTGCCGACCTCCAAGCCCAGAATGCGGCGCCCATCGGGCTCGATCCCAACGGAGCATCGTACCGGGAAGAGCTCCGCAAGAAAACCGACCGCTACATCCAGTCCATTGTCAATGAGCCCGCCTTTGCCGAACTTGTCACCGACACCCGCCACACACGGCTCCCACGCACCATCCTCCGCGTCGTACAGGACTATGCCCAGCGTACCGACAACACCATGGTCAAGCGCGCCCTCTCCATCTACGCCATGCACTACGTCATGACACACCACCTCTGCCTCACCCCGCAGACCGTCGCCGCCCTCGCACCCACCCACCTCGTACCCCAGGGCATCCCCTTCGTGACCCCACGCGTATTAAACCGCCAAGTCAAGGCTGTAATCGATGACATGATGCGGTCCGAAATGACCCGTCTCTTCAAATCCTTCGGCTCCACCCTCAAACCCAAGGAACGCAAAGGCTGGGCCCCCTGCCTCGCCGCCTTTCTCGTCCTCTGCCTCTTCATGGAGGCCGTCGAAGCCGCCGCCGACACCTTTGTGATTACCGAAAACCAAATCTGCCTGCGCGGTTCGTTACCGGCAAGATGGAAACGCTCCTTTGCCCTGAATAAGAATGCGGACATTGAAAATATGCCCTTCAAGCAGGTCGCGTTCCAATTTCACCAACTGTACCAGACGCACTCGCGCGATGCGGGGGCCAAGAGCTTTAACCCGCTCGTGGATGATGCGTGTTTGAATGGCGGGGAGTTGGATCGGGATGCGGTGGCCATGGTGATGCACTTGAGGCGGTTGTTGGAGGAGCCGAATTGTAAATTCTCCCCTTCACTACCCTTTTTCCCCTTCCCTTTCCCTTCGTATCCTATCCTACCCTTTCCCTATCCTATCTTATGATTTTACTTTATTTTTTCCCGAGGGAAAAAGATGCTAACGACAACAAAAAACAGGGAGCGAACTGGATTTCCTCACCGCAGACCCCATCTTGGGCAGCAAGCACGAGGAGTATCCCATTCGTGATGTCCATTTCAATTATACGGGTAGGCTAGTCGCCAAGTTTTTACTGTCGTTTGAGAATGAGTGGTATATTATGGAGCGGAATGATTGAGGAAGACTTTTATTTCATCCCAGGTGTTTTTTGGTGTTGAGGGCGTATATTTCCTAGGATACGATGCGTGGACAACAGGGAGGGTAAGGGATTTGGAAAGTGCAATAGATAGAGCGAAGAACCAGCATAGCTAGCATGAGAGATACCACTTTAGTTACGATAGGACAAGTACGCAAGCAATGATGATACGATTTGGCCACTGCTGCAATAATGTTTTTATGTTTTTATCGTTAAACATTCCATGCATCAAGAACCAGCCTGTGTGACATGTCCAAGTCGTCAATCCAAGTCTCACTAAAGAAACTATCATCGCCTTGTCTTTTCCTTGGGAGACTTGACGATGAGGGTCTCATCTTTCACAGACAAACTCATACCAGAAAAAGGAAGAAATGTTTGTCCTTTTTAGTCCCGCTGCTGTACTTTTTCTCACGAAAACAGCGGGGTGGATTAGACTGGCTGTCTAGGCCGTTGGGTTCTTCTTCCACGCGAACGATTATATCAAGTTAACCTATTGCGCATGGGGATGGCGCAGAGGCAGGCAAATTGTGGTTTCTTTCTCTCTTCTCTTTTTCGTCGATGAACTATTTTGATGGGGGGAGCGGGGAGATGTGAGATAAGGATAGGTAGATTGCCCACCCTGGAGCAGGGTGGCCGTGTGTCCTGTGAGGGAAGGGGATGCCCTCCTCCGAGGTGGGATGTGAAGAGAGGGGGTAATGCTCTCATCTTTGAGTCCTGTACTGTGTTGTGCAAACCCTTCCTCCTCGCACGAATCCCATCGTCTGACTGGCGGGCACAATTTGGTGGAATCAAATGTTCTCCTGCCAGAATGGCGACACCATACCCACTGTGCTGCGAAGTCAGAAAGCGAAGTGGCGAAGCGAGTAGATGAAGCACAACTGGTCGAGGAGCTCAATGATAATGCAACAATGACGGCGAAGGTGGCTTCCCACTCCGCGTCACAAGAAGTGAAGTGAAGGGATTTGATGAAGAGCGATGGAGAGCGGAAACGTTGGGTTGAAAAAAATGTTTCGTTTTAGCTGGATGTGGTTGGTCCGTGCATCGGGTTGTTTGGTGGAACGGGCCGATTTGGCCCGACTCCAAGCAGGTGGGAGCATAAGTGTTCACCGAAAATTTCGAACCTGTCGCCTTGTCTTTTCTTACTTACACTTTTTCCGCACGATAATCAACCGGTGTCGCAGCGCAAATTTCACTCGATGCTGGTCAAATTACGTGCTAGAGCAAACCTGGGCTTCTCCGTCTCCCCTTCTTTTCTCTTGCTTTGGCGACTTGGTACCAATGCGGCGAGGCTGGTTTCCCACATTTGAACGCTTGACCGAACCTGGCAATTTGGGTGGTAACTGGAGTTTCCCTCTCCATCTACCCCTCTGCCCGACTACAAATTCCGGCATTTCGTATGCTGTGTTTGCCGCATCCGCGACGGATTGCCGTCGCTGGATCTGCCTGCATAGAAGTGGTGGCACCCGTGTGTGCTTTTTCCAAGAGTGCTGGACGGCTGCCGGGTATGGTTTCCGGCCAATCGTGTTTCCGTCCTCCCCCAATGATATGTTATACCATTAGGAAGTGTTGAACCAAACACTGCTTACGCCAGGAGACTTTCGTTGCCTTATCATATGCTCTCAAGGGTAAGCCCCCCACGCCAACAAGCGGATGTCTCGCTTGGTAACCCAGTTCATCCCCGTGGATGTGTTTCTTGACCCCTAGACCTGTCCGGTGAACCACTTATTCGTGTTCCGGTTGCTCGACCACTCCTGTCAAACGCTAGCCAGGAATATTGACCTCCATTAGAATACCTCCGTCTGCGTAGTGTCGGATAACAACAATCTTGCTGGGCAAACAGGGTCGTTGTCGAGTCAAGTCGAGGCGGTGCTTCGTCCTCGTGGTACCTCGTACAGTCTGCCAAGGACCATGTACGTGTCATAGCCAAACGAGTTTGGTCAGGAGAAAGGCGTCGTGTTTGCTTCTTACACCGTCATAGCCAGACCGCTTTGTCCACCTCGGTTGGATATGTCGCCGAGACATGCCGTAGGAAGGCATCCTCGAAAGCTGTCCCACCATCCTATTCCCCGATGCGATTGGACGAAAGAGCTTTGACTGAGGCAAATCTGCCGTCCTTGAACGTGATCCATCATGTGTGTGTTCCTCCGCCAGACGCCTGTGCGTTACCCTACGGCCTCGCGAGCCATCTCGCCATGACCCGCAACTCATCGCTAACAACGGCTAACCTATCGGCCATCACCCTAGGCTTGGCTCGGGGTCTCCGGACGTCCACCAGTTCGTGAAGACGGAACTTGACGGGATGCTACAGCTAGGCAAAGCATCGCTCTCACCGTCAATAGGTCACACCCGTAAACTGCTGTCCCCAGTCATGGCTGGACAGACTTGCCGCCTTGCTGTGGGATGGTTGGGCTCGAGAAACCGGGTAATAAGCATGGTACAGGTATCGTGTCCCGTAGTTGACGCCTTGTCGTTGTCAAACAGTCGAACAGGATGGTTCGCGGCTGCGATATTCCGAGCTCGAGAGTGGGATAAGGGCGCCTCGTCAGCTTACTCGTCGACGATGTATAAAGACAGCTCAAAAGTGTGTCGAGGGCCGAGATGAGAGAAGGCATTGATGCCAACTCCTCTCTACATAACTCAGCTTCCAGTCACTAAACAACGGCCAGTTTTCCTCTTTTCTTCATTAGGTAGCTACGCCCTGTCCTCCTTGAGAATCTCCACCATGTCCGCGCCACACACTTGCCTAGCCCAGACTGAAGCTTTCGGGCGTCACTCCCAACCTGGGGGCCAGTCTAGCTTTGGCTTTCATGCCCTAAGCAAGACGGGGGACGAAGATCCCAACGGTAACGGGGTGGACCCGAGTAAGTCCTCGCTTTTTGACATGAGCTCAAACTGACAACAGGCTGCAACGCTAGACTACGGCAAATAAGACGCAAGGAGCCGGTCTTTCCATGATGATGGTGGCCATATATCGTTGGCGGTACCTAGAACGGGGAGGTTTTAGATAATGGCTTGACAGGGGAGACAGGGTTGCCTCACGATATTGTTCGTCCCACTTACCTAGATAAGGCGAAAGCTTCACCAGGTGGGCACTGGAGGGTTTCCCAAGTCCCAATATGAGTGACTGGATCTCATTGCGCTGCTTATTTGTTGTATTTTTTGTTTGCTTGGCGCAGCCATCAGTTTGTGTTACAAGTTTCTAATTGAGACCTGTCAAGCCATGGCTCTTGATGTTCCATGCCTCGATCATCACCGGAAGAACAGAACAGCCCATAAAATACCGTAAATTAGAAGAACCAATGAGAAAAACCATTGAGGCTTGAAAAATCTTGAAGTTGAAACCTAGTTGCTTAACCCATCACCTGCAGCATGGCAGGTTAGACAAACCCGTCCAGCAAGCTCACTAATAAACGGGACAGATTGCTTGGCACCGGAGGATTGAGCGTGAGGGGGGGGTGAGATGGGCCAACAGTTTCAAGCTCTGGTTTTTTTTTCGCCCCACTCTTTCTGGGTGGCGCTCACCCCGCCGAAATGCACACAAAAAAATCGTTGGAGAATTGGCCAAATTCCAACTCCTTGAAAACCTACAACTCGCAGTTCCGACGCAAAATAAACCACACCTATAGAAGAAATTCTACTGGAAGACGGTCAGGATGTCGAAGATTACCGTCGGTGAGCTTTTCTGATTCATTGAAAAAGGCCGGGATAGTCAACTAACTCATTCCCTCCAGCCGGTGTGCGTCAGAACGTTTCTGAGCTCCTCGAATACAGCTTGGAGACCAAGAAGCGCAACTTTCTTGAGACCGTCGAGTACGCAGCACTCTACCCGATACGAATACACAAGCTAACAAGCTACCAACAGGCTCCAGATCGGCCTCAAGAACTATGATCCCCAGCGTGATAAGCGTTTCTCGGGCACCGTCCGCCTGCCGACCATCCCCCGTCCCAACATGAGCATCTGCATCCTCGGTGACCAGCACGATATCGATCGTGCCAAGCACGGTGGTGTCGACGCCATGAGCGCCGACGACTTGAAGAAGCTGAACAAGAACAAGAAGCTCATCAAGAAGCTGGCTCGCAAGTACGATGCTTTCGTCGCCTCCGACACCCTGATCAAGCAGATCCCCCGTCTCCTTGGTCCTGGTCTTTCCAAGGGTATGTGTTTTGTGTGGCCCTATCAAAAGCTCGGTGCTAACAGTTTCAAAGCTGGCAAGTTCCCCACCCCCGTTTCGCACGCCGATGACCTCACCGGCAAGATCAACGAGGTCAAATCGACCATCAAGTTCCAGCTCAAGAAGGTTCTGTGCATGGGTGTCGCCGTCGGAAACGTTGGCATGACCCAGGAGCAACTGGTTGCCAACATCATGTTGGCCATCAACTACCTCGTCTCGCTGCTGAAGAAGGGCTGGCAGAACGTTGGTAGCCTGACCATCAAGGCTACCATGTCTCCTCCCAAGCGCCTCTACTAAATAGTCTCCTGCTGGCTCGCTGCTGGTTGTGCTAGAAGTTTAGTTATTCTGGGCGAACTTGCGGAGCATATATAGTTACATTGCGATGTAATGAATTAAATATGACTCCGACTGTCTTGTGATTGAGTTTGTGGCATGGATGAGTGCAGTGCTACATAAATCTGTTGGCCACATCTGAAGAGGATCATGCAAACTATAAATGGCAAACGACACAATTTGACGCCAAGTTCTCATGCGCCGGAAGACAAATTCGCTCGACACGGTCGTGGGCCATGAGAGAATTGGGGGCATAACTGAATCAGCAGCAGCATCATCACATGCTGCGATGGTCGACATGGGTGACGCGTCGACCATAAAGAGTCACAGCGTGAAAGCAAACACTCGGGACATCATGCAAACACACACAGAACTAATTTAATCACGGAAAAATAGAAATGTCGAGACCACCCCACCGCCTCGAGCCTCGAGAGTCGACGCCCGCGGCATGTTTTTAGGGAAGAGGTGGCCAAGCATTACTGTGGGGGGCCGGGAACGGAGGAAGACCCATGGAAGAGCAAGAAGAGTAACCCTCAGCAAGCCGCCGTAGCGGAGCCGCCCGAGAATCACACAGTACCAAAACCATCCGGATCCTGCGGTCATCACGAGCTCTTCACTTGGCGGTGTAGAAGCAGGGACAGTTGAGGGCGGATGGCGGTTGGCGTGTATGATTCTTGCTGAGGAAGAAGAGAAAAAGGTCAGGAAGATTTCGGGAAGGGTGAGAGGTTTTTATGGAGGAAATTTGCAGGTGGGGCGGGTTGGTGGGGCGCTCTTGGCGCATGGGTGCGCCACTAGGGCTGGTGGGTCCGGATCTGGTCCTGGCAGTTTGGGCTTCGAGCCTCACGGGCTCCCTGCCCAGAGGCCTTGGATTTGCAGTGACGTCGAGGATCATTGATCGTGAGGCTTGATATAGCCCTATGTGTTACCATCTACATAATCTCGTTCCCGCTTCTAGCATCCCCCAACAAGAAAATCGCTCCCTCTATCCTATGTCTATGCCTCGTCTTTCCGCTAGATCCTTTCATCCTCGGAGACCAAAAACATCAATCACATCTTGGGCGGAATCCACCACCCCTCCACCACCGCCGTAATCAACCGATTCGCAATTGCTGTCTGCGGTGGCAGCCTTAGTGAGCCCTCCACATACCCCTCCGGTGGGCCCTCACCAAGGTTGCTCGTCCCCCTGAGCAGCGCCTCTCTCACCTCCTCGAGCGGAAACCACCTAGCACTTTCGAGTTCCGCATCATTCCCCAAAAAGATGGTCTCCCCTTTTCCTGGCAGCGCCTGCCCAATCGCCCCTATCATCAGACTGGCCGGAAAAGGCCACGGCTGCGAGCTATGCAGCACCACCCTGCCCAGCCGCACACCACTCTCCTCCCAAACCTCACGTCGCACCGCCTCCTCAATTGACTCGCCTGGCTCCTGGAACCCGGCCAGCGTACTGAACCAGTCGCGCGGCCATCGGCGCTGGCGGCCCAGTAGGATGCGGGTGCCGTCGGCGCTGACCACGGCCATGATGACGGTGGGGTCGGTTCGGGGGAAGCTTAGGTTGGAGACGCTACCGCGGGTGGCGCAGGGTTTGCGGTCCCGGGGGGTGCCACTCGCGAGGTCGGTGGGGGGACAGACGCGCTTGGTACCGGCGTGGACGGAGAGAGTGGCCTGTCCGCATTGTGCGCAGAAAGGGTTTCGTGCGTTCCAGTCGAGGAGGGCCCGGGCTTGGCCGTAGGTGGCGGCTGAGGGATGTTAGTTTCGCGATATTTTGTCAAGGTAGGTGAGATGGTACCTTGTCCTGCGTGTAAACCCATGTGACGCGGCGAGTTGTCATGAAAGGAATATCCTCTTTTCTTTACCGCGGCAATGAGCGTGTTCATCGCCTCGGTAAGAGTCCCTCGTGGCGTGACATCAACAGCAAAGTAAGGGCTGCCCTTGTAGTCCTTGTAGATGAACTCCTCAGGTACACCGGCGTTGTGAGAAGGTAAATGATTTTTATCATCAACGCCCAGGAACAGAATAACAGGGCGTGTTTCCTCCGAGTTGAAATCCCGTATTAGCTCCTCTTCGCTCCTAGCAAAGGGCTCCGGCCCCGTCAGGGGCAAGATATCGGCGCTGCTGACAAAGGCGAGGTGGGCGGCATCGGACTGGACCAGCGGGGAAAGGTTGTTCATAAGCAGGAAAGCAGCCGAAGGATGGGAAAAGGCCGCCTGGAGAAAGGCATGGTCGGCTCGGAGAAAGGAAAGCCGGTTGAGCGGACTCCCCGAGAAGTAGTTGACTGTCTCATGGCCAAACTTGCGTGAGAGGAGGGAGTCTTCATCCGGAAGGACCGGTAGATCCGGAACCCGCATCATCAACACACCTACGATGATGAAAAAGTCGGATGGTCAAAGGTACCTAAATGAGCATGAGGGTCAGTTGCCTCAATTCAGTATTTTGAGTTGCCCTTTTCACAAGGCCTAGCTTGTGAGATATATACCGCCTCTGAATATCTATCAGGTCCGTAGATCTCTTGTGCGTAGGTAGATAGAAAAGATAGGCGGATGACGAATTCACACAAAGGGTGGGGGGCGGGGCGGGGCTGCCATGCGGAACCGGAACGGCCCCGAATCTCCCCCTGATGAGTAATTGCTTTTACATGGGATGTGCCGCGGGACTTCGCCCTTGGGGACGTTGGACGGGCCGCCGGGATTTGTTGACATCCTCTTTCAGAACCCCCTTAGGAAATTGTTAGTAGTGCAAATCGGGGGTTGCTGGAGTTGCTCATAGGTACGAATACACTACAGTTAATAAGTAAGCAAGTGTATATGGCCGCATATTTTCCAGGTTTCGCTTTGCCC